>OLVO01000103.1_pt1 | contig 92268 bp, 86 predicted proteins | sample 1672571 | NCBI WGS metagenome assembly OLVO01 (sample SAMEA3136700, study PRJEB25190) | human gut metagenome | biome: human gut; feature: human-associated habitat; material: faeces | place: Austria | collected 2013
TAGAAAATTTAAAAAAGACATATGACCAATTTGTATGGATACCAATATCACATGAGCAAATAAATAATATGTTCATATGCCAAGCAAAAACAGGAAGTAATGGAAACTGTAATATAACAGTAGAAAATGGAGTTGCAAAATGTACGGTTCATAATTCAACACAAATGGCAGGAAGACTATATGCAACACAAACAGGAGAAAGCTATAAAAAAGCATATACAGAAGTATATACAGCCAATACTGGACTTCGTGAACCAGATGTAGTAACTGAAAATGCAACATATTACGATGGAAGTTCAACTAACTTAGGATATATGTCAACTGTGACAGGAGATAATACAAGCTACATAAGTACAGCAAAATTCAAAGAAACACTACAAAAAGATTATAATAAAATAGTAGCATTAATATATAATGCTGGAGGTTATTATGTAGGCAGATATGAAACAAGTAATATAACAACAACAAAAGGAACAGCAATAAACGTAGTGGCAGGAACAAATTCAGGAATGGCCAGTATAAATTGGTACTATATGTATGCACAGCAAAAGGCTTATGCAGCAAATAAAGGTTTAGAAAATAATAAAGTAAAAAGTAGTATGATGCTAGGTACATGTCACGACCAAATGTTAGAATTTGTAAATGTAGCAGGAAAATATGATGTAACGAAAGTAGGAAATGCTTTGCACAACAATGACTATGGACCATGGCAGACAGCGGGATTAGATTATACAGACAAAACACAATATAAAGATTTATCAAAAAATATATACGATTTAGAAGGTAATGTATTGGAATGGACTACGGAGGTGTTCGGTACCGCCGGCAGTCGAGTTGTCAGGGGCCGGCGATTTCGGCCGCAGTTCTTCTGCTAGTTTTCGCAACATCTACAATCCGGACGACATCCACACCTTCAGACGGTTCTAGAGCCACACTTTTTGTAATGCTGTAAGCTTGTATGCGATATATTAATTAAATATCTCGAAGTAGTTTTAGGGAAGCTACTTTGAAGCTAAGTAACCTTTCTAATTTAGGTAAAAAAGTATTAATAAAATGTGTATTAGTAGAAATTCGAAAATACACATTTTATTTTTATAATGGCAACTTAAATTTTACACTTTTTTTATAATAATACTTGACAAATTAGTACATAATAGTATAAAATAAAATACAGTTAAAGTGCGTTAGTACAATGCAAAGCTGTAAGAGGTTACTAGTAGAGAGTAAGGGTCATGGGCTGAAAGCCCTTTTAGCAAACATTACAAAGTGAAACACATTGGAAGCATATTTTAAGAGAGAAGTATTGTAAGTTTTGGCAATGCTTAAGCTAGGGTGGTACCGCGGATTATTTTCGTCCCTGCATTTTGTTGCAGAGGGCTTTTTTTGTACCTTTGTAACTAAACAAAATAAAAAGGGGGAGTTTTTAATGGAAAAAATTAAAACTTTGTATGAAAAAACAGAAGAACTTGTTGGTAAGGAGGTTGTAGTTGAAGGTTGGGTTAAGACTGTTAGAGATTCTAAAACATTTGGCTTTATAGAACTAAACGATGGCAGTTTTTTCAAAAACGTTCAAGTAGTATTTGATGATTCACTAAGCAATTTTGCAGAAATTTGTAAATTACCTATTAGTTCATCAATTAAAGTAACAGGAAAGCTAGTAAAAACAGAAGGAGCAAAACAACCATTTGAAATTAAAGCTACAGGAATTGAAGTAGAATTTTTAGCTGCTTTAGATTATCCACTTCAAAAGAAAAGACATTCATTTGAATATTTAAGAACAGTAGCACACCTAAGACCAAGAACAAACACATTCAACGCAGTATTTAGAGTACGTTCAGTATTATCTTATGCAATACACAAATTCTTTCAAGAAAGAGATTTCGTGTATGTTCACACACCAATAATAACATCAAGTGACTGCGAAGGTGCTGGAGAAATGTTTAACGTATCTACTTTAGATATGAACAATGTACCAAAGCTAGAAAACGGAAAAGTAGATTATTCAAAAGACTTTTTTGGAAAACCTGCACATCTTACAGTTAGTGGACAATTAAATGTTGAAACATTTGCATTTGCATTTAGAAATGTTTATACATTTGGACCAACATTTAGATCTGAAAACTCAAACACAGTAAAACATGCTTCAGAATTTTGGATGATAGAACCAGAAATTTGTTTTGCAGATTTAAATGATGATATGGACTTAGCAGAAGATATGGTTAAATATATAATCAGCTATGTACTAGAACATTGTCCAGAAGAAATGGAATTCTTCAACAACTTTATAGATAAAGGTTTATTAGATAAATTACACAATGTTGTACATTCAGACTTTGCAAGAATTACTTATACAGATGCAATTAAAGAGTTAGAGAAGAACAACGATAACTTTGAATTTCCAGTTCATTGGGGTTCAGACCTACAAACAGAACATGAAAGATATTTATGTGAAGTATTATTTAAAAAGCCAGTATTTGTTACAGATTACCCAGCAGAAATAAAAGCCTTCTATATGAAGCTTAACCCAGATGGAAAAACAGTTGCAGCAGCAGACCTTCTAGCACCTGGAATAGGAGAAATTATAGGTGGTAGCCAAAGAGAAGATAACCTAGAAATATTACAAAACAAAATAAAAGAAAATGGAATGAAAGAAGAAGATTACTGGTGGTACTTAGACCTAAGAAAATATGGAAGTGCACGCCATGCAGGTTTTGGACTTGGTTTTGAAAGAATGATGATGTACCTCACAGGAATGCAAAATATCCGTGACGTAATACCATTTGCAAGAACACCAAAAAACTGTGATTTCTAATAAATAAAGGACCTTTAGTATGGAAATACTAAGGGTCTAAAATTTTGTTAAAAATTTTTTACAAAACCTATTGACAAAGTAGGAAAAAAGAGATACAATATTAGCAGTCTTAACAAGAGACTGCTAATTTGAAATAAGGGGGAATGTATATGGATATTCAAAAATTTACTCAAAAATCAATAGAGGCTATACAAAAGGCTCAAAATTTAGCAATAGAGCACGAGAACAGTCAAATTGACCAAGAGCATTTGCTATATGCATTGCTTATTGGAGATAATAGTTTAATAAAAGAATTACTAAAGAAAATGAATGTAAGTGATGAATTTGAAAAAGCAATTAAAAGAGAAATAGAAAACAAGCCAAGCATGCATTCAAATGCAAGACAAATGGACCAAGTATATATTTCAAGAGATACAGATGAGGCATTAACAGATGCCCAAAACACAGCTGAAAAGATGAAAGATGAATATGTATCTGTTGAACATATTATGATAGGCTTAATTGATAAAGCAAATTCAAAATTAAAAGAATTATTTAGAACCTTTAATATAAACAAAAACAACTTTTTAAAGGTTCTATCTGAAGTAAGGGGGAATACAAGAGTGACTACTGATAATCCAGAAGAAACATATGATGCTTTAAAGAAATATGGTACAGATTTAACAGAAATGGCAAGAAAACAAAAACTTGACCCAGTAATAGGTAGAGATGACGAAATAAGAAATGTAATAAGAATTCTATCAAGAAAAACTAAAAACAATCCATGTTTAATTGGTGAACCTGGTGTTGGTAAAACAGCCATAGCAGAAGGTTTAGCATTAAGGATAGTAAGAGGAGATGTTCCAGAAAACTTAAAAGACTGTACAATATTCTCACTTGATATGGGTGCATTAGTTGCAGGTGCAAAATATAGAGGAGAATTTGAGGAAAGACTAAAAGCAGTTTTGCAAGAAGTTAAAAAGAGTGAAGGAAAAATTATTCTATTTATAGATGAACTTCACACAATAGTAGGAGCAGGAAAAACAGATGGTGCAATGGATGCAGGAAATCTATTAAAACCGATGTTAGCAAGAGGAGAGTTACATTGTATAGGTGCAACTACATTAAATGAATACAGACAATATATAGAAAAAGACCCAGCACTTGAAAGACGTTTCCAACATGTATTGGTAGATGAACCAACAGTAGAAGATACAATTTCTATTTTAAGAGGTCTAAAAGAAAGATATGAAGTTTACCATGGCGTTGAAATAAGCGACAATGCTATAATTGCAGCAGCAACATTATCACACAGATACATCACAGACAGATTTTTGCCAGATAAAGCAATAGACCTAATTGATGAAGCTTGTAGTATGATTAAAACAGAAATGGAATCAATGCCTACAGAACTAGATGAAATATCACATAAAATAATGCAACATCAAATTGAGGCAGAAGCTTTAAAGAAAGAAAAAGATGAACAATCTCAAAAACGTTTAGAAGTAATACAAAAAGAAATTGCAGAAATGCAAACAAAATTCAATGAAATGAAAGCTAAATGGGAAAACGAAAAAGACGCAATTTCTAAAGTACAAAAACTTCGTGAAGACATTGAAAGAGTAAATGGAGAAATTGAAAAAGCAGAAAGAAATTATGAACTAAACAAAGCTGCTGAATTAAAATATGGTAAATTACCAGAACTACAAAAAGAACTTAAAAAAGAGGAAGAAATAGCTGCAAAATCTAAAGAAAGCAGTCTTTTAAGAACAAAAGTTACAGATGAAGAAATAACAAAAATCATTGCAAAATGGACAGGAATTCCTGTTACAAAATTAATGGAGAGTGAAAGAGAAAAAATATTAAACTTAGGCTCAATTTTGCATAAGAGAGTAATTGGTCAAGATGAAGCAGTAGACAAAGTTACAGATGCAATTATTCGTTCAAGAGCAGGAATACAAGATAGTCGTAGACCAATAGGTTCATTCATGTTCCTAGGTCCAACAGGTGTTGGTAAAACTGAGCTTGCAAAAGCTTTAGCAGAAAGCTTATTTGATGATGAACACAACATCATAAGAATTGATATGTCTGAATACATGGAAAAATTCTCAGTATCTAGATTAATTGGTGCGCCTCCAGGATATGTTGGATACGAAGAAGGTGGACAATTAACAGAAGCAGTTCGTAGAAAACCATATTCAGTAATACTATTTGATGAAATTGAAAAAGCACACCCAGATGTATTTAATGTATTATTACAAGTGCTAGATGATGGTAGAATTACAGATTCACAAGGAAGAACAGTAGACTTTAAAAACACTATAATTATATTAACATCAAACTTAGGCTCAGAATACATCCTAGAAGGAATAAACGATAAAGGAGAACTTACAGAAGAAGCTAAAGACAAAGTTGAAAAACTATTAAAACAAAGCTTCAGACCAGAGTTCCTAAACAGATTAGATGAAATAGTATTCTACAAACCATTAACACAAAACGAAATAGGAAAAATACTAGATCTACTTATTGCAGATTTAAACAAGAGACTAGCAGAACAAGAAATATCTGTAGAGTTAACAAATTCAGCTAAAAACTATCTAATAACAAACGGATATGATGCAATTTATGGCGCAAGACCATTAAAACGTTTTGTACAAAAGAAAGTTGAAACATTAATTGCAAGAGAGATTATAAAACAAACAATTTTACCAAAACAAAAGGTAACAATAGATTGCAAAAATAACGAACTTGTGATAAAATAATCAAGTTAATCGTTTAGTCGCTTCGAGTTAGACTTAATGAGGAGGGAAAATGATGCAGGACCTTGAATGGATCAAAGACAATTTGGACTATTACGAAAAATTGGTAGCCGGCATCGAAAGACTTGGACCACAATCTATTGGAAAAGGGAAGGTTGAGACCGTAAAAGCAGACTTTGAGTATATTGAAAGCGAATGTGAAAATCTTATGAGCAGATTTGTTCAGAAACTTGAAGTCCAGAGACAGAATTTCTTTGGAAGAATTGTTGTACACGTTCTGAGAAACAAAATCTATATGCTTGAGGCATATAGTAGGAGAATGAATGAACTGCGGGAAAGGTTTAACTGGGCTGTTATGATTTAAGCCTAAAACCAAGTTTTAAGGAGCAACACAGAAATGTGTTGCTCCTTTTTCTTAAATTCTATTTTCTATTTCTTTCCAAACTTCTTCGGAATAAATTCTTTTTTCAGAAGAAAATGGTATAAATTTAAAATCTTTTAATGGGTTTAATTCATTTTGCAAAGCTAAAACAGTAGGTTCAACTTTAGTTGGTGATAACTTATCAGCTTTATTTGCTAAAATCAAACATGGAAAACCAGTATTAATTATGTAATTATACATCATTTTATCATTTTCAGTAGGAGAGTGGCGAATATCTATTAAAAACACAATTAATGCAATTTGCTTTCTAGTAGATAGATAATGCTCAATAAATTCTCCAACTTTAGCTTGTTCTTGTTTAGACATTTTGCTAAAACCATAACCAGGTAAATCTACAAAATAGAAGTTATTATCAACATTGTAAAAGTTAATTTGCCTTGTTTTACCAGGCTCGCTACTAGTTCTAGCTAAACTTTTTCTTCCAAGCATTGTGTTAATAAATGAAGACTTGCCAACATTAGATTTACCGAACAAGCACAATTTCTGGAATTTCAGTTTTGGGATATTGCTTTTCAGAAACTGCAGATATTTCAAATCTTGGGTTTTTTACTATCATACTTTTCTCCTTAAAATTTCTGTTCCACCCATGTAAGGTCTTAGAACTTCTGGTATTGTTATACTTCCATCAGGTTGGTAGTGATTTTCTAAAAAGGCAATAAGCATACGAGGAGGTGCAACTACAGTATTGTTAAGAGTATGTGGGAAATAATTTCCTTTTTCTCCTTTTACACGAATACCTAAACGTCTACTTTGTGCATCTGTTAAATTAGAACAACTACCAACTTCAAAATATTTCTTTTGACGAGGAGACCATGCCTCAACATCACAAGATTTAGCTTTTAAATCTGCTAAATCTCCAGAACAACATTCTAATGTACGAACTGGAATTTCAAGACTTCTAAATAGCTCTACTGTATAACTCCACATTTTATCGTACCATTCATAACTTTCTTCAGGTTCGCAAACTACTATCATTTCTTGTTTTTCAAATTGATGTATTCTATAAACGCCTCTTTCTTCTAAGCCATGAGCACCTTTTTCTTTTCTAAAACAAGGTGAGTAAGATGTCATAGTATATGGTAAGTTTTGTTTTTGTAGAATTTGACCTTTGAACTTACCAATCATAGAGTGTTCACTTGTTCCAATTAGGTATAAATCTTCACCTTCAATTTTATACATCATAGCGTCCATTTCTTCAAAACTCATAACACCTGTTACAACATCACTTCTAATCATAAAAGGTGGCACACAATATGTAAAACCTTTATTAATCATAAAATCACGAGCATAAGCAATTACTGCAGAATGTAATCTTGCAATGTCGCCAATTAGGTAATAAAAACCATTTCCAGCAACTCTACGAGCAGAGTCTAAATCTATACCAGATAAACTTTCCATTATATCTGTATGATATGGAATTTCATAATCTGGAACAAATGGGTCGCCGAACTTCTGAATTTCAACATTTTCAGAATCATCTCTTCCAATAGGAACAGAATCATCAATAATGTTAGGAATTTTCATCATGATTTCTTTAATTTCATGAGCTAATTCTTCTTCTAATTTTTCATTATCAACTAATTTGTTATTAATCTCATTAACTTCAGCTTTAATCTTTTCAGCTTCTTCGCGATTTCCTTGTTTCATTAAATTACCAATTTGACTACTCAAAGTATTTCTACTAGAACGTAATTCATCACCATTTAGTTTAACTTCACGGTTCTTTTTATCTAATTCTAAAACTTTATCAACCAATTCCAATTTATGGTCTTGAAATTTCTTCCTAATATTTTCTTTAACCATATCAGGATTTTCTCTAATCAATTTAATATCAATCATTTGAACTCACTTCCTCCCCAATATTTTACTATAAAATCTTCCATTTTGCAATAATTTTTTCAAATAACAGTTGTTTTATCATGAAAAATTTGATATATTATACATGATAAATTTTTAAGGAGATGTTTATATGAACTTACCAAACAAACTAACAATTTTTAGAATTATTTTAGTACCAATAATGGTTATAATACCATTCCTAGGAATTCCAGGAGATGTATGGGGAATTCCTGTTCAAAATTTAATTATAATTGCAATATTTGCAATTGCATCTTACACAGATCATTTAGATGGAAAGATTGCAAGAAAACGTAATTTAGTAACTACATTTGGAAAATTTGCAGACCCGTTGGCTGATAAAATTTTAGTCTTATCTGCAATGCTTATGTTAGTTGAAATGGACTATTTACCAGCATGGATCCCAATTATAGTTCTTGCAAGAGAATTTGTTGTTTCTGGTTACAGATTAGTAGCAGTTGAAAAGGGTGGAAAAGTTATTGCAGCAAGCATTTGGGGTAAAATTAAAACATGTACACAAATGATAGCAATTATATTAGCTTTCTTAGATTTGAACAACTTTGGAGCATTCATTTCTGGAAATTTAACAGGATATAGCTTAGTTATAAACGTGTTATCAAGCTCATTAATGCTAATTTCAACAATAGCAGCAGTATTTTCAGGAGTTGACTACTTAAAAGGTGGTAAAGAATTACTTAAATAAAAGGAAGGTTTTCTAAATGAATAAAACACAAGCAAAAAAAAGAATAGAGGAATTAAATAAATTAACAGCATATTATGCTACAAAATACTATGATGATGATGCACCAGAAATAAGCGATTTTGAGTATGATATGCTTATGAACGAACTTAAAAACTTAGAGAAGGAATTTCCAGAGTTTGTATCTAAAAATTCTTTAACTCAAAAGGTTGGTGGAACAGTAAAAGAAGGCTTTGAGAAAGTTGAACATGCAGTTCCACTTCAAAGTTTGCAAGATGTTTTTTCTTTAGAAGAAGTAAACGAATTCTGTTTAAAAATGCAAAAGGAAAATGTAACAGAATATGTAGTTGAAACAAAAATAGATGGCTTGTCTGTTGCCTTAGAATACAAAAATGGAGAATTTATAAGAGGCGCAACAAGAGGTACTGGGCTAGTTGGAGAAGATGTTACAGAAAACCTAAAAACAATAAAACACATACCACAAAAATTAAAAGAACCAATAGATATAATTGTACGTGGAGAAGTGTTTATTGGAAAAGAAGATTTTGATAAATTAAATGAAACATTAGATGAAGATGAAAGATTTGCAAATGCAAGAAATTTAGCTGCTGGTTCACTCCGTCAGCTAGATAGCAAAATTGCAGCATCAAGACCACTTGATATTTTCATATTTAATGTTCAAAAGTGTGAAACAAAGGAGTTTACATCACATTATGAATCTTTAAAGTACCTAAAAGGTATAGGATTTAACATAAACCCAGTTCTTATCCCATGTGACACCATAATAAAAGTCAAAAATGCAATTGAAAAAATTGGAGAAATGAGACCAGATCTTGACTTTGGAATAGATGGAGCAGTTGTAAAAGTTGATAATTTAGCTTTAAGAGAGAAAATTGGAACAACATTTAAAACTCCAAAATGGGCTGTGGCGTATAAATACCCACCAGAGCAAAAAGAAACAGTTTTAAAAGATATAGTCTGCCAAGTTGGAAGAACAGGTGCAATAACACCAATGGCAATACTAGAACCAGTTATTGTTGCAGGCTCAAAAATATCTAAAACAACACTTCATAATGAAGATTTTGTTAAAGAAAAAGATTTGAAAATTGGAGACAGAGTAATAATACAAAAAGCAGGAGATGTAATTCCAGAGGTTGTACGTGCAGTAGTAGAAAAAAGAACAGGAGAAGAGAAAGATTTCGAAATGCCTACAACATGCCCTGTTTGTGGCGGAGAGGTAATTCGTGTGCCAGGGCAATCTGTTAACAAATGTATAGGAATAGAATGTCCTGCAAGAAATTTAAGAAATATAGAGCATTTTGCTTCAAAAGAAGCAATGAATATTGATGGACTTGGAGAAAAGGTAATCGAGCAACTATACGAAAAAGGCCTAATTCATAATATTGCGGACATTTATTCTTTAAAAGTAGAAGATGTTGCAAGCTTAAAAAAGGATGGCAAAAGATTTGCAGAAAAATTAATAAATAATATAAATAAAAGCAAGGAAAACAATTTAGATAGATTAATTACAGCATTAGGAATAGAGCAGGTTGGAGCAAAATCAGCTAAAATACTTGCAAAAAGATTTGGTACAATGGATGATTTAGCAAAAGCAAACTTTGGAACACTAACTTTTGTTGATGAGATTGGCGAGATAACAGCTAATAGTATAAGAGAATTTTTCATGCAAGACCAAACGAACGATTTGCTTAAAAAATTAAAAGCAGCAGGGGTTAATATGAGAGAGATTGAAGATGAAAACAGTGATAATAGATTTTTAGGTAAAACATTTGTACTTACAGGAACGCTTGAAAATTTCACAAGAGACGAGGCAAGTGAAATTATAGAAAAACTTGGAGGCAAAACATCAGGCTCTGTATCTAAAAAAACATCTTATGTACTAGCAGGAGAAGATGCAGGAAGTAAGCTGGCCAAAGCACAAAGTTTAGGAATACCAGTAATTACTGAGGCACAGTTTGATGAAATGATAAAATAGATTGAAAGGAACATGCAAATGGAAGAATATACATTTGAAAGACTATGGAAAGAACTAAACGAAGGATATCAAATATACTACACATATATGGGCAAAAGGTACCTTCTTTCAAAGCTGGATAAAAATTGCTATTCAAGAGAACTAGTAGATAAAAACGAAAAAGGACCACACCCCAAACAGCAAATAGTAACACTAAAAGCAGTAAAGGAACTATTTGATTTTATGGAAAATATAGAATACAAAATACATTAAAACATAAATGAAAGGATAACAAATTATGAGAGCAGTAATACAAAGAGTAAAAAATGCAGATGTAAAGGTTGATGGAAAAACTACAGGAGAGATAGGCAGAGGCTTATTAGTTCTACTTGGAGTTGGACCAGATGATACAACTAAAAATGCAGATGAACTATTAAAAAAAGTTTGTAATTTACGAATATTTAGGGATGAAAACGAAAAAATGAATTTATCAGTAAAAGATATAGATGGAGAAATCTTAGTAGTATCACAATTTACTCTTTATGCAGATTGCCAAAAAGGAAACAGACCTAGTTTTGTAAATGCTGCACCACCAGAAAAAGCAAATGAGTTATATGAATACTTCAAAGCACAATGTACAAAAGAGGTAAAACACGTTGGTTCAGGCATATTTGGAGCAGATATGAAAGTGAGCTTATTAAATGATGGACCAGTAACAATAATTTTGGAAAAATAATATAATATCTAAAAAAGTAACATATAATGTTGACATGAAGTAAAAAATATGTTATCATAGTAAAAATGCATTGAAGAGGAAAAGTAACCTTACATTTTATATCAGTGAGTTACGTATAGTGTGAAGTAATTATAAAAGTATTGTGAAAGAACACCTCGGAGCAGACTACCGAAAAGTAAATCTTAGTAGACTAGTCCGGAAGCAAACCGTTATCAAATTGCTATGCTTGTTAGAGCAAAAAAGGGATTGTTAAAGATATTAAAACCTTTAATAATAAATAAGGTGGCACCGCGGATACCAGTATTCGTCCTTAGTATAGGAGAATACTGGTATTTTTGAATATGAAAGGGGGAAAGTGAACACTTTATTTATTTGAAATTTAAAGAAAGAAGGGGTTAATATGAAAGAAGAACTTAGCTATTATGAAACTATAAAAGCTATAGACGAAACAAAAAAATATTTTGAAAGACAACTAGAGGTAAGGCTTGGAATAACAAAAGCACAAGGACCATTATTTTTAAAGAGTTCAACAGGATTACAAGATCAATTATCAGGGGTTGAAAAACCAATAAGTTTTAAAAAGGGTGAAGAAGAATTTGAAATAATACATTCACTTGCGAAATGGAAAAGAGAGGCTCTACGGTAGATATGGATTTGGAATGCATACAGGTTTATATGCAGATATGAAAGCAATTAGAAAAGATGAAATAGTAGATGATATTCATTCATTTTATGTTGAACAATGGGACTGGGAAAAAGTAATTGATAAAAGTGACAGAAACTTAGAATATTTAAAAGACACAGTAAGAGCAATATATAAAGCAATTAGACAAACAGCTATATATGTAAAAGGAAAATATCAATATTTGAGTTATGATTTGCCAAAATCAGTATACTTTATAACTAGCCAAGAACTTGAGGATTTATATCCAGATAAAACTCCAAAAGAAAGAGAGCAAATAATTGGCGAAGATAAGAAGGCAGTATTTATAATAGGAATTGGAGATAAATTAAAATCAGGAAAAGTGCATGATATGAGAAGTCCGGATTATGACGATTGGCAGTTAAACGGAGATTTATTAATTTATGATAAATCAATATCTAAAACAATAGAAATATCTTCAATGGGAATAAGAGTTGATGCTGAGGCTCTAAAAAGTCAGCTAGCAAAAGCAAAATGCGAAGATAGATTAAAAACACATTATCACCAAGAAGTTTTAAAAGCTGAAATACCATATACCATTGGAGGAGGAATAGGGCAATCTAGAGTACTAATGCTATTACTAGGAAAAAAGCATATTGCAGAAGTTCAAGCATCTTATTGGGAAGAAAAGACATGCAAAGAACTTTGCATGGTAAAAGCATTATAATAAAATTATTACCCACTTTTGAAACAAAAATCTATTTCAAAAGTGGTTTTTTTCATTGACACAGCATAGCATATATAGTATAATGTAACAGTACAAAAAATGCTTTCGTAGCTCAGTCGGTAGAGCACTTCCTTGGTAAGGAAGAGGTCACGGGTTCGATTCCCGTCGTAAGCTCCATAAGCAAAATGTATATTTAAAAAATTAAAAATGGAGGAATTTTATGAAAAAAGAATTAGTAATAAAAAAATGTTCTAAATGTCAAGCTTTAATTGAAGTTGTAAAAGATTGTACATGTAATAACTGTAATATTAAATGTTGTGGTGAAGAAATGATAGAATTAGTTCCAAATAGCGTAGATGCAGCTTTTGAAAAACATGTACCTAATTATGAAATTATAGAAGAATATATAATTGTAAATGTAAATCATGTCATGGAAGAAGAACATTTTATAGAATGGATTGCAATGTCATCAGACAATAAAATCATAAAGAAATTTTTATTACCAAATGAAAAAGCAAGTGTAGTATTTCCATATATTAAAGGAAGTAAAATTTATTCTTTTTGCAATAAACATGGACTTTGGTCAAAAGAAGTTGAATAAATATAGACATTTTTCCTTTAGATATTTTCAACAAATTTCTTAATTCATTTAATAATTTACTAATCTATCTATAAATAAATTAATTAATAGGAGAAATCATATGTCATTTGCAACAGATGTAAGAGATGAATTATTAAGTTTAAAAATGTGGGACGTTAATAGTAATTTAAAACAGGAAGAACAAATTGCAAGACTTCAAATAAGGGAAGCCTTTATTAAGTCTGGCTCTATTGCAGACCCTAAGAAAGAATATCATTTAGAGATTTTATTTAAAACAAAGAAAAATGCAATAGAATTTGCAAACATTTTGGAAAATTTTGAAATAAATTCAAAGGTAATTAAAAAAGGAAAAGGATATATTACATACATAAAAGATAGTGAAGATATTGTTAACTTCCTAGCATTAATAGGTGCAAATAATGGAGTTTTAAGGTTTGAGGAAGCACGTGTTTTGAAGGAAGCTAGAAATAATGTGAATAGAATAGTAAATTGCGAAACTGCAAATTTGAATAAAACGTTGAGTGCTGCAAATAGTCAAATTATTGCAATTAAAGAGCTAAAAAGGAAACATAAGTTTAACCTACTTACAAAAGAGCTTAAAGAAATTGCAGAACTAAGACTTAAAAACCCCGACTTATCTTATGATGAAATTGGGAAACTATTAGAAAAACCTTTAAGCAAATCAGGAGTAAGCCACAGATTAAATAAAATTATTAAAATTTCAGAGGAACCAAAAAATGATTAAAAAAGAAATAGGTCTATATATTCACATACCATTTTGTGCCCACAAGTGTGACTATTGCGACTTTGTATCATTTTCAAATAAAGAAGATATAATTGATAAATATATAAATAAGTTATTAGAGGAAATCAAGCAGGAAAACTTAGAACAATATAAAATAAGAACAATATACATAGGTGGAGGCACACCATCTTTTATACCTAGCAAGTACATTACAGAAGTTTTAAAATCAATAAATAAAGATGAAGCAGAAGAAATTACAATAGAAGTAAACCCAGGAACAGTTACAGAAGAAAAGCTTAAAGATTACCTAAATGCAGGAATAAATAGATTAAGCATAGGTTTGCAAAGCACAAATAATAAAATACTACAAGAAATAAGCAGAATTCACACATTTGAACAATTTTTAGAAACATATAAATTGGCCAAAGAAGTTGGCTTTGACAATATAAACATAGATTTAATGATAGGTTTACCAAACCAGAGACTAGAAGATGTGCAAAAATCTTTAGAAGAAGTAATTAAGCTAAAACCAAAACACGTTTCTGTATATTCGCTAATACTTGAACCAGGAACAGTATTAGAAAGAAAAGTAACTATAGGGGCTTTAGAACAGCCAAGTGAATTGGAAGAAAGAAAAATGTATTGGCAAGTTAAAAATACACTAGAAAATGCTAGTTTTAAGCACTATGAAATATCAAATTTTGCAAGAGAAGGCTTTGAATCTAAACACAATACAGATTGTTGGAAGCAAAAGGAATACATAGGAGTTGGACTTGCTGCACATTCATATATGAACAAAACAAGGTATTCAAATACTTCAATTTTACAGAAATACTTAGAAGACTTTAAGAAATATAGAGAAATTCACGAAATTCAAAACACAGAAGATGAACAAAACGAATACATGTTACTTGGTTTACGAAAAATAGAAGGAGTAAATATCCAGGAATTTAAGAACAAATTCATATCAAATCCCATATACATATATAGAGAACAGTTAGATAAATTAGTTAAGAATAAATTAATAGAAATAGACACAAACTATATAAAATTAACTAAAAAAGGAATTGATTTAGCAAATTTAGTATGGGAGGAATTTGTTTGAATAATATAAAATACTTTGATCATGCTGCAACCACAGGTGTGAGCAAAGAGGTTTTCAAAGAGATGTTACCATTTTTTAGTACAGAATATGGTAACCCTTCTTCAATTTATGGGGTTGGAAGGAGAGCAAAAAGAGCTATTGAAGAAGCAAGAGAAAAAGTAGCAAAAGCAATAAACGCACATGCAAAGGAAATATATTTTACAGGTTGTGGAAGCGAAAGCGACAACATAGCAATAAAAGGAATTGCAAGAGCAAATAGAGTAAAAGGAAATCATATTATAACAAGTAAAATTGAGCACCATGCAGTTTTAAATAGTTGCAAAACGTTAGAGCAAGAGGGATTTAACGTAACCTATTTAAATGTAGATAAAAATGGAAGAATACTTTTAAAAGAACTTGAAAATGCTATAACTCAAAACACAATACTAATTACAATAATGACTGCAAACAATGAAATAGGTACAATTCAACCAATAGAAGAAATAGGGAAAATTGCAAAAATGCACAATATAATTTTCCATACAGATAGTGTGCAAGCTATTGGAAACATTAGGATAGATGTGCAAAAAATGAATATAGATAGCTTATCTATGTCTGCTCATAAATTTTATGGACCTAAAGGCGTTGGTGCATTATATGTAAGAGAAGGAATAGAATTTCAAAAACTACAAGATGGAGGACATCAAGAAAAAGATAAAAGAGCAGGTACAGAAAACACAGCAGGAATTGTAGGGCTTGGCAAAGCTATTGATATAGCGTATAAAACAATAGATAATTACAATGAACATTTGCAAAGTTTAAGAGATTATTATATTTCAAGAGTTGAAAAAGAAATTCCAGATGCAATGCTAAATGGAGATAGGTCAAATAGACTTCCAGGAAATGCAAACTTTTCATTTAAAGGAGTAGATGGAGGAGACTTATTATTAAAGCTAGATGAAAAGGGAATATGTGCATCAACAGGTTCTGCATGTAATACGAGCTCAACAGCTCCATCACACGTTTTAGTGGCAATAGGAACAGAGATGGAATATTTACAAGGCTCTCTTAGAATTACATTTGGAAAAGAAAACACAAAAGAAGATGTAGATTATCTTGTAAACAATTTAAAACAGATAGTAAAAGAATGTAGAAAATAAAATCTACATTCTTTTGTTACTATACTTTCAATTTTTTAATTGTTTTTAATTCTACTGCTAAATCTGCCATTCCTTGTTTACGAGTATCATAAGCTTCTTTGTATTCTAAAAGAACTTGTTCATAGTTTTCTAAATTTTCTCCAGGTTGAAAAGTGGTTTTTATTACACCATAATAATAAGCTTTATCAGTTTCGCTGTGAGTAGTATTCATTTTTTTTATGTAATTACCAATTTGTTCAAGTCTTTTTATTTCTTCCTTTAGGTAGTCAACATATAGCCCTACATTATAAAGTTCATATTCTACATCATCAGCGATTACCTTAATTAAAGCTTTTACAAATTTTGGTTCAACTTTTCCATATTTTTGACCTTCTGCTGGCTTAGTTTCACTTACCAGTATATTTAGAGTTTCAGTAACTCCAATGTGTGTTTTATATTGCCTTTTACTTGTTATAGCATCAAACTCATCTGCAACTCGAATGATCTTGGCTTCTAATGGAATTTCTTTATCTGTAAGTCCACGAGGATAGCCAGATCCATCTAAACCTTCATGATGACACCAAGGAACATCTGCGTATGGGCGTAACTTTGCATCCCTCGTACACATTTCATGACCTATTGTAGTGTGGGTTTTCATTATTTCAAATTCTTCAGTAGTAAGAGCAGCAGGTTTTTGTAATATTGCTGGAGGAATAAACTGTTTGCCAATATCATGCAAGTATGCACATAATGTACAGTACACAGTGAAATAGTCTTTCATGTGCAAATATTCACATATTCTACAAGTTATACTGGCAACATTTTCAGAATGTTTTTTAGTAAAAACATCTAAACTGCCAAGCATTGCAAGTTGATATCTCATGCTTTCATCTAGGTTATAGCTTTTTAAGCTAGTTTTATCATAAAAATCCAATTTAAATTCTTTCATTAATCAACACCCGAAACTATTGTACAATGAATAATAAAATTCGTCAAGAAAAAAAGTAATTTTTATATAAAATATGGTATAATGTATAGCAAAAGGAGGAAATGGAATGAATGCATTAGTTACAGGAGCATCTTCGGGAATAGGACGTGATATGGCAAGATATTTGGTAAAACTAGGATACAAGGTATTTGCAGTTGGAAGAAACAAAGAGAAACTATCAAACTTAAAAGAAGAATTAGGAGAAAATGTAGAAATAATTGAAAAGGATATATCAACAAAAGAAAAGTGTATAGAACTATATGAAGAACTTAAAAATGAAAATATAGATTTTGTAATAAATAATGCAGGATTTGGAGTATTTGGAAAATTTACAGAAACAAATTTAGAAAAAGAAGTGAACCTTATAAATACAAACATAACAGCAGTGCATACTTTAACAAAACTATTTTTAAAAGATATGGTAGCCAAGAATGAAGGAAGAATTCTAAATGTTGCATCAATAGCAGGCTTTGCACCAGGACCACTTATGGCTGCATATTATAGCTCAAAGGCTTATGTATTAAGACTTACAGAAAGTATATATGAAGAATTGAGAAGAGAAAAATCAAATGTAAAGGTAAGTGTATTATGCCCAGGACCTGTTGCAACAAATTTTAATAATGTTGCAAATGTACACTTCAGCATAAAAGCATTATCTAGTGAATATGTTGCAAAATATGGAATAGATAAAGCTTTAAAAGGAAAACTTGTAATTGTACCAGGTTTTAAAATAAAAGTATTACGTTTCTTAAGTAAAATATCACCAGACAAATTATCAATGAAACTTGTGTATATAAACCAAACAAAGAAAAATAGTTGAAAACTATGTAAAACTGGTATATAATATTTAAGAATAATAATATAGTAGGAGGTAAATTAGATGATTATCGAATTACCCAAAAAGTTCAACTATGAAAGTAAAGCAAAAATGGAGGACGGAGTTCTAAAGATACTCCCAGGGGCGTATTCACATAGTTTTATGAATGAGCTTACAATAGCCATCAAAGGTAAAACTTGTTGGTATTGTGGGCGGAAACTTTCAAACAGTGATATTACAATAGATCACTTATATCCACAAGATTTGGGCGGTCCGTATATCACAAACAACCTTGCACCAACATGTTCTGAATGTAATGGACATAAAGGCAACCTGACGGAACGTCAGTACAGAAACTGGCTAGCAGCACCATCTAAGCAAAAAAGTGAAATAAAGAAGCGGTTCTTGGCAAGCAACATGAGGCAAAAAAGAAAGAAGGGATATTATTTACCAAGAGAGTGGATAACAACTCGAAAGATAGATAATATTTTAGTGAATTTTATCATGTCTGAGAGCTATCTTGGTAAGAGATATAAAAAGACAGAGTCTTTTTACCAAGAATTCGGTCATCTGCCACATCCAATAATAGTAGATAGAAACAACTATCTGCTAGATGGTTTCATTCAACTGATGTTTGCCAAAAATAACGGAATCACACGAATTCCAACCATTGTGCTTGATAATGTAGAAGTAATTTTGAATAGATAAAGAGGCTTTTTTAGTCTCTTTATTTTTTAGGTACTTTTTCTACCCTTCAATGCATATACTTAAAACAGATTATAGGAGGGAAGATAATGGATTATGAAGAATATATGAGAAGTGTTTTAGGCTATAGCCAAATACCAAACAATATTTATACAAATTCTTATGATAACTATTATTATGATACAAACTATATAAACAATCAAAATAGAAATACATCTGCAGAAATTATAGAAACAATGTATCCAGATATATATAGAATTGTATATCCAATGGTATGTAGAGTTTGCACGCAGAATAGCCAAAGAGAAATAACAGTGGACTTAATAAATAGCATGACTGACGAAGTATTCATGAATGTTGAACCAGTAGAAAGACCAAACCAAAACGTAAATGCACAAAGACCAATTCTAAAAAATGGAGATGTTAGAAATCCAAATGCAAAAGAACCAGAAATGAGAGGGGAAACAAGACAGCAAAACTTCATGCTAAGAGATTTAATTCAAATTTTAATTTTAAGAGAATTGTTAAGAAGAAGAAATCAAAGACCACCTATGCCACCGCCACCACGTCCACCAAGACCAATGCAACCACCATGGAGACCATATTAGAAAAAAATGTATAAATTTTCTTTAAAATTAAATAATAAAATTAGGAAGAAAATTCATAAAGGCTGGGTTTAAATTCCAGCCTTCATTTTAATACATAAGGAGAAGTTTAATGATTATAGATGTTGGATATTGGACAAGAATTACAAAAAATATATTAATGTTAATACTCTCACTAGTTTTAATATTTTTATCATTTAAACTAGCAATTTTTTATATGCCATTTTTAATTGGTTTTGTAATATCGCTTCTTGTGGAGCCTCTTATAAAAAGATTATCTAGGAGGACTAAGCTTGAAAGAAAAAAATGTGCAATTATGGTTATAGTGATAATCTTTATAATAATACTTGCACTTCTTGTTTGGGGAATAGTTACATTAATAACAGAGAGTTCAAATCTTTTAAAAGGCCTAAACAATTACATTCAGCTAATGTATGACCAAGTGAAAAACTATATAGGAAGTATAAAAACAGGAAATACGAAATTACCAATGGAAGTTGCGACTATTCTAGAAAATTCTAGCGATAAAGTAGTTAACTTTATAACAAATTATGTTTCAGGAGTACTTACAAAGGCAACACAAATAATATCAGAAATTCCTACAATTGCAATATATACCTTTATTACTTTGCTTGCGACATATTTTATATGTATAGATAAAATATATATAGCAGACACAATAGAACATCAACTACCACACAAATGGGCAAAGAAAATTGGCACACATACTAGAAGCATTGTAAGAGAGCTTGGAAATTATTTAAAGGCAGAGGCAATATTAATTATAATTTCTTTTATTATAGTATTAGTTGGGTTATATATCCTAAAAATCTTCCACTTTAACGTTCCATACCCATTTTTAACAGCACTAGCAATAGGCTTTGTAGATGCACTTCCAATACTAGGCTCTGGTACAGTAATGGTACCCTGGGCAATAATAGAGGCATTAAATGGAGATATAAACCTAGGAATAGCAATAATAGTAATTTTTGCCATAATATTAATAGCAAGGCAACTTTTAGAACCAAGAATTGTAAGTGGAAAAATTGGAATACACCCAATATTTACGTTACTTGCCATGTATACTGGTTTTAAAATAATAGGCGTACTTCGGATTATTCGTAGGACCAATAGTGCTTATAATACTAAAAAATATATTTAGTGTAAGTATAGAAAATGGAATAATAAAGAGTATATTTGTGTGAGGCTGAAGTTTTTATATTACAAAAATATTACGAATTGCAAAATTGCTTGCAATTTGTATTTTTTTGTTATAGAATGATGCTAAGTTGGTAGAGCCAAATTTGAAATTGGCAGGAGAAAAGAAGAACAAAGGAGGAAAGTATTATGAACATAAACCTTGTAAGCCTTGTGGCTGTACACACACACACACACACATTATGTTTATTAGAAAATAAAACAAGCATATTCCCATATGCTTTATTAAAGTTGTTTGCAAGAGATGGATAAAAGTCTGGCTCTTTTTGTTATGCATTTTTTAATTAATTTTGTACAAGGACATCCGCCAAATCTCATCGGAGCTATATATGTTTTGTTCTCAAGAAAAAATCGAAATGGCTACGAGGGTCACGAGTGAAGCCGTTGGCTCTTCGATTGTTTTCTTTCGAAAAAAATATATAACTCCTGCGTTTGGCTACAAAGTGCAAAAAATTAAAGTTTAAAAGAAAAGGAGTAAATTGAAAATGAGAAAAAACAAAGGTATAACGCTAGTTGCGTTAATAATAACAATAATAGTAATGCTAATATTAGTAGCAGTAAGTGTAAATATTTTAATTAAAAGTAACTTAATGGGAACAGCAGAAAAAACTGTAGACAAGTATAAGGCGGCATCAGAGGAAGAAAGGAAAGAAAAAACAGTTATTAATGGAGAAAAATACAATTCAATAGAAGAATATATTGAAGCATCCAAAGAATATAAAGGACTTACCATAACGGCAGATACACCAAATGTAGAATTCACAAAAGCAGATGGAACAACTCCAGGAGATATAAATAATCTTGAAATGGGAGACATAGTTAAGTATGGGGATTATGAATATCATTACAATCAAAAATATTATACTCATCCATTTGGAACTGGCTGGGATAATGATGAAGCATTAGATGGATGGGGAGCAAAAGCCATAGATAGGGAAAAAGAAAAATATGGTGAACTTTGTGGCAGTATATATGATAAAAAATTGAAAAATATTGATTTTCTTTTCGGCTCAGGAGGAGGTGGCGGAACTATAATAAAAGAAGCCCCAGAAATACCATATGGAGTAATATCAATGGCATCCACATTTCAAAAATGTATGGATCTAAAAAAGGGGACAAAAATTCCTTCTACAGTGAAATACATAAATTATTGCTTTTCAGATTGTGTAAGCTTAGAAGGAACTATTATTATAGATGCTGATCCAGAAGATTATAACAATTGTTTTAGTGGCGCAGGTACAAGTGGTTCTGGAATAATAGTAAAAGGAAAATCAAGTATGTTAGATGAGATAATTGCTACTGGTGGTGAAAAGGTTACAAAGGGAGAATAACTTGAAAATAAAAATTAGCTAAAATCACACCACAAATAATTAAAAATTCCTTAAAAACTCTTGATTTTTCAAGAAAAGTGTGGTATATTAATATAGCAATTAAATAAAACTACTTAAAGAGTGGGCAAAGCCCACTCTTAACTTTTGAGAATAAGGAGAAATGTAAATTGGCAAAGATTGAAGAAAAGGTTGAAAGCCTTATTGAGCCTAAGATTAAAGAATTAGGGTATAATCTTTATGATGTGGAATATGTAAAAGAAGGAAAAGATTACTATTTACGTGTTTATATTGATAAGGATACAGGCATATCAATAGAAGATTGTGAATTAGTTAGCAACAATATTAATGAAATTCTAGACCAGGCGGATTATATCAAAGATCAATACTTCTTAGAAGTATCTTCACCTGGAGTAGAACGTGTTTTGAAAAAGGATAAACACTTACAATGCAATATTGGAGCTAAAGTACAAGTAAAGCTTTTCAAACCATTTAATGGGCAAAAGCAATATGAAGGTATTTTAAAAGACTATTCAGAAACAATTATAAGTTTAGAAACGCAAAATGGAATTTTTGAAATAGAAAGACAAAACATAGGTCAAATAAAAACCATGTTTGATTGGAATTAAAGGGAGGAATAAGAAAAATGAAGAGTAATGAAAACAAAGAATTAATTATGGCACTTGACGAATTAGAAAAAGAAAGAGGAATTAGTAAAGATTATTTATTAGAATCACTAGAAGTAGCACTTGTTGCAGCATACAAGAAAAACTTCGATTCAGCTGAAAATGTTAAAGTTGAAATAGATAGTCAAACAGGTGAAATTCATGTATATGCACAAAAAGAAGTAGTAGAAACAGTTGAGAATAGTCAATTACAAATATCTTTAGAAGATGCTAAAAAGATTGAAAAGAAAGCAAAAATTGGAGATATAATAAATATTGAAACAAAACCAAAAGACTTTGGAAGAATAGCTGCAGGAGCTGCAAAACAACACGTTATTCAAAAAGTAAGAGAAGCAGAAAGAAACATGATTTTTGACGAATACAATGATAGAAAGGGCGAAATAGTAACAGGAATAATACAAAAAGCAGATAAAGGAACAGTTGTATTAGACTTAGGAAAACTTGAAGGAATTATGCCTTTAAAAGAACAAATACCAACAGAACACTATCATGTAAATGATAAAATAAAAGCATATGTTTTAAGTGTAGAAAAAGGGCTAAAAGGAGCACCACAAGTACTAGTAACAAGAAGCCACCCAGATGTTATAAAGAAACTTTTTGAACTAGAAATACCAGAAATATATGAAGGACTAATAGAAGTAAAAGCAGTATCAAGAGACCCAGGTTATAGAAGCAAAGTTGCTGTATATTCAAAGAACCCAGACATAGACCCAGTTGGATCTTGTGTAGGAGCAAAAGGAATAAGAATTCAAAACATAATAAACGAAATGAATGGCGAAAAAATAGATGTTATTGAATGGAGCGAAGACCCAGCAACATTTATATGTGCAGCATTATTACCAGCACATGTAATGGCTGTTGATATTAAAGAGGACGAAAAATTTGCGCAAGTAATAGTTCCAGATGAAGAATTATCATTAGCAATAGGAAAAGGCGGACAAAATGCAAGATTAGCAGTAAAACTTACAAACTGGAAAATAGATATAAAGAGTGAAACACAATTCAGAGAGTTAATGGCATACGAAGAAAACAAGAAAAACGAAGAAAAAACTGTAGAAGAAGGAAATGATGAATAATATGAAACAAGCATTTCAAAGGAAATGTATGGCATGTAACTTAAAAAAAGACAAATATGAGTTAATAAGAATTGTTAAAAACAAAAATAATGAAATTCTTGTAGATAAAACAGGTAAGCTAGATGGACGAGGCGCATATATTTGTAATAATATAGAATGCTTAAATAAGGTTATTAAAACAAATAGAATTGGAAAAGTTCTAAAAAGTAATATAGACCAAAAAATTTATGAAGATATAAGGGGTGTAATTATTGGTAACGAACAAAAAAATCAAACTAACAGCTAAAAATCAAATAGGGGGTGATATTAATGGGTAATAAAATAAAAATTCATGAAATAGCAAAAAAAATAGGAGTAACAAGTAAAGAAGCTTTGGAAAAAGCAAAAGTACTTGGAATAGAGGCTTCATCACATTTAAGTGGTGTAAGTGAAGAAGAAGCTGAAAGAATAGAAAAAAGCTTTAAAGGGAATAGCAAACCAGAAGAACAAAAAAAACATAAGGAAGCTAAACCAAAAAAAGAAGTTAAAGAGGAACCAGTAATAATTAGAAGACAAGTAATTCTAGAAGATAGTGAGGATAAAAATAAAAAAGATAAAAAGCAAGACAATCGTAGAAAAGATGTTGGATTTGTTGAACGTGAGAGAAACAAAGACTATAACATAGTTTATAGAAACAAACCAACAAAACCATTAACAGTAAGTGAATTATTTGGTAAAAAAGAAGAACCTAAAAAGGAAGAAGTAAAAAAGGAAGTAAAAGCAGAAGAAAAGCATGAAGAACCTATTACAGTACAAAAACAAGAAGAACCAAAACAACAACCAACACCAACTCCTGTAGCACAACAAGAAGTAAAACAAGAAAAACCTTTCTTTAACAGAAATGACCAAAACAGGAACTTCAATAACAACAGAGATAATCAAAACAGAAATTATAATAATAGAGATAATAGAAACTATAACAATAATTACAACAATAATAATAATAATAATCAAAGAAGACCATTTAACAATAACCAAGAAGGAAGAAACTTTGGCAACAGAAATAATAATTTCAATAACAATAATAACAATGGTTTCAGACCAAGAGACAATAACGGAAGAGATTTTGGAAACAGAAATAACAACTTTAATAGAGACAGACAAGGAAACAATAATAACAGACCTTTTGGAAATAGAAATAATAATGGTGGATATAATAACAGACCAAATCGTAGCTTAGATGAAAGAGGTATAGAGAAGAACATCAAAAACATCATGGCTACAGATGTTGTTGAAAAAGAAACAGTTAGAGAATACGCAAACAAAGCAATAGATAAGCAAAAAAATAACAGCAAATATGACGACAACAGAGGAAACAAGAAAAATAAGAGCAGAAAAAATAACTATGATGAATTTAGCTCACATAAATTAAAAGACTTAAAACAAGAACGTGGCTTATCAGATGAAGGAACAATGCTTGATTACTATGATTTAACAACAGCAAGAGGAAAGAAAAACAAGAAAAAAGCAAATAATCAAGAAGAAAGAAACAAACAAAAAATATTCCAATTAACAGAAATAACAATACCAGAAACAATTTCTGTAAAAGATTTAAGTGCAGAACTTAAAAAGACAAGTAGCGAAATAATTAAAAAGCTATTTGGTTATGGAATAATGGCAACAATAAACAACGAAATAGATTTCGATACAGCATATCTTATAGCCCAAGAATTTGGAGTTACAGCAGTTAAGAAAGAAGTTGTAACAGATGAAGACATCCTATTTGATGATAGCGAAGATAAACCAGAAGACCTACTTCCAAGACCACCAGTAGTTGTAGTTATGGGACACGTAGATCATGGTAAAACTTCATTACTAGATGCAGTAAGATCTACAAATGTTATAGAAGGTGAAGCAGGAGGAATTACACAAGCAATAGGTGCATACAAAGTTAAAATAAATGATAGAGAAATAACTTTCTTAGATACACCAGGACACGAAGCATTTACAGCAATGCGTGCAAGAGGTGCACAAATAACAGATATCGCAATATTAGTTGTTGCAGCAAATGATGGTGTAATGCCACAAACAGTTGAAGCCATTAACCATGCAAAAGCAGCAGGAATACCAATAATAGTAGCTATAAACAAAATAGATGTTGAAGGCGCAAACATTGATAGAGTAAAACAAGAATTAATGGAATACGACCTAGTACCAGAAGAATGGGGTGGAGATACAATCTTTGTTCCAATTTCAGCAAAGAAAAAACAAAACATAGATACTTTACTAGAAATGGTATTATTAGTAGCAGATATGAAGGAATTAAAAGCAAACCCTAATAAACAAGCAAAGGGTGTTGTAATAGAAGCAAAACTAGACAAAGCAAAAGGACCAGTTGCAACAATGCTTGTACAACGTGGTACATTAGACGTTGGAGATACAATATTAGTTGGTTCTACAATAGGTAGAATTCGTACAATGACAGATGAAAACGGCAAAAAATTAAAGAAAGCAGGACCATCTACACCAGTTGAAATTACAGGATTTACAGAAGTACCAGAAGCTGGTGAAACATTCTACGAAGTAAAAGACGAAAAAACAGCTAAACACTTAATGGAAAAGAGAAAACGTCAAGCAAGAGATAAAGCATTAAATGCTACACATAGAGTAACATTGGATGATTTATTTAGCCAAATTTCAAAAGGAAACTTAAAACAACTAAACATAATAGTAAAGGCAGACGTACAAGGTTCTGTGGAAGCAGTAAAGCAATCATTAGAAAAATTATCTAATGAAGAAGTTAAAGTAAAAGTAATCCATGCAAACGTTGGTGCTGTAACAGAATCAGACGTTACACTTGCAAAAGTATCAAATGCTATAATAATTGCATTTAATGTAAGACCAGAACCAATAGCAAAAGATATGGCAGAAAAAGATGGAGTTGAAATTAAGATTTACTCAGTAATATACAATGCAATAGAAGACGTTGAAGCAGCAATGAAAGGAATGCTAGACCCAGTATTTAAAGAAACAATAATAGGAAATGCAGAAGTAAGACAAACATTCAAAATATCAAATGTTGGAACAATTGCAGGATGCTATGTAACAAACGGAAAAGTTGCAAGAAATGCAGGAGTAAGAGTGCTTAGAAATAATGTTGTAATACATGAAGGAAAACTAATTTCTCTAAAGAGAATGAAAGACGATGCAAAAGAAGTTCAAGCAGGATATGAATGTGGTATTCAATTAGAAAACTTCAACGACATACAAGAAGGAGACATCATAGAAGCATTTATTATGGAGCAAATAAAATAAGGAGGCAAAATGCAAAAACATACAAATTCTAACCGTATGGCTAGAGTAGATGAAGAATTAAAAAGAGAACTAAGTAATATAATTAATTACGAGGTTAAAAATTCAAATGTAACAGGAATGATAAGTGTTACAAAAGTTAAAACATCACCAGATTTAAAATATGCTAGAGTAAGTGTTAGCATTATAAATTCAAAAAATGTAAAACAAACTCTAGCAGGCTTAAAAGCTGCATCAGGCTTTATAAGAAGCAGAATAGCAGAGAAAATGAACTTAAGAGTAACACCAGAACTTGTTTTTGAACTAGACGAAAGTTTGGTTTATGGAGAAAAAATAGACAGAATATTAGAACAAGTAATGAAAGAAATAGACCAAAATAAAAAAGAAGATTAATGTATAAGGGACAGTTAAATATAGTAACTGCCCCTTTACAAGAAAAGAGGTTTAAATGACTCTAGATAATATTAAGGAAGAAATATTTGAAAGTAAAAATATAGTAATATTAACACATGAAGTACCAGATGGAGATGCAGTAGGAAGCAGTTTAGCAATGTATATGGGTTTAAAACAACTTGGAAAAGAAGTTGATGTAATAATACCAAAATACTCAAAAACATTTGAATTCTTACCATGTGCAAACGAAATTAAAGCTGAAGGAAAAAACGAAAATTACGACCTAGCAATAGCGCTAGATTGCGGAGATATAAAAAGATTAAATGGTTTTGCAAACTATTTTGAAGATGCAAATACCAAAATACAAATAGATCATCATGAAGCAAATACAATGTTTGCAGACTATAACTTTGTAAACCCAACATCACCAGCATGTTGCCAAATATTAATTACAGTATTAAAAACATTGGGTGTAGAAATTACAAAAGATATAGGAACATGCCTTTTAACAGGAATAATTACAGATACAGGTGGTTTCCAATATCAAAATGTAAAGCCAGAAACATTTGAATTTGCAGCAGAATTATTAAGCAAAGGGGTTAATGTTTCAAGCATATATAAAAGAACATTACAAACAGTTTCAAAGGAAAAATTCGAACTAAGAAAAATTGCAATGAATAGAATAGAACTATTGGAAAATGGAAAGATTGCATTTACATACATAACAAAGGAAGATGAGGAAAATACTAAATCAGAAGACCATGATGGAATAGTAGACATTGGAAGAGATATAGAAGGTGTTGAGATATCAATATTCTTAAGAGAAACCGAAAAGAATACTTTTAAACTTTCACTTCGTTCAAATAACGATGTAAATGTATCAGACATATGCCTAATGTTTGGTGGTGGAGGACACATGAGAGCTGCTGGTGGAATAATTACAGGTGTTCCTTTCGAAAAGGCAAAAGAAAAAATTATAACAGAATGTAAAAAACATTTAAAATAAGGAAAAAATAATGGATGGAATTATAATTGTTGATAAACCAAAAGGTTATACATCACATGATGTAGTAAATGTAGTAAAAAAAACATTAAACACTTCAAAAGTAGGTCATACAGGAACTTTAGATCCTAATGCAACAGGAGTGTTACCAGTTCTTGTAGGCAAAGCAACAAAAATATCTAAGTATTTAATCGAACATGATAAAACATATATTGCAGAATTAGCTTTAGGAGAAAAAAGTTCAACAGGGGATATTGAAGGTGAAATAATAGAAAGAAAAGAAGTACCTAACGTAACTGAAGAACAAATAAAGGAGGTACTTCAAAAATTTCTAGGTAAACAAATGCAAACACCACCAATATATTCCTCAATAAAAATTAACGGAAAGAAAGCTTACGAATATGCAAGAAGTGGACAAACCATTGAAATACCTGCAAGAGAAATAGAGATAATGGAAATTTCTTTATCAAATTTTGAGGATAATATAATAACCTTTAAAGTAAGTTGCTCAAAAGGAACATATATAAGAGTACTATGTGAGGATATTGCTACAAAACTTGGAACTGTTGGACTTATGCAAAACTTAAGAAGAATAAGAGTAGATAAATTTGACATTAAAGATGCATGTACATTAGAAAATTTAGATAAAGCTAAAATAATTAGTATTGAAGAATGTTTTAAAGATATTCCAAAAATAAACTTAGATGATAAAAAAACAATGCTTTTCCTAAATGGGGTAAAACTAAAAGAAGATTTGGAAAATGGAATATATTCAATTTACAATAATAGCAAATATTTAGGCTTAGGTGTGATAGATAATAAAAATTTAAAAAGAGACGTAATTATTATTGACAATTGATAAAATAATGTATAAAATATAAACAAATAAAATTACAAGGGGGAACAAAAGATGTTTGGTTACATGATTACAGCATTTGCAGGAGTTTTTTGGGTATTTAGATTAATTGTAATGTTAGCTTTTACAGCAGACGCAGGATTCCCAATAGTTCCTATGGATGTAACATTTGAAGTTGTATTGTTGTTTATAACTTTTGCATGTATAATACTTGTTGCAAAAAGAAAAATGATAGGAGCAGTAGTTTATTTAATTGCACAATGTATGTATTTTGGAGTTGATGCATATAAAGCACTAGAAGTAATTACAGCAGGACAAGCTCAAACAGCAAATTATTTAACACTATTCATATCAATAATTGCAGTAATAATACCAATACTTGCAATAATGGATATCGGGCTAAGTAGTGGAAAAAAGGGAAGTTCAAAAAACAAAAAAACAGACTGGTTCTATGGAACAACAGATTATGATAGAAACTTTGATGATAGAGCAGATCAGAATCAATACAAATTCTAATAATAGGGCGTATAGCATACGCCCTTAACTATTAATATAAAGGAGAAAACCAATGGTAGGAAAATATAAAGTAGTAACATTATGTGGTTCAACAAGGTTTAAAGATGAATTTTATAAAGTACAAAAAGAACTAACACTAAAAGGCTATATAGTAATATCAGTAGGACTATACGGACATTCAGGAGATACAGAAGTCTGGGAAAACATGGACGAGGGAACCTTAACAAAAACCAAAGAAATGCTAGACGACATGCATAAAAGAAAAATAGACATGGCAGATGAAATCTATGTAATAAATGTTGGAGGATATATAGGAGAAAGCACAAAATCAGAAATAGAATATGCGAAAAAACATGGAAAAAAGGTGAATTATTTAGAAAATTTGGAGGAAAGTAAAAGTGAATAAGAAACGTTTAATATTCTTAGCAATAATAATCTTAGTAATATTAGGTATATGCATATGGCTTTTTTGTAATAAAAACTATAAAAATATTACTATAAAAGAAGATGATATATGTATTGGAACAATGCGTTATTCATATATGTTAGGAATTGATGCGGGTACGGAATACTTGGTTTCTATATATTACAATGATGAAAATACATATAAGTATGAAGTTACTGAAGGCAAAATAACAATAGAGGGTTATAGAGCAAAAAATAAAAAGGTTAATGGAATAATTAATTCCAAAGACGATTTGATTAAACTAGATGAAAAATATAAAAGCAAGAAATCTGGCAATCTTGAAGAATCATATATTGAGTATAAGGTTAAAGGTAAAGACAAAGTAAAAGATATAAATGATTTTATAGAAGAAGTATTTAGTTATAAAAATAACTTGAAGTGAATATATGTTAAATAAAATAACAGAAGTTAAACATGTAGCAAGAAAGGAACTGGGAGAGGTAAAATAAATGAACGATATAATTGAAAAGTGTCCTTTTTGTAACATAGATAAAACTAAATTAGAAAATACAATTTTAAATGAAACAAAGTATTTTTATATAACACCATCATTAGGTGCATTAACAGATGGATATATATTAATAATAACTAAAAGGCATGTTAACTCAATGTCTGAATTAATGATAGATGAAATGGAAGAATATAAAATATTAATAAGAAAATATAGAGAAATTTTTAAAAAGGTTTATCAAAAATATCCAATTGTTTTCGAACATGGAACTCCAAATTTAAAAGATAGTATTAATGCTAATAGTGTAAATCATGCACATACTCACATAGTAAACCATAACTATAAAAATGAAAATATATTAATTGAAAAATTAAAACTTAAAAGAATTGACAAACTTGAAAATATGCTTTCAAACAAAAATTATATATTTTATATTAGCCCTAATAATGAGACCTATATAACTAACGAATTTGAACCTATAAGTCAGTTTATGAGAATTGAAATAGCTAAAGATTTAAATATGTTAGACAAATATGATTGGCGTAAAAATGATTTTAATAAGAATATTATTTTAACTATAAAAAATATTAATGGATATTTTGATAATAAAAATGCAATAGGATTATTTCTAAATCGGAAAATAATAGTGGAACATATGCTCATGAGTAAAATGCTTATGATGAAAAATGGCAACAACTTGTTGCCAAATTACCTTGGAGACAAATTTATTACTAATTGAAAAAAATAAAGATGAGGATATTAGATAATTAAAGGAAAAATCACTAAATCCTTTTTGAGTATTTACTATATTTTACTAAAAAAATTATAAAAATATGTGGTAGTGTGAACATAAAGAAAAATTTAATATGATTAATAGAAATGGAGGTAGCAATGAAGATAATTGGAAATAAATATTCTAACAATACTTTTGAAAATATAAAACACATTGATGATTATGGAAATGAATATTGGTATGCACGTGAATTACAAAAAGTATTGGAATACAAAGACTGGAGAAATTTTCAAAAAGTAATAGATAAAGCAGTTTTATCAGCAAATAACAGCATTTCAAGCGAAGAAGATTGGGTTGTTGAGATTAACAAGCCAATAAAAACTGGTAAAGGGAAAGAAGAAATTATTAAAGATTATAAACTATCAAGATACATATGCTATTTGATAGTGCAAAATGCTGATCCAAATAAAGAAGTTGTTGCTTTAGGACAAACATATTTTGCGATTTAAACAAGAAAGCAGGAAATAACTGAACAAGAATATGATTCTTTATCAGATGATGAAAAAAGATTTTATCAAAGAAAATTAACAAAGCAAGGCAACTATACGCTTCAAAAAGTTGCTTCAGCTGCTGGTGTTAAAAATATGGCTGAATTTCATAATGCGGGATATAAAGGATTATATAATGGAGAAACTGCTGATGATATTTTTAAAAGAAAAAAATTACGTTACAGAGAAGATATTTTAGATAATATGAATGAAGATGAATTAGTAGCTAATTTATTTAGAATAAATCAAACTAAGCAAAAACTTTTAAAAGATAATGTACAAGGAGAGAAAGAGGCAAAAGATGTACATTATGAGGTTGGTAAAAAAGTTAGAAAGGCAATTGCAGATATTGGCGGAATGATGCCTGAAGAAATGCCAACACCTAAAAAGAGCTTGAAAGAACTAGAAAGAGAGAAGAAACAATTAGAAAACAAAGAACAAAAGAAACTAGATGAACCCAAATAAAGGTGCAAAGAGAAATGATATGAATGAAAGTAGATTTTGATTTAGTGCTGAAATATTTAATAAGAAAAAAGGAAGTGATAAATAATGGATATGTATAAAAAAAGAAAAATGAGACAAGAAAAAATGATAAATGAAAATAAAGAAGAAAATACTAAATCTAACATAAACTGGTACCCTCGGACATATGCTTAAAACCAAAAAGCAAATAATAGAGGATCTAAAATTAATTGATGTAATAATAGAAATACTAGATGCACGTATACCACTTGCAAGCCAAAACCCAGATATAAAACAGATTACAGCAAATAAGAAAAAAATAGTAGTATTAAATAAGAGTGATTTGGCAGATGAAAAAGAAACAAAAAAATGGATAGAATACTTTAAAAACCAAGGAATAATTGCAATTCCAACAGATTCTAACTTAGGAAAAGGAACAAAGGAAACTTTAAAGGCAGTTCAAAATTTAATGCAAGAAGAAATGGAAAAAGCAGCAAGCAAGGGAAGAATAAACAAAAATATTAGAATAATGATATGTGGCATACCAAATGTTGGAAAGTCTTCATTTATAAACAGAATGATAAACAAAAAATCAGCAGAGGTAGGCAACAGACCAGGTGTTACTAAACAAAAACAATGGCTTAGAATTTCAAGCAATATAGAACTATTAGATACCCCAGGGGTTTTATGGCCAAAATTTGAAAGCCATGATGTAGCACTAAAACTCGCATACACAGGTTCAATAAAAGATGAATTAATCAACAAAGACGAAATAGCATATAATTTGATAAAATATTTAAAAAATAACAATAAAAATGAACTTTTTGCAAGATATAAATTGACAGATGACGATTTTAATAGTATAATACCAGAGGACGATGAAGCACTTGAATTAATGAATATGATAGCAAGAAAAAGAGGAGCAATAATTTCAGGTGGAGAAATAGATTATGAAAAGGTATCAGCAATTATACTAAACGACTTTAGAACCGGAAAAATAGGAAGGGTTACATTAGAAAAAGTAAATGGATAATTTAGTAAAAATTAACACAATGTCGCCACTTACATGGGCATACATTGGAGATGCAGTATATGAACTTCATATACGAAACTACTTAATTGAAACAACAAATTTAAAGCCAAATAAACTTCATAGGGAAGCAATAAAATATGTAAAAGCAGGAGCACAAGCCCAAATTTTAGAAAAAATCTATGAAGATTTAACAGACGAAGAAAAAGAAATTGTAAGAAGAGGCAGAAACACACAAAACCACCATTTACCAAAAAATGCAAATCACACAGAATACATGTATTCAACAGCATTCGAAGGTCTAATACGGATATCTTTACTTAACAAAACAAGAAAATAGATTAGATGAAATACTAAAAAAAGTCATAGAAATAAATTCTAGTTTAAGCTAGAATTTATCACATGGCCCATTGGTCAAGCGGTTAAGACGCCACCCTCTCAAGGTGGAATCATGGGTTCGATTCCCGTATGGGTCACCAAAAAGTGACATTTAGTTTGCAAATATTATTGCTTAAGTAAGTAGAAAGGAACTAAAAATATGCTAGCAATTATAATGGGAATTATAGTCACAATTTTTATTATTGCTATATATAAAAATAGTGATTCTAGTTATAAAATTTCTTGGAGTATCATAATCTTATTCGCCGTAACAACAATTTCTCTCTATTTTTTTATATCAAATATAAGATTTATACGTGATGTAATTTCAGTAGGTCTTTTCCCTATTTATGATAAGTTTGTTATATTATTAGTAAGTATGTCAATAGCTATTCTTGTTGATGGAATATTTGCAGGTATTATTCAAAAAATATATGAAAATAATGAGATAAATAAATTTGAAAAAAAATACAAAACTGAAAATTATGAATATTATCGAGATATTCTTCAAACAAAGTCCCCTGCAATACTTTCCTATTGTTACAATAAAAAGATAAAAGTTGAAGATGAGGTAGTAGCTATTCTTCTAAACCTACATAAAAATGGAGTTATTAAGCTTAGTGAAAATAAAATAACTATACTAGGTGATCTTAGTAGTTTGTCAGAACATGAAAAATATATATTTAAGAAAGATTTAAATAATAAAGACTTTAAAAAGACTTTTAAAAGTTTATTAATAGAAGATTTAGAAAAAGAAAGATATGTGTATAAGAAAAATGAAAGCGAATTTAATATTGTTGCTATTATGGAAGTATTCATGGTTTGGATGATTATATATATGCTAGTATCTATACCTATTTTTATGAAATTATCAAATTTCGGAATACTTGTGTTTTTGGCATACTTTTTAACATTTGCAGGAGTTCCTATATATAAGGCAATTCAGAATAAAATTAACCCTGTATTTAGAAGCAAAAAAGCGTTAGAACTAAGTGGGAAACTTAAAGGTTTAAAGAGGTACATAGTAGACTATTCTATTATAGAAAGCAATGGAGTAGAAAATATAAATTTGTATGACGAATATATTATATATGCTGTTATTTTTAACATTAAGGGAAAACTTAATAAAGAATGCAAAAAAATATATAGAAATATGCTAAATAAAAAGCTTGAATTCTGCATTTTTTATTCTTGACTTGAAATTGATTTACATAATTGACTTTTTGCTATTATTTTGATATAATCATGAAGTGGAAAATTTTTATGAAGGGGAGTAGTAAAAATGAGTATTCATGATGTATATATTTATTGTGCTGAAAGTGACGTTGCACCTTTTGTAAATATTATAGGAACAGCAGATAAAGACAATTCTGAAGACGTTCGGTATTTAATAGAACAAATCGTTGAACTTGCAGAGATTGCTTCAGTAAAATATTTAGCAAAATTTATACCACAAGCGATGAGCGATAGTGATGCTGAAAGCGATATAGAGGAAAACAAAGTAAGGGTAAATATTATTTTAGCTTTCATGAACAATACAATGAAATATGCATTTTTAGATGACTTCTTTCCAGAAGAGCCTCCTCCTTAATAGGGAGGCTTTTCTTTTTGCACTTTTTTGTGGTATAATATTTAAGAATAAATTGAGAGGAAAATTAAATATATGAATAATATAGAACTTTTATCTCCTGTTGGGGAATGGAATTCACTAGTATCAGCAGTACAAAATGGAGCAAATGCTGTATATTTTGGTGCTGACGAATTTAATGCTAGAATGAATAGTAAAAACTTTAACAGAGAAGAACTAAAAAAGGCAATAGAATATGCAAAACTTAGAAATGTTAAAACAAATTTAACTCTAAACATATTAATAAAAAACGATGAATTCTCAAAAGCAATGGAACTTGTAGAATATGCATATACATGTGGAATAGATGCAATAATAGTGCAAGATTTGGGCTTAGCAAAGGCTATAATTAAAAGCTTTCCAGACCTAGAAGTACATAGTAGTACACAGATGACAGTATATAATCTAGAAGGAGCAAGAAAAATTCAAGAGATGGGCTTTAAAAGATGTGTACTAGCAAGAGAACTTTCAGTTGACGAAATAAAACATATTTGCAAAAATGTGAATATAGAAATTGAAGTATTTATACATGGTGCATTATGCATATGCTACTCAGGTCAATGCTTAATGAGTAGTATTATAGGTGGTAGAAGTGGAAACAGAGGAAAATGTGCAGGAACATGTAGACTTCCATATGCTCTTTTAAACAACGGAAAAGAAGTAGATAAAGGTTATTTACTAAGCTCAAAAGACGTTTGCACATTAGATATATTACCAGAACTAATACAAGCAGGTGTAAAATCCTTTAAAATAGAAGGAAGAATGAAATCTCCTGAATATGTAGGAATTGTTACATCAGTATATAGAAAATACATAGACTTAGCAAATAGCAACAAACCATATAAAGTTCAGGCAGAAGACAAAGAAAAACTAATGCAAATATTTAACCGTGGAGGCTTTAGTACAGGCTATTTAAAAGGAAAACTTGGCAAAGAAATGATGTATAAATATAAACCAAACCACATGGGAATATACATAGGAAAAGTAGAACATTATAACCCAAACAAAGGTTATACAAAAATAAAGTTAGAAAAAGAATTGAACCTAGGAGATAGTATTAGCATAAAAGACGGAACATGTAAAATATCTGAACTAATGATAGGAAATAACAACATAAAACAAGGAAAAGTTGGTCAAACAGTTACAATAGGAAGAATATATGGCAAAATTAATAATGGAGATAAAGTATATAGAACAGTTGATATAAACTTAAACAGAGAAATAAATCAAAGGCTAAGCAAAGAAAATATAAAAAGAGAAATAAACTGTGAGATAATAATCAAAGAAGATACTCCAATAAGTTTAAAAGTGCAAGACATAACAACAGGTATAGAAATTATAAAGACGAGTTCAGTACCACAAAAGGCTGAAAAGCAGGGACTTACAAGAGAAAGAATAGAAGAACAAATATCTAAACTTGGAAGCACAGTTTTTGAAGTCGCAAATATAAAAATTGAAATTGGAGACAAGCTAATTACACAAATAAGTGGAATAAATGAACTAAGAAGAGAAACAATACAAGAATTAGAAGAGAAAATAAGACAAACATTTATAAGAAAACCAAGAAAAAAAGTAGAGGAAAAAGAAATAATCTCAAAACAAAGTATTTCTGCTCCAAGGGTAAGTGTTTGTTTAAATAGTATGAGCGAAACCTTGGAATACAGCAAATTACAAGGAATAGATAACATATATATTCCATTAAGATTTTTTACAGCTCCAAAACTAAAAAAACAAGTAAAAGAAATTACTGAAAACTTTAATACATATTTACTTATGCCAGCAATTAGCAAAAGTAATTATGAAAAAATAAATATAGAAGCTATTTTAAAAGAATATAAAATAGCTGGAGTTGTAATATCAAATATTTCACAACTAGAGACATTTAAAAATCTAAAAACAATAGCAAACTATACCATGAATGTAATGAATAATCATTCTATAAAGGAACTTGAAGACTTAGGAATAGAAAGGTACACAGTATCACCAGAAACAGATAAAAACACCATTTTAAGCCTAAATGGTAATATAGAAAAGGAACTAATAGTATATGGTAGAACATTGCTTATGACAACAGAATATTGTGCAATAGGAATATATAAAAACTGCCCAGGAACTTGCGAACATGGAACATTCAAACTAAAAGATAGAATGGGCTTTGAATTCCCAATATATACAGATAGGATAAACTGTAATAACCTAATATATAATTCAAAAATAACGTCAATAGAGTGGAAAGAATTTAACCCAAATACAATTAGAATTGATATTTTAGATGAAACAATAGAAGAAATAAACAGTATAGTAAACATACATAAACAAGGAAAAAGACTTGAAGGACAAAATTATACAAACGGTAATTTAAACAAAGAAATTTAGATTACAGCAAAATTATACAAAATTACTTTAGATGTAAAATATAGTAAACTCATTGTTGAAAGAGCAAAATTATGATATAATACGTAACATAATGTTAGAATAAAGAGGAAGGATAAACATGGCAGAATTTTCACCACTAATGCAACAATATTTTGGAATAAAAGAACAATATAAAGATGCAATATTATTTTTTAGAGTAGGAGACTTTTACGAGATGTTCTTTGATGATGCAATATTAGCATCAAGAGAACTAGAAATTACACTTACAGGAAAAGAATGCGGGCAAGAAGAAAGAGCTCCAATGTGTGGAGTGCCATTTCATGCGGTAGATAACTATGTTTCAAAGCTAATTGAAAAAGGTTATAAAGTAGCAATATGCGAGCAAATAGAAGACCCAAAAACAGCTAAAGGAATGGTAAAAAGAGACGTTATAAGAATTGTAACACCAGGTACTGTAATTGAAAGTAATATGCTAGATGATAAAAAGAACAACTTCATAATGTCTGTATTTAAAAAGGGACTTCATTTTGGAATAGCTATATGTGATGTATCAACAGGAGACTTCTATGCAACAAAAATAGCAGAAAGCAATAACTTTGCAACACTATTAGATGAGCTTGCAAAATTTGGACCAGCTGAGATTGTTGTAAATAGCTTTTTATTTAGTTCAACAGAAGAAATTAATGAGATTAGAAAAAGATTTAATGTATATATAAACAATTATCCAGACGATAATTTTAAATTTGAAACAGATGAGTTACTTCAAAATTATAACTTGGAGTATGAAGGTAAAAAAATAGAGTCTTTGGATAACTATGAACTTGAGACAATTGCGATAAATGCATTACTAGCATACTTAACACAAACACAAAAAATAAAACTAGACCATATAAACCATATAAAATTTTATAACTTACAAAAATACATGACACTTGATATAACAGCTAGAAGAAATTTGGAATTATTAGAAAGACAACATGATAAAGGAAAAAAAGGAACACTTCTTTGGGTGCTAGATAAAACATCAACATCAATGGGCGGAAGAAAGCTAAGAAAGTGGATGGGAGAGCCTTTATTAGATACACACGAGATAAATAAGAGATTGGAAGCGGTACAAGAATTAAAAGAAGATAGTATTTTAAGAGGAGAATTGCAACAAACTCTAAAAAAAGTTTATGACATAGAAAGATTAGTTGGAAAAATAGCTTATGGAAATACAAATGGTAGAGAACTAAACTCGCTTAAAAACTCTCTAATGCAATTACCAGATGTGAAAAACATAATAAAAAACAGCAAGTCAGAATTAATACAGGAACTAGAAGAAAATTTAGATGCGTGTGAAGATTTAGCAGGGCTAATAGATAAAGCAATTGTGGAAGATCCACCAATTACAATAAAAGAAGGTGGAATTATAAAGTTAGGTTTCAACAGTGAAGTGGATGAATACAAAAAAGCATCAACAGACGGTAAAAAATGGCTTTTGGAACTAGAACAAAGAGAAAAGGAAACAACAGGTATTAAAAACTTGAAAATTGGCTTTAATAGGGTATTTGGATATTTCCTAGAAGTTACAAAATCAAACTTGAATTTAGTACCAGATAGGTATATAAGGAAACAAACCTTAACAAATGGAGAAAGATATATAACAGAAGAACTAAACGAACTAGAAAGCAAAATACTTGGTTCAGAAGAAAAACTTGTAGACCTTGAATATAAAATATTTACTGAAATTAGAAATCAACTTGCACAAAACATTGTGCGTTTACAAAAAACTGCAGATATAATTTCAACGTTAGATGTACTCGCATCTTTTAGTACAGTTGCAGAAGATATGAACTATGTTTGCCCAATTGTAGATAACAGTGGAGAGATAGATATAAAAGACGGACGTCACCCAGTAATTGAGAAAATGATAGATACAGGAACATTTGTTGCAAATGATACATATCTAAATAAAGATAGCGATAGGTTATCAATAATTACAGGGCCTAATATGGCAGGAAAATCTACATATATGAGACAAGTTGCTTTAATAACACTTATGGCGCAAATTGGAAGCTTTGTACCAGCATCATATGCAAAAATTGGTGTAGTAGATAAAATCTTTACAAGAGTTGGAGCATCAGATGATTTAAGTATGGGACAAAGTACTTTTATGGTAGAAATGATGGAGGTTGCAAATATTTTAAAAGAAGCAACATCAAATAGCTTGGTAATATTAGACGAAATTGGAAGGGGAACATCTACATATGATGGACTTTCAATAGCATGGGCAGTTGTAGAGCATATTACGGATAAAGAAAAATGTGGAGCAAAAACGTTATTTGCAACACATTACCATGAACTTACAGAGCTAGAAAGTAAATTAGAAGGTGTAAAGAATTATTCAATAGCTGTAAAAGAAAAGGGAGAAGATATAATATTCCTAAGGAAGATTATTCCAGGAGGAACAGACGAAAGCTATGGAATACATGTTGCAAAGCTAGCAGGAGTTCCACAACCTGTTGTAAAAAGATCTAATGAGATTTTAAGAAGCTTAGAAAGAAAAAGCATGTTAACAGGGCAAAAGAAACAGGAAAACAAAAAACAACCAGAGGGACAGCTAGACTTTTACAATTATAAGCTTGCAGAAATTGCACATGAAATAGATAAAATAAACTTAAATGAAACAACACCAATAGATGCACTAAATACATTAATAAAAATAAAAGAGAAGATGCAATGAGCATCTTTTCTTGCTATATGATAAATTTGACAAAACATGTGAAAATGTAGTAAAATTACGAAGTAACAATACTTTAGTAAGCCAATGAAAGTTACAAACTATTCGGAGGCGAAAACCTCTAAATAATTATGAAGGAGGGAGAAAAAGTCTTATAAACTCAAGAAGTTCATCTTTTAGCAAAGTACCTATTTGACTATACAAAGGGAGGATACTCACAACCATGTTTAAAGAAATCAGAGGCATTGCAGGAAATCCTAACAAAATAATAAATCAGATAGTGAGGCGCAAAATAACTGACGAGGCAAGGAAAAGATATTGGAACCCAGATGGAACTATGAGACATGGACATGGACAGACCAGGAAAGAATATCAAGAAGCAGCAGAAAGGGCTAAGAAAGCAGCTGAAAATTGGTTCTAACAATAAGACTTTTCAAAAGCCACGATTTTTTCGTGGCTTTTGTATTAGTATGATAATAATTATCCCCTACTTGATTTTTCTACAATACTTTTATTAATATTTAATTTTTCCATTAATGCAGATTGCAATAATTTCGAAAAGTTTACATGTTCTTTTTCAGCTAAAGTGTTTAACCAGGCTGGTATTGATAAAGTCTTTTTTACTGACTTGTTTTCATATTTTTTTCTATGTTCTTCTAAATCGATTGAAACAAAGGAAACAATTTGATTATCATTAAGCTTTATTTTTTTTATATCAGTGGTACATTCTGGAAATTCGGTTAAATCTTCTAAAAATAAACCCATTGCTTCTTTCGAATTTTCCATTGCTTCCTGTAAAGTATTACCACTACTAAAACAACCTTTTAAATCAATAAATTCGACCCAATATTGATTATCTTCAAATGTAAAAATTGCTGGATATGTTAAGAATAATTTGCTTTTCATAAAATACACCTCTTTTATATAATATATACAAATATGATAAAATTAAGCAAGTCCTGATGATTTCATAAGTTTAAGCAACAGACCTTTTGGCAAATCTTTGTTGTGCATAGGAATTATAATATCCTGATATCCGTGATTTTCTTAATCTGAGATGAGAACCTTCCTGCTTAACGGAGTACCAACCATTCTTTTTAAGAAGGCGAACAAGTTCTTTAGATGTCATGTTCATGAGATAAACTCCTTTCCTAATTATAACAAATACGTTACGTATTGTCAAATTAAAAAGTAATAGATAGAAATGTTTGTAAAAATTAAATTTTAAATTTGGAAAATTACATATTTTCAGACAAAAAATTGAAAATATAAAATGAAAAAGCGATAAAAGAATTTCGCTTTTTTTTGGCTGGGGTGGGAGGACTCGAACCGCCGAAATGCCAGAGTCAAAGTCTGGTGCCTTACCACTTGGCTACACCCCAATATGAAATTATTTGTTTAACGTGGGGTGGAAGATGGGACTCGAACCCACGGCCTCTGGTGCCACAAACCAGCGCTCTAACCAACTGAGCTACATCCACCAGATGTATGTACTTGTATTTTGATAAGCACATTCTCTATTTTAAATAATTTTTTTTAATTTGTCAACACTTTTTGAAAAAAAAGTAAAAATAGTTGACTTTTTTTTATCATAATGATATTATTTTAACGTGAAAGTTGAGATTTTAAACCAAGGAGGAAAAAATATGAAGCAAGATAAAGGGATAACTTTAATTACTTTAATAATGTATATTATTTTAACTTTAGTAGTATTAGGAATTTTAGGAATGCTATCTAGAAATTTTAGATCAAACCTAAATAACGTAAATGTAAAAACGGCACAAGATGTTGAGCATGACAAGTTAAATGTTCAGCTTTTGAAAGAAACTAAAATAACAGGCAACCTAATAGAAAGTGGCAATTCAAATAATAATAATATAAAATTCAAAAACGGTAATACGTATACTTATAATATTGAGGATAAAGCTGTGTATTTAAACAATAATATTAAAATTGCTGAAAACATAACAGAACTTTCCTTTGAAGTAATTGATACACCAACTAAACAAACATTGACAATGAAAACTACAATAAACAATAAAACAGTAGTAAGTGAATACGTTATGTCAAAAACAACATTGCCACCAGGACAAAGAGTTACAGAAACAACAGAATATATAGATACTAATGGAGATAGAGCATGGATACCTGCAGGTTTTGTTGTGTCTGGAATTCCCGAAGAAGAAGTAATAGATGATGGATTAGTAATATATAAAATTTCCGAGGAAGAACTAGAAGAAGTGACATGGGATGGAACAGAAAAAAATAAGTTTGATCAATTCGTTTGGATACCAGTTAATAAAAATGATATAAACGAAATGTTTATTTGTCAGTTAAAAACAACATTGAATGGTGCCTGCAATATAGTTATAGAAAATAATGTTGCTAAATGTACAATTCATAATTCAACTAAGATGGCTGGAAGATTATTTGCGCCAAATTATGGGGAAACATATAAAACAGGTTACACAGAAGTTTACACAACAGGAATAGGAATTCGTGAACCTGATATTGTAACAGGAAATAGTGATGGTACAGGAACAAGTATGGATGGCGAAACTTTTCAAGAAGGAACAACAACAAAATATAGATATTTACTAACAATAAGCAACCTATGTGGTAATGGATATGAGAACCCAACGAATTTTAGAAATACATTGCAAAAAGATTATAACAATGCTGCGGTGAATATCTATAAAGCAGAGGGGTTCTGGGTTGGAAGATATGAAACCAGTAATATAACAAACCAAGACAATTCTCCAGTAAGAATTATAGCAGGCACTGATAGTGGAATAAGCCAAGCAAACTGGTATTTAATGTATGCAAAGCAAAAAACATACGCATTTGATAATGATATCGTAGGTACACAAAGTAGCATGATTATGGGAATAACATATGATAAAGTTATGGAATTTATAAATAGTGAGGCATATGATGTTACGCGATCAGAATATGTAGGACATACAAGTTCTAAATTTACAAAGGTTCCAGGAAAGACTGGAGGAGTCGACTATGAAGTAAACTATTCAGGATACCAATCAGAACCATATAGAGATGTTTCAAGAAATATTTATGACATGGAAGGCAATGTTTTTGAATGGACTACAGAAGCATATGGAACAAGTAATAGGGTTTATAGAGGAGGAAATTACAAAGATGAAAAAAGGTCTCCAAGCTATCGTGACGATGGAACAGGACCTATATACGGAATCCAATATGGACGGCACAAGAGCAATACTACTTATAGAGTTATAGAGCTGAAAAATAATTAATAAAATTAAAAATACCTCTTGCATATTTACACAATTTGTGTTAATATAGAGAGGTATTATTCATAGGGGTATAGTGTCAATGGTAGCACATCGGTCTCCAAAACCGCTTGTGAGGGTTCGAATCCTTCTACCCCTGCCATGCAAAAAAAGTTTTTAACTTTTTTGCAAAAAAGTATTGACAAGTGTCAAAAAATATCTTATAATTAATCTCGCGTTTGAGAAATGCTCCCTTAGCTCAGTTGGTCAGAGCAACCGGCTCATAACCGGTGGGTCCAAGGTTCGAATCCTTGAGGGAGCACCATTTTTATTTGAATATGGATAGGTGGCCGAGTGGCTAAAGGCGGCAGACTGTAAGCTTAATCTAATTAAGATAAAATTTGCAGCCTATGTAAGTGATTACATAGTGATAATCAGGCTAAGTCGGGGAAGTCTTAACAGGTAAGCTGATGATAATCCCGAGCTAGAGAGAAATCTTGAGTGTAGAGACTTTACACCTGGCATCTTATATAAGATGAAGAGAAAGTCCAGACTAGAAACGTTTATTTTAAAATAAATGGTAGCGAAAGCTATAATAGTAAGAAATCTGTTCTCGTACGAGTACGATGGTTCGAATCCATCCCTGTCCACCAAAATGTAACTTGAAAGAGTTACATTATTTTTAAATCAAAGAACAAACAAAAGTTCTACAAAGGAGAGCTTATGATTTTTGATACTAATAAAGAGAAGGGCAATTCTGCACTAGGAATTGCAATTGCATATTTTAGTACAAATGGTTATATTGTTTCTATTCCGTTGAATGACACACAAGATTATGATCTAATTGTTGATAAAAATAATAAAGTAGAAAAAATTCAAGTTAAATCAACAGGTTGCATTACAAAATATGGAAAATATCAAGTTGCTTTAAAAAGCTGTGGAGGAACTAAAGGTAAAATGTATAAAACAGTTATTGAAACCAATATTGATAAAGTTTTCATAGTTGACAAGGAGAAAAATATGTATTTAATACCTAAAGATTTAATAGAGAATAAATCAACTATTAACTTATGTGAAAAATACAGCAAATTTAAGGTAGTACTATAATAAAAGCTGAAGTCTGCAAACGCAAACTTCAGCTTTCGAAGCTTTATTCCCCCTGTTTAGTTTTTCTGCCAAAGATCAAACCAATGGCAAAAGAAACGTCTGCAATCAATACCAAACGAATGATATCGATTACCCAGCTGATGCTAAAGCCTGCATAGGTAATGCAGACAGCAAAGATGAGTAAGATGACTGCAAACACCAGGCACGGGAAAAGGTAACGCTTCATAAAAGTTCCTCCTTTTAATTATTCGGAGGACAACGCCTCCGAAATTTAACAAACTTCAAAGGCGTAACAAAAATTGTTACAAATTAATTATACAACATTTACATAAAAAAATCAAACTTAAAAAAATCAAAAAACATATTGACTAAAAATTTAAATAAACGTATAATACAAGATAGACTTTAAGAGTTTTTTAATAAAAAACTCTTAAAATATTATATGCAAAAATATTATGGAAGGAAAGATATAAAATGAGAGAAATGATTAAAACATTAGGAAAATCAGTAAGAGAATATAAAAAGCCAGCTTTATTAACACCACTTCTAGTTACACTTGAAGTTATTATGGAAGTAGTAATACCACTTCTTATGGCTAATTTAATAGATAAAGGAATATATGCAGGCCAAATGAACGAAATATTAAAAATAGGGGTAATGCTAGTTGTAGCTTCACTTTTATCACTTGCTTTTGGAATACTATCAGGAATAACTGCATCAAAAGCATCAGCAGGGTTTGCTAAGAACTTAAGAAAAGACTTGTATTATAAAATTCAAGATTTTTCTTTTACAAATATAGATAAATTCAGCACATCAAGTATTGTAACAAGACTTACAACAGATGTTTCATATGTTCAAATGGCATTTCAAATGTTAACAAGAATAGTAGTACGTACACCATTAATGCTAATATTTTCACTTATAATGTCATTCTCAATTAATGCAAAGCTAGCATTAATCTTCTTAGCACTAATGCCAGTAATTGGAATTACTCTATATGTAATTATGAGCAAAGCACACCCAATATTTGAAAGGGTATTTAAAAAATATGATGTTCTTAACAACGTTGTAGAAGAAAACACAAATGGTATAAGAGTTGTAAAATCATATTTACTTGAGGAAAGTGAAAAGAAAAAATTTGGGAACATTTCAAATGAAATATATGTAGACTTTAGTAAAGCACAAAGGCTAATGTCATTAACAAATCCAGTTATGCAATTTTCAATGTATTTGGCAATAATTCTAATATCATGGTTTGGTGCAAAAATTATAGTAACAACAAACATAGTAGACTTAGAAGTTGGCCAACTTACAAGTTTAATTACTTATGGAATTCGTCTACTATCAAGCTTAATGATGCTTGCAATGCTACTTGTAATGAGCACAATGGCAAGAAATTCAGCAGAGAGAATATATGAAATTTTAATAGAAAAGCCAGACTTAGCAAATCCAAAGAAACCTATAAAAGAGGTTAAAAATGGTTCAATAGAATTTAAAAATGTTTCATTTAGTTATGTTGGAAACAAGAAAAAAGAATGCTTAAAAAATATTAATATACAAATAAAATCAGGAGAAACAGTTGGAATTATTGGTGGAATTGGTTCAGGAAAATCAACATTAGTAAGCTTAATTCCAAGACTTTATGATGCAACTGAAGGAAAAGTTGAAGTTGGAGGAAAAGACGTTAAACAATATGATATAGAAACTCTAAGAAATAATGTATCAGTTGTTCTACAAAAAAACGTGTTGTTTTCTGGCACAATTAAAGAAAACCTAAAATGGGGCGACAAAGACGCAACAGATGAAGAAATAGTTAGGGCATCTAAACTTGCTCAAGCAGATAATTTCATTGAAGAATTTCCAGATAAATACGATACAAATATAGAACAAGGAGGAACAAACGTATCTGGTGGTCAAAGACAACGTTTATGTATTGCAAGAGCTTTACTAAAAAAGCCTCAAATATTAATACTAGATGATTCAACAAGTGCTGTTGATACAAAAACAGATAGCTTAATTAGAAAAGCATTTAAAGAAGAAATACCAAATACAACAAAAATAATTATTGCACAAAGAATTGCATCAGTTCAAGATGCAGATAAAATAATAGTGCTTGATAATGGAACAGTAAACGGAATTGGCACACATGAGGAACTATTAAAAAGCAATGAAATATATAGAGAAGTTTATGAATCACAAGTAAAGGGAGGCGATAATGATGAAAACAGCTAGAAAAAGGCCAGGAGCAGGCATTGCACTTAAAACAGTAAAAAACAAAAAACAAACAGCTAAAAGACTTCTAAAATATATAACAAAAAGCTATAAAAAACACTTAACAATTGTATTTATATGTATAATACTTAGTTCAATAGCAGGGGTTGCTGGCTCAATGTTTTTAGGTACATTGATAGATGATTACATTACACCATTATTGCTTGAAACAAACCCAGTGTTTACAGGCCTTTTAAAAGCCATACTAATTATGGCACTTGTGTACTTAACAGGTGTGCTTTCAACACTAATTTATACAAGAATAATGGCGAGAATATCTCAAGGAGTATTAAAAGAGATAAGAGACGAAATGTTTAATAAGATGCAAACATTTCCAATAAAATATTTTGATACACATACACATGGTGAAATAATGAGCTATTATACAAATGACGTAGATACACTTTCACAAATGATATCTCAAAGTTTACCACAATTCATAGCATCATCAACAACAGTTATAGCTGTACTTATAGCAATGATTATTACAAATATACCACTTACAATATTTGTAATAGTATTTATATTCTTAATGTTAAATATTACAGGTAGAGTTGCAGGGAAAAGTGGAAAATACTTTGTAAAACAACAAGAAACATTAGGAAAGGTTAATGGATACATTGAAGAAATGATAAATGGTCAAAAAGTAATAAAAGTATTCACATACGAAGAAGAGGCAAAAGCTCATTTTGATGAGATAAACAATGAATTATGCAAAAACATGACAACAGCAAATAAATTTGCAAATATACTAATGCCAATGCTAAATAACTTAGGAAACCTAGAATACGTTTTAGTTGCAATAATAGGTGGAGCAATTGCAATAAAAGGAAATGGAGCACTTACAATAGGTTCTATTGCAACATTTTTACAATTAACACAAAGCTTTAACCAACCAATAATGCAAATGTCAAATCAATTAAACTCAGTTGTTATGGCACTTGCAGGTGCAGGTAGAATATTTGAACTAATAGATACAGAACCTGAACAAGATGAAGGCTATGTAACACTTGTAAATGCTAAAAAAGAAAATGGCGAAATTATAGAAACAAAAGAACGTACAGGTATATGGGCATGGAAACATCCACACCATGATGGAACTACAACCTATGTGGAACTTAAAGGACATATTGAATTAGAACATGTAAACTTTGGATATGAGCCAAATAAACTGGTTCTTCATGATGTATCCTTATATGCAAAACCAGGCCAAAAAATTGCATTTGTTGGTGCAACAGGTGCTGGAAAAACTACAATAACAAATTTATTAAATAGATTTTACGACGTAAATGATGGAAAAATAAGATATGACGGAATAAACATTAAAAAGATTAAGAAAACAGATTTAAGAAAATCTTTAGGAATGGTACTTCAAGATACAAACTTATTTACAGGAACAATAAAGGAAAACATCAAATATGGAAAAGAAAATGCAACAGATGAGGAAATTGTAAATGCTGCAAAACTTGCTAATGCACATGATTTTATAACAAGATTACCACAAGGATATGACACAATGCTTACATCAAATGGAGCAAATCTATCACAAGGACAAAGACAATTACTTTCAATAGCAAGAGCTGCAATAAACGATCCACCAGTAATGATATTAGATGAGGCAACAAGTTCAATAGACACAAGAACAGAAAAGATAGTTCAAGAAGGCATGGATAAACTTATGAAAGGAAGAACGGTTTTTGTAATAGCACATAGACTATCAACAGTAAGAAATGCAAAAGCAATAATAGTACTAGAACATGGTCAAATAATAGAAAGAGGAGACCATAACGAACTAATAGCTCAAAAAGGAAAATACTATCAATTATATACAGGAGCATTTGAGCTAGAATAAAAGATATTACAAAAATGTTACGATTATATTAATTTTAGATTACAAATTTCAATTTTGTATTGCAATTTGTAATCTTTTATTGTAAAATTGCCTTAAACAAAAACAAGGGAGAGATGAAAATGAAAAGAAACAAAGGAATTACTTTAATAGCATTAATAATTACTATAATAGTAATGCTAATATTAGTAGCAGTAAGTGTAAATATTTTAATTAAGAGCAATTTGATAGGTACAGCAGAAAAAACCGTAAATAAATATAAAACTGCATCTGAAGAAGAAAATAGTGGAGTAATTGAAATAAATGGTAAAAAGTATAATTCAATTGAAGACTATATAAACAATAAAACATTACCAACAATAAAAATAAAAATGGAAGTAACCCATGAAGATACAGCAGTAACAGCAGATGGAACAAAAATAAAATCAATAGAACATGGAGTCCCAATTCCGGTTGGATATAAATATGTAGAAGGAGAAAAAAATACAGGTGTAGTTATAGAAGATGAAACATCAAAAGACCAATTTGTATGGGTTCCAGTGTTGCAAAATCAAAAAATTAAAATAGAAATAACAGCAGAAGAACCAATAACTTCAGTTGAACTATTAGACCCAACAGGAACAGAAATTGAAACACCAGCTCCAACAGGTAAAACTTATATAGAAAGTGTAAACCTAACAAGAAATGGGGAATATAAATTAACAGTAAAGACAGCAAAGGAAACAAATGAAAGTTTATTATATGTTTCAACATTATATGCACAAGATTTTTTTATATCTAGGGAGCAGTTCAGAAAAATGGTAGAACAAATAGCAACTGAGGAAAACAAGACAGAAACAGAAATATTGGAATCCTTACCAGGGGTGGGAGAAAATCCAACAATAGATACAGCATATCCAATATATGTAAAAACGATGACTTTGGAGTACATAGACAATGTAGGCACAGCAGAAGAAATAGTAACATTATACAAAAATAGTGTAAATAAATATGGAGGCTTTTACATAGCAAGATATGAAGCAGGGAGTGAAAGCAAAAGAACAGAAAGCAGTGGAACAGCAGATACAGTTTTAAGTCAAGCAAATAAATACCCATATAACTATATAAGCCAAACAGAAAGTATAACAAAAGCAGCAACAATTAATAACGGAAAAACAAATGTAACTGCAAGTTTAATAAATGGAGCAGCATGGGATAGAACATTAAATTGGATATTAGAAACAAATAGTAATATGAGTTTAACAGATATAAATGAAGATAGTACAAGCTGGGGAAATTATTTTAATAGCCAATTCAACTTTACAGGAAAATATTCAACAGATGATGGAAAAAATTTTACTGATGTTACAATATCAACACAAAAGCCAAAAAAAGACTCTTATTCATTAGGAACAGGAGTAACAGAATATACTAAAAGAAATAACATATATGACTTAGCTGGAAATTGCTGGGAATGGACTACAGAGTCTAGTTCTTCAAGCACTCGAGTTGACAGGGGCCGGCAGTTATGACTGCTTTGGTTCCAGTCAACCAGGCTATCCAGCATCCTGCCGCAACGACCGTTCAACAGACGACAGCAACAATGTATTTTCTTTCCGTTCCACACTTTACGTAGTGATGTAGGCTTGTAGGCGATACATTGATTAAATGTCTCAAAGTAGTTTTAGGAAAGCTATTTTGGAATGTATAAAAATTTTGATATTTTAGCCCAAAGTATTGACTTTGGGCTTTCAGTTTGGTATAATATACAAGTTGAAAAATACGCACACATAGTTTAGCTTAGAGTTGTGCTTATAATTCCAAAGGAATATAAGTGTCTTTAAGTGCATGAAGACTTTGTGGAGGCAAAAAACAAGGAGGAATGAAAAATGGCAGTAGTTGCAATGAAACAATTACTTGAAGCAGGTGTGCATTTCGGACACCAAACAAAAAGATGGGACCCTAAGATGGCTGAATACATTTATCAAGCTAGAAACGGTATCCATATTATCGATTTACAAAAGACATCAAAGAAAATTGACGAAGCATATGCATTCGTAAAAGAAATCGCAGAGGAAGGACAAGACATTCTATTTGTTGGAACAAAAAAACAAGCACAAGAATGTGTTAAAGAAGCTGCCGAAAAAAGCGGTATGTTTTATGTAGATCAAAGATGGTTAGGTGGAATGCTTACAAACTTCAAAACAATTAGAACAAGAGTTGAAAGACTTAAAAAATTAGAAGCTATGGAACAAGATGGAACATTTGATGTTTTACCTAAAAAAGAAGTAGCTGCTCTAAGAAATGAAATGGAAAAACTAGAAAAGAACCTAGGTGGAATTAAAGAAATGACAAAACTACCAGGAGCAATATTTGTAGTAGATCCAAAAAATGAAAGAATAGCAGTATTAGAAGCTAAAAAATTAGGAATTCCAGTAGTAGGATTAGTAGATACAAACTGTAGCCCAGTTGATGTTGATTACCCAATTCCAGGAAATGATGATGCAATTCGTGCTGTAAAATTAATTACAGATGTAATGGCAAATGCAGTTATAGAAGGAAGACAAGGAGAAATCCTAGAACCAGCATCAGAAAGCCAAGAACAAGAACAAGAACCAGCAACTGAAGAACCAAAAAGCATGGAAGAAGTAGTTGCTGAAACTAACGAATAATTATATAAAAAGGGGGAACTTTAAATGATTACAGCAAGTTTAGTTAAAGAATTAAGAGAAAAAACAGGTGCAGGAATGATGGACTGCAAAAAAGTTTTAACAGAAACTGATGGAGATATGGAAAAAGCTGCAGAATTATTACGTGAAAGAGGAATTACAAAAGCAGCTAAAAAATCAGATAGAATTGCTGCAGAAGGATTAGTATATTGCTACCTAGCAGAAGACAAAAAACTAGGTGTTGTACTAGAAGTTAATGCAGAAACAGACTTCGTTGCAAAAAATGATGAATTTAGAAAATTTGTTGCGGATACAGCAAAACATATAGCTGTAAAAAATCCAGCAACAGTTGAAGAATTATTAGAACAAAAAGCGCTAGTTGATGAAACTAAAACAATTAAAGATATTCTAACAGATAAAATTGCTACAATAGGAGAAAACATGACAGTTAGAAGATTTGCAAGATTCGAAACAGATGGACTAATTGAAACATACACACATGGTGATGGAAAAATTGGTGTTATGGTAGAATTTGCAAAAGGAACATCAGAAGTTGCAAGAGATGTATGTATGCAAATAGCAGCAGCTAGACCAGAATACTTAAACGAAGCTGAAGTTCCAGCAGATGTTGTAGAACATGAAATGGAAATTCTAAAAGCACAAGCTATGAATGAAGGAAAACCTGCTGAAATAGCTGAAAAAATGGTAAAAGGTAGAATTGGAAAATTCTATGGAGAAATTTGTTTAGTAGACCAAGCATTTGTTAAAAATCCAGACATTAAAGTTAAAGATTTATTAAACCAAAACAATGCCGAAATAAAAAGATTTGTAAGATTTGAAAAAGGAGAAGGATTACAAAAAAGAGAAGAAAACTTCGCTGAGGAAGTTGCAAAACAAATTAAATAAATCCAAAAATAAGGCAGGTTAAAAACACCTGCCTTACCATTTTCAAAAAAACACATCATGCCTGCTGTTTTATGAGCGGGCTTTGTGTCCGCCCATGAAACAATTTAAAGGAAGGAATAAGTTATGAATAACGAAAAAATAAGAAATGTAGCTATAATTGCACACGTTGACCATGGAAAAACAACTTTAGTAGATGCTTTACTAAGACAAAGTGGAACATTTAGAACAAACGAACAAGTTGCTGAAAGAGTTATGGATTCTAACGATATAGAAAAAGAAAGAGGAATAACAATTCTAGCTAAAAATACATCAGTAATGTATAATGATATAAAAATAAATATTGTAGATACTCCAGGACATGCCGATTTTGGAGGAGAAGTTGAAAGAGTTTTAAAAATGGTAGATGGTGTTCTACTTTTAGTTGATGCATTTGAAGGTGCAATGCCTCAAACAAGAGAAGTTTTGAAAAAATCTTTAGCATTAAATTTAAAACCAATAGTTGTTATAAACAAAATAGATAGACCAGGTGCAAACCCAGCAAAAGTTGTTGATGAAGTGCTTGAACTTTTTATAGAATTAAATGCAAACGATGATCAACTTGATTTCCCTGTAATATATGCATCAGCCAAAAATGGTATTGCGAAAATGAACCTAAACGAAGAATCAGACAATGTAAGGTGCATATTTGAAACAATAATAAACACAATAGAACCACCAAAATGCAGTATAGAAGGAACAGCACAAATGCTAGTATCAAACATAGAATATGATGATTATTTAGGAAGATTAGCAGTAGGAAGAATTGAAAGAGGAATAATCAAAACTGGTATGAATGTTACTGTATGCAAAAACGATAAAACAATACAAGGAAAAATTGCAAAACTATTCACATATAAAGGACTAAAAAAGGTAGAAGTTGAAGAAGCTGAAGCTGGTGATATAGTTGAAATATCAGGAATTGCAGATATAAATATAGGAGATACAATTTGTGACCCAACAAATGTAGAAAAAATTCCTTTTGTTGATATTGATGAACCAACAGTATCTATGACATTCTCAGTAAATAATGGACCTTTAGCAGGTAGAGAAGGAGAATTTGTTACATCAAGACACATTAGAGATAGATTATTTAAAGAACTTGAAAGAAACGTAAGCTTAAGAGTACGTGAAACAGATTCTGCAGATAGTTTTGAAGTTTGTGGACGTGGAGAATTACATCTATCTGTATTAATAGAAACAATGAGAAGAGAAGGCTTTGAATTATTAGTATCAAGACCAAAAGTAATTATGAAAGAAATTAATGGTGTAAAATGTGAACCAATGGAATTGCTTGTTGTAAACGTTCCAGATGAATCTATAGGAACAGTTATAGAAAAACTTGGAAGAAGAAAAGCGGAAATGGTAAACATGGAACCTGCAGAAATTGGACATACAAAAATAGAATTCAAAATTCCAGCAAGAGGTTTAATAGGATACAGAACAGAATTCTTAACAGATACAAAGGGTTCAGGAACAATGAACAGTGTATTTGATTCTTATGAACCATATAAAGGTGATGTACAATCACGTACAAGAGGTGTACTTGTTGCATTCGAACCAGGTATATCAGTAACATATGGTCTATACAATGCACAAGAAAGAGGAGACTTATTTATTGGTGCAGGTGTAGAAGTGTATGAAGGAATGATAGTTGGACTAAATGCAAGAAATGAAGACATATCAATAAATGTTTGTAAAGAAAAACACTTAACAAACACAAGAGCTTCAGGTTCAGATGATGCATTACGTTTAGTTCCACCAATTCAAATGTCACTTGAAAAAGCAATAGAATTTATAGAAGAAGATGAATTAGTAGAAATAACACCAAAAAATATTAGATTAAGAAAGAAAATACTAGATACAAAAACAAGAGAAAGATTAGCAGCAAGAGCAAAAAAAGCATAATCAAAAGAGAACCTTCAAGCCCTTACACAAAGTAAGTTAAAGAAGGTTCTTTAATATTATTTTAGGAGAAAATATATGAAAACAATTGAACAAATAAAAGAAAAAGCTTTGGAAGACCACATTCCAATCATTATGGACGACACACTAGAAGTTGTTGGAAAAATTTTAGAAGATAAAAAACCATATAGAATTCTTGAAATTGGTACAGCCGTTGGATACTCAGCAATAAGATTTTCAAAATATTTAAGCGATAGTGGTTACATAGATACAATCGAAAGAGATGAAGAAAGAATTTCAGAAGCTAAACAAAACATTAAAGACTTAAATTTAGAAGAAAAAATACACATTTATGAAGGAGACGCATTAGAAGTATTACCAACACTTACAGGACCATATGATGTTGTTTTTATAGATGCTGCAAAGGGAAAATATCCAATTTTTTTATCAGAAGCTTTACGAATGCTTGCATCTCATGGTATAATAGTGGCAGATAACGTTCTATACAAAGGATATGTCATGAGTGATTACAATAAACACAAGCAAAGAACAGCAGTAAGAGGACTTCGTGAGTTTCTAAAAGAATTAACAGAAAATGAAAACTTAACAACAGAAATATTAGAAGTTGGAGACGGACTGGCAATAAGCAAAAAAATGTAAAGGGGCAATCCATATGGGAAAAGAACTAGATATATCATCAATTTGTTCAGAAGATGATGAAAAAAAATTATACAAAGGATATATAGAATACACACAAATACAAAAAAAGGTTTTTCTTCATATAGTAAACTACATAAAAATGTGTTTAGACAAATTAAGTCAAAGAGGTATTATAGGAAACAATATAAATCTAACAGCAAGAATAAAATCTCCGAAATCTGCTTTAAATAATGACTTAATAAATATCCAGTATTCGAAAACAGGTAAGAAAAAAGAATTAGATGATGTATTTGGAACAGAAATACTTGCAGCGGATGAAGCAGAGCTTAAAACCATACGAGAATATCTAGAAAGATTTTTAACACCAATTTCAATAACAAGATATAATAAACCTAATGGATATATTGCAACACATACAATATCTAGATTAAAACATGATGAAGATACTGCTAGTAAGCAAAAATTTATTGTTATACCAGATATAGAAATTCAATATAAAACATTTGAAGTAGCTAGAAATGCAACAATAGGAAAAGCAGCACATACAACATATAAAAATGAAAATGTAGCAGAAATACAACAAGAGTTAACAAGAGGAATATATGATATACACAACGTACCAGAAATGTGGACATGTGGTATTAGAAACGGAATTAAAGACCCAAATTTAAGACAATTGACATTACTAGAAACTCTAAAACATATGTATCCAACATTAAATATTGAAAGTGTTCATCAAAAGTATTTAGGAAAAAGACCATATAATTTTATAAAACCTGAAACAAAAAATAAAGGAGAAGAAAGATAATGAAAATACCAGAATTACTAGCACCAGCAGGCTCTTTCGAAAAAGCAAAAGTTGCTTTTGAATATGGAGCAGACGCAATATATTGTGGAACATCAAAACTATCATTAAGAACAAGAGTAGAAATAGATGATAACGAACTAGAAAGAATAATTGAATATGCACATTCTATTCAAAAAAAGGTTTATGTACCTTTAAATATTTATGCAAGAGACGAAATGTATGATGATGTTAAAGCACAAATAAAAATGCTAGATAGAATAAAAGCAGATGGCGTAATTGTTTCAGATGGTGGAGTGGTAGATTGTGTTCGTGAAATAGCACCAAACTTACCAATACATATTAGTACACAAGCAAACACCGTAAGCTACCATACAAGCAAGTTCTGGTATAATAATGGTGCAAAAAGAATAATACTTGCACGTGAATTAAATAAAGAAGAAATTAGAACTATTATGGAAAATAAACCAAAAGACCTAGAAATAGAAATGTTTATACATGGGGCTATTTGCTATGGATATTCTGGAAGATGCCATTTAAGTGACTTCCTAGCAGGTAGAAGTGCAAACCTTGGAGATTGTGCACAAAGCTGTAGATGGGCATATAACTTATATATAGAAGAAAAAAATAACCCAGGACTTATGATGCCTGTTGAACAAGACCAACATGGTACATACATATTATCTTCTAAAGATATGTGCTTAATAAAAGAATTACCAGAAATAATTGAAATGGGTGTAGATAGCTTAAAAATAGAAGGAAGACTTAAAACAGAATATTACTTAGCAACAATTATAAATACATATAGAACAGCAATAGACGATTATATAAAAGACCCAGAAAATTACGATTATACAAAATACTTAAATGAACTTGAAAAAACAAAAACAAGAGGTTTAACAACATTTTATTTTAATGATAAAAACAACCGAGATTTCCAAGAATATGAAGGAAAACAATATAACCCAAATTTCGAATTTGGTGGAAAAGTGCAGGAATTTAATAAAGAAAAGAGTATAATAGAAATAAAGAATAGATTACAAATAGGCGATAAATTAGAACTAATAATTCCAGACCAAATAGAAGCCTTCAAATTTACAATAGATAACCTTTGGGATGCTGAAACTGATGAACCAATTGAATTTGTAAACCCAGGAAAAGAAGGCCAAAAAGTTAAATTACATATTCCAGCAGAAGCAAAAACAAACTGGATATTACGTCGCCAAAAATAAGGAGGAAATATGCTAGAAAGAGTATATTTTAACACAGAAGATGAAATTGAACTAGTAGGCTTGCTAGAAAGACCTAAAAACCCAACAAAAAGAGTTGTAATATCAGTACATGGTATGCAAAGCAACTGCTTAAAAAGAAGAGAGGATATTTTATCAAAAGAAATATCAAATGCAGGAGTAGCATATTTTGCATTTAACAACAGAGGGGCAGAACTTATGACATACACAAGAAAGACAACAGGAGAAAAAATACTAAATGGTGGTTCTGTGTATGAAAATGTGCTTGATGGATATTATGACATAAAAGGAGCAATAAACAAAATGCTTGAACTAGGTTATACAGACATATACTTACAAGGACATAGTTTGGGCTGTACAAAAATTGTTTATACTTATAACAAATTAAAGAACGAAAATAATGTAAAAAATATAAAAGGCATTATGCTATTATCTTTAGTTGACATTCCAGATTGCCAGAAGTATGACTTAGGAGATAAATATGCTGAAATGATGGAATATGCTGAAAATAAAGAAAAAGAAGGAAAATTAAATGATTTAATGCCAATAGAAAGTTTTGATCACCCAATTTGTGTACGATCATATTTAAGATATTTCAAATACAACAAAGATATTGATTTTGCAAGATTTTGGGATAAAGATTATAACTTTAAAGAACTAAATAACATACAAATTCCACTATTTTTAAGATGGGGAAATGTGCATGATTTAGTTTTACAAAATTTGAGTAATTTGATAGAAATTCTAAAATCTAAAATACAAAACGAAAAGCTAGATATAGGCTATATAGATGGTGCAGACCATGGATATACAGGAAAAGAAGAAACTCTTGCAAAAGAGATTATAAGTTTCATAGGATAAAAGCTTTGAATAGGAAAGGAAAATATTTATGACTGATAAATTAGTAATAGTCGAATCACCTGCAAAGGCGAATACAATTAAGAAATTTTTAGGTGGTAACACTAAAGTTGTAGCATCAATGGGACATATTAGAGACCTACCAAAATCAAAATTAGGAATTGATGAAAAAACATTAGAACCACAATATATAAATATTAGAGGTAAGGGAGATTTAATAAAAGCATTAAAAAAAGATGCAAAAGATGCAAAAAAAGTATACCTTGCAACTGACCCTGACCGTGAAGGAGAAGCAATAGCTTGGCATTTGGCTCATATTTTAAATATAGACCCAAATACAGTTTGCAGAGTAACATTTAACGAAATTACAAAAGATGCCGTTAAAAATGCAATTAAAGAGCCAAGAAAAATAGATATGGACTTAACAGATGCACAACAAGCACGTAGAGTATTAGATAGAATAGTTGGTTATAAAATCAGTCCAGTATTATGGAAAAAAGTACAAAAAGGCTTATCAGCAGGTAGAGTTCAATCAGTTGCTGTAAGACTTATAGTAGAAAGAGAAGAAGAAATAGAAAACTTTAAACCAGAAGAGTATTGGAACATATATGCAAAACTTAAAGACCCAAAGAGCAAAAAGAGTTTTCAAGCAAAATTCTATGGAAAAGATAATAAAAAAATAGATATACATTCAGAAGATGAAGTAAACAAAATTGTAAATGATGTTGAAAAAGCAAAATATATAGTAGAAGAGGTAAAAAGAGGAGAAAAGAAGCGTACTCCAGCACCACCATTTACAACTAGTACAATGCAACAAGAAGCTTCAAGAAAATTAAGCTTTTCAATTAAAAAGACAATGACAATAGCACAAGGTCTATATGAAGGTGTAAAAATACCAGAAAAGGGCACAGTAGGTTTAATTACTTACATGAGAACAGACTCAACAAGAATTTCTGAAGAAGCAAGAAAATGGGCAAAGGACTATATTGAAAAAGAATATGGACCAGAGTATTATGAAAATAGATACTATAAAACAAAAGGAGATGCACAAGATGCACACGAAGCTATAAGACCAACATATATCGAATTATCTCCTGAAAAGGTTAAAGATAGTTTAAGTAATGACCAATATAAATTATACAGACTAATTTATAACAGATTTATAGCAAGCCAAATGTCTGCAGCAATTTATGATACAGTTTCAGTAAAAATATTAGCCGACAACTATAACTTTAGAGCAAATGGACAAAACTTAAAATTCAAGGGCTTCATGACACTATATGTTGAAACAGCTGATATTGAAGAGAAAGAGGAATTTGAAACAATTCCAGACCTTACTGAAAATCAAGAATTAAAGAAAGAAAAAATAGAAACAAAGCAGAGTTTTACAGAACCACCACCAAGATATACTGAAGCAAGCTTGGTAAAGACACTAGAAGAAAAAGGAATAGGAAGACCAAGCACTTATTCACCAACAATCACAACAATACTAGCAAGAAGGTATATTGAAAAAATACAAAAACAGTTACACCCAACAGAACTTGGAAAAATAGTAAATAAGCTATTAGTAGAAAACTTCCCAGATGTTTTAAATGTTAAATTCACAGCCGAAATGGAAGAAGAATTTGATAAAATTGCAGAAGGAAAAGAAGAATGGAAAAAGGTTATACAAGAATTTTATGGACCATTCAAAAACACTGTTGAAAAAGTAGAAAAAGAGCTAGAGCATGTAAAACTAGAATATGAAGTTTCAGATGTACCTTGTGAAAAATGTGGAAGAATGATGGTTATAAAATATGGTAAATACGGAAAGTTCCTAGCATGCCCAGGATATCCAGAATGTCAAAATGCAAAGCCTTTAGTAGAAACAATAGATGAACCATGCCCTAAATGTGGAGGAAAAGTTCAAATAAGAAAAACAAAGAAAAGAAGAAACTACTACATCTGCGAAAACAACCCAGCAACATGTGACTACATCTCTTGGAATAAGCCTGGAACAGAAGAAAAAGAAAACAACAAAGCTAAACCAACAAGAAGAAAAACAAGTGCAAAGAAGACCACTAGAAAAAGAAAAAATAAAAGCAACAAATAAATTAGATAAAATTTCATATTGAATTAATAAGGTAAGTAGCCAAACGCAGGAGTTATATATTTTTTTCGAAAGAAAACAATCGAAGAGCCAACGGCTTCACTCGTGACCCTCGTAGCCATTTCGATTTTTTCTTGAGAACAAAACATATATAACTCCGACGAGATTTGGCGGACGTTTTAACAATGAATTTGAATAATAAAATTTTTTTTGAAAATTTTTGAAAAATATGTTGCTTTTTTAAAACAAATATAGTAGAATTGTTCAGGTGAAAAAAATGAAGAAAAATTTCTATAAAAACAATTTAATAAAAACATTAGAAAATGCAAGTTTTATTGCTTTTATAGTTGTTTCATTTTCATTTATATTTCAATTTTAACACTAATTTCAATTAGTGTTTTTTTTTGGAAAAAAATCGCGAGTTTTCCAAAAACAGTAATTTATATTTTAAGAGGGGGATTTTTAAATGAAACAAAAAAGAATGCTATTAGATGTAAACGAAAAACCAAAAGTTGCTAAATGGATAATTTTAGCTTTTCAACACGTATTTGCTATGTTTGGTGCAACAGTGCTTGTACCATTACTTGTAAACAGTGCAGCAGGAACAGAAGTTTTATCAACAGGAATTGCACTACTTGCATCAGGAGTTGGAACATTATTATATATTCTTTGTACAAAAGGTAAATCACCTGTATATCTAGGAAGTTCATTTGCCTTTATATCACCAATGATAGTAGCCTATGCTGCAGGAGGCTTAGGAGGAACTATGACAGGTGTTATGGTAGTTGGACTAATCTATATGATAGTTGCAACAATTATACACTTCACAGGGAAAAAATGGATAAACAAACTACTTCCACCAGTTGTAATTGGCCCAATGATTATGATTATAGGATTAAGCTTAGCTTCAAGTGCAGTATCTAATATTGGACTTGGTGGAGAAACAATAGAGTGGAAAACAGTAGCAGTTGCAGCATTTACTTTTCTTGTAACAGCTATAGTTGCTGTAAGGGGTAAAGGCTTTTTAAAGGTAATTCCATTTTTAGTAGGAATTGTATCTGGGTATATTTTTGCTATTATCCTTGGAATGGTAGATTTTACAGCAGTTAAAGAAGCAGCATTTTTTACCGTGCCAAATTTTGCAATACCATTTGTAAGCTACATGCCAGATTTTATGGTAGCAATTTCAATGGCACCAATTGCATTAGTTACAATGGCTGAACATATTGGAGACCACAAAGCATTAAGCACAATAATTGGAAAAGACTTAATAGAAGATCCAGGACTAGACAGAACTTTAATGGGAGATGGTCTAGCAACATTTGTTGCAGGAGCAATTGGAGGACCTGCAAATACTACATATGGTGAAAATACTGCAGTTGTTGGAATGACTAAAGTTGCATCAGTATGGGTAATTGGGCTAGCTGCAATTATAGCAATAGTTCTAGGCTTTTTAGGAAAATTTACAGCTCTAATATCAAGTATTCCATGGGCAGTTTTAGGAGGAGTAACTGTACTTTTATATGGCTTTATATCAGTAAATGGTTTAAAAGTATTAATTGAAAATCAAACTGATTTTGGAAAAACAAAAAATGTTGTAGTAGCATCAGCAATGCTAGTTCTGGGACTTGGAGGAGCAGCAATTTCCTTCACAACAGGAAACTTCACATTATCACTATCAGGAATGTGCTTAGCAGCAATAGTTGGCATATTACTAAACCTATGCTTGCCAGAGGAAAAAGAAGATGAAGAAAAAGAAATTCCAGATGAAGTGAAAAAAGAAAAAATTACGGTTTAGATAAAGTTTAACATTTAATTTTAAAAATTAATAATTAATTCAATGTCGAAAAAGGTCGAACGATTTTTGTTGCAAAACGCTAAAAGTTGTGATATATATAGCAATGGTTAATCTAGACCTTTTTCTTTTAGGTCAAATATTTAGTTTATTCAAAAATAAAATTCCCGAAATTATAGTAAAATTAACAAAACATGTGGTATAATATTAATAGATGAAAGGTTGTGATATATATGCAATTAAAATCAAACTATACGTCATTAAAAAAACAACTTGAGACTTGCCAAAATGATAAAACATATTCAAGCATACCAATAATTAATTTAGAACAATATAAAAAAGAAGACTTTTTGAAGAAACTAAAAAAAAGTGAAGAAGATTATAAAGAAGGAAGAATTTATAGTGCAGAGGAAGTCTTCAAAGAGTTACGAAGAGAGTTTAAATACTAATTTTTATAAGGTTAACATTACAGATGTAGCAAAAGTAGAGTTATATGAAATATATTTTTATATTTCATATTATTTGCGAGAGAGTAAAATTGCACATAAAATTTTGAATAAAATTGAAGAAAAATGTTTAGAATTAACTCGAAATCCATATAGATGTATGAAAGTACGTGTCAAACCACATAATGAAATTTATTACAAATTAATAATAGACAATTACATTGCTTTGTACAGAATATATGAAACAACTAAAGAGGTAGTTATTTTTAGAATAGTATATGCAAAAAGTAATTATCTTGAGTTAGAATAAAAATAATGGCTTTGAATTAAGCCATTATTTTTATCTTAGCAGACAAAACCACTTTTCAACAACTAAGCCAATCATATTACCAATATTTAGCTTTTTAACTGTGTTGTTTGCAACTAGATTAACTGTACCTAGTGTTTGGTCATTTAATGTAAAGATTACTTCTCCGAAGTTTGTCGCCTTTATTTATAGGTGCATTTACCGTTTCTGGTAGTGATATAGTAGTTACAATATTTGCAGATTGACCTTTTGGAATAAGACTTCCGGCAGTCGCTTTCGAAGATTATTTCAACATTTTTTAATGTTCCTTTATTTACCAAAATGTTTTTTGCAGTGTCACCTTTATGACCATATTGCAAATATTCAAAATTGCTAAAACCATAATCTAAAAGTTTTTTAGCTTCAGCAAAACGAATAGCGCTTGTTTCTCCACGCATTACAACAGCAATTAATGAAAGGTTATTTCTTGTTGCAGTTGCAGATAGATTAAATAGAGCAGTAGAGGTTGAACCTGTTTTTAGTCCTGTACAGCCTTCATAGTTTCTTAATAATTTGTTGGTGTTTACAAGTTCCGACTTTCCGATCTCGTAAGCTATCCATCCATATTGTTGTATAGTTTGTAATAGCTGGGTGATTTACCATAAGCTCTCTAGACATTAGTGCTATATCAAAACTAGAGGTTACATGCCCATCTTCATCTAAACCATGGCAGTTTTTAAAACATGTATCATTCATTCCAAGTTCTTGAGCACGTTTGTTCATTCTTTCAACAAATAGCTCTTGTGAACCTGCAATATGTTCTGCCATTGCAACACAGCAGTCATTTGCTGAAACAACACATATTGCTTTTAGCATTTCGTTTACAGTTAAAGTTTCTGTTGTATCTAGCCAAATTTGTGAACCACCCATTTTTGAGGCTTCTTCTGAACATGAAACTTTATCTTCAAGAGATATTGTGCCACTATCTAGTGCTTCCATAATAAGTAGAATTGTCATAACTTTTGTAACACTTGCAGGTCTTAGCTGTTCATGGCTATTGTGTTCATAAAGAATAGTGCCAGTAGATTGCTCCATAAGTACAGCACTTCCACAAGTTAGGTTCAAAAAGTTGCCTTCTTTTTCTCCAACACTAACTGATGTAGAGATAGCTTCTGGCATAGAGCTATCAGACCATACATATATGCTATCAGATGCGAATACTGGTGATATAAAAGAAAAAAATAAAATAAAAATCAAAAAATATGTAAATTTTTTCATAAACTCCTCCATACAATAAATGTATGAAGAAGTTAAAGGTTTTATGAAGATATTTTAACAATCTTCACATCTATATTATCTGGTGTATTTGTAAAATACATTTTTATATCGAAATTATTATCATTTCTAAATTTAAAATCGCATGAACCATAAGCAACACATGCATCCATTCCCTCAGGTACATAATAAACTTCTCCACTATGTTCATGTCTTTCAACAACAGTTAAACCAGAGCATACTAAAACAGCATTATACAATGTAGTACTTACTTGGCATTTTCCACCGCCATATGCTTTTATGGTATTTCCATCGCTATCGAAAGTATCGGCTTTTAAGTAGCCATCCTCAGGCTTTGCAGGTCCCAAAGTATTACAGAAAGAAAAAGTTTCTCCCATTTTTACAATGGTACCATCTAAAGCTTGGCATGTAAGAGTAATATTTGTTTGCCTGTTTGGGTCGGGTTGAGAAATCTTTGTACTAAACGTAGCAAGGTCTGTTTCAATTAGCTCAGCATTTTGTGGCTTAGAGTTTTCTTTAGAAAGTGATAGATTTTGTGTACTATAATTTCCTACATTATCAGGTTCTTTAGTACTTTGATTACTACAGCCAGTAAGAAAGAACGTAAGCATAACTAATACAATAATAATTTTCAAAATTTCAACCTCCTAAAAATAATCATATCTATATACTAACCAAAATTTTTTGTAAAATTCAATTTAAATATTACATTTTTGTTACAAATTAAAAAAAGTGTTGTTTTTTGTTGTTTTTTATTATAAAATTGTTTTAAGCGAATGTAAAATTTTTAATACAAAGGAGAAGAAAATATGCAAAAACAAAAGGGAATAACTTTAATTGCACTAATAATTACTGTCATTTTGTTATTAATCCTACTTGGAACAAGTTTAGGAATTGTACTTAGAGGAGATTTTTTGGGAAAAGCACGAAAAACAGCAAAAATGACAGAGGAAAAAATTTCAAGCGAAGGCAATACAATAGAAAAAGGGCAGAATGATTGGGAACAGATGGAAGTTGATATCTGTTCTCATATATGGGGAGAGGAAAGAACAATTCTTGAACCAACTTGTATAACTCCAGGAAAAAAAGTAAGAGAATGCGAAAACTGTGGTAAAACAATGGAGACTGAGATACCAACTACTGGACACAATTATGTAGATGAAAAATGTATAGTATGTGGGGGAGAGATGGTAATAGGAGCAAACATAAATTACCATGAATATGTAAGCGAAAGCGGAGATACAGTAACTTCAAGCTATACGTCAACGAAAGCTACAAGAGGCAGTACAGATAGTAGTGATGCAGATGCAACATATTCAGTGGTAAATAATAGTGGAATAAAATGGATAGTGTTAGGAGAAGAAAATGGACAAATAAAAATAACAACAAAAAATATAGTGCAACCAACAAGTGGAGGATATATATATGACATTAAATATTTAAGACTACAGGGACAAACAGGGTATGATAATTTCATAGATGAATTAAATAAGATAAGCACAGTATATGGAAAAGGTAAATATGCAGATACGACAAAATTTAGTAATAGTGGAGGACGAAGCTTTAAGATGGAAGACCTAGGATATGAAATAAATGCAGGAAATGATACATATGGGGGAAGCCAAACTTTACCAACTTCAGTAAGTAATGCAGATAAAAATTATTGGTTAGCTTCGAATTATATTTACAATGCCGCTGGCTTTGTTTATTACTACGTAAGTAATTTAGGTGAGATTGACAGCGAGTATTTGTATGACGGTGGTGGTGGCTATAGCACTCTCTCTAGTGGCGTCCGTCCAGTTGTTTACCTAAAATCTAATATAAAATTATCTTATCATGAAACAAATGGTTATACACTTAGTTACTAATAAAACATAACGGAGTACCTTGCATGGTACTCTTTGTTTATGTTATGGAATAATTTTTACAAAAATTCACATAAAATCTACAAAATTATAAAAATATATGATATAATTCTGAAGTGAATTTATAAAGGAGCTATATATATGAAAGCAATCGTAATAATTGGAATAGTAGTTATTATGCTAGGTATTATATTAATATATGATGCACGAGATTTTGCAAAACATTTTTTTAGTTTTAGTGACCAGAATAGTGCAACACTAGGCCTTAAAGTTGTAGGGTTTATATTAAGCATTGTAGGAGGTCTTTTAGTGCTTTTTGTTTAAAATACTAGAAAGGATTAAAATTTATGGAAAATAGTGAATTATTTGAAATTGCAAAGAATTTCGAGATTAATGGTAAACCAACAGAAATTTCTATTATAGATAGTGGACACATTAATAAAACATATTTGGTAAAATGTGAAAATGGAGAGAAATATATTTTACAATATGTTAATACAAATGTATTCCCAAACATTACAGAATTAATGAATAACATTGAAAACGTAACAGAATTTATTAGAAAAAAAGGAAATTGCAAAACATTAAAATTTATAAAAACAAAATCAGGAAACTATATATATAACAATAATTGGAGAATACAAGAGTACATAGAGAACACCAAAACATTTATTTCAACAGAAAGCTTAAAAATTTTAAAAGAAGCAGGAAAAGCTATAGGAGATTTTCAAAATGAGCTAGACGGATTTAATGCTGAAAGCCTTTATGAAATAATCCCTAAGTTTCATTACACTCCAAACAGAGTAAGCCAATTAAGGGATGCATTAAAGAGTAACATAAACAGAGAACAAAGAAAAGATAGATTTGAAAAAGCTAGCAAATGCATAAATTTTTTGACTGATAAAAAAAGAATTGATAAAACAAACGAAATAACAGATAAACTTGAAAATCATACAATACCATTAAGAGTAACACATAATGATACAAAACTTAGCAACATCTTGATGGATAAAGATAAAGACACATATGTAGCCTTAATTGATTTAGATACAATAATGCCGGGCTCTGTAGTTTATGATTTTGGAGAAGGTATAAGAACAGGGGTTACAGTTGCACCAGAAGATGAACAAGATTTATCTAAAATACATGTAGATATGGAACGCTTTAAAGCATATACAGAAGGCTTCTTAGAAACGGCAGGACAATCTATAACAAAAGAGGAAAAAGATTTATTACCATTAGGAGCATGGATGATGACATACGAAAATGCAATAAGGTTTTTAGCAGATTACTTAAATGGTGATATATACTTTTCAGTAGATAAAAATATTCAAGACCATAACTTAGTAAGGGCAAAGGCACAAGCCGAAATACTAAGACAAATGGAAGAAAATGAAGAAAATATGAAAGGAATGATAAATGAATATGGACTATAATGAGTTAGCAGATTTAATATTTCCAAATGCAAAGGAAATAGAATATTATGAGGAGAAATACCCAGAAAGAAATTTACCAGAAGGAGCAATGGTAACACGTTTTGCGCCAAGCCCAACAGGATTTGTGCATATTGGTGGACTATTTGGAGCAATAATAGATAGAAAATTAGCTCAGCAATCAAATGGTGTTTTCATATTAAGAATTGAAGATACAGACCAAAAGAGAGAAATTGAAAATGGTACAGCACAAATTGTAAATAGTTTAAAAGACTTTGGAATAAACCCTGATGAAGGAATGGTTGGAGAAAACGAAGAAAAAGGAAATTATGGACCATATAAACAAAGCGAGAGAAAGGATATTTACCAAGCTTATGCAAAATCATTAATAAAAAGAGGACTAGCATATCCATGTTTCTGCACACCAGAAGAACTAGAAGAAATAAGAGCTAAACAAGAAAATGCAAAAATAAGAACAGGCTACTATGGAGTTTGGGCAAAATATAGAACACTTTCAATAGATGAAGCAGCAGAAAAAATCAAAAACGGAGAAAAATACATTATAAGATTTAAATCTCAAGGAAGAGAAGATAGAAAGATTAAACACAAAGACGTTATAAAAGGAAACATAGAATTCCCAGAAAACGATCAAGACATAGTAATAATAAAAGCAGACGGTTTACCAACATATCATTTTGCTCATGCAGTAGATGACCACCTTATGAGAACAACACACGTAATACGTGGAGACGAATGGGTATCATCAATACCTCTACATTTAGAATTATTCAAAGCTTTAGGCTTCAAACCACCTAAGTATGCACATACTGCAACAATAATGAAAGACGAAAATGGAAGTAAGAGAAAAATTAGTAAAAGAAAAGACCCAGAAGCAGCAGTTAGCTATTACCATGAAGAAGGTATTCCAGAAGAAGCAGTTGTAGAATATTTATTAAATATTGCAAATTCTAGCTTTGAACCATGGAGAAGAGCCAATAAAGATGCAGATATTAGTGAATTCAAACTTGAACTAAATAAAATGAGCGTTAGTGGTGCCGTATTTGATATGGTAAAATTACTTGATGTTTCAAAAAATGTAATATCAAAGTTCACAGCAGAAAAAATATATGAGGAAGCATTAAAGTGGGCAAAAAGATATGATGAAGAACTTGTTAAAATGCTTACAGAAGACAAAGAATATGCAATTAAAATACTAAACATTGAAAGAGGCGGAAACAAACCTAGAAAAGATATTTCTAAATGGGCCGAAATTAAGCATTCTATAGAGTATATGTATGATGAAGTATTTGATAAAAACACGGAATACGAATTCCAAAATATTACAGACAAAGAAGAAATTAAAGAAATTGTATCAAGCTATTTAACAAAACACTTTGATATAAATGATGATAAACAAACATGGTTTGATAAAATGAAAGATTTAGCAGAAGAAAGAGGATATGCAAGAGAAGTTAAAGAATATAAAGCAAACCCTGAAAATTATAAAGGACATGTTGGAGACATAAGCACAGTAATAAGGGTTACACTAACAGGAAGACACAATACACCAGACCTTTATGAAATTATGCAAATACTTGGAAAAGATAGAATTGAAAAAAGAATAAATAAAATTTGTGGAGGAAACTAATGAAAAAACAAAGTGGAAGAACATCCATTGCATCAATAGTTCTGACAATAATATTATTAATAATTTTAGTTATAACATTTAACTACTTTAAAGCAAGCTACTTTAATGGATTCGAAAAAGCTGTTATCAAAAATGCAGACACAAAGTTTACTAGAGACTCTAAGATAACAACTTCAAAAGAGAAAAGTTATAAAATTGAAAACAATAATTTTAATGACGCAACGTTTTATAAGGAAATTGAAGTTGAACCTAACACTCCATATAGAATTTCATGTATGGTGAAAACTGAAAATGTAGTATGCGAGAATGAACATGAGGATGGGGGAGCTGTAATAGGAATATTAGATACTACAGAATACTCAGAACCAATTAAAGGCACAAATGACTGGCAGAAAATGGAATACATGTTTAATTCTAAAAACAGAGATAAGGTTAAAATAAGCTTTAGACTTGGTGGAAACAATGCAAATTGTACCGGAAAAGCTTGGTTTACAGATTTAAAAGTAGAAAAGGGAACCAAAAGAACAGATACAGATTGGAACATTGGTTGCTTCATAATTAAAAATGTAGATGTAACTATTGAGGGAAAAGAATATTCATTTAAAACAAATTTAGAAGACATTGAAAATGTCAGATTAAATTTGGCGAGATACAAAGATACTTGTTATACTTTTTCAAACAAGAAATTAAACATTAATTATGAAATGATTGAGATTGATGAACCAGTAACTAGAGCATCTTATTCTGAAGAACATGGCTATTATTTCGATTACAGTGACGTAAAAGATTTGGTATATAAAACAGCAGTTCAAAAAAACTTCGATCATATAATTGTCGTGGCAAGAATGGAGAATGACGCGGGGACATTAACAATTCCTATTAAGGATAACTGGATAGGACTTGGAAGCATGGATATGTATGGAATTGGATATTCATTAATTAGAATAAATAAAAATGCAAATGTTTATAGTTATAAATATGGAATAACAAATCAAGCGCCTGAAGAAGTGTATGTACATGAATTCTTGCATACTTTGGAAAGAAATATCATAGAAAGAGGCTATAATATTCCAGCTTTGCACGATTATGAAAAATACGGATACACTGTAAAACCAATTGAAGGTCTTAACCAATGGTATAAAGACTATATGAGAAAAGAAATATTAGATAAAAACACAAATACATATGTAGGATTATATGATGAAGCATATTCAACACAACCAGCAAACAGCAATAACTTTAATTATCCTGTTGATATAGAATTTAATAAAGAACCACAAAATCTTTTTGAGGATATACTAACAGTATTTGATGCAATAAAACAGAAATTTTAAAAACATAAAAAAGGAAGGAAACAAAATGAAAGTATCAGATTTTAATTATGACTTACCAAAAGAACTAATAGCACAACATCCAATGGAAAAAAGAGATGAATCTAGACTTATGGTATTGCATAGAGACACAAAACAAATTGAGGATAAAACATTTAAAGATGTAATTGATTATTTAGAACCAGGCGACTGCCTAGTAAGAAACAACACAAAAGTAATACCAGCAAGACTATATGGAAAAATTGCAGGTAAAACTTCTGAAAAACTAGTAGAGTTTTTACTATTAAAACAATTAGAAAATGATAATTGGGAAGTAATGGTAAGACCAGGCAAAAAATTAAGAGAAGGTGTAAAAGTTGATTTCGGAGATGGCTTGTTACATGCAGAAATTCTTGAAGTAATGGAAAATGGAGATAGACTAGTTCATTTTGAATATGATGGAATTTTTAATGAGATACTAGACAAAATAGGTTTAATGCCTTTACCACCATACATAACAGAAAGACTAAAAGATAAAGATAGATATCAAACAGTATATGCAAAATATGATGGATCAGCAGCAGCACCAACAGCAGGGTTACACTTTACAGAAGAACTTTTAGAAAAGATAAAAGAAAAAGGCGTAGAAATAGCCAATGTAACATTACATGTAGGAATAGGAACATTTAGACCAGTAAAAGTAGAAAATATTGAAGAACATCATATGCATTCTGAACATTATTACATAAAACAAGAAGATGTAGATAAAATAAATAAAGCAAAAAGAGAAGGACACAGAATAATAGCAGTTGGTACAACATCTTGTAGAGTGCTTGAATCTATAGCAAAGGATAATGGAGAAGTCGAGCCAACAGAAGGAGACACAAGCATATTTATATATCCGGGTTACAAATTCAAATGTATAGATTGCCTAATAACTAATTTCCATTTACCAGAATCTACATTAATAATGCTTGTTTCAAGCTTAGCATCAAAAGAGTTTATAATGGAAGCATATAACAAAGCAGTTGAGGAAAAATATAGATTTTTCAGCTTTGGGGATGCAATGTTGATATTATAATAAAAAAAGAAACAGGAGCTATTTTATTAACTCTTGTTTTTTTGAAAATTTTAACAAAAAGTGTTGACGTTTCCAATATATAGGTGGTATAATATATAGCGTTAATGTTTATTTTCAGGAGGTGAAATAGAAAGTGCCAACAATTAATCAATTAGTAAGAAAAGGTAGAAAAACATCAACTACAAAATCAACAGCTCCAGCTTTACAAAAAGGTTTTAACTCTAAGTTAAACAGACAAACAAATGCAAGATCACCACAAAAAAGAGGAGTATGTACAGTAGTTAAAACAGTTACACCTAAGAAACCAAACTCAGCTTTAAGAAAAGTTGCAAGGGTTAGATTATCAAATGGATATGAAGTAACATCATATATTCCAGGTGTAGGACACAACTTACAAGAACACAGTGTTGTTTTAATAAGAGGTGGAAGGGTTAAAGATATCCCAGGTGTTAGATACCATATTATCAGAGGTACATTAGATACAGCAGGTGTTAAAGATAGAATGCAAGCTAGATCTAAGTATGGTGCAAAACGTCCTAAGAAATAGGATTTAAGAAAATAAGTGTTAATGAAAATATGTAATAGAATTTATATAGATATAGTTAGCACTGACTGAAAGAAAAGCTTTCAGAGTAACTTTGATATTTTTATGTAAAATATCTGAATTTTAATAAAAAGGAGTGAAGAAAAGTGCCAAGAAGAGGATTTATAGCAAAAAGAGATGTTTTACCAGATCCAATATATAATAGTAAAATAGTTACAAAACTAATAAACAACATTATGTTAGATGGTAAGAAAACAGTTGCTCAAAAAATAGTTTATGATGCATTCGATATCGTTAAAGAAAAAGAAAACAAAGATGCATTAGAAGTATTTGAAACAGCTCTTAACAATATAATGCCAGTTCTTGAGGTTAAAGCAAGAAGAGTAGGTGGAGCAACATACCAAGTTCCAATCGAAATTAGAGCAGAAAGAAGACAAACTTTAGGTTTAAGATGGTTAGTAAACTATGCTAGAAACAGACATGAAAAAACAATGGCTGAAAAATTAGCTGGTGAAATTATAGATGCTGTTAACCAAACAGGTGGAGCATACAAGAAGAAAGAAGAAACACATAGAATGGCTGAAGCTAACAAAGCTTTTGCACATTACAAATGGTAAAATTTAAAAAATAGGAGGAAAATTTAATGGCAGGTAGAGAGTTTCCATTAGAGAGAACAAGAAATATAGGTATAATGGCCCACATTGATGCAGGAAAAACTACTACTACAGAGAGAATTCTTTTCTATACAGGTAGAACACACAAAATAGGAGAAGTACACGAAGGTGCTGCTACTATGGACTGGATGGAACAAGAACAAGAAAGAGGTATTACAATTACATCAGCTGCAACAACATGTCACTGGTTAAATCATAGAATTAATATAATCGATACTCCAGGTCACGTTGACTTTACAGTTGAAGTTGAAAGATCTCTTAGAGTATTAGATGGCTCTGTAACAGTATTCTGTGCTAAAGGTGGAGTACAACCACAATCAGAAACAGTTTGGAGACAAGCTGATAAGTATCAAGTTCCAAGAATGGCATATGTAAACAAAATGGATACAACAGGTGCAGATTTCTATGGTTGCGTTGAACAAATGAAAACAAGATTAAATGCAAATGCAATTCCAGTTGAATTACCAGTTGGAGCTGAAGATACATTCCAAGGAATAGTTGACTTAATAAAAATGAGAGCATTCATTCACAAAGATGACTTAGGAAAAGTTATTGAGGAAACAGATATTCCAGAAGACTTAAAAGAAAAAGCAGAAAAATATAGAAACGAAATGGTTGAAGCTGCAGCAGAACAAGATGACGAATTAATGATGAAATATTTAGATGGTGAAGAACTTTCTGAAGACGAAATCAAAATGGGCTTAAGAAAAGGAACAATAGCAAATAAAATAGTTCCAGTATGCTGTGGATCATCATACAAAAACAAAGGTGTTCAAGAATTATTAAACTACATCGTAGCTTTTATGCCATCACCACTTGATGTACCACATATCAAAGGTGTTGATTTAGATGGCAACGAAGTAGAAAGAAAAACATCTGACACAGAACCATTTGCAGCATTAGCATTCAAAATTGCAACAGACCCATTCGTTGGAAAACTTTGTTTCTTTAGAGTTTATTCAGGAACATTAGATTCTGGATCAACAGTATTAAATGCAAACAAAGACAAGAAAGAAAGAATAGGAAGAATTCTTCAAATGCATGCAAACCATAGACAAGATATAGATAAGGTATATTCAGGAGATATCGCAGCAGCTGTTGGTCTAAAAGACGTAACAACAGGTGATACATTATGTGATATGGACCACCCAGTTATACTAGAATCTATGGAATTCCCAGAGCCAGTTATCGAAATAGCAATCGAGCCAAAAGATAAAGTAGCTCAAGAAAAAATGGGTATTGCATTATCAAAACTAGCTGAAGAAGATCCAACATTCAAAACATACACAAACCATGAAACAGGTCAAACAATTATAGCTGGTATGGGTGAGCTTCACCTAGACATTATAGTTGATAGATTAAAAAGAGAATTCAAGGTTGAATGTAATGTAGGTAAACCACAAGTTTCTTACAAAGAAACAATCAAGAACAAAGTAAGAGTAGAAGGAAAATTCATCCGTCAATCTGGTGGACGTGGACAATATGGACACGTATGGCTAGAAATGGAACCATTAGAGCCAGGTTCAGGTATTCAATTCGAGAGCAAAATCGTTGGTGGTGTTGTTCCTAAAGAATACGTTAAACCAACTGAAGATGGTGTTCGTGAAGCTGCTGAAAGTGGAATTCTAGCTGGTTACCCAGTTATAGACTTCAAAGCAACACTTGTTGATGGTTCATACCATGATGTTGACTCATCAGAAATGGCCTTCAAAATTGCTGGATCTATGGCATTCAAGGAAGGATGTAAACAAGCTAAATCTGTTATCCTTGAACCTATAATGAAAGTAGAAATAACAGTTCCAGAAGAATACATGGGAGATGTTATTGGAGATGTAAACTCTAGACGTGGAAAAATGGAAGGAATGGAAGCAAGAAACGGAATGCAAATTATAAGAGCATTCATACCACTAGCAGAAATGTTTGGTTATGCAACAGACCTACGTTCAAAAACACAAGGTAGAGGAACATACGCAATGGAACCATCTCATTATGAAGAAGTTCCAAAATCAATACTTGAAACTATAGTTGCTTCTAGAGCAAAGAAAGAAGAATAGTATTAAATTATTATAAAATTTGCAATAAAAGTATTGCAAAAAAAACAAAAATGTTATAAAATAACAATGTTTAAAATTTAGTCATTAAATTTAAAAAATATAAAAAGAATTAGAAGACATCTAATTCAAATTTAAAGGAGGATTTTTAAATGGCAAAGGAAAAATTTGAAAGAACCAAACCACACGTTAACATTGGTACAATAGGCCACGTTGACCACGGTAAAACAACAACAACAGCAGCTATTACAAAATATTTAGGATTATTAGGTAAAGCTAAATTCACAGCTTACGATCAAATCGATGGAGCTCCAGAAGAAAAAGCAAGAGGAATCACAATCAACACAGCTCACGTTGAATACGAAACAGAAAAAAGACACTATGCACACGTTGACTGTCCAGGTCATGCTGACTATGTTAAAAACATGATCACAGGTGCTGCACAAATGGATGGTGCAATACTAGTTGTTTCTGCAGCTGATGGACCAATGCCTCAAACAAGAGAGCATATACTATTAGCAAGACAAGTTGGTGTTAAATATATCGTTGTTTACTTAAACAAATGCGATATGGTTGATGACCCAGAATTATTAGAATTAGTTGAAATGGAAGTTAGAGACTTATTATCAAGCTATGATTTCCCAGGAGATGAAATCCCAGTTATAAAAGGATCTTCTCTAAAAGTTCTAGAATCTACATCAACAGATCCAAACGCACCAGAATATCAATGCATGAAAGAATTAATGGATGCAGTAGACACATACATCCCTACACCAGATAGACCAACAGACGGTGACTTCTTAATGCCAGTTGAAGACGTATTCTCTATAACAGGTAGAGGAACAGTTGCAACAGGTAGAGTAGAAAGAGGTGTTGTAAAAGTTTCTGATGAAGTTGAAATCGTTGGATTATCAACAGAAAAGAAGAAAACAGTTATCACAGGTGTTGAAATGTTCAGAAAATTATTAGACCAAGCACAAGCTGGAGATAACGTTGGATTACTATTAAGAGGTATCCAAAGAAACGAAATTGAAAGAGGCCAAGTATTAGCAAAACCAGGTTCAATACATCCACATACAAAATTCAAAGCACAAGTTTATGTATTAACTAAAGAAGAAGGTGGACGTCATACACCATTCTTCAATGGATACAGACCACAATTCTATTTCAGAACAACAGACGTTACAGGTGTTATTGATTTACCAGCAGGAACAGAAATGGTAATGCCAGGTGACAATATCGATATGACAATCGAATTAATCACACCAATAGCTATGGAAAAAGGACTAAGATTCGCTATCCGTGAAGGTGGTAGAACAGTTGGTTCTGGTATAGTTTCTGAAATCATTGAGTAATTTCAAAAGTATATTAAATAGGCAAGAGCTACTAACACAAGTAGCTCTTGTGTTGTTTTAGGTGGAAATTGACAGAAAGTAAAGAAAATGCTATAATTGAAATGTAAAACATTTATTACTCCGTTTTACAAAAACAGGTTACAAAACAGGGTGAATACCCAAGGAGGAAAAATTTTTATGAAACTTGTTCTCAAAGGTACAGAGTATCCACTTGGTATGTATTGTTCATGCAAACATTGCAGGGCAATATTTGCAGTTGAACCATCTGATTGTAGAAGGATTTTTGCCATCAAGCTCAAAACAACTTGCCCAGACTGCAAGATGAAAAATTACTACAATAAATCAGATACAGCCAAGCTTTTTTGGAGAGCTGTACCAATAAGGTTCTTTTGATTAGAACAAAAAACAGCTTACAATGAGCTTCAAAGAAAGTATGCTATTTATTTAGTGTACTTTCTTTATATTTTTTAGAAATATTTTTCCTTACCCCTTGATTTTTTTGAAATAAAAGCATACAATAGTAACATCGAAAAAAACTAAATGGAAGGCAAAAGCCTAACAAAAGGAGTGTCTTATGAAAATTATTTTAGATGCAATGGGCGGAGATAATGCACCAGAGGCAACAATAAGAGGTGCAGTAAAAGCTATAAAAGAAATTAACTCAGAAATTATTTTAGTTGGAAATGAAGAAAAAATAAATAAAAAAGTAAAAGAACTATATGGAAAAGATAGTATAAAAGAAATATCTGATAAAATAATAATACATAATACAACTGAAGAAATAACAATGGAAGACATACCAACACAAGCGATAAAACACAAAAAAGATTCTTCAATGGTAGTTGGTTTTAAATTATTAAAAGAAGGCGAAGGAGACGTATTTGTTTCAGCAGGAAACTCTGGAGCATTACTTACAGGAGCAACTTTACTAGTTGGAAGAATAAAAGGGGTTGATAGACCAGCAATGGCACCAATGCTTCCATCATATAAAAAAGGGGTAATGCTTGTAGATGCTGGAGCAAACACTAATTGCAAACCAACAAACCTTTTACAATTCGCACAAATGGCAAATGTGTATTTAAAGAAAATATATAACATAGAAAAACCTGCAATAGGACTTCTAAACATTGGGACAGAAGAAACTAAAGGTAATGAATTAATGAAAGAAAGTTACCAATTACTAAAACAAGAAGCAGAGGAACATGGAATCAACTTTGTTGGAAATATTGAAGGTCGTGATGTTTTCTCAGGTAAAATTGATGCAGTTATTACAGACGGATTTACAGGAAATGTATTTCTAAAAACTGTTGAAGGTTTTGGAAAATTAGTAAAAAGAAGCTTAACAGAAAGTCTAAAAAAGAATATAGGAACTATGCTTTGTGCATTGCCAGCAATGCCTTCAATTAAAAGATTTAGCAAAACAATGGACTACAAAGAGTATGGTGGAGCATTATTTTTAGGTGTTCAAAAACCAGTTGTAAAAGCTCATGGAAGTAGTGATGAAAAATTATTTTATTACACAATAAAACAGGCTGAAAACTTTGCAAAAAGCGGAACTGTTGAAATCATAAAAAAAGAATTTGAAAAAAATCAATAAAAACTATTGACATTTTTGAATTGATATAATATCTTAATATAGATGAATGTTATAGCAAAATTAAAAGGGGGTGTAAACTAATGAGTTCAGAAGAAATTTTTGACAAAGTTAAAGAAATAATAATAGAACAATTAGGTGTTACAGAATCATCAATTACAATGGAAGCATCTTTTATAGATGATTTAGGAGCAGATTCTTTAGATATAGTTGAATTAATAATGGCACTAGAAGAAGAATTTGACTTAGAAATTCCAGATAGTGATGCTGAAAAAGTTGTAACAGTAGGAGACGTTGTAGAATATATTAAGGACAATGTTTAATTAAAAATATACAGGAGGATGTCAAACAAGATATCCTCTTTTTTAAATACTAATCAAAGGAGACAATAATTATGAAAAAAGGAACAAAAGCACTTCTAATTACATTATTAACACTAACAATTTTACTTGCACTTTATGGAACATATTTTTTAATAAAATATCTTAAAATATATAAACCTAAGGAAAAACAGACAAAGATAGAATATTACACACCAACTGAAGCAGAGATAAAAAGAACAAATGAGCTTGCAAACATTCTAAAAGGCAATTTACCTAAAATGGATGGTTCAACTTCAACAATACCATTAGAGGCAGGAATAATAGCAAAACTATTTGATATATCACAAGAAAACGCAGAAACAGGAGTAGTTCATTCAACCACATATGGTTCATTTGATAATTTATTACAAGGAAAATGCGATGTAATATTTAGTACACCAATATCAGAACAACAACGCCAGCAAGCAGTTGATGCAGGACTTGAGCTTGTAGAAAAACCAATTGTATATGAAGGTTTCGTATTTGTTGTAAATGCAAAGAACCCAGTTGATACATTATCGCAACAGCAAATAAAAGACATCTATTCAGGAAAAATAACAAACTGGAAAGAAGTTGGAGGAAATGACGCAGAAATAATTGCTTACCAAAGAAACGAAACATCTGGAAGTCAAAATTACATGAATGAATTCATGAAGGACTCTAACTTAATGAAACCAAAAACAACATTTGTACCAGCTTCAATGGTTGGCTTAATGGACGCAGTAGCAAATTATGATAATGCAGAAAATGCAATAGGCTATTCAGTATATGCTTATGCAGCTGATATGTATGGAAATGGTAATGAAATTAAGTTTATAAAAGTTGATGGTGTAGAACCAACAAAAGCTACAATGGCATCAAGAGAATATCCGCTTTTAAATTACAACTATGCTATATATGATAAAGCAAAAGAAGCAACAACTACAGTAGATGAACTAACAGAATGGATATTAACTTATGATGGGCAAGTTGCAATGGTAAATGCAGGCTACATACCAGTAAAAAATGTTCAAATTACAGAAGAGAAGATAACACCATATACAAAACTGGGAACAGGAAAAGAAAGAACAAAAACTAAAGCAGATGACTATTATTACACAGTATCTATAGAGAGTGATCAATGGAACAACTACTCAGGAATTATGCAAGATGATAAATTAGTAAGCTTAAAAGATAAAGAATTACAAGAAAAAATAAACAGCTTTATTACAGAGTCTAAAGAAAAATTAGAGTCAAAAAAACCAGAATGTGATAAATATGTTGAATTATTACGCAAACAAAATACATATGGATATTCAGAGGCATTTACCTCAAATGGAGTAGTAGTAAATGCTAAGTGTGTAAATGGTTACTTAAGTGTAAAGGTAGTATTACAATATGAATATCAAATTCAAAAAGGCGAAAATTATACTTATGATGGATACAGCAAAGTATATGACCTATATACAGGAAAAGAGCTAGAATTGAGCGATTTATATTATAAAGACGTAGACTTTATAAAAGAAATAAACAAGCAAATAGAAGAAAGAATACCAAAAGACATTGAACTTGTAATGGAGCCAATAAAAACAAAAAGAACTTTTGCATCTGTGCCAAATGATATAAGTCTTTATGGAATAGACACAATAGACTTTACAAAACATAACCCATACTTTGCAGAAGGAGTAACATTCGATATAGACACATACCTAGATAACCTATCAGTAATATATGAAGCACGTGATATGAAAGGTATATTTGATGATAATGTAAAAATAACAAGAAGTGTACAAATAAAATGGTTGGAGCAAAATTTACAAGAAAAGAAAATAGACAATATGGTATATTACATATCATACCTAAACACCAAAAATACTGCTTTAAATGAAACAATTAATTCATATATAGATAATAACTATATAGACAATAAAAAAACAGAAGAATTTATAAATAAATACTTTGAAGAGTATCCTAATGAAAAAGAGTTTTTCGGCTCATATGCAGGTGACTCAAAGGAAATAACAGTAGGAATTGAAATGTATGGAAACAAGTACCTAGAAATATACTGCCAATTGGGAATGGGCTTAATATATAATTCTATAACAGTATTTGACCTAGATACAATGCAAATAGTACCAGTAGAAAATTTGGAAACCTGGCGAGATGAAATTGATGAGACAGTATAGAAACAAGAAAAATAAATAATTAAAATGTTGCAAAATTACCACTCCTATGATATAATTTTATAGTTAAAGGAGTGGTTTTTTATGCCTAATAAATATGATGTAATAGTAGTTGGAATGGGACCTAGCTCTATTTTTTGTGCCTATGAATTAATAAAATTAAACAAATTCAAAAAGGTACTTTTAATAGATCAAGGGAAACGTGTAGAGGAAAGATATTGCCCAATTGAAAAAACAAAAAAATGTATTCACTGTAAACCAATGTGTAACATAACAAATGGTTTTTCAGGAGCAGGAGCATTTTCAGATGGAAAATTATCTTTATATAACCCAGAAGATGATGAAATACATGTTGGAGGAAACATACATAAAATAATTGGAGTTCCAGAAACTAAAAGGTTAATAGACTATACAGATAAAATCTATCTAGACTTCGGTGCAGATAAACACCTAGAAGGAACAGAATACAAAGAGGAAATTGCAAAGATAAATGATAGAGCACATAAAGAAGGAATAAGACTGATAAATATACCAATAAGACATTTAGGAACGGAAAAAAGCCATGAAGTATATGGAAGATTAGAAAAATATATTGAGAATAATGGCATAGAAATGATGTTCCAAACAACAGTTGCAGACTTAATTGTTGAAAATGGAGAAATTAAAGGTGTAAGAGTTAAAGAAGCAAAATATGTTGATGATGAAGACCATGAAACACAAGAAATATTAGCTGATAAAGTTGTACTTGCAGTTGGTAGAAAAGGTGCAAACTGGTTAGTAGATATGGCAAACAAACATAATATTGCAACAGAAACAGGTATTGTTGATATTGGTGTTAGATATGAGTTACCAGATGAAATAATGAAAGATGTTAACAAATACATGTATGAAGCTAAATTTACAGGTAGAGTAGGACCATTTAGAGATAAAGTAAGAACATTCTGCCAAAACCCAAGTGGCTTTGTTTCAGCAGAAGTTTATGATAATAACCTAACTCTTGTAAACGGACATTCTTATAAGGAAAGAAAAAGCACAAATACAAACCTTGCAATACTTGTATCACATCACTTTACAAGTCCATTTAAACGTCCAATAGAATATGGACGTAATGTTGCACAAAACTTAAATGACTTAGGTGCTGGAAATATAGTAGTTCAAAGATTAGGCGATATATATAGAGGAAAAAGAACATGGGACTACGAACTAGAAAGAAACACAGTTGTTCCAACATTAAAATCAGCAGTAGCTGGAGATATAACATTTGCTCTAGGATATAGAACAATGGTAAGTATATTAGAATTCATAAGAGCAATAGATAAAATAGTTGAAGGCTTTGGTGCACCAGATAACTTACTATATGCACCAGAAATAAAATTCTACAGCAATAAAGTTGTAATAGATAAACAATTCGAAACAAACATTAAAGGGCTATATTCAATAGGTGATGGTGGAGGAATGACACGTGGCTTAATGATGGCATCATGCTCAGGAATACAAATGGCAAGAAATTTATAAGAACTGAAACCTTTTTAATATGATTAACGTATTACTACATAAAGAACCAAAAATTTACAATTTTTGCAAAATATGTTATAATTACTAAAATGGTATTAAAAAGGGGGAATTATTATGATAGCAGTTGTATGTAATTGTAGTGGATATAAATTAAAAGAAGAAATATTAAAATATTTAGAGGAAAAAGAAATAGCACATAAAGATTTTGGAACATATAATGAAGAAATACTTGATGACCCTGAAGCAATAAAAGAAGCATGTAAATGTATCCAGAATAAAAAATGCGACTTAGGCATTTTCATTTCTGGAAGCGGCTTTGGAATGGCAATGATTGCTAATAAATTCAAAGGTATAAGAAGTGTAGATTGTTTTAATAGCGACGGAGCAAAAAGAGCAAAAGCACACTATAATGCAAATGTACTTGCAATACCTGCAGAATTTGTAACACTAGATGAAGCCATCAACATAATACGTGGATGGTTAGGAACAGAAGTACTTGGTGGAAGATATCAAGAAAGAATGGAAATTATAGAAGAAATAGAAAAAGAAAACATGAAATAATTTTAACTTAAATTAATAACATTTTTTGCAAACCTAAAGAAAGGGGTTACAAAATGGAAAAAAGATTTAGTGTTATAGTAAGTGCCTACAACATTGAAAACTACATAGAAAGAGCTATAAATAGCATACTAGAGCAAACATATACAAATTATGAATTAATTATAATAAATGATGCGTCAAAAGATAGTACATTAGAAAAAATTAAAAAATATGACGATCCAAGAATAACGGTTATATGTAATGAAAAAAATCGTGGGCTAGGTGCAGTAAGAAATATAGGAATTGAAAGAGCAACAGGTGAATATATAGTTCACCTAGATGGTGATGATGCTCTATACGAAGAAACAACACTTCAAAAAATAAATGATTTAATAGGAGAAGATAAACCAGATATCGTTTACCTAGGCTTTAAAGATGTAGGAGGTTTTAACAAAACACATCTTTCAACAGCAGAAAACTCTACTAAGGAAGCGAGACTTACTTGTGATGCAAATTTCTCAGTGCCAAGTAAATGTTGGAGAAGAGAGTTTCTAATTGAAAATAATATAAAATTCAAAGAGAATATTTATTATGAAGATATGGTGTATTCAACAACAGCAACAATACTTGCAAAAACACATAAATATGGAGAATTCCCTACATTTAAGTATTACAGAAATAGAAAAGGAAGCATAATGTCTACACCATCAATAAGAAGATGCTCAGATATGTATAGAATGCTTGCATACTTAATGGACTTATATGATATAACACCAGATGAATATAAACCATATTTACTAAGCTTTATAGAAAACGAGACAGAAAGCTTACCAATCAGGGTTGAAGCAATACTAAAATGCTTAAGAGAAGGTGGAGGAACACCTGTATTTCCAAAACGAAATTATAAATTTAAAGGAGACAAATAAATGTACCTAATAGTAGGACTAGGAAATCCAGAAAAGGAATATAGTAATACAAGACACAACATGGGATTTAATGTTATAAATAAAATAGCAAAAGACTGTGATATTAAAATTTCACAGTCTAAATTTAATGGACTATACACAGTAGAACATATAAATGGAGAGAAGGTAATTTTATTAAAGCCACAAACTTATATGAATTCAAGTGGAGAATGTGTTATAGAATTTAAAAACTTCTATAAAATTCCAAGTGAAAACATAATAGTAGTATATGACGATATAGACCTAGAACCAGGTACAATCAGGATAAGAAAAAAAGGAGGCCCAGGAACTCATAATGGAATGAAATCTGTTGTGCATTTTTTGCAAACAGAAGACTTTACAAGAATAAGAGTTGGAATAGGTGCCCCAGTATATAAAGATACAATGATAGATTATGTTATAGGACCAATTCCAGAGGAAGAAAAACCAATTTTAGAAGAGGGCGTAAACAAGGCTGCTGAAGCAGTTTTGGATATATTAAAAAATGGCATAGACAAAGCAATGAATGTGTATAATGCAAAATAACTTTAAAATATGAAAGGAAAACAATAATGTTAGAATTACTTATAAACAAACAAGATAATTTAAAAACAATAATGTTAGTAGAAAACGGAATATTAGTAGAAAAACATGAAGAACATGAAAACCAAAAAAGACTAGAAGGAAATATTTATCTAGGACGAGTTGTAAATGTTTTAAAAGGTATGCGGTTCTGCATTTATTGATATTGGAGAAACAAGACACAGCCTAATTAAAGCTCAAGATGTATTACCAAAAGTAGATATAACAAAATCTAACATTGAATTAAAACCAATAGAAAGTATTTTAAAACAAGGCAATAAAATACTAATACAAATAAAAAAAGATGGTACAGCAAACAAAGGTGCAAAGGTTAGTACACATATAAATATTTCAGGAAGATTTGTTGTTTTAATGCCAGACACTGAAATTGTAACAGTATCACAAAAAATTGAAAATGAAGACAGAAGAAATGAACTAATTCGGAATAGCAAAAAGTTGTTTACCTAAAAACACGGGAGCAATACTAAGAACATCAAGTGAAAATGCAACAGAGGAGGACATTAAAAATGATATTAAAGATTTACTTGAAAAATGGGCAGAAATAAAGAAAAAAATAGATACAGCAAAAACTGCACCAGTACTTGTATATGATAATATGGCGTTAATTAGAAGGACAGTAATAGATATTTTAGATAGAGGATTGAAAAAAATAATTGTAAATGATAAAACAATATTTGAAGAAGTCCAAAAGCTACTTGTAAATACCAAGAATATAAAAGTTGAATTAAAGGAAGAAAACTTATTTAATATGTATTCACTAGAAAATCAAGTAAAAAAAATGGAAAACAGAAAATTATGGCTTAAATGTGGAGGGTTTATAACAATAGATAGAACAGAAGCCTTAACAGCAATAGATGTAAATACAGGAAAATATACAGGTAAAAAAGACTTAGAAGAAACAATATATAAAGTTAACCAAGAAGCTACAATAGAAATTGCAAAGCAATTACGTTTAAGAGATATTGGTGGAATAATTATAATAGATTATATAGATATGCACAAGGAAGAAAATATAGAAGGAATAGAAAGACTTTTAAAAGAAGAATTAAAGAAAGATAGAGCAAAAATTCAAGTTGCAGGATTTACAAAACTTAACTTACTTGAAATGACAAGAAAAAATATGTGCAACAACGAATATGGCGAGGAGTAGAAATGAAAGTAGGATTTATATCTTTAGGATGCACTAAAAACTTGGTAGATACAGAAATGGCAATTGGGTTATTTAAAGAGCATCAATATAAAATTGTAAATAATATAGACGAAGCGGAAATTATAGTAATAAATACATGTGGCTTTATCGAAAGTGCTAAGCAAGAAGCGATAGACACAATGCTAGAAATGGCAAAGTATAAAGAAAAAGGAACATGTAAGTATCTAATTGCAATGGGATGTTTAGTTGAAAGATACCAAAAGGAACTTGAAAAACTAATACCAGAAGTAGACTTATTTATTTCAATAAAAGAATATGATAATTTATGGGAAAAGATAGACCACTTAATAAACAGCAATGAACAAGATTTACAAACATCAAGACTTGATTATTTAGATAGAGTAATAACAACAGGAAATGTAACAACATATTTAAAAATTGCAGAAGGATGTAGTAATAGATGCACATACTGTGCTATTCCATATATTAGAGGAGCATATATAAGTAGACCTTTTGAAAAAATAATAGAAGAAGCAAAAAGTTTAGCAGAAAAAGGCTATAAAGAAATAATAGTAATTGCACAAGATACAACAAAATATGGTATGGATTTATATGGAAAATCACGTCTAGCGGAGCTTTTACAAGAACTTAGCAAAATTGATGGAATAAAATGGATACGTTTTCTTTATGCATATCCAGAAAGCATAACAGATGAATTAATTCAAACTGTAAAAAATAATGATAAGATATGCAAGTATTTTGATATTCCAATTCAACATATATCAGACCCAGTTTTAAAGAGAATGAATAGAAAAACAACAGGGGAAAATATCAAAAATATAATAAAAAAAATAAAAAAGGAAATACCAGAAGCAATTTTAAGAACAACTCTAATTGTAGGTTTCCCAGGAGAAACAGAAGAAGATTTTGAGAAACTTATGGAATTTGTAGAAGAAGCAAACTTCGATAAGTTAGGAGCCTTTAAATATTCAAAAGAAGAAGGCACACCAGCAGCAAAACTTCCAGAACAAATACATTACAAAACCAAACAAAAAAGATTAGATGCAATAATGACATTAGCACAAAAAATATCAAAACAAAAACTACAAGAAAAAATAGGAAACGAATATGAAATGCTTGTAGAAAACAAAACATTTGATGGAAGATATTATTGTGGAAGAACATATATGGATATACCAGAAGAAGATGGGCTAATCTTTATTCCAAATACAAAACCAAATTTAGAAAACACATGGATAAAGGTAAAAGTAACAGATGTAAAGAATTATGATTTAATAGGAGAGTTAAAATAATATATATTTTATGAAATATGACATTTATATTACAAATTGCAGAAAGTATTGCAATTTGTAATTTTTTATTATAGAATAAATAAAATAGAGAAGAAAACAAATATGCATTTTTAAATTATTGCTTGTACAAGGACATCCGCCAAAACTCCTGCGTTTGGCTGCTAAAGTACAAGAAATAAAATTATTAAAAGGGAATGATGAAAAATGAAAATAAACAAAGGTATAACCCTAATAGCATTGATTATAACTATAATAATTCTGTTAATATTAGTAGGAGTAAGTATAAATCTAGCCATAAAAGGAGATTTGTTTGGCAGTGCTGAAAAAGCAGTAGCAGGAACAAACGATAAAGTAGCTCAAGAACAGACAAGAGTAGATGAATTAATGGACGAATTGGGAAGAATTGAGGAACAACAAAGGCAGGATAATCTTCCAGGAAAAAGAGTAACTGAAAATACAAAATATATAAGAGATGGAAAGACAGCATGGATACCAAAAGGGTTCACAGTATCAGGAATAAAATCTGAACAAAGTATAAATAAAGGATTAGTAATTTATGATATACCAGAAGGAACAACAGTAGACTGGTCAAACCCAGATGGTGTAAAAACAGCATATAATCAATTTGTATGGATACCAGTAGAAGTAAAATCAACAGATACTGAAAACAGTATAGCAAGTTTCTATAGGTCAGAATGGGCTGAAAATACAGCAACTGGAGGAGAAAGAACAACAGGACTAAGTACAGATTATACAGAACCATATTCATATGATACAACAAATAATTATGATCAAACAAATGGAATAACAGTTCAAATAACAGAATTAACAAAAAGTATATATAAATATGGAGGGTTTTATATAGGACGATATGAAGCAGGAAGTACAACAGAAAGACAAAAAAGTTCATCCCAAACGGAAGAATTTGTAGTACAGCAAGATAAGTATCCATATGTCTTGGTAATATGGGGCATAAAGATGTCAGATGTAAGTATAGGGGCAGTATACTTGTGTAATAACTTATATAGCAAAACGAACACAAATTATGGAGCAACAAGCATGCTATGTACTGGAGCTAGTTGGGACAGTATGCTGGATTTTATAAAAGATTCTAGTCATAGTGTAACAGATAGTACAACTTGGGGAAATTATAGTAATTCAGAAACATATAAAATATATAGAGGAAGCCTAGGAGTATATAGTAATTCAGTATATACTTGGAATACTGCAAATGCAACTGCTGGTACAGAAGTAACAAAAGGTGACGAAATCTTACTAACAACAGGAGCCACAGAAAGAAACAGTTCAAAAAACATATATGATGTTGCAGGAAATTGCTGTGAATGGACTACAGAGTCTTGTCGTTCATTCTGGCGAAGTGCAGTGGGCGGTGGATACAGCTACGATGGTTCCAGCCTTCCGGCGAGTGGTCGTAACCCTACCACTCCTATCCCAGGTTATCCTGGCTACGGGTTCCGTCCTGTACTTTATATAAAGCTGTAAGCTTGCAGGCGATATATTAATTAAATATCTCAAAGTAGTTTTAGGGAAGCTACTTTGAAGCTAAGTACCCTTAGCGAGGCGCCACACTTGTGGCGTTTTTTCTGCGTTTTAGAAATATAGTAACTATCCGAGTATTTTTTTCTTTCCAAGTATTGACATCTGGACATAATCGCGATAAAATTAAGTGTAATAATTTTAGGAGGTAAAATGGATATTGAAAAAATAGCAACTCTAATTAAAGAAAATGGTGGCAATACTTATTTAGTGGGTGGAGCTGTACGTGATGCTATTTTAGATAAACCAATTAAAGATGAAGATTACTGCATAACTGGATTTACTTCTGAAAAATTTCTAAAACTTTTTCCTAATGCTAGAGTAAGAGGAAAGTCTTTTGAGGTTTTTGACCTTGAAGGAAAAGAGTTCGCACTGGCTAGGAAGGAAACAAAAGTGGGCAAAGGTCATAAGGAATTTGCCATAGAAACTAGTGAAGAAATTACTATAGAGGAAGATTTGAAAAGAAGAGATATTACTATTAATTCTATTGCACAAGATGTTCTAACAAAAGAAATCATAGACCCTTTTGGTGGACGAGATGACTTAGAAAGTGGTATTATTAGAGCAACAAGTTCACGCTTTAGTGAAGATCCTTTAAGAGTATATAGAGTAGCAAGAATAGCAGCAATTTTAGATTTTAAGGTATCTAGAAAAACATTGAACATGATGAATAAGCTAAAAGACGAATTACCAACATTATCAAAAGAGAGAGTTTTTGTAGAATTTAGAAAAGCTTTAGAAGCAGATAAACCATCTATATTTTTTACTGTTTTAAAAGAAGCAGAAGTATTAGATGTTCATTTTAAAGAAGTGTATGATTTAATAGGAGCAATACAACCAATTAAATATCACCCAGAAGGAGATAGCTATAATCATACAATGCTTGCACTTGATAATAGTGCTAAAATAACCAAAGATGTTAAAATTAGATTTTGTACATTAGTACATGATTTAGGAAAAGGAAGAACACCAAAGGAAATGTATCCACATCATTATAACCATGAACAAAGAGGAGTTGAGCCTTTAAGGCTTTTATGTAAAACACTAGGGACTCCAAATGAATGGAAAAAGATGGGGCTAACAGCTGTTTTAGAACACATGAAGGGTGGAATTTTTAATCAAATGACAATCGCCAAAAAAGTAAGCTTTATAGAAAAAATAGACAAATCGACATTAGGGCTAAAAGGCTTACAAATGGTAGTGTATTCAGATAGAAGTAGAAGCTTTGAAAATGATAAAAACGAAATCAAAGATAAACAATATGATTTCTATTCAATAGGAACAAAAATGCTAAAAGCTATTGATGGAGAATACATTATAAATAAATACAACATAAAACCAGGCATTGAGTTTGGAAGAAAACTTCATGAAGAAAGAATAAAATGGTTAAAAAATAATATTTAAATAGGGGGCATATTTATGAACGAGTACAGAACTCACAATTGTGGCGAATTAAGAATGGCAAACGTAGGACAAACTGTTAAACTAGCAGGTTGGGTACAAAGAATTAGAAACTTAGGAGCAATGAAATTTATTGATTTAAGAGATCAATTTGGAATTACACAAATAATAATAGGTGACGATAGCAACTTACATGAAGAGGCTGAAAACCTTGTAACAGAATGTGTAATATCAGTAGAAGGTGTTGTTTCAGAAAGAAGCAACAAAAACAGCAAAATTCCAACAGGAGATATTGAACTACAAGCAACAAAAATTACAATGCTTGGAAAATGTAAAAGCGTACTTCCTTTTGAAGTAAATTCAGAAAAAATTGATATATCTTCAGTTAGAGAAGATTTAAGACTAGAATATAGATACTTAGACTTAAGAAATGATAAAATACATAAAAACATATTACTTCGTTCAAAAGTAATGAAATTTGTAAGAGATAAGATGGACGAAATGGGATTTGCAGAAATACAAACACCTATTTTAGCAAACTCATCACCAGAAGGAGCAAGAGATTTCTTAGTACCAAGTAGACTACACCCAGGTGAGTTTTATGCACTTCCACAAGCACCACAACAGTTTAAACAATTATTAATGGTATCAGGCTTTAATAGATATTTCCAAATAGCTCCATGCTTTAGAGATGAGGACCCAAGAGCAGATAGAGCACCAGGAGAATTCTATCAAATAGATTTTGAAATGTCATTTGCAACACAAGAAGATGTATTTAAAGTTCTTGAAGAGCTATTTACATCAACATTTAAACATTTCACAGACTGGAAAGTTGATGAAGGACCATTTATAAGAATTCCATATAAAGAGTCAATGGAAAAATACGGAACGGATAAACCAGATTTAAGAAACCCACTTATAATACAAGATGTAACAGAGATTTTCAAAGATTCTGAATTTAATGGCTTTAAAGATAAAACAATAAAAGCAATTATAGTACCAAACGGCGCAGAACAAGGAAGAAAATTCTTTGACAACATGACCCAATTTGCAGTAGATGAATTAGAAGCAAAAGGTTTGGCTTGGGCAAAATTTGATAATGAAAACAATGTTTCTGGAGGCATTGCAAAATACATAACAGATGATGTAAAAGCAAAACTTGTAGAAATAGGAGTTAAACCAAATGATAGTATATTCATACTAGCAGATGAATTTGAGAAAGTTCAAAAAATGGCTGGAGGTTTAAGAATAGAACTTGGAAATAGATTAGACTTATTGGAAAAGAATTCTTACAGATTCTGCCTAATAGTAGATTTTCCAATGTACGAATTATCAGACGAAGGAACTGTAGACTTTAACCACAACCCATTCTCAATGCCACAAGGTGGAATGGAAACACTATTAACAAAGAACCCACTAGAAATACTTGCATATCAATATGATGTTGTATGTAATGGTTATGAAGTAGCATCAGGTGCTGTAAGAAACCATGATCCAGAAATTATGGTAAAAGCATTTGAAATAGCAGGATATCCAGAAGAAGAAGTTGAAAAGAGATTCGGAGCCTTATACAATGCATTCCAATATGGAACACCACCACACGCAGGTGCAGCTCCTGGCTTTGATAGAATGGTAATGTTAATTGCAGATGAACCAAACATACGTGAAGTAATAGCATTCCCTAAAAACAAAAAAGCAAGAGATGCCTTAATGGGAGCACCAAGCACAGTTACAGAGCAACAATTAAAAGATATACATATAAGAGTTGTAGAGAAAGAATAAACTAAAAAAACCAGCATTTCGCTGGTTTTTTACTTTACCTCTTAAAGGCTTTTTGAGAAGAAATTAAAGCTCAAAAAACTTTTTAAACTTTTTTTGAAAAAAGTGTTGACATGGGTAAGAAAATGTAGTAATATAGATAAGTACCTAGTAAATGTGAAGACTTAAATTATATATAAATAGTATATAATTAGTAATATTTAAGGGCAGAAAAGTAGACACAAACATTACTAATTTTTTTGCTCAAAAAAAGTTAAAAAATATTACAAAAAAGTGTTGACAAAGTTAAAAATAAATGGTACAATAAATGGCGTTCTCGATTTTGAAGAGAGAACGAAAGTACATTGAAAAATAAACAATAAAATCCTTTAAATGAGTTTTAGAATCGTCTAACCAACGATTCGTACTAAACCAAAAATTTGGAGAAAACCAAAAGTAAAAATCAAAGCTAGGGTATGGAAACATACCAAATCAAACCGATATGTAAGGTCTCGAAAGAGACAGTATATATACAATTAATTAGAGAGTTTGATCCTGGCTCAGGATTAACGCTGGCGGCGCACATAAGACATGCAAGTCGAACGGAAGTCGTTATAACCCAGAACGAAGATTTATCTGAGGGACGAGATATAACAATGGCTTTAGTGGCGGACTGGTGAGTAACACGTAAGAAACCTGCCTATTAGAGGGGAATAACAACGAGAAATCGTTGCTAATACCGCATAAGCTAGTAGTACCGCATGGTACAGCTAGAAAAGGAGAAATCCGCTAATAGATGGTCTTGCGTCCGATTAGCTAGTTGGTGGGGTAACGGCCTACCAAGGCAACGATCGGTAGCCGAGCTGAGAGGCTCAACGGCCACATTGGGACTGAGATACGGCCCAGACTCCTACGGGAGGCAGCAGTCGGGAATATTGCGCAATGGAGGAAACTCTGACGCAGTGACGCCGCGTATAGGAAGAAGGTTTTCGGATTGTAAACTATTTTAGACAGGGAAGAAATTGACAGTACCTGTAGAATAAGCTCCGGCTAACTACGTGCCAGCAGCCGCGGTAATACGTAGGGAGCAAGCGTTATCCGGATTTATTGGGTGTAAAGGGTGCGTAGACGGGAGAACAAGTTAGTTGTGAAAGCCCTCGGCTTAACTGAGGAACTGCAACTAAAACTATTTTTCTTGAGTGCAGGAGAGGAAAGCGGAATTCCTAGTGTAGCGGTGAAATGCGTAGATATTAGGAGGAACACCAGTGGCGAAGGCGGCTTTCTGGACTGTAACTGACGTTGAGGCACGAAAGTGTGGGGAGCAAACAGGATTAGATACCCTGGTAGTCCACACCGTAAACGATGGATACTAGGTGTAGGAGATGATTTCATCATCTGTGCCGAAAGCAAACGCAATAAGTATCCCACCTGGGGAGTACGGCCGCAAGGTTGAAACTCAAAGGAATTGACGGGGGCCCG
>OLVO01000113.1_pt1 | contig 89364 bp, 92 predicted proteins | sample 1672571 | NCBI WGS metagenome assembly OLVO01 (sample SAMEA3136700, study PRJEB25190) | human gut metagenome | biome: human gut; feature: human-associated habitat; material: faeces | place: Austria | collected 2013
CAGAAGAGAATTCCACTGTATAAATGGATGGCGGAATTAAACTTTGCAATTTTCACAATCTATTGGATTTTTTCCTTTTTTTCCAAAAATTCTTTACTTTATGTTATACTATAGAAAACAAATCATAACGGAATAAGGAGGAAATCCCATGAAACGATTACACTTCACAAAATGCAGGACTTCTTTGCTTGCTGTTTTACTTGCCTTTTCCGTAGCTTTCGTACCTGTACCACCCATTTCTGATACAAGTTCCGATTCTGCTGCGCTTATCACGACTGCACAGGCTGCCCAAAAGAACACAAAAGACCGTTTTTCCATCAAAGAAGTTCCAAAATACAATGGAAAATCTTCTGTGGCTGTACATGGAAATAAACCATATTTCACCAGCCGGGAAAAGAAAAACACCAATACTTTTGAATCCTACCACAAACTCGACAAGCTCGGACGATGCGGTGTGGCCTATGCCAATGTGAGCAAAGACACCATGCCAACCGAAGCGCGCGGGGAAATCGGCCAGATCCGGCCATCCGGCTGGCACACAGTCAAATACACCGGTGTCGTGGACGGCAACTATCTGTATAACCGCTGCCACCTCATCGCCTACTGCCTTACTGCGGAAAATGCCAATAAAAAGAACCTGATCACCGGCACCCGCTACATGAACAATGAAGGTATGCTTCCTTTTGAGGAAAAAACCGCACGATATATAGACAAAACCAATAACCATGTCTTATACCGCGTGACACCGGTTTTTGAGGGCAGTAACCTGGTCGCTTCCGGTGTCCTGATGGAAGCTTATTCTGTGGAGGATCAGGGAAAGGGCATTTGTTTTTGTACCTACTGCTACAATGTACAGCCGGGTGTTGCCATAGATTATGCCACCGGTGACAGTCATCTGAGTGGAAAAAATAACCAGAATTCCCATAATAGTTCTGCAAAGGAACACGCATCCGCGGTCTATATTTTAAATACTAACACCAAAAAATTCCACAAACCGGACTGTTATTCGGTAAAGCAGATGAGCAGTAAAAACCGAAAAAAATACAAGGGGCTCCGCAAGAAATTGATCAAAGACGGATATTCCCCTTGTAAAAACTGCAACCCATAACGGCTGCCCTATTTCCCAATGATTTCATCGGTATTGATAAACTCATACGGTGTCTGCTGGTAAACGTAATAATTCAGCCAGTTTGCATAAAGGATATTTCCATGTGACCGCCACTGCAGCATCGGCCGCTGTGTTGGATCATCATCCGGATAATAATTACACGGAAGCGTGATCGCAAGTCCCTTCTCCCTGTCACGCTTATATTCACTGTCTAATGTCATCCGGTCATATTCCGGGTGTCCCATCACAAAAATCTGGCTGCCATCCTGATTGATTACCAGAAAAACCCCCGCCTCTTTTGATTTTGCCAGAATGGTCAGTTCTTCATGCTTTAAAATATCTTCCTCCCGGATCTCGGTATGCCGGGAATGTGGAGCATAAAAATAATCATCAAATCCGCGTACCATCGGAATCTTGCGATTCATTACATGGTGCCGGAATACCCCGAACATTTTCTGCTTTAGATCATATTTTTGGATTCCGTAATGATAATAAAGTGCAGCCTGCGCCCCCCAGCACAAATGCAGGGTGGATGTCACATGCTTTTTGGACCACTCCATAATCTCACACACTTCATCCCAGTAATCGACTTCTTCATATTTCATCTGTTCCACCGGTGCACCGGTAATGATCAGCCCGTCAAAATACTGGTTCTTAATTTCCTGAAACGTCTGATAAAACTTGTTCAGGTGGCTCTTTGAAGTATGGGTGGATGCATGGGATGCCGGTGCAAGCAGCGATACGTCTACCTGTAACGGGGTGTTTGACAATGACCGGAAAATCTGCAATTCCGTCTCTTCTTTCAGTGGCATCAGGTTCAGAATCACGATATTGATCGGACGAATATCCTGATGCATCGCACGGGACTCATCCATCACGAAAATATTTTCCTGTTCGAGGATCTCCTTTGCAGGCAGATCACTTTGTGTTCTGATTGGCATAACTTTTTCTACCTCCCACCAAATTGTTTTATAAATGTATCTTCGGAAATAATCGGAATTCCCAGTTCTTTTGCCTTACGATTCTTAGATGACGCGGATTCCACGTCATTGTTGACAAGATATGCCGTCTTTTTTGAGACGCTTCCTGTCACTTTTCCGCCCTGGCTTTCTACATAGGCCTTAAATTCATCCCTGTTTTTATAGTGATGCACATCTCCGGTGATCACAAAGCTCAGTCCCGCACAGCTTCCGGAAGAAGTATCCTGCACTTCTACATGTTCTATCGAAAGTTCATGAAGCAGATCCTCAAACCCACTGTGGTTTTTTTCATTCTGATACCAGGTTACAATTGATCGGGAACGTTCCGCTCCGATCCCCTCAATATCCTCAAACCCGTCCCCCTGATGCAGACGTTGCAAAAAGCCTTCAAAACCAATGGCGGCAACAATTTTTTTCCCGGCATCCACACCGATCAGCGGTATGCACAGGGCAAATATAAAGTTCACCGGATGTACCTGCCGGCTTTTTTCAATGGACTGTTCCATATTTGCCACAGATTTTTCACCAAAGCCCTCCATCTGGCTGATCTCCCCGAAATGCTCTTTCAAACGGAAAATATCCGCAAATTCATGGATAAATCCCGCATTCATAAAACGGAGCATCGTCTGAATGGAAAGTCCGTCGATATCCATCCCCCACTTGCTGACAAAACGGGTAAATTTCTTGACATTTTTGGCTGTACAGTCCGGATTGGTACAATGCAGGGTCTTTGTGCCACTGTTTTCACTCACATGAACTTTTGTCGGTGCATGGCACACCGGACACTGGGATGGAATCTCCGGAGCACCTACAGCATCTTTTACCGCAATACATTTCGGAATGATCTTATTGGCTTTGATCACGGAAAGTGTACACTCTTTTCCGATTCCCAGACGCTCGATCTCGCTGATATTGCATAGAGATGCTCTCGATACCGTTGTTCCCTCAATCTGCACCGGTTCAAACACGGCAACCGGGGAAATCGTAGACACCGCACACGACCATTCGATATATTTTAGTTTTGTATCCACGGCCTCATCCTGCCATTTGAACGCAAAACCGGCGCGTGTCGCATGATGCCCGGTCACGCTTCCCGATGCCGCATAATCCGTATCATCATAACAGATCACCAGACCATCTACCGGAATATCCATTTTTCCGCTCTCTACAAGTTTCGTCCATCGGTCAATGGCTTCCGGAAGTTTTTGGGCGGTTGTCGCTTCCCTGTCTACCACATCAAATCCCAGTTTTTCCAGAAAGTGCATCCGCTCTCCCCAAGATACCATCGGCTCATCCAGATGCACCAGTGTAAATGCATGAAACCTGACATGGCGTGCCTTCACTTCTGCCGGATCTTCCAGATTCAGCGTTCCGGATGCCAGATTTCGCGGATTTGCATATTTTTCATCGTCATCCTCAATCATGTCGTTGATCTGTGCAAAATCTGTATAGGATATGGCAGCTTCTCCTCGCACAACCAGATGCCCCTGATACGAAATCTTTTGCGGGAATCCTCCGATCGCACCCTTTAAAAATGTAATGTTGGTACCCAGGTTTCCATTTCCTCTGGTAAGAATTTTTACAAGATTTCCGTTATCATACGTCAGAACCAGCGTAAGTCCGTCCAGTTTCCATGACAGCCAGATCGGATAAGCTCCCGCCCATTGCTGCAGTTCTTCCACCTGTTTGGTCTTCGCCAGAGAAAGTGCCGGATACTCATGCGGTTCTTTTTGTCCGCTTCCGGATTCTTCATATCCGGCATTCTGCGTCGGGCTGTCCTTTATAATATATCCGGTTTTTTCTTCCAGCGTGGTAAGCTCATCAAACAAAGCATCCCACTCATAATTTGGCATGATTTCATCCTGTCCGTTATAATACGCAGCTGATGCTGCATTCAACTGTTTTACCAGTTCTTCAATCCGTTGCTTTTCTGTTTCCATTTTTGTTCTCTCTATCTATATGATGATTTACCACCGTATACGTGCCATGTATGGCAGAATTGCGTGGTTTTCGTTTTGATTTTTGTGATTTTTCCATTGGTCGCACGGGCTGATTGCTCGAATGTGCGATCAACTGTTTTAACTTTTTAAATTCCTCCGGTGTAACATCCCGGTACTTTCCTGATTCGAGATCTCCCAGTTCAATATTCATGATCCGTACACGTACCAGTTTCTGTACACGGTACCCAAAATATTCACACATGCGTCGGATCTGTCGGTTTAATCCCTGTGTCAGAATGATCCGGAACTGTTTTTTTCCTGTCCGTTCTACCCTGCATTTGCGCGTTGTCGTGCCAAGTTCCACAAGCGGAACACCGTTTGCCATACCATGCAGAAATGCATCCGTCACCGGACGGTTCACGGTAACAAGATATTCTTTTTCATGCATATTTCCCGACCGCATAATTTTGTTGACAATCTCACCGTTATTCGTCAACAGCAACAGTCCTTCCGACTCTTTATCCAGACGCCCGACCGGATAGATCCGTTTCGGATAATGCAGGAAATCAATCACATTATTTTTTTCCCTTTTTTCCGCCGTGCAGACAATACCCGCCGGCTTGTTAAGCGCGATCAGTATCATTTCTTTTTCTTTTTGTACCGGTCTTCCACAGAAACAGACCTCCTGTCCATCCGATACCTGATCCCCCATCCGCGCGGTTTTTCCGCCGATGGTTACATTTCCTGCTTCAATCTGGCGATCTGCTTCTCTTCTGGAGCATACCCCTGCTTCACTTAAAAATTTATTAATTCTGACTTCCACGTTTCTTCCCTGTCTGACAAAAATCGCGGAGACCTCACAGCCTCCGCTTCTTTATGATGTCTTTATTATTTTACCGTTTTTAATAAATCGCTCTTGATGTATCCGGTTTTTCCCTGGAACTTCACCTTCGTCCATTCTCCCTTGGTGCCAAGTTTCTTTAATTTTACGCCCGCATCCACTTTTCCAAGAAGTTCTCCATCTGTACTGGCGGTTTTACGCACATTGCAGATATCCTTCGTTTTTACGGTTCCCTTGCCGGAACCTGACTTGGAAGACACTTCCTTTACAAATTCGCTCTTTACATATCCGGTTTCTCCCTGGAATTTTACCTTGGTCCAGTCACCTTCCGTTCCAAGTTTCTTCAGTTCCACACCAATATCCACTTTTCCGAGGAGCTCACCATCCGTACTCGGGCTCTTTCTGACATTACAGATATCTTTTGTCTTGACCGTACCGGTAGATTTCTTGGAATCGCTCTTTTGGGTATCTTCCTTCTTTTCCGTAGACTCCGTTGTCTGGGTTTCCTCGGTCTTTTGAGTTTCTTCTTTCTTTTGAGTTTCTTCCTGTTTCTTTGTCTCTGTAGTCTGGGTTTCCTGCGTCTGGCTTTCCGTCTCTGTCGTCTGGGTTTCGGTATTGCTTACAATCGTTTCTCTCCATTTTGCCATGGCATTTCGAAGTGTTCCACCCACCATATTGGCAAGTTTTTCATCACTCTTTACAGCTTCATTATAGCTTGTCTGCACCTCTTTCTGCAGAGCAACCACTTCATCACTCTTCTCATATGCCAGAATCAGGGAATACAGATTTGCATCCAGATCCTGATCCAGGAAATTGAAATTGTATGCAGAGTATATGTTATTGATGATCAGATTTCCCTTTCCATCTCTCTCCACATAGAAGAAATCCATTCCCGGTGCCGGAGTATCCACACCTTTGAATTTCAGATCATAGCATACAGATACCAGATAAGAATCATCGGTTGCCCCCTTTGTGGAATAACAGGTGATGTTCTGATAATCCTCATAATACTCAGAAAACGTCGTGATATAACTCTTTTCATTGTCACTGAGCGGCTGTGCAATCATCTCCAGCGAATCCGTATCTCCACCGGCATATGCCGCATAATAATTTTCCATCAGTGTCACAAGTTCCGGATCTGCATCTTTCTGCAGCTTACCAATTTCCTGATATTCTGTAGTCTGTGTCACTCCCTGTGTACCGTTTTGTGTCTCTTTCTGATCTTTCTGCGGACCGGTACACTTTACCAGAATCACAACAAGAATCACAAATAAAACAGCTGCGCAAAAATATCGTCTATATTTCACAAAAAAGTCTGTAACCTTTTTTAATTTTTCATTCTGCATATGAACCCTCCATAAAAATGCATCTTTCCATTTATGATACCACACCTCATACTATTCGTCCAGTAAAAAAGCGGTGCATGACGCACCGCTTTTCCTGTTGTTCCATGGGTAAGTTGTTTCCTTGCCACATAGCATAAACTGCACCCGGCGGGAATCGAACCCGCATCTCAGGAGTCGGAGTCCTGCGTTCTATCCATTATACTACGGCTGCATAGCACTCTTATTTCACAAGCGCCTTTTTACTATATCACACTTCAAATTTAGAGTCAATCCACACTTTGATGTAAAATATGAAGTATTTCTTCCAGCTGCTTTACCGGAAGCTGCCCCGGTGCGCTCGCCTGCCCGCCTGCGCCAAATGTCACACACGATCCGAAAAACTCTCCGGCCACGCGGGAAATCCCCCCTTTTGCACCCATAGACATGGTAATCAGCGGATGATCCGGATGGTTTTCATGAAAGCGGTTGGTCTCCTCCAGCAAATGCAATACATCCCACATATTCTGTGGCATAACTGCCAGTTTCACGACATCTGCGCCACTCTCACGGATCTGTTCCAACAGCATGCGGATCACCTCCGGGTCCGGCGTCTGTTCAAAATCATGATGGGAAGCAATCACATATGCTCCCATCTCCCGCAACATTGCTATTTCTTTCTGCGGATTTTTTGCTTCAAAATATTCCACATCAATAAAATCCACGACATCTGATTCTGCCGCCACCTGATGAATATCATAAATATCCGCCGCGGAAAGTGCTTTGCACCCTCCCTGATTTTTAGAACGGAAGGTATACACCAGAATACTTTCCTTTATGATATGTTTCATTTCGTTTAATATTTCGCGGATCGCATTCGGACTTTCCACGTTTTCAAACGCATCCACACGCCACTCAATCATTTCCGTGTGTGCTTCTTCCAGCCTTCTGGTTTCTCTTAAAATTTCTTCTTTCGAAGACTCCATGACCGGCACACACACGAGCGGTTTCCCTTTTCCTATAATCTTTCCTTTTATACAAAGCAGATTTTCCATCTCTGCACCTCCTGCTATGTTGTAATTCTCTGTTATTATATTCTAAAAGCCCGAAAGAAACAACCGATTCCTGTTATTTGACAATTTTCCCGTTTTCCATTAAGATAGTCACGGTATGTGATATCCGAACTTAAGAGATAGGAGAAAAAAATGAGTTTTGAATTTTTAAACCAATTACCGACTCCGGCAGACATTAAGCGCGATTATCCGCTTTCCCCGGAGCTTCGTGAATTAAAAAAACACAGAGACCTCATGATCTCTGATGTAATTACAGGTAAAGATTCACGTGTCCTCGTAATCATTGGACCGTGTTCTGCAGATAACGAAGATTCTGTATGTGATTATGTGAGCCGTCTGACCAAAATCCAGGAAGATGTCAAGGATCAGGTCATCTTAGTTCCGCGTATTTACACCAACAAACCACGTACAACCGGCGAAGGCTACAAAGGTATTGCTTCCCAGCCAGATCCGGAAAAAGCTCCGGATATGATCGAGGGTCTGATCGCCATGCGTAAAATGCACATCCGTGCAATCGAAGAAAGCGGTCTTACCTGTGCCGATGAAATGCTTTACCCGGAAAACTGGGGATATGTCGAGGATCTTCTCTCCTACGTTGCCATCGGAGCACGTTCGGTAGAAGATCAGCAGCATCGTCTGACGGTCAGTGGTTTTGATGTCGCTTCCGGAATGAAAAATCCTACCAGTGGTGATTTTTCTGTTATGCTCAATTCTGTATACGCGGCACAGCATCCGCATCATTTCGTTTATCGCGGATACGAGGTGGAGACAACCGGAAATCCTCTGACTCACGTGGTTCTTCGCGGTGCAGTCAGCAAGCACGGCAATACCACCCAGAATTATCACTATGAAGATCTGATCCGTCTTCATGAGATGTACGAAAAAATGGATGTCATCCATCCGGCAGCCATCATTGATACCAACCATTCCAACTCCGGAAAGAAGTTTAAGGAACAGATCCGTATCGCAAAAGAAGTGATGCATAACCGCCAGCTTTCTTCCGATATCCGTTCTCTGGTAAAAGGTCTGATGATTGAAAGTTACATTGAAGAGGGAAATCAGTCTATCGGAGATCATATTTACGGAAAATCCATTACCGATCCTTGTCTCGGATGGGAAGATTCCAAACAGCTGATCTATGACATTGCGGAGATGAACGCAAAGTAAACAGTTTTTGTCTGAAAACAAAAATGGAGTGTAAAAAGTGTTCCTTTTGCACTCCATTTTTTTATAATTTTTCTACAACAAAACGTAACAGCCGGATTCCAACAGACGCCTCCAATACACATCCAACAAGTACCAGTACCGCAACTCCCATCCCCCATGCCAGCCGCAGCAGCCATGGATTTTTCCGGTTATAAAACCTGTGCGGTTCTACCAGCAGTAAAAGCGCAAGCGCTGCAAGATACAAAATTCCATGCGGCAGCCACGATACCAGAAAAAAAACAATTCCAAGAATCCCCATATTCATCACACAGGCAGCAAAAAATACCCCGCCGGTAAAATAAATCAGGCAGCGCAATAATAATGGCAGAATTGCTTTTAAAGCAGTAAGGGAAAGGATTGTAATAATCACAAACACTTTTCCCCTTTCCCATAAAATATTTGCCAAAAGCGGCAAATACCCGGTATCCGATGCCGCAAATGCTTTCATATGATACGCATTTAAAAATCCATAAGTCGTAAAATATTCATATCCAAACAGACAGGTACATAAAATTCCCGCAAGACCAAAACAGATTCCAATCGCCAGTTCCTTTTTCATAAAAATTCCTAAAACTCTTTTCTTTTCAGCCTATGCCCTGTCCGTTTTCTTTATTCCATTTTTATAAATCCAGATGTTTTCCCATTCCACCTTTTTTTGCTGCCGCATATGCCATAATTGCAGCAATGGTTTTTCCATCCTGAATTTTCCCTTCATAGATCATATCGCACAACTCTTCCAGTGTGTGAATTTCCACATCAATGGATTCCGCTTCATCCAGATGCCGGGTTCCCACTTCCAGATCGGTAGCTACAAAAATATCAACCGCCTCATCACAAAATGCCACCGTCGTACGCAGGGATAATAAATGTTTCACATTCGTGCTGCGGTATCCCGTTTCCTCTTCCATCTCCCGTGCCGCACAATACGCCGTATCTTCCGTCTTACTGTCCCGACAGCCGGCCGGAATTTCAAGTGTTTCTCTCTCCAGCGCATTGCGGTACTGACGCACCATCACAATTCTTCCATCCTTCATAACCGGAAGAATGGCGGCTGCGCCCATACGATGGGATACAAAATCCCACTCTGCTTTGTTTCCATCCGGAAGTTCCATCGTATCTTTGTAGATATCCAGAATTGCTCCCTTGTATACCAGTTCTCTCTTCAATCGTTTTACATGCTCTACCATATTTCAAACCTCTCTTTCCTGTCCGGACATCATCCCCGGATATTTTTCATCGTTCACAGTTTCTTCAAATTTGTAACATATCCATTTCACACTTTTCCGGTATAGTGAAATCATCAAAAGGAACCAAAACCTTTCGATCATTTTTTTCATAATCTGGCCAGTGCAGCCGTGCTGTACTGGTCCCTCCTTTTTATTCTATACGTTCCGTGAAATCCCAATGTATTTATTTTACAACACATTATGATATAAAAAAAGGCTTAATCCCGCTTTCCGCGGTCTTAAGCCTTTTTAAGTTCATTTTCACAATTACTTAGCGTAGTCAACAACACGCGATTCCCTGATCACATTTACCTTGATCTGACCCGGATATTCCAACTCAGTCTCAATCTGTTTTGAAATATCTCTGGCTAAAAGAACCATATCCGCATCGCTGATCTGCTCAGGAACAACTAAGATACGAACCTCTCTACCTGCCTGAACTGCAAAAGATTTTTCTACACCCTTATAGCTATTTGTAATATCCTCAAGCTGCTGTAAGCGGTTTGAGTATGTTTCCAAAGTTTCTTTTCTCGCACCCGGACGTGCAGCACTGATGGTATCGGCTGCCTGTACCAGACATGCAATCAGACTCTCCGGCTCCACATCACCGTGATGTGCTTCCACTGCATTGATGACAAGAGGTGATTCCTTGTACTTTCTACACAGTTCCACACCCAGCTGGATATGGGAACCTTCCATATCATGATCTACAGCCTTACCAATATCATGTAATAATCCCGCACGTTTTGCCATACGGACATCCTCACCGATTTCTGCGGCAAGCAAACCTGTCAGCTGTGCGACCTCAATCGAATGTTTCAATGCATTCTGTCCATAACTGGTACGATACTTCATTTTGCCTAAAAGCCGGACAAGCTCCGGATGAATGCCGTGGATGCCGACTTCTAATACAGCAGCCTCGCCTTCTTCACGAATCATTGTCTCTACTTCTTTTTGCGCTTTTTCAACCATTTCCTCGATACGAGCCGGATGAATCCGTCCATCCACGATCAACTTTTCAAGTGCAATTCTTGCAACTTCTCTTCGAATCGGATCAAAGCTGGAAAGGATAACTGCTTCCGGCGTATCATCAATGATCAGATCTACTCCTGTCATCGTTTCAAGTGTACGAATATTTCGTCCTTCCCTACCGATGATACGGCCTTTCATCTCATCATTCGGAAGCTGTACAACAGAGATTGTGGTTTCAGCAACGTGATCCGCAGCACATTTCTGAATTGCAGTAACTACATAGTCCTTTGCCTTCTTGTTGACTTCTTCCTTCGCCTGCGCTTCCATTTCCTTGATCATCTTCGCAGTGTCAATCTTCACATCTTCTTCCACGGTCTTTAAGAGGTATTCTTTTGCCTGTTCAGAGGTTAATCCTGAAATTCTTTCCAGTTCCTGTACGCGCTGTTCGTTGAGCTTTGCTATCTCAACTTTCTGCTTCTTCAAATCTTCTTCTTTGGCACGGAAACTTGCCTCACGCTTTTCAATCGCTTCGAGTTTCTTGTCCAGATTTTCTTCCTTCTGCACAATACGACGCTCGTTACGCTGAATTTCATTTCTACGCTCTTTGATCTCCTTGTCGATCTCATTCTTGGAACGAATGGTTTCTTCTTTGATCTCAAGCATAGCTTCGCGCTTCTTGTCTTCGGCATTTTTCACGGCCTCGTCGATGATGCCTCTGGCCTGCTCTTCTGCATTTCCAATCTTGGTATTTGCTACCTTCTTGTGATATTCAGTCGAGATAAACCATACAGCAACCGCAGTAATTATAAGTGTGATAACAACAGCAATAATTACTTGTGGCACAGGAGCACCTCCTTTATTAAGTTTTCATTGTACATATAACAAAAAGAAATATTAGTCTTCCATGTCATACTTCTACAACATTATAATTTTATCCTTTTTGCTTAAATATGTCAAGCAATACGTGCTTTCATTGTTTACTTTTCATAGCATGCAGCACATCATTGCTCCGAAAGCCCCTGCGCATCAGATACTGGTAAACACGTGTAAATTCTTTTTGGTCAGAATTTTGCACGTCAAACTTTTTCTTTTCCAGCAGACGTATGATCTGCTCCTGTTCGTCCCCCTCATAACATTCCTCAAGGGCACGATCAATCACTTCTCCAGGAACTCCCTTTCCATACAGTTTTACTTTCAGCTGATAGCGGCTCATACGATCCTGACGATAATTGATATAGGTACATGCATAGCGGTAATCATCGACATAATGAAAAGATTTCACATATTCAAGTGCAAGATCAATACACGCCTGCGGATATCCGCCCTGTTTCAGTTTCTCCCGCAGCTGCTGCTCTGTACGGTCCATCTGTTCCAGCAGATGCATGGTTCTTCTCTTTGCACGCTTTCCCACCACTTCATAAATCAGCTGATGCTCCTCTTCATCCGAAAGTGTGCTTCCTTCCCGCATCCGAAACTGTTTTGCCTCTCCCCGGTAAAGAACAAGCTCCGTTCCATTATCCAGATGGAAACGAAGCCTGCCCTTTCCCAGAGTCGTACACTCTGTCACTGTAACCATATCTTATTCATTCTTGCTTTCCGCATCTGCAGATACCGGAGTCTCTTCTTCGCCTTCCGGGGTCTCATCCTCCTGTGCAAAATAATGTTCACGCACCATTTCCTCGATCATCTTACAGAATTGCGGATTTTCACGCAGATACGTTTTTGCATTTTCACGTCCCTGTCCGATCTTGTCTCCTTCATAAGCATACCATGCACCGGATTTGCTGATAATTCCGACATTTGCTGCCAGATCCAGAATATCTCCCTCTTTGGAAATGCCCTTTCCAAACATGATATCAAACTCTGCTTCACGGAATGGCGGTGCTACTTTGTTTTTTACGACTTTGACACGGGTATGGTTACCAATGACTTCTCCTGCCTGCTTCAGCTGTTCTACACGGCGCACGTCCAGACGGACAGAAGAATAAAACTTAAGTGCACGGCCACCGGTCGTCGTCTCCGGATTTCCAAACATAACACCAACTTTTTCACGGAGCTGGTTGATAAAGATTACAATACAGTTTGACTTGCTGATCACACCGGTCAGCTTACGAAGCGCCTGACTCATCAGACGTGCCTGCAGGCCCACATGGGAATCTCCCATATCTCCGTCAATTTCCGCCTTTGGCACAAGAGCTGCTACCGAATCGACAATTACAATATCGACTGCTCCGGAACGCACCATGGTCTCGGTGATCTCAAGTGCCTGCTCTCCGCAGTCCGGCTGGGAAATATAGAGATTGTCAATATCAACACCGATATTCTTTGCATAGACAGGATCAAGCGCATGCTCTGCGTCAATGAATCCGGCAATTCCGCCCTGCTTCTGCACCTCTGCCACACAGTGCAGTGCAACGGTAGTCTTACCACTGGACTCCGGTCCGTAAATCTCAATGATACGTCCTTTCGGAAGTCCTCCGAGTCCCAATGCAATATCCAGACTGAGGGATCCTGTAGGAACCGTTTCCACGTTCATATTTGCGGAATTGTCCCCCAGCTTCATCACAGATCCTTTGCCATACTGTCTCTCGATCTGTGCGATTGCCGCATCCAGTGCTTTTAATTTATCGTCCTTTGCCATAATATTCTCCTTCTTATCGAACTTATGTTCGTATCTATGTTCTAATAGTAGTATATTTTGTTTGTATTGTCAATGCAAAATTTTAAATGGGGAAATAAAAAAAGACAGTCGCCCTGCAACTGCCTTTTATTATACGTTGTATCCTGCTACGCGTCAAGAAGTGTTTTCAGGTAATCCTCAATCGCATCCTGCGTCTGTAACCCTACCATCTTCTTTTGAAACATTCCATCTTTCATGAATACCAGCGTAGGAATACTCACAATCTGGTAATTTAATGCAAGCTGTGGCTGCTCGTCCACATTTACTTTGCATACTTTCACCTGATCTCCCATCGATTCTGCAACTGCATCCACAACCGGTGACTGCATCTGACAAGGGCCACACCAGGATGCCCAGAAATCAATCACGACCGGCACCTTTGCACCGACTACTTCTGCTTCAAAGTTTTCTTTTGTAATTGTTACAACTCCCATGATCTTTCCTCCTTTGATTAATTCTTACTGAACTCGGATAATACGAGTCCTTCGTTTCGGTCAAGTGTCATGCCGACACTCCATGCATTGACAAATAAAAGAAGCGGATTTCCCTTCATATCAATAACTTTCTTCATATCTGAAGTACCAGTCAGCGCGTCCACATCCACTTCATCCTTGTTCTCGATCCAGCGGATATGTTCATATGGAAGATTCTCCAGACGGATCTCCACATTATACTCGTTTTCCAGACGGAACCGGAGTACATCAAACTGCAGCACACCAACTACTCCTACTATGATTTCCTCCATACCGCCTTTGTATTCCTGGAAAATCTGGATGGCACCTTCCTGTGCAATCTGTGTTACTCCTTTTACAAACTGCTTGCGCTTCATGGAGTCGATCAGACGTACACGTGCAAAATGTTCCGGCGCAAATGTCGGGATTCCCTCAAACTGAAACTTGTCCTTTGCCGTCGTGAGGGTGTCCCCGATAGAGAAAATGCCGGGATCAAAGATACCAATAATATCTCCCGCATATGCTTCTTCTACCATTTTACGCTCGTCTGCCATCATCTGCTGCGGCTGGGAAAGCTTGATCTGTTTGTTTCCCTGCACATGGAATACTTCCATGCCCGCCGTAAACTTACCGGAACAGATACGCATAAACGCAATACGGTCCCGGTGATTTTTATTCATATTTGCCTGAATCTTAAAGACAAACGCAGAAAAATCTTCCTGAAACGGATCAATCATTCCGATGTCTGATTTCCGGGCCATTGGCGCATAAGTCATCTTCAGGAAATGCTGCAGAAAAGTTTCCACACCAAAATTGGTCAGGGCAGAACCGAAAAATACCGGGGAAAGTTCTCCCTTTGTCACAAGTTCCATATCAAATTCCGCACTGGCACCGTCAAGAAGTTCGATTTCGTCATCCAAAATTGATTTTTTCTCCTCACCAATCTCGTCGATCAGTGCCGGATCATCGATATCAATAATCTTTTCGGAACCTTCTTTTGTTCCCTTTAATGTATCGGCAAATGTCATAACTTTTCTGGTATGACGGTCATATACACCTTTGAATTCTTTTCCGGAACCGATCGGCCAGTTGACCGGATACGTTGCGATTCCCAGTTCATTTTCAATATCATCAAGAAGCTCAAACGTATCATTTGCATCACGATCCATCTTATTGATAAATGTAAAAATCGGAATATGGCGCATTACGCATACCTTAAACAGCTTACGTGTCTGCGCCTCTACTCCTTTGCTTGCATCAATCACCATGACTGCGGAATCCGCCGCCATAAGTGTACGGTAAGTATCCTCCGAGAAATCCTGATGTCCCGGGGTATCCAGAATATTGATACAGTATCCGTCATAGTTAAACTGCAGCACCGACGAGGTGACCGAAATACCTCTCTGCTTCTCGATCTCCATCCAATCAGACACCGCATGTCTTGCTGTTGCCTTTCCTTTTACGGAACCGGCAAGATTGATGGCTCCTCCGTAAAGCAGGAACTTCTCCGTCAGAGTCGTCTTACCTGCATCCGGATGGGAAATGATAGCGAATGTACGCCGTTTTTCTATTTCTTTTCTTAAGTCACTCACAGTATATCCTCCAAACCAATTGCACACTGTACCTCATTTTATACTAAAAACTATGTATTTGCAAGTGCTACTGGATGGGAGTGATCACAATCTTATCTGCGGATACTCCGGTCTTACGCTTTACAATATCTTCGACCTGCGCCCGCTTGGCATCGGTTGCCTCCCCCATATTAAGAACCACATCACAGCCGTCATCATTCATACTGACAACCACATCCGTAAACCCTTTTGCCTCCAGCATCATTTCTGCATTGGACTCTTTCTCCGCAATATCCGTCAGTGTAATCATTTCATTGACCGCATCTTTCTTTTTGGACTCATCCAAAGAATCATTGTCAATGATTGCCTGCAGGGTTTCTTTATTTTTGGAACGCACCTGTTCCCGGTTAAGTTTCACTTTTGCCGCATAGTCGGAATCCCCGCTTGTCACAGAGGTAAGTACCGTCTCTCCCGGATTTTCCACATCTTCCGTCGATGCATCCGCCAGATCTTCCTTGCTGCTTGTGATATCCAGATCCTCCCCGGTTTCATAATCTTTATCCGCCTGGTCACTTACGGCACCCTGATTCATATTAGCTACCGTCTCGGCATCTTTGATATCAGCGCCCTTTTTGTCATAAGTAACATAACCGGCCACCGCAATCAGCACCGCCAGCGTTGTAATAACAATCTGATTTTTATGCACTCTTTTTTTCACGTCTATTCCTCCTGTACCGACATTTTAACTACTACTACCTTATGCGCTTCCACCGGAAATAATGACATTACCGCGTTGGAAATTTCTGTAACGGTCTTTGCATTTCCTCCACCCTGTGCCACAACCACAACCCCTTCAATTTTCGGCATCTGCCTGCAGATTACATAGGGCTGTCTGGTATCACCGGTATCGTACACCACCGTTGTCTCTTCCTTTTTGTTTCCATCTTTTGTCACATTTTTATCCAGCTGGTCGGTTCCCTCATCGGAAAATGTCAGCATTACACGGGTTTTTCCCACCCCGTCCATGTGTTCAAGCAGCTCCTTCAGCTGCTGCTGCAGCTGCTCTTTATAGGAATCTTCCGTCTGCAGCTGCTGCTCCTTTTGTTCCTGCGTCTGTGTTTCTTTCTGGCTTTGTTTTGCCCCCGTCGGCATCGCAACGATCATTACCATCACCCCAAGCAGAATCAGTACAACGAAATCCGATTTATTCCTCTTTTTGATCCACTTTCCCAAGATACTGTTCAAAAATATTCTCTCCCTTCTCCTGATATTCTATGCTTTCCATCTGCTCGACAATCTCATGCAGCTGCTGCCTTGCCTCTTCTTTTTTCATTCCTCCCACATAGACCAAAAGCGGCTGTGCCAGCACGGTGATCACGAGCACGCTGACAAAAAAATGAAAATATTTCTGATAGGTTTCCTTTGGTGTCAGATATGACAACAGATAAAAAATCAGCATCAGCACGAAATAATTTTTCACAAATGTAAGTACAACTTCCATGTTCTCCTCCCTTCTCAATAGATGAAACTGGTGGAAACACTGATCATGGATATGGTAATAAAAAATAAAAGCAGCGCATCCAGCTGTATGGTACAAAAAAGCGCGCATCCCCTGGCAGCGGCCTGCACACACTGCGCAATCCGGCTGTCTGCGACCGGTGCCAAAAATGCAGCGGTCAGGCGGTACATCACAGAAAAACAGAAAGATTTCAGCAGCGGTGTCATCCCGATTACAAGAAGAAGGATAAGGGAAGCCGCGCCAATGCTGTTTTTTATGAGGATTCCGCTTCCGAGCAGGATCTCTGCTGCGGAACCGAAGGTATTTCCTACTCCGGGAACCGCGGATATACTGTTAAAAATACTGTTTGTGGAAAGCCTGTCTCTTGCAGGTACAATCAGAGACTGTACAACACCGATTCCCATAACGGCAGTCAGCCCGCCTTTTAAGACCAGTCGTATTCCGTCTTCGAACAGCTGCGCCATCTTTCCAAGTTTTGTTTCCTCAAACAGGTTATCCATCAGAAGAAGCAGCACAAACACATGAACCCCCGGCAGAAAAATAAATTTCATTCCCAGTTCCAGCAGATACATCAGTCCGAATGCCAGCTGATAAAAGGAACCCGCAGATGCCGCATTGCCGGAGCAAAACAGCGTTGCCGCATACAAAGGCACAAATGCGGTCATAAATGCCACCAGACGGTCAATCCCCTGATCTACCACCTCTGAGATCAGGGCAAATGATTGCAGCAACAACAGAACCACCCCAAGATAAACAATAAAGAAGCTCATCTGCGAAACATACCCCTGTCGCGTCATCATCACTTTTCCGTACAGCGCAAATAAAAGTCCTATGGCAAACATCTGCAAAAACATTGGCTTTGCAGCCGTGATTTCATAAAAAAATAAATCTGCAATATATTCACAGATCATTCCCGCATCCAGTCCGCCTGTTCCTTCCGTCACCAGTTTATTCACCATTTTTTCAAAATCCATCTTTTCCGGCAGATCCTGCGTCTGTGCATTGATATCCGTAAAATCAAGTTCTTTTATGATCTCATCCGCCTCGGCCGCCATCACATTTTGCGGCTGTAAAAAAATCATCCATACGAACAAAACAGACCAGAACAAAATTTTAGCAATTTTTTTCATTTCTACCCCCCGGTCATCTGTTCGATCAGCCGCAACAAAACCCACAATTCCGGAATGGACAAAGCAACGATCGATAATTTTGCAAACAGTTCAATCTGTCCTGCGACAGATCCATATCCCGCTTCCCGGCAGACCGATGCGGAAAAATCGGCAACATATGTAATTCCAAGCATCTTTAACAGTGCTTTCAAAAGTGCCGGATCTACCGGAAGCGTGTCCATCAGTTCCCGTAAAAAATCCAGGATAAACGAAATTCTTGACAGTGTGTATCCGAAAATCAAAACCGATGCTGCAATTCCCACAAGCAACGCCAGCTCTCCCTTTTCTTTTTTCAGCAAAAGAGCCAGAAAAACCGCAGCAATTCCGATCATTCCTATCTTTATCATAGACATCACATACGAAACAGGGTTTCCATCGTTGTAAACAGTTCACTGATACAAGGCACGATCCAGAACAACACTATTATCAGACCTGCCAGGCTCAGCAGAAATGCCTGTTCCTCCCTTCCACTATGCTTGAGAATCTGGCTGAGTACTGCCACAACAATTCCAAGCGCTGCAATTTTAAAAATAATTGTTACACTCATACACTCAAGGTTCCCTTCCTACGCCTTTACACCAGAAGAATGATCATAACCACGCCGGTCAGCATTCCAACAGGCAGATACACCCGCTGTTTTTTAAAAAATTCCAATCGTGACTCTGCCAGAAATTTTTCCATCCGTTTTCTGCAGATTTCATTGCATCGCAGATTCTCTGCACTGCTTTCGCCATAAAATGCTCCCGCGGCAGACGTAAGGATTTCCCAGCCCTCCTGCCCGATCTGCAGTTCTCTTTTGTGCTTCTGCAGACAATCCTGCCAGATTTTCTGCCCGCTTGGATTCTGATGGTTGCGCATACATACACAGACCTCATCCAGAAATGCCTGCATGGACGCATCTGCCGTTTCATAAAAAGACAAAAAATCGTACAACCGCACGTGTTCCTGTTCCAGTGCATATCCCCAGCGCACAAACAGGCGTATCCATTCCCCCGCCATCCGCTGTCTTGCTTTTTCCCCCTCTGCCCATTTGTACAAAAATCCGGCACACCCTGCCAGTATCAGGACGGTTCCGAAAATCCTTGCCACAATGGATTTCCTCCTCCCTCATATACAGTGAGAATCCGGCGCCCGTCCGGTTTTCTCTGCAGACCAATGAGCCGCATCTGTGAGCGGATCAGATCCAGTCCGCCCATCTGCAGGCGGTGCAAAACCTCTAAGACACTGCCGGCATGTATGGTTCCAAGGATCGATACCCCGCACCGGGCACAGTCTGCCACCGCAGCAAAGTCCTCCGGAAGTCCCAGTTCGTCCACTGCAATGATCTGCGGGGACATGGAACGAAGCAGCATATGGATTCCATGTTCCTTCGGACAATTGTCCAGCACATCCGTGCGGGGGCCCAGATCGTTTTGCGGAATTCCCCGGTAACACGCGGCAATTTCCGACCGTTCATCGACTACCCCGACCTTTTTCCCGGCACGCAGGTGATTTCCTTTCGAAAGCAGCCGGATACAATCCCTTAAATATGTTGTTTTTCCGACCCCCGGCGGTGCAAAGAAAAACGTATGATATACGTTCTCTCCGCAATACAGCCATGGAATCAGTACCGATGCACACCCCTTTTTTTCGTGAGCCAGACGGATATTTAAACCGCTGATACAGCTTAACAGCTTCATACAGCTTGAGGTTCCGTGTTTCTCATAGCTTGCCCGCCCGGAAACCCCGATCCTGTGCCCGCCTTCCAGCGTAAAATACCCCTGTCGCAGTTCTTCTTCCAGTGCATACACGGAATATCCACTCAGATAATTCAGTACCTCCCGCATATGTGCTTCCGTGAGCAGCCCAATCTCTTTTTCTTTCTCATCCGCATATAAAATTTCCAGCGGTTGTCCGACCCGAAGCCGGATTTCTTCTGCCCCGCACAACGTTTCTGCTTCCATCTGCGTTCGAAAATCTACCGGAAGATATTCTGTAATCTCCATTCTGTCACTTCCTCCATGTTTCTTTCCATAAAAAATGAGCCATAAGGACAAATCCCTATGACTCATTTATATGTTTTATATGTGATTTTAGAACATCCGATTTACATACGGTCCGGTGCGGAAAAACCAAGCACATCGATACAGGTCTCAAGAATATTTTTGGTCAGTACCAAAAGACCGATATAAGAAGCCTGTACCTTAAAATCTTCCTCGGAAAGAATCTTTGTCTCATGATAAAATCCGTTGAATGCATTGGCCAGTTCATAAATATATGCACAGATCTTGTGCGGTGCTTTCTCCTCATATGCATTTTCCATCATGGCATTGAAACGTGACAATACAAGCATCAGGTTCTTCTCACTTGCAGAATGTGCCCCAAGAATCGGTGCATCCGGCAGCGAATTTTTTGCAGTGTATTTCTTTAAAATGGATTTAATACGCACAATCGTATATAAAATATACGGTCCTGTATTCCCTTCAAAAGAAGTAAAACGCTCAATATCAAAACAGTAGTCCTTGCTTGCCTGATTGGACAGATCTCCGTATTTGACTGCTGCCAGAGCAACCGTTTTTGCAGTCTGCTTTGCCTCTTCCTCGGAAATATCGAGGTTTTCCTTTTCTTTCTGGTTCTCTGTAATCTTTTTGAGCATCTCCTCATTGATCTCATCAAGCAGATATTCCAGACGCATAACGCCGCCATCTCTTGTCTTAAACGGTTTGCCGTCTTTTCCGTTCATAGTACCGAATCCGATATGGGTCAGTTCCACATCCGGTCCGACGAGTCCGGTCTTTCTTGCACAGCGGAATACCTGTACGAAATGCATGCTCTGACGCTGATCCGTCAGGTAAATAATGGTATCCGGGTTGTAATCCTGCATACGCATCACAATCGTAGCAAGATCTGTCGTACTGTATAAGGAAGCTCCGTCTGACTTTAAAATGATACATGGCGGAATCTCTTTTGTATCCGTATCCTCTTTGACATCCACAACCAGAGCCCCTTCGCTCATGTAGGCAAAGCCCTTATCCTTCATCATCTGTACCATATCCGGAATATACGGCTGTGCATCCGACTCTCCCTTCCAGAGCTCAAAAGAGACATTCAGATTATCATAGTTCTTCTTTAAATCTGTCACGGAAACATCCAGAATGTGTGCAAGAAGTGCACGGTATCCCCGTCTGCCGGCCTGCAGCTGGCTGGTTGCCTCCATGGCAGCCTCACGGAACGCTTCGTCTTCCTTACTCTTTTTGCTGGCAGTCGGATAGATATCCTCCAGTTCGGAAATGGTAAACGGCGCCTCTTTCGGATATTCTCCGGTATAGCTTTCATCATAGTATACCAGATCCGGCTTACGCTCTTTTAATTCTACAATGATCAGTCCCATCTGCAGACCCCAGTCTCCCAGATGCACATCACCGATCATGTGATGTCCCATAAATTTGCCGATCCGCTTGATACTCTCTCCAATGACAGCAGAGCGCAGATGTCCGACATGCAATGGCTTGGCAACATTGGCCCCGCCGTAATCTACAATAATGGTCTTCGGATGTGCCGCTTTGTCACAGCCAAATCTTCCCTCATCTGCTTTCATATCGCTGACATATTTCGCCAGATAGGCAGGACTTACTTTCATATTGATAAATCCCGGTTTTACAGACTCTACGCTCTCAAACAGTTCGTTTTCTGCCAGCGCCTGCGCAATCTTATCCGAAATCATGAATGGTGCACACTTGTACTCCTTTGCTGCAGCCATTGCTCCGTTACACTGGTATTCACACAGGTCCGGACGATTGGAAAGTGTAACTTTCCCGTATTTTGCATCATATCCCTGACCGGTAAATGCATTTGTCACCTGCTCGGTGATCAGATCTATTAATGTCTTCATCCTAGGGTTCTCCTCTTTTTTTACTACAGATTATTGTATACATCATAGAGGAAAAAGTCAAACGCTTCTTCGTATCTGACATTTTTCTTCATACAAAAACGGCTGCCACATTACGCGGCAGCCGTCTCCACTTTTATCAGTTCTATCCGTTATTGTCTAATTGTTCTTTCCGGAAAGGTACTCATCAATACCCTTTGCAGCTGCCTTACCTGCTCCCATTGCAAGGATAACGGTAGCGGCACCTGTTACGGCATCTCCACCTGCATAAACACCGTCTTTGCTTGTTGCACCAGTATCTTCGGTTGCAACGATACACTTGCGGCGGTTTGTCTCAAGCCCCTTGGTTGTGGAAGAAATGAGTGGGTTTGGAGAGGTACCGAGTGACATGATCACGGTATCACAATCCATCTCATACTCAGAACCAGGAATCTCCACCGGACTTCTTCTTCCGGACGCATCCGGCTCACCGAGTTCCATCTTGATGATGCGCACACCCTTTACCCAGCCATTCTCATCGACAAGAATTTCCGTTGGATTCTGCAACAGATCAAAAATGATTCCCTCTTCTTTTGCGTGATGTACTTCTTCCTTACGTGCCGGAAGTTCTTCCTCACCACGACGGTATACAATATGTACCTCTGCGCCGAGACGGAGTGCGGTTCTTGCAGCATCCATGGCTACATTACCACCACCGACAACGACAACTTTCTTTCCATGGGAAATCGGGGTTTCATATTCTTCCTCAAATGCTTTCATGAGGTTGTTTCTTGTCAGGAATTCGTTTGCAGAGAATACTCCGTTTGCCTGCTCGCCAGGGATTCCCATGAAACGTGGAAGTCCTGCTCCGGAACCGATAAATACAGCCTCAAAGCCTTCCTTTTCCATCAGCTCATCGATCTTTACGGATTTACCGATGACAACGTTGGTCTCGATATCCACACCGAGTGCTTTTACGTTTTCTACCTCGGCTGCTACAACCTTATCCTTTGGAAGACGGAACTCCGGAATACCGTAGCTTAACACACCACCGGCACGATGCAGTGCCTCAAAGATGGTCACATCGTAGCCAAGCTTTGCCAGATCTCCGGCACAGGTCAGACCTGCAGGGCCGGAACCGATCACGGCTACTTTGTGTCCGTTTAACTTCTCTGCTTTCTTTGGCTTGATACCGTGCTCGCGTGCCCAGTCTGCAACGAAACGCTCTAATTTACCGATGGCAACCGGATCACCCTTGAAACCGCGGATACATTTACCTTCACACTGGCTCTCCTGTGGGCAGACACGTCCACAGACAGCCGGAAGTGCGGAAGACTCGGAGATAATATGATAAGCCTCCTCAAAATTGCGCTCCTTGACCTGTGCGATAAATGCCGGAATATTGATAGAAACCGGACATCCCTTCATACACTGTGCGTTTTTACAATTTAAGCAACGGGAAGCCTCTGCAACTGCCTCTTCCTCGTTGTATCCATAACATACTTCCTCAAAATTCGTAGCACGGACCTTTGGCTCCTGCTCACGAACCGGTACTCTGACTAATCCTTCCATTACTTGTCACCTCCGCAATGGCCGCATCCACCGTGATGGGTAGCGCCCTCTTCATATGCGAGCTTTGCTCTGCCTTCTTCTGTCTTATACTGCTGCTGACGCTTCATTGCCTGATCAAAGTCAACGAGATGTCCGTCGAACTCCGGTCCGTCAACACATGCGAATTTTACTTCTCCGCCAACCATCAGACGGCATGCTCCACACATACCGGTTCCGTCTACCATGATCGGGTTCATGGATACAACGGTAGGAATCTCAAGCTTCTTGGTAAGGATTGTAACGAATTTCATCATGATCATCGGTCCGATTGCGACACATACATCATAATGTTTTCCCTCATCGATCAATGCCTGTAACTGCTGACAGCCATTTCCGTGAAATCCATAAGTACCGTCATCCGTACATACATATACATTTCCAGCTACTGCCTTCATCTCATCCATATAAAAAAGCAGATCCTTGGTACGGGAACCCATGATCACGTCTGCATCAATTCCGTGCTCATGCAGCCATTTTACCTGTGGGTATACCGGTGCGGTTCCCAGACCTCCTGCGATAAATACAATTTTCTTTTTCCTGGTCTCCTCAAGGTTCTCCTCCTCACAGAGTTCGGACGGACATCCCAAAGGTCCAACGAAATCTTCGAGAGCATCGCCCTCATTTAAGGCCATCATACGCTCGGTTCCTGCGCCAATCGTCTGTACCACGATGGTGACAGTCTCCTTCTCTCTGTCATAGTCACAGATCGTAAGCGGAATACGCTCTCCTACTTCATCTGTCTTTGCAATGATAAACTGTCCCGGCAGACACTCATTGGCCACACGCGGTGCCTTGATGTCCATCAGGATAATGTTATCTGCCAATGTTTCTTTTCGAACAATCGGGTACATAAACTGCCTCCTGTATGTAATAAATTTAATCTAATCCCTGTTCTCTTTTTCTGCTGAATACAAAAAGAGGTGTATAGCACACCTCTTTATTGTATATGACTTCTTCACTTTTCGCAACGACTTTTTTACGAAAAATATACAAGCTCATCTTCCGGTTTCTGGGCTTTTTCGATGGAAATCGGGTAAAGAACCGGTCCTTTTCCCTTATATTCCCGTGCAAATTCGACACGAATCTCTGCCGTAATTGTAATCCATGACTTGTGCGGAAGTTCCTCTTCCCTGTCATATTTACATTTGAAACCGATAAATGTCACATCCTCAATGCAGCAGGTCATCGCAAACCGTCCCGGAACAAACACGCCTTTCTTGAGTTTATCCGGATTATATACCAGAGCCAGGAATTTTACTTTCTTGCGATCGTATTTCTTGTAATTTTCCATGGCATCCATGTACCAGATAGCATAATCCGCATCGGTCAGCTCAATCACATCCTGATTGATATCAAACGGTAATTCCTCCGGACGCTCATCAATCGTTCCGTCCTTGCGCTCATAGACAATCTGTGCTTTCCGGTTGATGTTCTTAATGGTACGACGCAGATGTCCGCGATCGGTATCATCATCTGTACGGTTAAAAATAACCACATCACTGGAAAAAACCTGTTCCTGCATCATTGCACGCATATTATTCATATACAGATCATACGTCGTAGAATCTACGGTTGCCAGTGACTGTACAATCACCCAGCCCTCCGGCATTTTTGCCTCAAGCAGCTTGTCCATCCCCCAGGTGCCGTTGTACTCGATAAAAATTTGTTCCGGCTGATAGGTGTCCTGGATTTCCTGCAGTTTTGCAGGCGTAAAATCCTCTTCCTCTTCGACCGTTACCAGCTTGAAGTTGATGGTTGCCAGTTTTGCTTCGTCATATTCTTTCTCGCCGTCTTCGCACATGATGATAATTCCTTTCGAACCATCACCGAAGTTATTCTCAAACAGCGTTTCTTCTACGAGAGTTGTTTTTCCGCTGTCCATAAATCCTGTAAATAAATATACCGGAATATCCTGTGCCATAATTGCTCTCCTTACATTTTTATTGGGGTTTACAGCATTTTAAAGACCAAATGTCTTCAGTAATTCATCCTCATGAATCTCCGTTCCGATTACCACGATACGTCCGGTGTAATCCGGCTCACCCTCACGGATCTCATACTCGCCCGGAACCATATCAAAGTACAGCCAGGTACCATCGGTACTCTCCACCATACCTTTGGAGCGGAGGATATTGTCAGAATCGACAAACTTCTTAAGTACTTCCTCAAGTTTTGCACGCTCGAATTTGTGCGGTGTCTCCTTGCCCCAGCTGGTAAATACATCATCTGCATGATGATGGTGATGGTGCTCATGGTCATGGCAGCCACAGGTACAGTTTTCATCATGCTCATGGTGATGCTCATGCTCCTCATGATCATGGCAGCCACAGGTACAGTTTTCATCATGCTCATGATCGTGATGATGCTCATGGTCTTCGTGGTCATGGTCATGGTGATGCTCATGGTCTTCGTGGTCATGGTCATGATGATGGTGCTCATGCTCATGTTCTGCCTCTTCCTTTGCATGATGTGCCTCGGCAAGAGCCTTCATCTCCAGATTATCCTGTCCTTCCATTACCTTAAGGATCTGTTCTCCGGATAATTTTGCCCAGTCTGTTGTAATAATGGCAGCCTTTGGATTCAATTCCTGAATTTTATTGACACAAAACTCCAGCTGTTCCGGTGTTGCATTCTGGCTGCGGCTTAAAATGACAGTTGTCGCATACTCGATCTGGTTGTTGAAAAACTCACCGAACGCCTTCATCTGCTTGCTCGCCTTAAGCGCGTTTACAACCGTTACCAGTGCGTTTAATTTTACATCCTGCTCTTTTTCAATATCAATCACGGACTTCATAACATCGGAAAGCTTACCGACTCCGGATGGCTCAATCAAAATACGGTCCGGATGATACTTGGTGATGACTTCATTTAAGTTCTTTCCGAAATCACCAACTAAAGAACAGCAGATGCATCCGGAATTCATCTCTGTAATCTGGATTCCAGCATCCTTTAAAAAACCACCGTCAATGCCGACCTCGCCAAATTCATTCTCGATAAGGACAATCTTTTCCCCGGTAAATGCCTCATCAATCATCTTTTTGATAAAAGTTGTTTTTCCGGCTCCTAAGAATCCGGAGATAATATCTATTTTGGTCATGATAATCCACTCCTTTTTGTTTTTTCAAAATCTATTCTATTTTACTCGTTTTTTTATAATAATGCAAGTTGTGACACAGCCGGTCTAATAATGCATATGATAAAGTTTTTCATACACACCGCCCCGTGCCAGCAGTTCTTCATGGGAACCGGATTCCGCAATCCCATCTTCTGTCAGAACCAGAATTTTTTGTGCATTCTGGATCGTTGTCAGACGGTGGGCGATCACAAATGTCGTACGGTTCTTTGCCAGTTTCTCCAATGATTCCTGTACGACCCTCTCGCTCTCGTTATCCAGTGCGGAAGTTGCCTCATCAAAAATCAGAACCGGTGGATTTTTCAAAAAAACACGGGCTATGGAAAGCCGCTGCTTCTGCCCTCCGGAGAGCTTGATTCCACGCTGTCCGATATCTGTATCATATCCATCGGGAAATGCCATGATAAATTCGTGGGCATTGGCATTTTTTGCAGCAGCAATCACTTCTTCCCTTGTCGCATCCGGCTTCCCATACCGTATATTTTCAAAAATCGTTCCCGCAAACAGGTATACATCCTGCTGCACCATTCCGATATGGTCACGCAGGCTCTTTAACGTCACCTTACGGACATCTTTCCCATCCACACGGATACATCCTCCGGTCACATCATAGAATCTCGGAATCAGGGAACAAAGCGTTGTCTTTCCGGCACCGGATGATCCCACCAGTGCCATATATGCCCCTGCAGGCACATGCAGATTGATCCGGTTAAGCACCTTCTCCTGATTGTCTTTGTACTGAAAAGAAACATTTTCAAAATCAATGGTTCCTTTCACATCAGTCAGTGCTACAGCATCGTTTGCATCCTGGATTTCCGGTTCAATATTCATAATTTCCTGAAACCGTTCAAATCCCGTATAGCCATTCTGAAACTGCTCGGTAAAGTCCACCAGTGTCCGGATTGGATCAGTAAATACCCCAATATACAGTAAAAACGTAACCAGATCATTGACCGTGACCATTCCCTTTGCAATGAGAACCCCTCCGGCAAGGATGACATTTACCTGAATCAGTGTTGTAAAAACGCCAACCCCGGCCTGAAAACTGCCCATGTAATGATAACTGTTCTTCTTTGCCGCAAGAAATCCGTCATTTCCATGACGAAATTTTTCGTTTTCAATCGCCTCATTGGCAAACGATTTCACCACACGGATGCCTGACAGATTATCCTCGATCTGTTCATTAATCTCGGCAATTTTAATACGGTTCTGCTGAAAAGCCCGGCGCATCCGCTTATTTAACGCAAATGCAAATACAAACATAACCGGAAGCACTGCAAACGCGGCAAGCGCAAGCCATCCATTAATGTTGAGCAGGATCACAAACGCTCCCACTATCTTTAATACCGACAGGATAATATTCTCCGGGCCATGGTGCAGCAGTTCTGTAATATCAAATAAATCTGCCGTCACACGGCTCATCAGCTGTCCGACTTTTGCATCATCATAAAAGGAAAAAGACAGCTTCTGCAGATGCCCAAACAATTCGGCCCGCATGTCATATTCCATTTTTGCCCCCATCACATGTCCATAATTTCCGATAAAAAACCGGCTGTAACAGTCCAATGCCAGAAGCACAAACAATCCGATGCCAATCAAAAAAAGTTTCCGCAACATCATCTGGGGCTGCTGATAAATCAGAGTCGATGTCACATACCGCACAACCAGTGGAATGGTCAGTGCCACTGCCGCAGAAAGTGTCGCAAATAACATGTCTGCCGCAAAAACTACCCGGTAGGGTTTGTAATAGCTTATCATTTTTTTCAGATTTTGATTCATGGTTCACCTCATCCTGATCATTTTTGCAAAAAAGCACCCCGCGAGTTATCCCGCGGGGTTAAATACATTAGTTGTATTTTCTTTTTCTAGCAGCTTCAGATTTCTTCTTACGCTTTACGCTTGGCTTCTCGTAATGCTCTCTCTTACGAATCTCCTGCTGGATACCAGCCTTCGCACAGTTTCTCTTGAAACGACGTAATGCGCTATCTAAAGTCTCATTCTCTTTTACGATTACACTAGACATTCTTTCCTAACCTCCCTCCAGTTGCGATATTGTGCATCAACTGTAAGGTAATCTTAATTGCACTATCGATTATTTTAACAAAATATCCTGATTTGTCAATAGTTTTTCCGAAATTTGCATAGTTTTTTTCTTCCACATGCTTAAAGCTTTGTAAACACGGAAGTTTCTTTCTTCAATCCCTCTGCAATTGCAAAGTTCTCATCCATCTTCTTGGAAATTTTATCCATATCGGATACAAGAACCTGTGTGCTGTCCGCTGCCGAAACGACTCCACTGACGCCTTCCTCGATCGCATGGGAAATCGTATTTACGGAATTTGCAATCTCATCCATGGAATTCTGTAAAGAATCCGTCTTTGCCTCAAAATCTGCCATGACGCTTTCAATAAACGTTGCCTTGTCATGATATGCGCCACCGGATTCCACAAACTTCTGGAATTCCGGCAGGATTTTTTCATTCATGTACTCTACCAGTCCGTTTGCATTGTCTGCAAGATTATGTACTGCAGTTATGACAATGGCATTGATGCTCTGGATATTGTTAGCCGCTTCCTGACTAGCGGCTGCCAGCTGGCTAATTTCGGAGGCAACCACTGCAAATCCTTTTCCTGCATCCCCGGCACGGGCAGCCTCAATGGATGCGTTTAATGCCAGCAGGTTTGTCTGGCTTGCAATATTTAAGATGTCGTTTGTCAGATTGTCTACCTGGTTGACACTGTTGCTGTCCTCAATCGCCTGACTCAGCACGGAAACAATATCATTTACCTTCGCACCCGTTGTATCCATATTTTCACGCGCAGCATGTTCCATTGCCTCTGCATGCTCTTTCATTTCTTTGGTATACTGATTAATTTCAATCGTTTTCTCTGCAATTGACTTGACTTCACCGGCAACCGATTCGGTATTTTCATTAATCCGTGAAGCATTGTCGGAAATATCCTGCATCGTTGCAGAAAGTTCTTCCGTCAGTGCGGATAGATCGGATACACTTCCGTTAGAAGTCTGCACACTCTCACGCACTTCATTTACAACACCCTCAAGATCCCTGGAATTGCTGCTGATCATCCGGAAAATTTCCTGCAGCTTTGCCATAAAAGCATTGATGCCTCCACCGACAGATGCCACTTCTTTGTTGTTGGTAATGGTAACCCTGCGGGTCAGGTCACCCTGCTGGTTATCAATTCCGGAAATAATCTCATTAATTTCCCTGTTCGTATTTGCAAGTGGATGAATTACCCACCGAAGCACTGCCACCATTGCTGAAAAAAGTGCCGCAATACTAATCAGAATCGTCACTATGCTTGTTCCGATTGAACTATGGTATGCAGATGTCAGTTTCTGTCTCTGTGCATTTGCATCCTGATTTACAATTTTCTTGATACTTTCGATATCCGACTCAATGGCATCTGCACACTTGCTGATCTTTCCATTGGCAAGTTCATAGGCATCTTCCTTTTTCCCTGCTGCGGAAAATGCCATAACATTGGCACATTCATACTTTAATTCTTCGTATTTTTTTTTGATGTCATTGTATTCTTTTTGGATATCCGGTGTCACGTATGTCTTGTAACTTTCCAGATCTTTCTCCAATGCATCTTCCCGACTGCGGATCTTTTCCACCAGCTGGATCATGGAATCCAGATCCACCGCTATGATATGGGACAGTCCCAGATTATGGATGTCCTGTGTCTGTCTTTGTATTTCTGCCAGACCCGAAACATTCTTTAAAGATACTTCCGAAATCTGTACGGCACTCCGGTTAACGTTCCTGATATTGGAAACAGACATCACATTCGAGATGATACTGAATATTCCAAGTATAAATACCGGAATTAAAATGATAAATTTGGTACTTAATTTCTTTTTCTGATTCATATACTCCCACCTCTTAGCCTGCTGCTGATTTTGTAATACCTTTGACCAGATTATCCATCAGTTCCTGTAACTTTACGTGATTTGGATTTCCTGCTGCCATCGTATTCCCGAATGTCATACATGCATCCCAGTAACTGTTTCCGACACGCTGCAGTTTTCCAAATTCCGACTGTGCAATCACCGCCTGAATGGATGGGGAAGCTTTAACCGCATCCGAATCCGCCGCCTTTGTATTGGAAGGTCCCTGTCCGTTCATCTCAAACCGGATGGTCTGGTTCTGCTCATTGGTCATCCAGTCTGCCAGTTTTGCTGCCCACTGCGGATTTGCCGAATAAGCATTGACTCCCATAAGCTTATAGCCGGTAAAGGAAGCCATCTGTACCTGCTTTCCTGCCACGGTATAGGTCGGAAGCTTGGCTGCGCCAAGATCATCTCCCCAGATCTTTTTCAGTTCGGTCTCACTCCATACACCGCTTACCCCTGCAATTACACTGCCTTTTTTGGCATTTGTAATAAAGTCTTCATTCACCGCATTTTCAAATCCACTGCTGGAACTGATATCAAGCATCGCCTGCGCAATATCCACACCTTTGATCTCCCCTTCGGTGGAATTCCAGTCACAGTGGTTTGTCACATTGTCATCATTGACACCGAAATCCAGTCCTGTATTTCCGAAAAACGAATACAGATACCAGCCGGAAGACCAGTCCATCATAAACTTCTTATGATTTTTTTCTGCTACTTTTAAAATGCCGTCAAGGGTTTTGACATCCGAATCGCTCAGGTACTTTTTGTTATAGTACAGAAAATACCCATTGTCCGCAGTCATGGGATATGCATAAAGCGTATCATTGACTGTGGCAGCGTCTATTGCGCCCTCCACATTTGCTTTTTTCACCTCATCTGCATTCGGAACCGGATACAATGCACCGCCGGCCACCATAGAAGCCACCTGGTCATCTGCAAGGATAAACACATCAGCTGCGTTATGCACATCTCCAAGCACATTGTCACGCGTATCGGAATCCGCATTCTGTTCCAGGGTGATATCAAAAGTTGCCTGACCCTTATACTCTTCTTTGAAACTGTCGATCATCTTATTCAACGCATCATACGTTGATTCCTCTGCCCACACTCTCAGTTTTACCGTTCCGCTCGTCCTGTCCGTCTCCTGTGCACCGCCCTGCGTGGTCTCCGTTGCACCCTGAGGCACCGCCGATGCGCAACCGCCCAGCATGGACACGGCAAAGATTCCTGCCAGCACGGCCGACAATAACCTCTTTCTCTTCATAAAGTCTCTCCCTTTCTTCATGTCGTTTCCACCTTTTGTTGTATATACACAAATTTCACAGTGGATTAACTGTTATTATACTATAAATATTTGCAAAAAACAGGTAAAATCGCATTTTTATTGCGCATTTTTACCTGTTTTTTGCGTTTTTATTATATTCTTTTATATGTTATCAGTGATAGATTATTTCAACATGTTTTCCAGTGCCGTCTTCGCCTGTGCAATTGCATCCGGAATACCAGCCGGATTCTTTCCACCGGCCTGTGCCATATTCGGACGTCCGCCACCGCCACCGCCGACGTTTCCGGCGATCGCCTTGATCAGATTACCGGCATGTGCCCCCTGCTTCATCGCTGCATCGGTTGCCATGGCAATCAGGTTTACCTTTCCGTCACAATCGGATGCGATCACTACGACGCCCTCACCGATCTTATCCTTCAGCTGGTCACCGAGATCACGCAGACCATTCATATCCACACCGGATACGCTGGTTGCCAGAAGCTTCACACCTTTGACATCCTCGATCTGATTCATCACATCCCCAAGTGCATCCTTGGCTGCCCTGCTCTTTAACGCCTCGTTCTCGCTCTGCAGTTCTTTCATCTCTGCGGTCAGATGCTCCAGACGTTCCTTAAGGTTTGCAGGTGTGGATTTTACAACCTTCGCTGCTTCCTGAAACTCTTCTTCCATCTTTTTGTAGTATGCAATCACATTGTCACCGGTCAGTGCTTCGATACGGCGCACACCGGCTGCAACACCGCTCTCAGAAAGAATCTTAAATGTCTTGATCTCTGCAGTATTCTTTACATGTGTACCGCCACAGAACTCTCTGGAGAACTCTCCCATGGAAACGACTCGGACTTTCTCTCCGTACTTTTCGCCAAACAGAGCCATTGCCCCGGTCTTCTTTGCCTCATCAACGGTCATGATATCGGTACGGACTTCCATGCCCTCGTTGATCTTTTCATTGACCATGTCTTCCACTTTCTGCAACTCTTCCGGAGTCATGGCTGCAAAGTGGGTGAAATCGAATCTGGTACGTTCACTGTCCTGATAAGACCCCGCCTGCTCGACATGTGTACCCAGCACTTCACGGAGTGCTTTCTGCAGTAAATGGGTTGCCGAATGGTTTGCACAGGTCTTTGCGCGAAGTTTTGCGTCTACAACCAGTTCCACTTCCTCGCCGGTATGGATCATGCCGGACACCATATGCCCGATATGTCCGTATTTACCGCCCAGAAGCTTAACCGTATCCTCAACCTGGAATACACCGTCCGCCGTACGGATCTGTCCCTTATCGCCCTGCTGACCGCCCATCGTGGCATAAAACGGAGTCTTCTCTACGATAATGGTTCCTGCATCCCCATCGGAAAGTGCTTCCACGATCTCGGTCTCGGTCGTCATAACCGTAACTTTAGAAGCATATGTCAGATTCTCGTATCCGACAAATTCTGTTGTGATGGAAGGATCAATCTGCTCGTAAACCGTTGCATCCGCACCCATGTAGTTTGTCACTTTACGGGCACTTCTGGCTTTCTGCCTCTGTTCTTCCATACAGGCCTTAAACTCGTCCTCATTATAGGAAAAGCCCTTTTCTTCAAGGATTTCTTCGGTCAGATCTACCGGGAATCCGTAAGTATCGTAAAGTTTGAATGTATCGGCACCGGAAAGTTCCTTTTTGCCGTTTTTCTTCATCTCCTCCATCAGGTCAGACAAAATGGCAAGTCCCTGATCGATGGTCTTATTGAATTTCTCTTCTTCCTGTGTCAGAACCTTAAAGATAAATTCTTTCTTCTCTTCCAGTTCCGGATATCCATCCTTGCTCTCATTGATGACCGTCTCTGATAATTTTGCAAGAAACAGTCCGTCAATTCCAAGCATCTTTCCGTGACGTGCCGCACGACGGATCAGACGGCGCAGAACGTAGCCTCTTCCTTCATTGCTTGGCATAACACCATCGGATACAAGAAATGTGGAAGAACGGATATGATCCGTAATCAGACGGATGGATACGTCATCCATGGCATCTACTTCATACTTCTTTCCGGACATCTCACAAATCTTGTCGCGGATCGCTTTCATGGTATCAATATCAAATACGGAATCCACATCCTGCATAACAACTGCCAGACGCTCAAGTCCCATACCGGTATCAATATTTTTCTGGGAAAGCTCGGTATAACCGCCCTTGCCGTCCCCTTCAAACTGTGTAAACACGTTGTTCCATACTTCCATGAAACGGTCACAATCACAGCCTACTTTACAATCCGGACTTCCGCATCCGTATTTTTCGCCTCTATCATAGTAAATTTCAGAACACGGACCACATGGACCGGCACCATGCTCCCAGAAGTTGTCACATTCTCCGGTCTCAGGATCACGGTAAAAACGTGTGATCTTCTCTCCCGGAACTCCTACTTCCCTGGTCCAGATCTCATACGCTTCCTCATCTTCTCCATAAATGGACGGATACAGACGATCCTCCTCAAGCCCAAGTACCTTTGTCAGGAATTCCCATGACCAGGCAATCGCTTCATGCTTAAAATAATCCCCAAAAGAGAAGTTTCCAAGCATCTCAAAGAATGTAAGGTGACGCGCAGTCTTTCCTACATTTTCAATATCTCCGGTACGCACACACTTCTGACATGTAGTCACACGTCTGCGTGGCGGAATCTCCTGTCCTGTAAAATACGGCTTGAGCGGTGCCATTCCCGCATTGATGAGTAATAAGCTGTTGTCATTGTGTGGTACTAATGAAAAGCTCTTCATGACAAGATGTCCCTTGCTCTCGAAGAAGTCAAGATACATCCGGCGCAGCTCATTTACGCCATAACTCTTTTTCATTACCAGTTCCTCCAAAATCATTCTTTCGTCGTGTCAGCCTTCGCATCCTTGTGCCTGCGGAGTCTGATACCAATAAATGCCCCTAATCCGCCGATCAAAGCCAAAGCAGCCATCTCGACCACATATCTGCCAATACATAAAAGAAAATCTGTCATATAGTTTTCTCCTCTCTGTTGTTACCCCATTAACTTAATTATTATATATGAATTTTTCTGTAAATTCAAGAGTTAGAGTTCCCCGAACGGAAATACCTGATTCTCCCTTTCAATTTCAATTACGCGGTCTGCCATTCCAAGATTTGTAATGTGTTTTTTGTATTCCCTGATTGCAGAATAATCCTGCCACATATGCATCGGGAAAACAAATTCTGCATCGGTGTTTTTCAGCACAAAATCAATCCCGAGTGTCTGATACGGTCCCAGCCGCGGATCCATCGGGACAAACGCAAAATTGACCGGCTTGTCCGCAAGCTTACGGATCTCGTGCCGGAAAGTGCGTTCCTGTTTGCCGTTTATAAGTTCTCCCACATGTTCCATCTTCCAGTCGTTTAAATCTCCTGCATGGAAGATACTCACCCCACGCACATTCACATAAAATGCCACTCCTGCATCGGTAGACAAAAGGGTCTGGATCTTTAGATCATCCACTTCATAATGGTTGTTTGCGGAGACAAACGTCACTTTTTTCCGCACCCCCGGGTCAATTCCATGCTTTTGCAGAAAATGCGGACTGATGCGGATATCCTTGGATAAAATATAATGTACATTGGTATATTTTTCACTCCAGCGCAGAATATCCATGTCAAAATGATCCTGATGTTTGTGGCTGGCAAACATATAGATTTTTGTATCCGGTGCGTAATCTGGAATCTTTCCCGTAAAGTGGAAACCATTCACCCGGTCCCCGCCAAAATAATCAAAAATCAATACCAGATCATCCACTTCCACCAGAAAACAGCTGTGATGTATAAAAATTACCTGCATGTTATTCCAATCTCCTTTATCATCTGTGTTACAAGCTTTTGAAATACCGGAGCCACCGCATCGGCTGCTTCCTGCACCTCCTTATGGGACAATGGCTGTGGCGAAATGCCGCATGCCAGATTCGAGATACAGGAAATTCCCACAATCCGCATCCCCATATGATTCGCCGCCACAGCCTCACATGCCGTACTCATTCCTACGGCATCTGCTCCGAGTGTACGCGCCATTGCCACCTCCTGTGGCGATTCATAGGCCGGCCCGGTAAACTGCAGATACGTTCCCTCTTTTAAATCCGCCCCGGTCTCTGCCGCACATTTTTTTGCGATTTTCTGTAAATCATAATCATAAATCCGGCTCATATCCGGAAACCGCGGTCCCAGTTCCTCTATATTTTCTCCAATGAGCGGCGACGGAACAAAACTTGCAATCTGCCCGGTAAGAAGCATCAGATCCCCCGCCTTCATGCCCAGCTGGATTCCGCCCGCTGCATTTGTCAAAAACAGAACTTCTGCCCCCAGAAGTTTCATCAGCCGGATCGGCCGTACCACTTCCGTCATGGAATATCCTTCATAATAATGCACACGTCCCTGCATGCACACAACCGGCACATCCCCGACATAACCAAACACAAAGCGCCCGGTATGGCCCGGCACCGTAGATACCGGAAATCCCTCGATCTCATGATAATCCACCGCGGCCTCCACGCGAAGCTGCGACGCATAATCACCCAGACCGGACCCCAGTACCAGTGCCACTTTCGGCACAAAATCTGTTTTCGTCCTCACGCTGCGCACACAGCGCATGAGAGTTTCATATTCGTTGCTCATTTGTTCTCCTTATTTTTTGCAATTACATACAGAATTTCATTAACTAATAGTATAACAGAATCAAAAATAAAATAAAACAAGAGCAACTGAAATTCATACTTTTTTTATTTCTCTTAAATAATGATGCAGATCATTCCCCCATTGCTGTCATTGACAATTTTCTGCATGGTATCCTGCAGTTTCAGCTGGCACTCATCATCCATCTGCAGGATCTTGCTGCGGATGCCGTCTTCCATCAGTTCCCCGACCGATTTTCCGAAAATATTTGTGGTCCAGATTCCTTCCTTGCTCTCCTCCCCCTCGCGGATATATGCAATCAGATCATTTGCCTGTTCCTCACTGCCGACAATCGGTGCTATTTCGGTCTCAATGTCTGCCTTGATCATATGAATGGACGGGGAAATTGCCCGCATTTTCACGCCATATTTTCCGGCATGCTGGATCAGCACCGGATCTTCCATCCGGATATCCGAAAGCCCCGGCATGACCACTCCATACCCCTTCTGTTCCACAGCTGCCATGGCATCTTCCACACGCTCGTATTCTTTTTTCATCCGGGAGAGGGAACGCAGCATGGAAATCATCTGATATTCCCCTTCGATCTGCATTCCCGTCATCTCACTGATGTAGGAGAAATAGCACTGTTCCGTTGTCTCCATACGGATCGTCACGGTTCCGTTGGAAAGATCTGCCGTCTGTAGCTGGATGTCACGAAAGACCTCCTCTGCCATCTGCTCATTTGCACTTTTTACCCATTCCTGCCCGGCAAGCACAGCCGCTGCATCCCGCACGCGGCCGATTCCATCCATCAGTCTGGAAGCCGTCTGAATCATGGCTGCCTTTAATTTATGTTCCATTGGAAGCATTTCCGTCCACTTTGGAATTGCAAAGTCCACACGGGTAACCGGAAATTCAAACAGAATCGCCTTCATAACTGTGACCAGATCCTCCCGGTGCATCTGCTGACAGTTGACCGGAACCACTACCGCCTGATATTCCTGCTCTAAGCTTTCTTTCAGTGCAAGTGTCTCACTGCTGTATGGGCGCACGGAATTTAAAACAATCACATACGGTTTTCCAATCTCTTTAAGCTTTTCCACCGCGGTTTGTTCTGCCTCCACATAATTTTCCCGCGGAAGTTCCCCGATACTGCCATCCGTTGTCACCACAATACCAATGGTTGCATGGTCTTTGATTACTTTTTCTGTTCCAATTCTCGCTGCATCCGAAAAAGGAATTTCCTCCTCGAACCACGGCGTATGTACCATGCGGTATCCGTCCCCCTCCAGATGACCATTTGCTCCCTCTACCATAAACCCGACACAGTCAATCAGACGCACACTGACACTGCTCTCATCTGCAAGTGTGATCTCTGCTGCCTCCTGCGGAATAAATTTCGGTTCTGTCGTCATGATCGTTTTCCCGGCGGCTGACTGAGGCAGTTCATCGAGCGTCCGTTTTTTTTCTTCCTCATCTTCGATGTACGGAAGTACAAACAGATCCATAAACCGCTTAATGAACGTTGACTTTCCGGTGCGGACCGGTCCTACGACACCAATGTAGATTTCGCCGTTCGTTCTTTTCTGGATATCTTTATATAAATCAAACTCCATAAAAAAATCTCCCTTCTTTGCATATTCGATTAATCTATCTAATCTATATGCAAAGGGGAGAATTCTTATTCACAGAAATACTCTGTTGTATATTTATTTCTCAGATGACTTCTTTTTGTCGGAAGTCTTCTTCTTTGCAGCTTCTTTCTCTGCTGCTTTCTTTGCCTGCTCAGCAAGCACTTTTTCACTGATGCGTCCATACATCTGCATGTATTTATAGAGTTTCTTTGCCAGATCCTTGGTAATCTGTCCCTCCAGGGCACGCCACTTCCAGTTTTCTCCAAGTGTGGAAGGAATGTTGATACGGGCTTCGGAGCCGAGTCCGATCAGATCCTGCATCGGAACAATCGCCATATCTGCAACGGATGACCATGCGGCACGCATCATACCCCAGTTATATCCTTCCTCCTCGGTCAGATTCAGGTACTCGGTTGCGAACTTGACAGATGCTTTCGGTGCCGTCTTCATCCATCCCATCACGGTATCATTATCATGTGTTCCTGTATACACAACACAGTGACTGGTATAGGTGTGTGGCAGATAATCACTTCCCTCACGGCTGTCAAACGCAAACTGGATGACTTTCATGCCCGGGAATCCGGAATCCTTTAAAAGTTTGCGGACGGAATCTGTCAAAAATCCAAGATCTTCCACAATGATCGGAAGCTTGCCAAGTTTCTTCTCCAGCTGGTTAAACAGATCCATTCCCGGACCCTGTTTCCATTTTCCGTTCTTTGCAGTCTTATCTTTTGCCGGGATTGCATAATAAGAATCAAATCCGCGGAAATGATCGATGCGGATAATATCATACAGCTCGCTCATCGCTTTGATTCGTTTGGTCCACCATGCATAGTTATCTTTTTTCATTTCATCCCAGCGGAACAGCGGATTGCCCCAGAGCTGTCCATCTGCCGAAAATCCGTCCGGAGGACATCCTGCCACTTCAATCGGATTTAAATCTTCATCCAGATAAAACTGTTTCGGATTTGCCCATACATCCGCACTGTCTCCGGCCACATAGATCGGCACATCTCCGATAATCTCGATTCCGTTTTCATTGGCATATGCCTTTAACTCTCTCCACTGTTTAAAGAACAGATACTGAAGCATCTTATAAAACTCAATATCTTCTGCGTACTTTTTTCTTGCCTCATCCAATGCCGCTGCGTCACGCACACGAAGTTTCTCATCCCACTGCCCCCATGCTTTTCCGTCATTGGCATCTTTTAATGCCATAAACAGCGTATAATCTTCCAGCCAGTCTTTTTCCGCCTCACAAAATGACGAAAAATCTTCCGGCATATTTTTTACAAAACGGGCATATGCTTTATGCAGCAATGCATAGCGTGATACATACATGGTTCCATAATCAATGTATTCCTCGCTTGTGCCCCAGTCAAATGACTCACATTCCTTTTTCTTTAATAAATTTTCCTTGCAGAGAATGTCCAGATCGATAAAGTACGGATTTCCCGCAAAACTGGAAAACGACTGATACGGTGAATCTCCGTAACTGGTCGGACAGATCGGCAGAATCTGCCAGTAAGTCTGACCTCCTTTTACCAGAAAGTCTACAAATTTTCTGGCTGATTTTCCCATAGTTCCAATGCCATACGGTGATGGCAGGGAAGATATCGGCATAAGTACGCCACTTGTTCTCATAAGTGATTCCTCCTAAGATCCAATCTATAATCTATAATTATATCATACCACCTTTTTGTCCCCTTGTAAAAAGCATTTTTCAATGCTAGTATGAAAGAAAGGGATTACGAGGTGAAGAATTATGAACGATGTCATAAAACATAAAATCAAACACAATGCACACCGTGCACTGGTATCTGTCAAATGGGTAATTTTTGCAATTCTTGTCGGCGGTATCGTCGGGCTGTGCGGCACGGCATTTTACTTTTGCCTGACATTTGTCACCGTACTGCGTGGACAGAATCCGTGGCTTTTATATCTGCTCCCTGTCGGGGGACTGATCATTGTCGGTGCCTACCATCTTCTGCGGGACGAAAAAGATACCGGGACCAATCTGGTCATCTCTGCCATCCACTCGGATGACGAGCTGCCCCTTCGCATGGCTCCTTTGATCTTTATTTCCACACTGATCACGCACCTGTTTGGCGGATCTGCCGGCCGTGAAGGTGCCGCCCTGCAGATGGGTGGCAGTATCGGAAACGCAATCGGAAAATTCTTCCGTTTTGACGATAAAGATAAACATGTCATGATCATGTGCGGCATGAGTGCTGCGTTTTCCGCTCTCTTTGGTACCCCGATGGCTGCTGCCATCCTTCCAATGGAAATTGTAAGTGTCGGCGTCATGTACTATACCGCCCTTGTTCCATGTGTGATCAGTTCTCTTGTCGCACACGGAGTTGCTTACCTGTTTGGTGTTTCCAACCAATGGTTTTCCATCGAGCACATCCCGGACTTTGGCATTCTTCCTGCCGTGCAGATTTCCATCCTTGCCGTGCTCTGCGCACTGGTAAGTATTGTTTTTTGTGTTCTTCTGCACAAAAGTGAAGAAATTTACCGCAAACTGTTCCAGAATCCCTACATCCGCATCTTTGCCGGTGGATGTATTGTTGTCATTCTGACGATGCTTGTCGGCAACCAGAATTACAACGGTACCGGTATCGGCATCATCCAGATGTGCATTGATGGAACGGTCCGTCCGGAAGCCTTCCTGTTAAAGATGATCTTTACCGCACTGACTCTTGGTGCCGGTTACAAAGGCGGAGAAATTGTTCCTTCCTTTTTCACCGGCGCGGCCTTTGGCTGCCTGTTTGGAACGCTGACCGGCATATCCCCGACACTTTGTACGGCTGTCGGCATGACTGCCGTATTCTGTGGTGTCACAAACTGTCCGATCACTTCACTGTTAATCAGTTTTGAATTGTTCGGTTATGACGGCATGCCGTATTTTCTTCTGGCTGTCGCTTTCAGCTATATGCTCTCCGGATACTTTGGTCTGTACCGGAGCCAGAAGATTGTGTACTCCAAATACAAAACCAGTTACATCAACAAGACAACTCATTAATCCCAAGAACCACACAGCCAATCGCCGGCAATTCCATGTTCGAATGAACCGAACCGATTGGCCGGGTTCCTGCATGCAGGTCATCAATATATAACGTCCATGTCCTGTCATCCGGCAGCAGGAGTGTTTCTTTTCTGCCGGATGCATTGTATGCCACCAGAAGTGTCTCTTCCGGCTGGCGGATTGTAAACGCGATGGTCTGTTCGGATGTCATTTCCATAAACAGAATATTCTGGCGGATCTCCTCTGCGTCTGTCATACGCAATCCTTTATGTGCTTTCCGGAAAGCAATCAGTCCCCTGTAATACTGCTGCAGCCCTTTTTGTCCATCGCTCCAGTCATAGCGCAGTACATTTGTTTCATACGGCAGATTATAACTGTTCTCGGATATCTCACCATTTTTTCCGGCTGGTTTGGTTCGTGCAAACTCTTCTCCCCCCAGGAAAAACGGAACTCCCTGTGCGGTAAATACCATGGCAGCCGCCAGACGGTTCATTGCAAAGCGTTCGCCTGCATCACAATCCGGTCTGGAAATCTGCAGTTTATCCCACAAGGTCAGATTGTCGTGACAGGAAACATAATTGATCACTTTCTCCGGTGTATCCGTCCATGTGCCGCCGGCTGCATAGGTATAAGCTGCATAATCTACCTGTGGATGCCACACACCTCCTGTTGCACAGTAACGCACCGCAACTTTCATTTTTTCCTTTCCGCTGACATAGCCGCAGTCTTTGTTATAAAACACATGTCCGCGCACCATGTCCCGGATATCATCCGAAAACATTCCGATGCCGTCCAGCATACGCGCGTTTCTCTTCATGGCACGCCTAAATTCCGGCATGGTTGAAGTACCGCCTGTCCAGCCCTCTCCATACAGAATGATATATGGATTGATTTCTTTTAACCTGCGGCTGATCTCATTCATGGTATCAATATCAAGAACACCCATCAGATCAAACCGGAACCCATCCACATGATATTCCCTTGCCCAGTAACAGACAGATTCTACGATGTATTTGCGCATCATCGGCTGCTCCGAAGCAATTTCATTGCCACAGGCAGATGCATTGGAATATCTGGTTCCGTTCATCCGGTAATAATAATCCGGCTCACATTTCTGCAGACAGCTGTCCAGATCATAGGTGTGATTGTACACCACATCCATGATCACTCCGATACCCTCCCTGTGAAAAGCCGCAATCATTTCTTTCATTTCCCGGATACGCACCTCCCCATGGAACGGATCTGTTGAAAAAGATCCCTCCGGTACGTTATAATTCAGCGGATCGTATCCCCAGTTATACTCCCGCTTCTTTGGTGCCGCCTCATCAATACTTGCAAAATCATACATTGGCATGATCTGCACATGCGTAATACCGAGCGATTTCAGATAATCCAGCCCGGTAGCTTCTCCCTCTTTGTTTTTGGTTCCCTTTTCTGCCAGTCCCAGATACTTTCCCGGATATTTTACCCCGGAAGAGCCATCCGCGGTACTGTCCAGAACAGAAATCTCACAGATCACCAGATCCGTACGGTTTGAAAAAACCGGTCCATGATCCTCCTTAAAATTCTCCGGATCAGTTTCTTTTAGGTCCAGCACCATACTCCGCTGCCCGTTCACACCGACAGCTACCGAATATGGATCCTGTGACTCCACGGTCTTGCCGCTTCTCTCCAGACGGTATGTATAATAAACATGCCGCAAATCTCCGTCTACCCGAATCGTCCAGGTTCCCTGTACATCCCGTTTCATCGGAAGTGTATCCGGCAGGCAGTCCCCGTCTCCTTCCCGATACAGACACAGTGTTACTGCATCCGCAGTCGGAGCCCAGAGCCGGAACGCTGTATATTTCTTTGTGTACACAGCACCCAGATCATTTCCATCATATGGAATCCTTTGCTGCATTCCCTCTCTCCTCCCTGAAATATATTATTTTCGCTTTTTTTCGTAATTCATTATATTTTAATTTTATGTATCTGTAAATTGGAAAAATCACTAAGTTTTTTTCAATATTTTGTGAAATAAGACGAAGAAAAGAGGCATTCCATGTTTTATGCCATGAAATGCCTCTTTTTTTGTTTTCCGTATCAGGCAAACCCTTATGCGTTTGTTGCCTGTACCATTGCCTCAAGGGTTCTGACTGCTGCTCCCGAATCGATCGTCTTTGCTGCAAGTGCAATGCCATCTGCAATACTGTCTGCCTTTTTCCCAATATACAAAGCGGCTCCTGCATTCAAAAGCACAATCTCCCTCTTTGGTCCCTGTTCCTTTCCGGAAAGAATATCTCTGGTGATCTGTGCGTTTACAGCTCCATCCCCACCCTGCAGTTTTGCGATTTCACACCGCTTTAATCCAAACTGTTCCGGTGTGATTGTATAGGTGGTTACTTTTCCGTCCTTAATTTCAGATACCGTGGTCTCACCGGTCAGTGTGATCTCATCCATGTTATCCTCTCCGCTGACAACCATTCCCCGTTCTACCCCGAGGTTCATCATGGTTCCCGCAATCACTTCCGTAAGTGCCGGGGAATACACCCCTACAAGCATTGCCCTGGCACGGGATGGATTCGAAAGTGGTCCTAAAATATTAAACACGGTGCGGATGCCCAGCTGTTTCCGGACCGGTCCCACATACTTCATGGCAGGATTAAAATGCGGTGCAAACATAAATCCGATCCCGACCGTCTCCACACACTTTTCTACCACAGCCGGATCTGCGGAAATATTTACGCCAAGTGCTTCTAACACATCTCCGGCACCACTTTTAGAAGAAATGGAACGATTGCCATGTTTTGCCACCGGAAGCCCGGCTGCTGCCACAACGAACGCTGATGTTGTGGAAATATTAAACGAATAGGTACAGTCTCCGCCGGTACCGACAAAATCCACATAATCTGCCACTTTCGGACTGATCGTATTTGCCTTGTTGCGCAATACAGCTGCCAGTCCCGTAATCTCATCCAGCGTTTCCCCTTTCATGCGGAGTGCTGTCAGAAAACATGCAATCTGCGCCTCTGTTGCCTGTCCGGTCAGAATCAGCTCCTGTGCTTTCATCGCTTCCTCTTTTGTCAGATCTTTTCCCTCTACCAGTTTGGCCAGAATCTCTTTCATCTATGATATCCTCCTGTTTTATTCGCTTTTCCGTTACATTTCATTTAACTCTTTTTTGAATGTGCTGCAATAGTCTGCTGCAGCCTGCGGATCAAAACCGTGTTCCCGCATCAGTGTGATAAAATGAGAGCCTACAATGGCTCCGTCAATAATCTCTTTCATCGGACGTACATCCTCTGCCGTGCGGATACCAAATCCCATCATAACCGGAATTTTTGCCTCTTTCTTTACCGCTGTCAGATATTCTAAAATCTGACGGTGGAAGGTTGCTTCCTGTCCGGTAACTCCCATGGAAGACACACAGTAGACGAATCCCCTTGCATTTTTAAGGATTTTTGGCACACGGTCTTTGGATACCGGGGAAACCAGCTGGATCAGAATGGTTCCATCCTCTTTCTGTAACTGTGTCTGGAGTTCTTCCTGCTCTTCCAGCGGCAGATCCGGAATGATCAGTCCATCCACCCCGCAGGCATTGCACTCTTTTACAAATTTTTCCACTCCATAATGCAGTACCGTGTTGTAATACATCATAAATACAATCGGGATCTGCACACCATCGTCACGCATCTCTTTCATACAGGTAAATGTCTTCTCCAGATTTGCCCCGCCGAGAATTGCCTCATAGGAAGCCGCCTGAATGACCGGACCGTCCGCTACCGGATCGGAAAACGGAATTCCAAGTTCAATAATGTCCGTTCCCGCCGCTTCCTGTGCTTTGATGATCGCCTTTGTCTTATCATAATCCGGCAGACCTGCTGTGATATAAGTAATAAATGCCTTTTCTTTCTTTTCCTGTAACGCCTGAAGCGCTGTCTCAATTCGATTCATCCCTGTTATGCCCTCCTTAATTCAGATATCCTTTTCCGTCAAGATAATCCGCAATGGTGTTTACATCTTTATCTCCGCGACCGGACAGACAGATAACCATGCTCTGATCCATAGTCATTTCTTTTGCCTTTTTAAATGCATAGGCAACGGCATGTGCACTCTCAATTGCCGGAATAATTCCCTCTAACTTACACAGTTCCATCAGCGCATCCATTGCCTCCACATCCGTAATTGCCACATATTTTGCACGTCCGATATCCCGCAGATATGCATGCTCCGGTCCGACTCCCGGATAATCCAGTCCGGCGGAAATAGAGTGTGCCAGCTGGATATTTCCATCGGTATCCTGCAACAGATACGAACGCATGCCATGCAATACTCCGGGCTCTCCCAAAGCCATGGCGCTGGCATGTTTTCCGGTCTCAATTCCAAGGCCCGCTGCTTCTACACCGATCAGTTCCACCTCCGGCTCATCAATAAAATCGGCAAACATTCCGATGGAATTGGAACCGCCGCCCACACATGCCATAACCACATCCGGATTCTTTCCTTCTGCTTCCATGTGCTGACGCTTTGCCTCCCGGCTGATCACACTCTGAAACTCTTTCACCATCTTCGGATACGGATACGGTCCTACCGCAGATCCGATAATATAGAACGTATCCTCCGCTGTTTTGGCCCAGGTACGGATGGCTTCGTTTGTCGCGTCTTTTAAGGTATTGCTTCCGGATTCCACGGATACCACTTTTGCACCAAGCATCTCCATACGCATCACATTCAGTTTCTGTCTCTGGATATCTTCTTTTCCCATGTACACCGTACATTCCATATCAAACAGTGCTGCTCCCGTTGCAGTAGCTACACCATGCTGTCCTGCACCGGTCTCCGCGATTACCTTTGTCTTTCCCATACGCTTTGCCAGAAGGATCTGACCGATCACATTGTTGATCTTGTGGGCACCGGTATGGTTTAAATCTTCACGCTTTAAATAAATTTTTGTACCGTATTTTGCAGACAGACGCTCTGCATAGTAAAGCGGTGTCTCTCTGCCGACATACTGTTTCAGATAATAATGATACTGCTTCATAAACTCCGGATCATGAATGGCCTCCTCATATGCCTGATCCAGTTCCTGTAAGGTATTCATCAGCGACTCTGCCACATACTGTCCGCCAAACTGTCCATAATATGCTTTCTTATTCATCTTTCTTTCCTTTCTTCTGCTTCCTCTTTGACACATGTTACAAATTGTTTTATCAATGCTTCTTCTTTTTGATCTTTTTCTTCCACTCCGGAACTTACATCCACGATATCCGGGTCAAACAACCGGATTCCTTCGGCAACATTTCCGGCATGTAACCCTCCTGCCAGGACAAATTTTCTTCCGGCGAAAATCCCCGCCTGCCGGTCAATATTCAGTTGCTTCTGCCAGTCAAAACACTGTCCGCCGCCATAGCCTGCACCATCTACGACAATCGCTGTAATTTTCTGCTGCAGTTCTTCCGGCAGTTCAAAAAAGCTCTTTGTTTTTGCCTCAAACTCTTCCGGATCTGAGAGGTTTATGGCATACCAGACAGGAAGTTCTGCTGCCGTTATGGCATCCTCTGACAGCTTTCCGTGCATCTGGATGATGTCAAATTTCATCTGCTGCAGTGTCTTTATCTGTGCCGCATCCGGGGAAACGGTTACGGCAACCTTTTTTATCCGTGGACTGATTTTTTTCATAATTTCTTCTGCCTGTTGCCGGCTTAAATTCCGCCTGCTTTTCTCATAAAAAACAAATCCTGCGTAATCGGCCCCTGCATCATTTACATACTGCGCATCTGCAGGCTTTTTCAGTCCACAGATCTTTACTTCTGGTCTCATGCCTGATACAGCTCCTTCCATTTTTGTGCAAGTGCTTTCGGATTTTCCGATTCCATAAACGCACGCCCGATCAAAAAGGCATCCACCCCACAGTCTCGCAGGAACCGCACGTCCTCATCTCCCGTAATCCCACTTTCTGCCACAAATACTTTATCTTCCGGCACATAAGGGCGAAGCCGTCTGGTATGTTCCAAAGAGATCGTAAAATCCTTAAGATTACGGTTATTGACCCCGATGATTCTCGGGTTGATCTTCATCGCCCGTTCCACCTCTGCCTCATCATGGGTCTCAACCAGCACATCAAGTTCAAGTTCTCTTGCCAGCTGATAAAAATCATGCATCTGTGCATCATCGAGAATCGCTGTAATCAGAAGTACCGCATCTGCACCGATCACTTTTGCCTCATAAAACTGATACTCACAGATCATGAAATCTTTCCGCAAAATCGGAAGGCTGGATTTTGCCCGGATTTCTTTTAAATACGCAACATTTCCGTGAAAATGATCTTCCTCTGTCAGACACGAAATGGCATCCACCGATGCATTGTACTCACTGATGCGCTCCATCAGATCAATCTTGCTGGTAATCGTTCCGAGACTCGGGGAAGCTTTCTTAAATTCTCCGATAATCGAAAGTCCCGGTTTCTTTAAATGATTATAAAAACAGTCTGCCTCCCTCGTCTTTGTTTCCTCTGCCATGCGCCGCATTTCTGTTTCCGGAATACGTGCCATGTGCCCGGGAAGCCGTTTTTTCTTATCTTCTACAATTTCATCCAGTATCATATTTTTTCCCCTAATATAAATTGCGATAATCTAACACGTTCCATTTACAAAATTTTCGATGATGCGTTTGCCGTGCTCGGTATAAATGGATTCCGGATGGAACTGTAATCCCACAACCGGATATTTCTTATGGCGCATTGCCATAATCTCTCCGTCATCGGTCCGCGCCAGCACCCGCAGACAATCCGGCAGATCCTTTTCCTGCACTGCCAGGGAATGGTATCTTGCCACACGGATCGGAGAATTGATCCCGGTAAATACACTGCTTCCATCATGTTCAATCAACGACTGCTTTCCATGGAACAATGCCTTGGCATAGGAAACGGTTCCTCCCAATGCCTCACCGATGCACTGATGCCCCAGACAGATGCCAAGGATCGGTTTTTCTTCTGTAAATTCTTTGACAACATCCATGCAGATGCCTGCTTCCTTCGGATTCTTTGGTCCCGGTGAAAGCACGATCCGCTCCGGGTCCATCGCCTTAATTTCTTCAATGGTAATCTTGTCGTTTCGGACAACTTTGATATCGGAGTTAAAAATTCCGATATACTGATACAGGTTATAAGTAAAAGAATCATAGTTATCAATCAGCAAAATCATAAATTTTCCTCCTCTATAAGCGTCTTGGCCAGTGCCATTACTTTATTGCAGCACTCCTGATACTCATTTTCCGGAACGGAATCTGCAACTATTCCCGCTCCAGCCTGCAAATATACACGGTTTTTCTTTTTGATCATTGTCCGGATCGTAATACAGAAATCCATATCACCGGAGAAATCAATGTATCCGGTTGCGCCTCCGTAGAGTCCTCTGCGCACACTCTCAAGTTCATCAATAATCTCCATCGCGCGGATCTTCGGTGCTCCGGAAAGCGTTCCTGCCGGAAGGAACGAAGAAACCAGATCCAGCGGATGAAATTCTCCTTTTTTCTTTCCTTCCACCATGGATACGATGTGCATTACATGGGAATAATTCTGTACTTCCATAAACTGTGTCACCTTGACGGTTCCAAATTCTGAGATCCGTCCCATGTCATTTCTCGCAAGATCCACCAGCATGACATGTTCGGCGCGTTCCTTTTCATCCCGGAGCAATTCATCCCGAAGCAATGCATCCTCCTCGGCATCCACACCCCTGCGCCGGGTTCCGGCGATCGGACAGGTATACACCCTGCTTCCCTGCTGCTTTACAATCATTTCCGGGGAACTTCCGATCACTTCAAACTCTCCATAATTGAAATAATACAGATACGGGGATGGATTCAGTTCCCGGAGTTCTTTATACAGCTCAAATCCGGTCTGTTTTGTCTCAATCGTCCATCTCTGGGAAAGCACGGTCTGGAAAATATGTCCTTCCCGGATATACTGCTTGATCTTTTCGACTTTTTCGCAATACTGTTCTAAGGTATCGGACTGGTTGACAATCACACCATCATGTGTAAAATTTCTGTCCGGTATCTGTCCGGCATTTTTTCTTGCCTCCTCAATCAGTTCTGCTGCTTCTGCTAATGCTTTCTTTTTTCCGTCTTCCGAATCTTCTCCAAGAATCACTGCAGTCAGTGTCTCTGCCACATGATCCACCAGGATAAATTTTGTCATGAGCATCATCTGGATGGTCTCGATTCCAATCTCGTCTGGATTGTTATCCGGCAGTACTTCCGCATAGCGGACAAAATCATATCCCAGATTTCCGACCAGTCCTCCGGAAAAAGACAGCTCTTCGTTTTCTTTTACGATATCAAACTCGCTGTAATATTCTTTCAGACGTTCGAGCGGATTTCCCTGCCGGATTTCTTCCGTCCCGTTGTTTTGCCGGATCACGAGTGCATCCCCGCGGGAAGTAATGATCTCTTCCGGTTCTTTTCCAAAAAACGTATATCTGTCATAATTTTTATCATAACTTTCCAGAAGAAATCCTTTTTTGTTTCCTACCAGACTCTCATACATGCCGATCGCTGTTTCATTTACAATGCTGACTGTCTTTTTGTATACCCGTAATCTCCGCTTCATATTACTGCTCCTTTTTTCCAAATAAAAAACGTCCCTGGTCCGACTGCTGCCGGATCAGGGACGATTATCCTCGTGGTGCCACCCTTCTTCGCTCCGTAACTGAAAAACTAACAAAGGCAGCCATCCCCAAACCGGAAATAACTGCCACCAATTACGCAACCTCTTGTGATACAGAAAACAAAATCTCTTTGTCTCGATATCCATGCCCCTGTAACGTGGGGAAACGGCTCAACTACTCGCCTTACGCTTTCACCTTGCATCTAACGAATCCATTCCATGACAAACTATCCTGCCGGCTCACACCTGCCGCCGGCTCTCTGAAAGGAATCATCTGCTGTACTTACCTTCGCTCAATGATTTTATTTCTCTTTGATTTATTAACAGTTTAATACACTACAGTGTGTCTGTCAACCAAAACTTTAACTTTCAGGAAAATTTCATTTTAGGATACAATCACCTTGCGGAATTTTATATTTTCTTTTTCACTCTTTTCGTGTAAAATACATTTTACGGCAATGTTTATTGCATAACAACTTAAGAAAGGACTTATAGCTATGAAACAAAAAATAGGACTGTTTCTTTGCCTTGCCCTGCTCCTTACCGGATGCAGCTACCAGACAAAGACCATCCGTTTCGGTGCAGCCGACATCGGTGGGATGTATTATACCGTTGCAAATGCTTATGCCGGTCTGGCATCCAAAGAATCCTCCGACCTGAAATTTGAAGTTAAAAACACCGCCGGATCTGCGGCAAATCTACGGCTTTTGTCCGGAAATTACATTGATCTTGGGATCGCACAGGCGGATCTGGTCCGGGCAGCCCATGAAGGAACCGGCAGTTTTTCTGATAACAGACAACAGGGATACCGTGCCATTGCAGGACTTTATACCGAAGCCTGCCAGATCGTCGTCCGGGCAGATTCTGATATCCGGACATTAAATGATCTGCAGGGAAAAACCGTCAGCATCGGTGCCAGCGAATCCGGAACCGAACAAAACGCTACCGAAATTTTAAAACTGAGTGGTCTGACTTCAAAACTGGTGCACATGGTGAATCTGGATTATGCAGATGCAGCAGGAAAACTTGCCTCTGGCGAAATTGACGCCTTATTCTGCACCGCCGGCATCCGCACTGCTGTCATCGAAGAACTGGCAAAGGAATGTGATCTGCGGCTCCTTTCCATCGATGATACCTGTCTGGAAAAATTGCTTGCAACCACAAAGGAATACCGTAAATATATCATTCCTGCAAACACTTACAGTGGACAAAACAAAGACGTGACAACCATCGGAGTCAAAGCCGTACTGCTTGCTTCCGATGATCTGTCCAAAGAAACCGTGGAAAAACTTACAGAAACCCTGTTTTCCCACGCACAGGATCTGGCCTATGCCACATCTTTAGACGCTGCTTTTGACGAGACAGATGCATCCTCCGGTGTAACCATTCCCTTCCATCCGGGTGCTGCTGCTTATTATGCCAAGCAGGGAATCAGCGTCAATACAAAATAACATTTGAAAGAAGGACAACTATGGAAATACATTTGAATATGTACCAGACGCTGGCAGTTGCTGTACTGGTACTCTTGTTTGGCAGCTTTTTAAGACACCGCATCCGATTTCTGGAAAAATTCTGTATTCCGGCACCTGTCATTGGTGGTCTTTTGTTTGCAATTTTGACCTGTCTTTGTTATGTTACCGGAATTGTGGAATTTTCTTTTGACGACACGCTCCGGGAAGTGTGCATGGTATTTTTCTTTACCTCTGTGGGATTCCAGGCAAATCTGAAAGTTTTAAAAAGCGGAGGAAAAGCCATGGTCGTTTTCCTCGATCTTGTTATTACACTCATTGTCTGTCAGAACCTTCTTGCCGTGGGATTGTCCCATGTCCTGCACTTAAATCCGCTGATCGGTATGTGCACCGGCTCCATCCCAATGGTCGGCGGTCATGGTACTGCCGGAGCATTCGGTCCTGTCTTAGAAGACTTTAATATTCAGGGAGCCACCACGATCTGTACTGCAGCTGCCACCTTTGGTCTGATTGCCGGCAGTCTGGTCGGCGGTCCGCTCGGCAGACGCCTGATTGAAAAACACAACCTGCTGGCCACCGCAGTCACGGAAGATGACAGTCTGCTCATCGAGGATGAAAAAAAGCATGAACGTCATACGAATATGTATGCGTCCGCAGTTTTCCAGTTGATCCTTGCGATCGGTCTGGGAACTATTTTTTCTTATTTTCTGACAAAAACTGGACTTACCTTTCCGGTTTACATCGGTGCCATGCTTGCAGCCGCACTGATCCGCAACATTGCCGAATACTCTGGCAAAGCAACGATCCACATGGGTGAGATCAACGACCTCGGTGGTATTTGTCTTTCCCTCTTTTTGGGTATGGCAATGATCACCTTAAAGCTCTGGGAACTTGCTTCTTTAGCTCTTCCGCTTGTGATCCTGCTGACGGCACAGGTCGTACTGATCTGTGTATTTACTTACTTCATCGAGTTTAACATTATGGGACGGGATTACGATGCTGCTGTACTGGTTGCCGGAACCTGTGGTTTTGGTATGGGTGCCACACCAAACGCCATGGCAAACATGCAGGCCATCTGTGACCGCTATGTACCTTCCGTAAAAGCGTATCTCCTGATTCCCCTGATCGGAAGTTTATTTGCGGATTTTATCAACAGCCTTGTAATTACCTTTTTTATCAATATTTTGTAATTGGGAGGACAACGAAAATGTTTTGGAAAAAATTAAAGAAAAAGGCAACGGAAAAGCATAATTACGACCTGACCTACGACAATGTAGCGATTCCGGAAGTTCACACCCACAAACCGGAAGATCACGAAGAAACTCCGGGTGAAGATGCCCCGGTGCACTATGACAATGTAGCGATTCCGGAGGTACATATCCGCAGGAAAAAATAAAAGGCTCCGCAGAATCAAATCCCTGAGGGTTCCGGTTCTGCGGAGTTTTTCTTTTCCTGTCATTTATTTTAAATGCAGACTTTCTTCCTTTCCCTGAATCTGCAGCGTCACCGGGCGTTCCACATGTACGCATTCTCCCTGTTCTAACGTTCCTATCACGTTGTCTTCTTTCAGCAGTAAAATCTTCTCCGGAGAATCACTGATCATCCGGTATGTCTGTTTCGAAGGGTCATAGGAAATCTGACAATGTTTCCACTCGAATGTTTTGTTTCCTGCTGTATTCTTCTTTTTTGTGGAAGAATCCTCTTTCCGGCTGCGTTTCTTTTTCGACTTTCTCCGCCGGTGAGCTTTTTTGCGCCGCCAGCCGTGTCCAGACCGCTTCGGATTCTTTTCCCTTTTTATCTGCTCATTTCCCTGTTTTTCGGGTGGCCGGTACCCTCCTGTAATCCATCCTGTCAGTATGAGTATCCATGCGACTCCATGCAGCAGGGTAAAGAAATATATCCCTGACAACAGAAACGGATACAGTGCCGGAAACACAGCCAAAACAATCAGCAGTTCTGCCAGCACCAGACTGGTAAACAGCGTAGGCAGGATCATCGTCTTTTTTCCTTCTGCCAGAAACAACATTCCCACCGACAAAAAACAAAGCAGCACCGGGAGCAGTGCTGCGATAGCACAAACTGCCAGAAGCCGCATCTGTCCCACTCCCTGCACATAAGAAAGACTGCTTTTTACCGTACCAACCGTGACCGGAGCTTTTAAAACGAAAGTATCTGCCACTCTGCCTTCTGTCAGATACGTATAACCTGCCCTTCCTCCTGCTTTCACCACATCCAGACCGGACAGCGTCATCTCCTGCCCGCCTGCCGAAAACTTACAAAACGGCAATAGCATGGAAAGTAATGCCAGAAGAAGTGCTATTGCTGCTATATTTTTCAATAAACGTCCATACGTTCTCATGCTCATTTCCTCCCATCGTTTTACATTCTGACAGGCTCATTATAGCACGGAATCTTTTGTCTTCTTATTAAATTTCTTTTAAATTTTTGTGATTCACAATTGCCACCCAGATTCCCGGGGCTTTCAACGGCACCGAAAGGATATAGGCCAGCACAACACGCAGCCCCAGAAAGATCACCGTAAGTACCACTGACATCTGTGCTTTGTTGATTGCCCGGTAATATCCGTACAGCAGAAACAGACACCCGATTCCACAGTAAAACGAGCCCTCGATACGCAGATACTGCACACCACACGCGATGACCGCCGTCTCCTGTGCCTTCACAAAAATCTCCATCAGAGATGCTGCAAACATGCACACCAGAATGGAAATAATGATACTGAATACAATACTGATCGCAAAGGCTTCCTTCGTTCCTTTTTGGATCCGTCCGTAATCTTTCACCCCATAATTCTGTGCGACAAACGTGGAATACGCATTGCCGAAATCCTGTACCGGAAGATATGCAAATGTGTCAATTTTGACCGCTGCCGCAAATGCCGCCATCGTTGTTGCCCCGAAACTGTTTACAAGCCCCTGCACCATCAGAATTCCAAAATTCATGACCGACTGCTGCAGACAGGTCAGTGAAGACAACGTTATAATTTCTTTCATGATAACCGGATCAAATCCCTCACGCAGCATCCCTTTCTGCTGTGATTTCTACGGTTTCATCGTTTCGCCAGCCGCACGCCCTGGTTGTGACACAACAACATACAGCAAAATGCCGATTCCCGCTATATACTGGGAAACCACAGTTGCTGCCGCCGCCCCACGGATGCCCCAGTGAAAGCCTACAACAAACAACAGATCCAGTCCGATATTTAAAACGGAAGATACCGCCAGAAATACAAGCGGAACCGTGGAATTTCCGAGTGCCCGGAGCAGACAGGCAAAAAAGTTATACAGTGAAGAGGCAAGCAGCCCCGCATAAATAATAACCAGATACTGCCGCATCCCCTCCATGACTTCCTGTGGCACACGTAGAAACCACAGAATAGGATGCATACACACATACACCAGCACGTTAACGAAGACCATCACTGCCATGATGAGCACAAAAGCATGCGCCACAGCTACCCGCGCGCATGCTTATCGTTTTTCCCTTTATAAATGGAAAATAAGACTCCTGCCCCCATGGAAAGTCCCAGAAAAATCGAGGTCAAAAAGGTCATAAGTGTATAGGCGGACCCCACCGCCGCGAGTGCATTCTTTCCAACCACGCGCCCGACAATCAGTGTATCCGCAATATTGTAAAACAGTTGCATCAGATTGCCCGCCATCATCGGCAGTGCAAATAAGATAAGATTTTTTGATATTTTTCCTTTTGTTAAATCATAGTACATTCTTTTATTCCGTGATGATTTCCCCAACACTGCTTTCCATTTCGTCCTTTTCCAGAAGCATCTGCTGCGCACGCTTATCCTCCGCGATTGCTGTCATGATACGGTTGATATCCTCCGGACAGAACATCGTAATTGCCTGTGACAGGTCACTGAGATTATCCCGGTTGACCATCAGGCATCCGCCACCTTTTAAGCTGATGTTCAGACACTTGCTACGGTCGGTGACATCCCCGAGTGTAATCCGATTTCTGTCCGTATCACATACAAACGTAACCCCTTTGTACGTGATTGTACCGTTTTGTGCCAGATGCTGATACGGCGCTTTCTTTTCGGTTCCGTCTATATGCTCCCGAAAATTGCTTCCGCGCGTTTGTCCGTTTTGTGTACCCAGTCCTGCTATTTTTCCGTATAATGTAGTGTATCCTGTCTGTAATGCTCCAATTGCCATATTCTTTTTATCCTCCGTAAGTTACATCCTGTTTTTTATACCAGTCCATGGCCCGGTAAAAATCCGATTTTTCATAATCGGGCCACAATTTTTCTTCCACATAAAAGTCTGCGTAAACCGACTGCACCGGCAAAAAACCGGAGAGCCGCCGCATGCCGCCCCAGCGGATCACCATATCAATTCGCGAAATATCCGAAGAATGCAAAAAACCCGCGCTTTTTATGTTGGACAGATCCCATTTCCAACCATAATTTACAAGAAAATTCAGCCGGATACCGCCTCCGTTTATCGCAGTTCGCTTTGTATACTTCTTTAATTCTTCCGGAAAACATTTTGAATCGGTATTCCCGATCACGAGCAGATCCACCCCCTCTGTGGCAAGATCATGCACCGCCTGCACACACGCCTGCTGAAAGGCCTGCACCTGTTCTTTCGGACGCCTGCAATTGTCAACGGTAAACCCATAATATGTGATTTCCTGAATTCCATACGTTTTTGCCTGCTGTAAAAGAAGCAGCCCCGGTTTTAGTCCGTATGCATAACCGGCTTCTCTGGATAATTTATGCTGCTCTGCCCATCTGCGGTTTCCGTCCGGTATGATTCCGATATGCATTGGTTTTCTGTTTTTCATGCTTTTCACCTCTGGAAAATAATTCCCGGATTTGCATGTATTTATACATTTTTCCCAGCTTTTATTTTTGTAATGTATTTATCCAGTTCCATACCACAGGCATATATATTTTTCGCCCGAGATATAGCACAAAAAACACCAGTATCACCGTAAGTATTCTCCGAAGCGGCCAGTACCAAGGCTGTTTTCCAATAAAGCCTTTCAGAATCCAGATTCCCATTTTCGCTTCTTTTTTCTGATTGCACCGCATACAGGCAGTACATAAGTTTTTCATATCATTTGAACCGTGAATTCCAAACAATGCGGCTCTTCTACGCACTGCCGGATACTCCTCCATGCAATGAACCGGAAAAATATGGTCAATCGTTATTTTATCTTTTGGCTTCTTTTTCCCACAGTATGCACACCGGTATTTTCCTGTAGGTGATGGATATTTTGCAAAAAAAAGGCTACGGTAATTGCTGCTTCGCGTATACTGCGTTGGCACTGCTTCAAATGTAAGATTCCTTCTTCTGCAATAACGCTGCATATGATTTTTTTCCCATCTGGAACATTCCTTTTTTTCATAATATACTCTGCCATTTTCCCTCCTGATACGGGTATATTTCTTCCACCACAGAAAAATGCGACAGCGCTTTACGCTTTTTGTTCCATTTTTTATTCTTACGGTATATGTCTGTGCCAATGTTGCAATTTCCTTTATTTCAATTTTTGCTTTTACAGCTTATAATCCACATGTTGTCCCATGAGCTTCTCGCGGTCCGTCCGGACTTCATTACTCCTCTCTACAAATGTATATTCACCTATTTTATCCATAAGCTCTTCTACAGAATTGGCAGTTAATGTAATGGTCTGTGTATCATCCTCACTCTCAGTCCTGGATTCTTTGGATTTCTCCAGGCGTTCCTTCTCCTGCTTTTTCTCTGCCTTTTTCTCCGCTGCTTTCTTTTCCGCCTTCTTTTTCTCCGCAGACTTTTGAATTCTGGATTTCTGATCCGACGATGATTTTCTGAGCACTGCAAAAAACGAAGTGGTTCCACCATCATTCACCTGCATGCCATACTCCTTTACATCAGCACCGGATTTTTCCACGCTGGATTTTAACTGTTGCAGCTGTGCTGTTGCTCCACTGAGAATTCCCTCGTATTTCTTACGATAACTCTCATCCGTAGCCATTCGTTCAATTTTCTCTTCATCAATAAGAACGACTGTCTTAATATTATTTGCATATTTTGCGGCATTTGCCTGAGCATTTGCTTTCTGATCTTTGCTTACCAGAATAAAATCATAATTTCCGTATTTCTTTTTTAATTTTTCATAATACTTTTGCGCTTCTTTCGAAAGTTTTGGATCACCAATCGTCTTTCCCAAATCTTTGGATTCCGTTACCTTCTCTTCTTTCTTTACTTCCCCGGTTTCCGTATCCCTGGCTACTTTCGTTTTTTCCTTACTGCCCGGTGTATAATTTTGAGCATATACATTTGAAACTATTGTGTTTGTATTAACTGCCATAACCCTTTCTCCTATCACAAGATCAACATCATTGTGCCAGCCCCTGCATCTGCACTGCTACTAATACAAGTATCGTCACATCTTTCAAAAACTTTATACATCGAATGTGTTGATCCGGCATATATGCAATATTCAGAAATTTTTCAGCAGAAATCCACGAATTGTCTGCACATAATCCTCTACTTTCAGGACTGTCGAAAGGTGCCCACCCGAAACATATTTGATGGTTGGATTATGCATCAGCTGAATGAGATCTTTCTGCATTTTACCGGAAAAGAAATCCTAATCCGGAAGTATCAGTAATATTTTGCCTTCCAGTTCCTTAAAATCCGACTCTGTGACAGGTGTCTGATTCATCAGATCAGCCAGCAGCCCGGAAATATGCACATCTTTTTCCTTCGTATGATCCTTAAAAATAGTTTCAAACATCTCCTGTGCATACGCAATTTCTTCTTTACTTTCATTGCGGATATGTCCCATTCCTGCCCTGATCAGTTTCGGTTTTAATTTTTCATAATTGCAATGTTTCATATAAAACAGCATAAGCGGTGCAAGAAAATATTTCTTCTTAAGGCTTTTAAGCGTAGCCGCATCCATCCCACCGGTTGAAATCAGAATGATTCCGCCAACTTCTTTCGGATACTTCTGTGCATAGATCTGTACAACCATACCTCCGTCACTTGCACCAACAAAAATTGGCTGTGTTACTCCGATCCTGTCAAAAATTATATTTACAAAATATATGAAATTTAAAAAGACGGCTCTTCCGTTTGATTGAAGCTCGTAAAAATGGTGGGCGATTTATCGACCACCACAAAAAAATCAAAAAATTTACACACTTTACTTGACAAACTCAAAAGGGATATATTCTATTTTCTATCTCTCATCTTATTCTTTAATTCCTGAACCACTTCCAGATAATCTCTGTGTTTCATATCCGGAAAAGCCTTGATCAGCCGTCCCTGTCCCACAAATGTATGCTCTACGATTGAGCTGGATAACTCATCAAATTCTTTCTGTAGATCTGCCTTATTTTTGCGAAGCGTCTCAATGGATTTATTTACTTTCTCTTCCGTTGCTTCCTTAAACTCTGCCCTGGCCAAAGCCGCCTGCACCTTACCTTCGCCAACTTTCTGTACGGTATCAATCGTCGTTGTTGCCAGAGAATCACTGATCTTATCACTGATCACCCGCATGTTGGCACGAATTGTATCCAGCCTCGTAAGTTTCCTGTTCAGTCCCTGAATAACCGCAACGGTCACCATAAGATCCGCCAGATACAATGCATAAAGTATGGCAACGACCATCCAGCCCACAATGGATGGCGCGTGCGCAGAAGTGTGATGTTCCACAAAAGACTGAAATACTTTCACAACAAGCAGAATCGCCACTCCCCAGATCAATGAGAACTCCAGACAGATATATCCATGAAAATTCAATGGCTTGTTGGAATAATCCCACCATCTTGCATGAAAGCAAACGTCGAGGAGCCATCCGGCGATCAGTTCAACCGCAGTTGCCAAAATCACACCAAACAGGAAAATCATACCGTCATTCAGCTGGTATCCGCTGCCCTGAAACGTATTCATCATCGCAAATACCGAAAGCACTCCAAATCCGTATACCGGACACACGGGTCCATTTAGGAATCCTCTGTTAATTACTTTTCCACAGGCTACCGCATGATAGACAACTTCAAGTGCCCAGCCTCCAAATGAATAGATCAAAAAATACCAGCATATCTGGTAATATGTCATTCCACAAATCATCTTTTATTCCCCTTATTCTAATATTCCATGTTAATAAAACAGCTCTCATATGATAGCTAAATGCCGTATTCGATGATTCCTTTGCATCTTCTGTCTGTTCCGATACCAGTTCTATCAAATTTTCCGCTTCCAAAATAATCACCTGCTATTTTCTCTAACTGCTCTGCAATCTGCGGAAACGGAAGGTTCAAATCCAATGTCCGCACCCATATCGTGTTGCCATCCATAGAATACTTATTATTCGGTGTTATTTGTTCCTGTGTCTTTGCATATAGTAACATTCCTGCAACATTTCCGGTTTGATTTCTATCCAAATTTTTCACATACGCAAATATCTGATACAAATTTCCCGAATGAATGCTGTTAACATCATTCTGTGTCTGCATTGTATGCCCATAATACTTTGCATCAATAATCAGTACTTTTCCGGCAGATTTCAATGTAATATCTGTTACCATGCCTGGCAGGAAATCAATCATCCCATCGTCTATATTCCACGGAATTGTATCAGGATTTGCCTTATACTCCGGATGATGATAACGAAAATATTCCAGAATAAACTTTTCATATAAACTGTGCATAGAACGTTCATCCAAAAAAACTGCCAGCTTAGTTTCACCTTTATCTGTTGACAGTAACAAACTGCCAAGCACCAGATAACAAATATTCATAAGCATCCGGTAACTTTGATTGTTACGCTGGTAGCGAATCCTGTCCCATCGTATCTGATCTGGTTCTATCATATCTACGTTTTCAAACAAAATCAGATTTTTCTTCAAAAGAACTTTTCTATCCGGTTTCACAGTTTTCTGCCGTATCAATATCATTATGGTAGTTTTCAAAATGCGGTTCAGAAGATTATTTTCAGATAGTTCATCATATTCACATGCCAGCTTTTGCCTATGTTGTGTTCTGTTTTTTATCGTTCCCTGAAGATTAAGTTTACCTCTTAAAACGGACAATTCTTCTGATTGAAGAATATATTCCTTATACAATCCCTGTTTAAGCTGATTTGCCACTCCTTTGCCGAGTATTGCGGCAAACATGTCATGAATATTCTCAAAGTCCTCTGTAGCCACCGAATCATAATTTGACTGACGCAGGGACTGAAATGCATAGGTCAGCATATAATATATATTTTTTATTAAAATCCCTTTGTCATTAGTCATTAAACACCCCTCTTAAAATATTCTGCCACTTTTGAATTTTTGCAGGTTCGTCAAACCAGTATTCCTCAAGCATAGGTAAAATATCATACTCAACCACAGACTGCATCCATTCATCTGTACATTCATCCTGCCCACAGAAATAACTATGCCCGATGCAGAATCCAGAACCCAAAGAAGGATCTTTTGCTATCTCAAAATTGAGATCCTTTATTTTTTCAATCAAGGCATAAAATGTATCATCATTAAAGCTGTCCAAATACAACCGGAATCCCTCACCTGACGGTTTATATCCCATAATAAAATCTTCATAAGAATAATTCTGATGAAACTGAATAAATTCTACCCGTGATTCATCCTTAACACCCATAATGGAATAGGCAAGCCTTTTTGCTGCAAATGTTTTTCCCACTCCCGGTGCTCCCTGCAAAATAATATTCTTTTTGTTAAGAAGTAAACCTTTCAATGAATCATATTTTTCAGAAGTCATATATACTTCTGAAAGAAAGTCCTCTTTACTATAAGACTCTGCTTGTTCACTACCAATCGGATTCTCTTGATTTTCCTCACGCACCATATCCATGATAAAATCATATTCTCCTTTGGTCAGCTTAAAGAGACTTCCCTGTGGATTCATAAAATATTCCATTTTCTCCAGTTCCGGAGCATCTTTCAACAGCGTGTAATCTATCGGAGATGTTAATCCCTCTATCTTTTCAAAATACAGATTTTCGCCATCATTTTGTTTGGTAACACGACAGATTGCCACAACCTGCTTTACCGGATTTGATTCATATCCGATAATCAGATCACCTTCTCTGGCATCAAGGAAATTCTGAAAAATTCGTCTTTTATTTCCATTGTCATTGTACATCGTATAATTCTGTTCTTCGCCAACCTCAATGTCCGAAAAACTCCATATCTTCGGGTTTGCATTCAGCCACCAATAATTAACGCTGTTTTCCGATTGATCTGCATATAACTCTGTATCAGAAAAATCTACATCCTCTAACGCTTCCTTCAATTCGTCCCGCAGTTTCCAGACAAATACACCATCTTCATCAGAATTTACATTCCTGCCAACAAACAAAATTGTCCAGTATCTCTTATTGCCGTTTTTTTCTTTTACTGAAATATCACAACCTGTCATTCGCTTCGCCAATGTTGTTACACCGGTATTGTAGAAATTAGGTGTTTCTCCGTATTTGACCGAAAGTTGCTTACAGGTTGCCATTCCTCCATAATCAAGAAATCTGTACAATACTTCCCAGCTTTGCGTATTGAAAATACTCTCATCATCAAATAGTTCTCTCCAATCATCTGCGGGGATTCCAAAATCTATGTCCGCACCTATCCAGTCTTCTTTCGCCTTCTTTGTTTCATCAGCCAGATAATTTGCTATGTAAAAAGATAAATCAAAAGTGAGCATCCTGTGGCTTTCGTCTGCATAACAGTCAGAATCAAGGTTACTTTCAAATAATTCTATCAGCTCGCTATCCTGCGAAACTACTGACTGCATCTCGCTAATCAGTTTTGAATTTCCTTTAATATTCTGCTCTGTATGCCCCTTGGTTGGTGTAAAATTATTTTCCAGATAAATTCCGGTTGCCTTACATACGGTATATTTGAATATATCATATTTCTGCGGATACTTCAGACACAAATATACCGTAATCGCCATAGGACGCTGATAATGCTGATATCCCGGAGATGATCTGTCACACAAGTCCTGTGCCGAAGATTAGAACTGCAATATACGCTCTGTCACATCTTTGGATTCATCATAAAGATTGAGAAACATTGCCCGTACCGCTTCTGTATCATCCTGTGCGTACTGAATCACCATCTTTCTCGGAAAATTGTTCATAGATGCCAGTAAATTAGCAGTTTTCTCAGTTGCCTTAGCAAACATATCTGCAAAGTCATTCGCATTGATGTCCCAATGATCCTGAAACCATTTCACCGCTTCCCATTTATATTTTTCCCCCTGCCATCTTTCATCAAAAATCTTCTTATATTCCACAAGCGCATTTTGCAATTTCTCCAGAAAAAGACTTTTTTTTGCAGAAAATAAATAAAATTTCAAATTAAAGAGCTTGCAATAGTTTTTATTCAGAAGTTTTCCTTTTTAAAGTTGGTGCCAATAAAACACTTTGTAGTTCAAAATTTGGCGTTACATCATATGAAACATCTGAAATTATCCCATTATAACTGTTGTTTTCTAAAATAGCGCTTACACTCTTCTCTTTTGAACTTCCAACGCTCTCTTTTTCAACATCCGGCTCTAAAGTAGCAACAACATCTCCATTTTCATCAAAAATTAACGTACACTTTTTTACTGGAGGATTCAGGGTTTGCATTGTCGTTTGAAATTCAGAACTGGAATAATCAGCCAGCATAGCATACACTTTATTTTTTAATGCACTATCTGTATTCATTCTATATAATACATCTCCAGGAATAAAACACTCAAATCTACTATTTGAAACTCCTACATTTATCCCAAATTTATCATAAATTTCATTTACTATATTATTAACTTCCGTTGTTCCTAATTGATCACTAAACTTAGCATTCTCTTTAACTTGTTTTTCTGTACCATTAACATAATTCATAGATACATTAGATAATGCCAATAAAGTTTCTCCTATCACAATACTCATAATTCACCTCCATTTTTGTATTATCTCTCTTTATCCTTCTAAAATAAAATTCACAATATCATCAACTTTTTTGAATTGATATTTATTTATAACATCAGATGAGATTTCTTTATGATATTGATTACTAACCTCATCCAATAAATATACCAAGTACATCCTCCTGAAAGACATTTTCCTTAAATTCAAGCCATTCTATATCGTATGAGCATAACTCTTTTATGATTCTTACTGATCTATCCATTTTTCATCAACCTTTCAGATTTATTGCCCACCCATATTATAACACAGGTGGGTAATAAATTTATCTTTATTTTGCACTAATTCCACTGTCCGCATCCTTTCATTGATTATTTGGGTTAAATGTACTGTTTTTGATCAATTTATTTACTAATTCATTCCCTAAAACTGGTCAGATGACCACTTTCTAGGAACAAAAAATGGACGAAGCAAACTTTTTTACATTTACCTCGTCCGTTAATGGGTTACAATATTAACTTTTCTTACCTTAGCCCTTTACCAGCACATTATTTCCATCCTGCATATTATCTGATGCATAATGTACTTTGTTCTCCGTAATCAATTCTTCGATGCACTTTCTAAAAGTCTTTGAAGCATTACCTGAATATCCCAGTCTTTTATATAACTCATTTGCAGAAATGCTTTCTTGTTCCAGTTCATTTAATATAAGAGTTTTTATCTGGTCTTTCGTTCTTCGCTTTGGAACAGCAACAATATCTTTCGGTTCGGTTTTGCTACTGACAGCTTCCTTTTTCAAAAATGCCTCATGAATCGGAATAATCACTGAAAAGAAAGAACGTTCTTCATCCGTGAGAAGTAATGGCAGTGGTGATCCGTTTTCCTTTATTGATTTAATTGCTGTTGGAATACCGGTATTTCTACCTTCCACAAGATGCAGTTCCTTTAAGAAATCACCTATTCGTCTATTCCGATACCTTCTTGTTCTCATCTGATATTTACTAATATCCTCATCAGAAATCGACCTGTCTGGTCCCGGAGAACTTGTTATTTCAATTTTATCAGCCTCTATGCGTACTGTGACAGGCTCATGTATCTGGTACGATTTGTGATAAATTGCATTAGAAAGAAACTCTTCGATTGCTTCATAGCTATAATTTTTTACTCTTACAGCCTCTGCTTGTCCGCTAATCTTAAATACCTTTTCAGCAATCACATTGTTTTTTATATAATTCAGAGCGTTTCGTAACTGATCGTCTATCGGTCCTGTAAAGATACGTTCCTCCATTCCTTGCCCTGTTGGATCCGGAATATTAACCACCTCTATCTGACTATACGGGAAAAACGACTCTGGATGATCATTGAAAAATAAAATTCCCACATTCAGCGGCTTGTAATACTCCGACGGTCCGTCTGCTATCCTTAAATTTCTTGCCAACTGCTCTGTATCCATAGTGTCAATATCATTCAACAAGCTACTATCCACATTTTGCAGATAATTCTTTATAATTGGATATTTTAAGTCCTTCATCTCTGCTTTAGGATTTATCCTATCATCAAACGGAATATTGTGAGATAGTGACATTAACTCTTTTACATCTGTATCAGTCGCCTCTATTGTACTGGATAACTTCCGGATATAGTATATCTTTTCGCTGTTCTTTGTATCTGGTGCCTTAGGACATGCGTACGGTCTTTCGTATCCACCAGGACACCATACCAAAAGAAGTAATTTCCCATCAAAATAAACAGGCTCACTCTGAGGAATGTACACAGGTTTAAGATATTTACAGTATCTAAGCAGATCTTTTTGAATCCTATCTACTGCATCTGGAGCAATACCTGTTACTGGACGAACAAGTTTTCCATCCTTTTCTTTCGCTCCTATAACAATGTATCCACCGCCCCAGTTATCAATATCATTAGCAAATGCACTGATTGTCTTTAAAGTAGTATCTGGGTTCCAGCCTTCCTTAAACTCTATTCTCGCCCATTCCACGACATTTTCCGTTAAAAGTTTTTCAATAGTAATTGGAATTGCCATATTTTTTCTCCAATGCTTCTTACGATTTGCTTACGACTAAGCTTACGACTTAATTATAAAGTCGTAAGCAAGTCGCGTCAATTATATTGTTCCACTTTTTTAGAAAACATCATCCTCACTCGCAAAATTGTTTATCTTGCTTCTGTTTTCTGTCTTTCAATAACCTTCTTAACAAACCATTGTACCGCAATCCTGGCTGCGTCCGCTCCATCCCTGATACCAACACTTGCTCTCGCATACCCTAAGATTTCTCCTGACCTGCTATAGCCGCGTCCTCTAAGCTTAGCTTCGTGCCAGATCTGTCTTATTCCGTTTTCGTCAAGTGCTTTTAAATCTGCCGGAAATGGTGCAGATTTCAACAATTCCAAACTGAATGCACCATCTACCTTACCAAGCGCATCCTTATATTCTGGGAAATAAATCTTCATTTCCCTGTGCATACGGTTAATTGCCCGGATTCTGTCCTCATTCAGCTGATCTCTGAACATAGATAACCTGCAAAGCTCCGCATAAAGCTTCTCCGGAAGGTACGGCATCATGGATAATCTTCTCCATCTGTGTTGCTAACGTGACAGGAAGATCATCCGTTTCTGCCCACCCTAATGATGTTGTTAAATCCCCCTGTGGATCAGCGTCCACCAGAAGAACCCTTTTCCCTTGATTTGCAAGTCCTATCCCTAAATTGACCGTAGTGGTAGTCTTGCCTGTTCCTCCTTTCTGATTGGCAATAGCAATCACTTTACATTTTGACATCTCGGTCTACCTCCTCTCTTGAAAAATTTATAGCCACTCCTTTGTGTGGAATGGCTATGTACTAAAAATGGGCATGAAAAAAGCCGAATGATTCTCTTCTTTTTCTCAAACTCGTATGTTTCTTTTTAATTCACTTATATCCCCGTAATTATCAATAATTACCAGTCCATTTCTTTAGCTATTCTAGTTCTCTCATCTTCCACCATTGGAACTAATTCTTCCAATGCATCATGTAATTCCCTGTGATTATCTTTCGAATCATATGTGATTATTTCTAAATTTCGATTTTCCTTTACTATTCTTTTATACTCAGTATTAATTCCATCTTTAGAAGTAATAAAATAATGGCAGGGACTACCCGGAAATACAAATGAATAATTTTCTAAGACTAATTGTATATCCGGATCAGAAAAACCGCAACCTATAAATATAAACGTATGCGTAAGAGAAAGAGCCTCCAACAGTCTATAAAAAGCTGCATTTTGATATCTAGCATTTGTATACTGACTTCTCGTAAAAATCATTTTTGAACTTTCATCAAGAGTTCCATGAATTTTTAAAATAATCCGTTCTTCTGATTTTATCTTATTAACCAAATCTGAATCATAATATTTCTTCACTAAAATTGTTCCTGCTGTTTCTGCCTGCGCATATACTTCATATATTTTATCTACATTCGGTGTAATCACAATTTTTGAATCTAATTTCAGAATATTTTCATGTATTCTATGACTTTTGTATTTAGGTGTCAGAAATTCTTCTCTTGCAATGCGTTCGAACCTTTCATTTCCTATTTGATTTACTAGTACTTCACATGCTGTTAAATAATCTTTTTCATTTAACAACTTTCTTACATATTCAACGATATTTTCATCTGTGACTTCACTTATGCCCTTATTCAAAAACTGTTCCCACGTAGGAGGGCGTTTATCGCCTTTTTCGCTTATAGCATTTGCTGATACCCCCGCACCTAAAAATAAAACTACTTTCCGCTTCGCAATCTTCTCTATAATATCTACTGGCCATTTCATTACATTTTCTCCAAATTAATCATCATCTGATTTGTAATCTTATCCATTACTACTTTAAAATCTTTCACTTTTGCAAAATGAGCACCTACAATACCATCTGTACTAGTTAATTCGAACGCTGGTCTATGCGCTGACTGAGACAGTGGGATAATACTATTAAAATTCGGTATAGTTCCTAATTCATAATTGATCTCATTACCTTTATTTTTTTCATTAACTATATCTATAAGTTCTCTTTTTATGGTCATAGGAACTTCTGATAAAATTCTTTCATAAGCCTGTACAGGTCTTCTAATTCCGTCCACTGTTTTACTGGTATATTGCTGTGTAACATAACCCAAAAATTGTATATATGAAATTGGTTCAAAAATATTTTTTAGTTCTGTATCAGTACACCTATTAAATCCTTCTTTAAACGTATCTCTCCAATTTTTTATTGTTTTTCCTATATTTTCAATAGCCAAAATACTAAAAATATCAGAAGACATAGGGGTCACAAAATAATCACACGATAATAAGATAGATCTATTTATTGCCCCTAATGATGGTCCCATATCAAAAAACACATAATCATAGTCATCAAATTGTTTTATTAAATTATTAAATGTCAATGTTGTTCTAATTCCACGTTCTCCCCCTGATAACGCTGCGCTCCAATCAGATGCCAAAGTATCTTCAAAAAGTGCAAGTTTCGGATCTCCTGCCAAAAAATCAAAACCGAACTTCTCTAAATTATATACTTCAACGTTTTTAACATACCCTATTCCTTGATTTACCGGTTTTATCACGTCATAAATTGTAAATCCCTTTTTGTCATAATACACTTTTGAGAACAAATCATCCGTAAAACAATAAATAGTAGAATTGCATTGTGGATCAGCATCAATTAACATCACTTTTTTTCCTGTTCTAGCAATATATGCACTCAAATTACAAGTTAACGTGGTTTTCCCTACTCCTCCTTTATTATTAAACATTGCTATCGCTTTCATTTTTTCTCCTTTCATTAACCATTCATTTTTAATCTTTATTAGTCTATATTTCATATCTTCTCTATAGAATCTATTAAACTGCTCATTTTTTCTTCACCTCACCCTATTGCTAATTCTTATCGTTCAAAAAACAAATCTCTTACTGCCCACCTTGTATTGGCTAATCATATTCTCTTATTTTGTCCGTAACACTCTCCATTTTGCTTTCTTACTATTTTATCACATTTCATCCGTATAACACAACAGCGCCCTGTCTTTTACGACAGCTACAATATATATCGGCGTAATTGTTTCAATTATAAATTCCATCCCAATTTGTTCAAAACAAAAGACCGAACAGATTATCTCTGAGCGGTCTTTTGCCAGTTACACTATTTAGTTTTGATGGTCAAGAACCCATTGCAATAGGTCTTCATATTCTATTTTCCCAGCTGCAACATCAAGAATAGTTTCGTATAATTCTTTTTGCATATACTTAAGTTCTATCCCGTTCAAAGCAAGAAAAACCAACATTGAATGCGTTCCAATCCTTTTATTCCCATCTATCATACAATGGTTTTTAATCAACCCATATCCTAATCTTGCGGCTTTCGCTTGTATCGTAGGATACAATTCATCCCCTCCAAAAGACTGAAAAGGAGTTTCTAAAGCTGAGTCCAGTAAATTGTAATCTCTGACTCCTTCGCTTCCACCAGTCTGCTGAATCAATTGAGTGTGAAGCATAAGAATCTGCTTTTTGCTCAGTTTTTTCATTTAGCCAGTACCTCATATGCTTCCTTATTCTGCTCCATGAGCTGCTTTGAAATACTTAACACATCTTCATCAGATGCAGTAAAATCCTTATCTGCTTTACTAAAATCTATAACAAGACACTTCAGCAATACTCTTTTTCAATTATATTTAGCTTTTCATTTTGTGAAAGTTTCTTTGATAACAAAGTTCCCAATAGCCGGTGTAATTCATGCTTTTTATCCAGTCCGAGTAACTCTTTTCTAAGATTCCACAAAAGGCTCTCTGCCTCAATATCATTTTAAGCGAGGCTTCTTTCTTATGGAAGCAACCAAATTTTCTATGAATTTTTGCGATAATATTAAAAAACAGACACATGACCATAGCCACATATCTGCTCCTCATTCTTAGCCTGTTCGTATGTCTTATGCTCGGCGGCAACCTTTGATACTACGAAAAGCTCCTCCCTTGGCACACCACAGGTACGCACTCCTTCACCTACACCGCGCTCATTTCCATAAGCCTGTGCAGTATCAATATGTCTGTATCCGATCTGTGTTGCAGCCTTTACCGCATCTGCCACCACGGCATCGTCAATAAACCAGGTACCCAGCCCTAACTGCGGGATTACTACACCATTGTTTAATGTAATTGTCTTTGTATACATCTCTGTCTCTCCTTCAAAAAAATAACACTATCATGTTCTGATAGTGTTATCATAATACCTGTAGTTAACTTTAGGTCAAGGTTTATTTTTGCTTTTGTTTTTATTTTTCTATCATAAAGGAAAAATAATATGCAAAATCATTTGCCGGAATACCCTCTCCTGTTTCATACGCCTGTATCGCTGTCGCTTCTATAGAATTTTCTCCATACAGCAGAGCAACCAGTGGCTGCTCCGTATTACACAAAAGCTTTCCCCGTTCAGCAATCCCGGATGCCGATCTGAGGCAATATTCCCGGTTTTTTACCCCATCCAATATAGGAAGCTCTGTTGACATTTTGAAGCCCTGACCTGCTGCGATCAGCCGCACCTGAAAGCGGTCAAAATCCGGAATGATCGCGATCATTCCATCTTCAGGAGAATCAGTACCTGTTCCCACCTGCATGACTTCATCCTTGCTGACAGGCTCTCCTTTCTGATAGGTTGTAACATAAATCGTCAGCTGCTGAAATGATTTTGCCACCTTATATTTATAAAGGAATGCTCCATCCACACCGGCTAAAAGCTGTGCAGTCTTCATTTCTGTACTGTCCTGATCAACCGGCTCTATATAATTCTGTGGTGCATGGGTGTTGTAAAGCTGCGTTGCCAGAAACAGTACCAGTCCCACAGTAACTGCTATAAGACTTCCAATAATCCGTCTTAAGGTCTTCTGTCGCCTTTTCCCATCTGTCGTCACCTGGAGCAGGTTATTCTCCGACTTCTGCTGCAAGTCGTCATGTCCAATGTCTTCCCCGGCAAGAAATTCATTCAGACTGATTCCCAGTATTTCACAAAGCGGGCTGTATACAGAGACATCAGGCAGACAAATGCCCCGTTCCCATTTGGAAACTGATTTGTCACTCATGCCAAGCTTCTCAGCTACCTGCCTCTGTGTCAGCCCCAGTGCTTTTCTCTTTTCTGCAATATATTTTCCGATTTTTACAAGATCCATTCCGGTTCTCCTTTTCAGATAAGTATCCTTCATTCCTGCATATACGAATACCGATATGCGTCACCCAGCATTACTATCCACGCAGAATGATTATATAAATCATACAATGATTCACCCCAAAATGACACCTCTTAAAAGTAGAATTATGTTTTAACGCTATCATCTGATCTATCCGGAGTCCCGAACCAGCCCTTTTAGAATGCAGCTTTATAAATCTCTACGATATCTTCCTTACTGAGCGGTACAAAGGAACCCTTGGAACCGTCACAAGCTTTCTGTGCCATGACATCAAAATTCTTATCATCTGTAATACCAACTGCCCGCAGATTCTTTGGAAGTCCCATCGTCTCAAAGAAGAACGTCTTGAGCGCATCGATTCCCGCATGTGCAAGTGCATACTCATCCTCCCCGGAAAGTCCCCAGACATTTTTCGCAAATTCCACAAACATCGGAAGTGTGGCATCATTTAAAATATGCTCCATCCAGGCAGGTGTCAGTATTGCAAGACCTTCTCCGTGGGTAATATCATAAAAAGCACTCAGCTCATGTTCCATCGGATGCACACACCAGGCAGGAGAACAGCCGTCTCCCACTACACCGTTGATTGCATGTGTGCCTGCCCACATCAGATTGGCACGCGCTTCGTAATTATCCGGCTCTGCCAGTGCGACCGGTCCGTTTTTGATCATGGTGCGCAGCAGTCCCTCTGCCATAAATTTCTGGCAGTCTGCATTTTCCATAGAGAAATAATTTTCCATCGTATGGCTCATCATATCAGCCGTTCCGGCTGCAGTCTGCTTTTTAGATACAGAATACGTATATTCAGGATTTAAGATCGACATGGTCGGAACCATGTACGGAGATCCTGTACCCCATTTTTCATTTTTCGTCAGATCTGAAATCACCGCAAACGGATCCATTTCTGTTCCGGTTGCAGAAAGTGTCAGAACATCAAAAATCGGAAGTGCTGCCTTGATCTTTGTTGCATCTAAGACAAGATCCCATGCATCCCCGTCATACTTTGCACCTGCTGCAATTACCTTGGAGCAATCGATCGTACTGCCGCCGCCAATGGCAAGCACCATATCAATACCTTCCTCTTTACAGATCGCAACACCCTTTCTGACTGTTTCAATACGCGGGTTCGGTTCTACACCGCTAAGTTCAAATACTTTAAGTGCCGCATCCTTTAAAAGCTGCATTGCAGTATCATAAATTCCGTTTTTCTTGATCGATCCACCGCCATACACAAGAAGGACTTTATCACCATATTCCTTCAGTTCTGATAAGTAGGAAATAGTATCCTTTCCAAAATGAATTCTGGTTGGAATCTGAAGTGTAAAATTGTACATAAGCTTTCCCTCCGTTTCTTTCCTGTCTGCAGGAAATGATTTTGTAAGATTTTCTAAGATCACGTTTTGATCTATCTTTATTATACAAAAAAATGGGGAATTTCTCTATAAAATTTCTCTTAATTATTACGCCTCTTTCTTTAAAAGGCTGGCATAGCTCCGGTCGATCCCGATCGCTCCCAGCGGCGCAGTCAGGATGATCGCGAGGACTGCTACCGATAAAACTGTCTTACCGCAGGCAAGCCCTGCTGCCAGCGGAACAGAGCCGATCGCTGCCTGCACGGTTGCTTTCGGCAGATAAGCGATCACGCAGAATAATCTTTCTTTCCGGTTCAGCTTCGTTCCCGCCACACTGAGCAGGACACCGATTGTGCGGAATACAAGTGCGCCAAAGATCAGCAGAACCGCCTGCAATCCTGCGCCTAGTGTATACCGGATATCCACAGCAGCACCCACCAGAACAAACAGGATCACCTCTGCTGCCAACCACAGCTTCCCAAATTTCTCAGACAACCTCTTTGAAACAAACGCCGTACTTTTCAGCCTGATCACACACGCCATACTGACCACCGCCAGCAGACCGGAAACTGCAACCGTTCCTTCCAGCCAGCCTTCTATCGCGATCAGCAGGAACGAAACTCCCAGTACGATGATCACTTTCATACTGTTTCTGATGCAATGTTTTTTTGCGTATGCCGTTTCAAAGAACAGACACAGCAAAAAGCCAAAAATGCCGCCAAGCAGAATCCCCAGCACAATAGAAACCGGAATATTTACAAAATCAAGCACATTGGCGGTTCCGCCCTGGGCCATGCTCAAAAAAGTCGTAAACAGCACGATCACAAAAATATCGTCACAGGAAGCCCCTGCCATGATCATCTGCGGAATTGCTCTTTCTGTCCCATATTTTCGTTCCATCAGGCTAACCATTCGAGGCACAACGACCGCCGGTGAAACTGCTGCCAGGACCGCTCCCATGACTGCTGCCTCGATATGATTCACACCCAGAAGCACCGGTGCCAGCAGAATATAACCAATGATCTCACAACTGGCAGGTACAAAAGAAAGCATGATCGCAGATCTGCCTGCTTTTTTCAGATCCTGCAGATCCAGTGAAAGCCCGGCTTTCAATAAAATAATGATCAGTGCCATCTTTCTGAGTTCCGCGGAAATCCCCAGAATAGAAGGATCTAACAGATCCAGCACATAAGGGCCTAAAATAATACCGGTTGCCAGCATACCAATGATACGCGGCAGTTTGATCTTCTGGCAGATGGCTCCCATTGCCAGTCCTACCAGAAAAATGAGTGATAACGATGTCAGCATAATTGCTCCTCCTTATTGCTTACGCAGAAGTTTAGCTTAAAATAAAAAAGCTGACACTTCTGCGACATAATATCGTAGAAGTCATCAGCTCTGTAAGCAGTTTAGGTTTCCCAAGGGAGAACTTCATTCCCTACGCTGTATAATATAACAGTGTTTTATTTCTTTGTCAAATCAGCTAAATAGCCAGACTGCCGGTAATTTTCTGAAATTCTGTGCACCGCACTGATTACTTAATTTCGGCATAACTCTCTCCTTTGTCTAATATCTGCTTCAGCTTCTGCGCCGCCACGCTCATAGGGCGTTTCCTGTCATATACCATACATACATAACGTTCCGGGATTTCTTCCTTTAACCGGATCTGAATGATCTCATGCTTTGCCAGCGCTTCTTCTGTCATCTCTTCCGGCAGAAAGGCAAGCCCCAGCTCACTTTTGACAAGTGGCAGCACCTGATCGGTCGTCGCTGCCTCTGTATCCGGAATGATCTCCACGCCATATTTTAAAAAGAGCTGGTTGTAAAAATGATAGGTTGTTGTTTCTTTTCCCAGACAAATATAAGGATACTCTTTTAAATCTTTTAAGGACAGCTCCTGACTTCCCATCGCCGTAAATGTCCTGCCGCCGATCAAAATATCTTTAAATGCCTTTAAGCGAACCTCTTTCAGCGGTGCTTCCACATCAGCCGGTGTTGTAATCACCGCAAAATCTGTTTCTCCGCTTCTGACAGCACTGATCGCCTGCGGCGTAGAATGATTGTATATCTTTAGCTGTACCCCCGGATATGCAATATGGAATTTTTTCAGTCTGTCGAGCAGATAGATATTCAACGCGATCTCGCTGGCACCGATTGAAATGCTGCCATGCTCCAGCCCGACACTTTCCGCCAGTTCTTCTTCTGCCTGCTGGATCTGCATCATGGCTGCTGAAACCCTTGTATACAGCCGTTCTCCTTCCGGCGTCAGAAAAGCGCCCCGGTTTGTACGGATAAAAAGTGTACAGTTGACCTCCTGCTCCAGACAGTTCATTGCCCGTGTGATATTAGGCTGGCTGTTATGCAATATATTGGCAGCTTTTGTAAAGTTATTGTACTTTGCTACATAATAAAATATTTTGTAATACTCAAAATTGACATCCATACTATACTATATTCCCTTGTCATATCAAATACTTATTTTTGCCATATCAATAATATCTTTTACTTATTTCTGGTACATCATTATAATCATTGCAGAACGAAAAAACAATAGATGGAGGTAAAAAATATGTTAACTGCTGTGACTGGAATCAACTGGGGTGACGAAGGTAAAGGACGTGTTATTGATCTTCTTGCGGAACAGGCAGATATTGTCGTCCGCTATCAGGGAGGAAACAATGCCGGACATACCGTTGTTACCGATCAGGGAAAATTTGTACTTAATCTGCTTCCTTCCGGAATTTTGCATTCAAATGTCGTCTGCATCCTCGGAGATGGCATGGTTGTAGATCTGGAACATCTGGAAAACGAAATCGCACAGATTCGGAAAAATGGAGTTCAGGTATCTCCTTCTAATCTGAAATTATCCACAAGAGCAACCATTTCCATGCCCTGGCATCGTGTACAGGATGAACTGGAAGAAGATCGTCTTGCCCAGTCCGGTTCTGCTTTCGGATCTACCAGACGTGGTATCGCATATGCTTACAGTGATAAATATCGTAAAAAAACAATTCGTCTCGGTGATCTGCTGCATCTGGATGATGAAGCTATGCAGGCGCGGCTAAAAACCATACTGGAATCCAAAAATCTGGAGCTTGCAGGCTGTTACCATCAGGAACCGATGTCTTATTCCGCACTTTTATCCTGGTGTCAGAAACAGGCACAGCTCTTTGCTCCTTATATTTGTGATACAGGACATTATCTGGAACAGGCACTGCTCAACGGCAAAAAAGTAGTTCTGGAAGCACAACTCGGTGCAATGCGGGATATCGATTACGGTATCTTCCCTTACACTTCCAGTTCTTCCACAATTTCAGCCTACGGTCCGATCGGAGCCGGTATTCCGGGCACACCAATTGACCATGTGGTAGGCGTTTTGAAAGCCTATTCCACCTGCGTCGGTGCAGGACCGTTTGTCGCAGAAGGTGCCATGTCAGACTCCTGGATGAAAGCACTCAGGGACTATGGCGGAGAATATGGTGCAGCTACCGGACGTCCGCGCCGTGTCGGACCTTTTGACGCTGTTGCCAGCCGTTATGGACTGAAATGCCAGAAGGCGGATAAAATTGCCCTGACAAAACTTGATGTTCTGAGTTCCTTCAGCGAAATACCGATCATTATCGGTTATCACAAAAACGGAACCATCACCAAAAACTTTGATCCACTGGATAATCTGCATGATTATCAGCCTGTTATCGAATATCTGCCTGGCTGGACAGAAGATATCTCAGCATGTGAAAGCTGGGAGCAGCTTCCGGACAATGCTAAAGCCTATGTTGCCTATCTGGAGAAACAGCTGGATCATGAAATACAGTTCGTTTCTGTTGGTGCCAAACGGGAACAGTATATCGTAAAAGGAGAATGGGTATGAGACATTTGATCGATCCTCTTGATTTTACCAAAGAAGAAACATTGCGGGTTCTGGATCTTGCCGACCGGATCAAAGCAGATCCTTCCATCTATTCCCATGTGGGAGACGGAAAAAAACTTGCTACTCTTTTTTATGAGCCAAGCACCCGGACCCGCCTTTCCTTTGAATCCGCCATGCTCAGCCTTGGCGGACAGACTCTCGGATTTGCCGGTGCTAACCAGTCCAGCGCCACAAAGGGAGAAACCATCGCAGATACTGCACGCGTTGTCAGCTGCTATGCTGATATCATTGCCATGCGTCACCCAAAGGAGGGTGCACCGCTCCGTGCTTCCATGTATGCAAAGGTTCCCATCATCAATGCCGGTGACGGCGGACATAACCACCCATCCCAGACGCTGATCGACATGATGACGATCCGTCAGCTGAAAGGCAGACTGGATCATCTTACCATAGGCTTTTGCGGGGATCTGAAATTCGGTCGTACCGTACATTCTCTCGTAAACAGTCTCGTCCGTTTTCCCGGCAATACATTTTATTTCATTTCCCCGGATGAGCTGCGGGTTCCCGAATATCTGGTGGAGGATACTTTAAAACCATCCAATACCACTTACCATGAGGTAACTGATCTGGAGGCAACAATCCCGAAGCTGGATGTCCTGTATATGACGAGAGTACAAAAGGAGCGTTTCTTCAACGAAGAAGATTATATCCGTTTGAAAGGCACCTATATCCTGACTGCGGATAAACTAAAGCTGGCTGCTCCCGATATGCCCGTTCTGCATCCGCTCCCCAGAGTCGATGAAATCACACTTGATGTGGATGACGACAGCAGGGCAGCCTATTTCGACCAGGTACAAAACGGTGTATACCTGCGAATGGCACTCATCATGTCACTGCTTGGTATCCCAGATCCACAGACAAAGGAGGAAATACTTTCATGTTAAAGGTTGAATCCATACAAAATGGAATTGTGATCGATCATATTACAGCGGGAAAAGGGATGGAAATCTACCGGCTTCTCGATCTGGAGGCTTCCGGCCAGTCCGTTGCACTTTTACAAAATGTAAAAAGCCGGAAATACGGAACAAAAGACCTGATCAAGATCGAAGGTACCACAGTACCGTCCCGGCTGGATATTTTAGGATATCTGGATGACAAGATCTCCCTTATCTACATCCAGAACGGTACAGTAGACAGAAAGGTACATCCTGTACCACCAAAGGAACTGAAAAATGTGATCCGGTGTCAGAATCCCCGCTGTATTACCAGTATTGAGACAGACTGCGATCACATCTTCCGTATGTCCTCCTCCGGAAAGTACAGATGTATTTACTGTAATCAGGAAATTCATATGAAAAGCCAATCATACACAGACAAATGCGCCATGGTAAGGAGATGATCTTATGGCACTAGTATTACCACGGGAAGAAGAAGTGGAAAATATGTTTTCCAGAATTCTTTCCTCAGAAGAATCCTGTGAAAGACTGATGGAAACATTTTATGATCATTTATGTGATGATAAAAGAGAAATGGACGCTGATCCACAGCATTTTGCGGAAGTATTGCTCAATGCTTACAAGAACGGAGATGTCAGCGCCCTTTTACTGGAGCTCTGCAACAGAAGTATGTTTGATCTGTTAAAGGAGGCTTACCTGATCCCCCGCCGTTTCCATGGGAAAAGCGGCGAGAATCCCGTTCTTCTCACAGATGCTGAAGGAAATCTGCTGCCAGATAAGTCGGACAAAGTTACCCGACACGAATATAAGAAATTTCATGAAATCTATGAGGCACACCATGCTGCGCCCCGTTCCAAACTATATCTGGCAGATGGCTATCATCTGGTCCGCTATTATACAACCGGCATGCAGATCTGCGAAAAGCAGGAAGACAAAGAAAGAGGTATTTTAATTCTTTATGCACTTCCTGATACAAAGAAACTGCATCTGACAGAGGCACAGGCTTATGATATTATCTGGTCTGCCTTTCAGGATATCCAGAAAGAAGCCTTTTCTGCCATCGTCTTCTATGGGCAGGATACCGGCATAAAATCCGGTAAAGGCTTTGATGAACTCGGCGTTTTATTGCCGATCCACCAGTTTGAATCCAATATGCTCCATCACATGCGTGCCATAGACGGTCTTGTATTGTCCTGCCGTGAAGAAATGATTAAGTTAGCCGGGAGCAACAGTTTAGACCTGACATCAGAATAAGGAGTATATCATGAAAGCTTCTACTGTCACAATACCTGTCAAAAAAAATCATATGGAGATCCACTGGCACGATTATGCAGACAAAGAAAATCCTGTTCCGATCGCCAAAGCCAGTCTGGATGCCAAGGCATCCGTGATCGGAAGAGTCGGCATTATGATGCTCGCCTGCGGAACAGGAGCCTGGCGTGTGCGCAGCTCCATGAATGAATTGTCAGAACTGATGAATATTACCTGCACCGTGGATATCGGACTGATGTCCATTAACTATACCTGCTTTGACGGCGACAACAGTTTTACACAGTCTCTCTGTCTGACAAACACCGGTGTCAATACTTCACAACTGAATCGTCTGGAAAAGTTTGTGATCCATTTTCAGGAAAAAGAACTGCTGCTAAGCTGCGATGAAATTCATTCTGCCCTGGATGAAATTGAACGGATCCACAGCCTGTATTCCCCGGTGGCACTCGCTGTTTCCGCTGCATTGGCATGCGGTGCATTTACGTTTCTACTTGGCGGCGGTATGATCGAGATGCTTTGCGCCTTCATTGGCGCAGGAATCGGTAATTATATCCGATGTAAACTGACAAAGCATCATTTTACTTTATTCCTATGCATTATCTCCTCTGTTTCCGCTGCCTGCTTTACCTATACAGTGCTTCTGAAGCTCCTGCAGCTTGTATTTGAAGTAAATCTGCAGCATGAAGCGGGCTATATCTGTTCCATGCTGTTCATTATTCCGGGCTTTCCGTTTATCACAAGCGGAATTGACCTTGCCAAGCTGGATATGCGTTCCGGTATAGAACGGCTTATGTATTCTCTGATCATTATTACCGTTGCGACTATGACCGCCTGGATCCTTGCCATGCTGCTCGGGCTGAAACCTATTCCGTTTCTTCCCCTGAACCTGGCACTGTGGCAGATGATCCTGCTTCGTTTATTGGCCGGCTTCTGTGGCGTCTTTGGATTTTCCATGATGTTCAACAGTCCTGTCCGGCTTGCTACAGCAGCGGGACTGATCGGTGCTGTCTCTAATACCATGAGACTCGAGCTCATAGATCTTTTCTCCCTTCCCCCGGCTGCAGCGGCATTTATCGGTGCCTTTATCGCTGGTATCCTCGCTTCCACATTAAAAGGACTGTCCGGATATCCGCGTATATCCATCACAGTCCCTTCGATCGTTATTATGGTTCCGGGCTTATATCTATACAAGGGCTTTTACAATCTGGGCGTTATGAACCTGACCGTTGCTGCCTCATGGCTTGCTTCCGCACTGCTTGTTATTCTTGCTTTGCCATTCGGTCTGATCTTTGCCCGTATTATCACAGATAAAACCTTCCGCTATTGTACCTGATCTCTCCTACAGCTTTACCTGGATAAAAGAATGGTGCATTGCCGGTAATATTTTCTCGATCAGGTCAGAAGTCTTAAAACGGATGCTGGACGTGTTGATGCACGGATGGCATCCGATCATTTCTCCCGAAAGCACATCCTCGTCGATCAAAAGTTGCACCTGATCTTCCGTATCATTCATCAGTCCCATCACACTGACAGAACCCGGTGTGATATCCAGAAACTTCTCCATGTATTCCGGCTTTGCAAAGGAAAGTCTTGCCGAACCGATCTGCGCAGACAGATCCTTTGTATGAAACGTCTTTGTATCCGGAATCATCAACAGATAAAACGCCGTTTCCTGTCTGTTGCACAAAAACAGATTCTTGCAGACAGTTGCCTGCAATGCCTCATCGATCTCCTGACAGTCCTCCATCGTCATCGCAGGCGCATGATCGATGCGCTTATACGAAATACCAAGCTGATCTAAGAGATCATATGTCCGTATCTCCTTTGCCAGCCTGCCTGTTGTATCCTGTGGTCTTCCTTTTTGTAATTCCATATGTAATGCTTCCTCCTTGTCGTTATAATAGTCCTCTGTTATTTTATGATCACCGCCACAGCGCATGGCACTTTGCCATCACACCATGTATATGTTACATTCTGATACCCTGCATCCGCAAAAAACTTCTGATAGGAAGCAAGTGTGAATTCCCTTTTAAAATCTGCTCCTGCTTTTCCGATCTGCGCCGTAATCGCATTCGTTTCTCCCTTTTCATTCTCATTCATATAAGTCGGAATAATGATCCTGCCACCTTTTTTGCAGACACGGTCAAGCTCATGCAGTGCCTTATACGGTTCCTCCAGCAGATGAATAACATTCGCCGCCACAACCACATCAAACCTTTCCGCCGCAAAATCGATCTGCAATATGTTACCCTGCTGAAACGTTACATTCCGATATCTTGCACATTTTTTCTCTGCTCTTTTCAGCATTGGTAGAGAAAAATCTGTGGCGATCAGACTCTTACATTTTCCGGCGATCACACCACTCAGCATACCTGTTCCGCACGCACATTCCAGTACCTCATCTGTCGGTCGTATCAGATCCGCTATCACTGCACATAAGGTCTGATGTGTTTTTCTGTTTATAATGTTTGTAAAAATATCGTAAACACCCGCTACTTTATCCCAGAACATATTATATTCCTCTTAAACTCTCACATCTTATAATAACATTGTTATTGTACCACATTGTACTTTCAGACACCACAAATATCCTAAACAGTCATAACTACTGAAACATATTCCATAACAAAACACCCCTTCACATAGTGAAGGGGATTATTTTCATGTATACATCTGCAGCATCCTATTAATACGTTTCTATTCTTTCTAGTGTTCCATAACAATTAGGCATCCAAAGTGAAACATACTTTGGTACATCTTTTACTTCTAACTTGATATTGCTCTTATCCTCTGTTACCCAAGTAATAGTAAGATTAACATCACTCATACAGTCCTCCGAGGCATGTCTAGAATAATATCTATCCTGATACCGTAATACATCATCATCAATTTGGGCAATTTCAAACGAATAAATGCCATAACTACTATCATAATTTACCAATGCCTTTTCAAATCCATCATCTAATTTAACATAAATCTTAAAAGTGACTCCTGTGGATTTTTGCATCCATGCCCCTGTATATTTTTTGTATTCATCACATAATTCTTTTTTCTTTTGACAATCTTCATAATCATCCTTTACTTTGGCAAAACAGTCAGATGCCTTGTTAAGGAATCCGCGTTTCATCCAGTTACATCCGGCATCATAGGCTATTTCGTTCAGTTTTTCTTTTGCATCAAGATATTCCCCGCATTTTGACAAATATTCAATAGCCTCTTCATATTTTTTCTCATCGCAAAGCTTGATTGCAATCTCGTAGTTTGCTTTTTGATTCAAATCCACAATCTTTGTATTATCACTCGATTCATACTTCTCAAACAATAAATCCGTATTCCCTTGCTCATAAAGTGCTAATGCATCTTCATACTCTAATTCCTCTTTCATTTTTTTTAAATACGATTTTGCATCTGAATAATCTTCAATATCGGAAAACAAAAGTTGAGCTTCTTTATAATCACCCTTATTAAAAGCATCCACAGCCCTCTGATACATATTCTCAGTAACATAATCCAAAGAATCTTTATACGTCCCTAATTCTTTCAACAATTCATAACCTTCTTCATAGTTATGATTATCAATTAATTCTATTGCCTTATCATATTTTCTCTTTGGCTGTATAACATTTTTGTTTATGTACGATAAGACACATATTATAAATATAACTGCACATATGCTACTTGCTATAACAATGATCTTCTTCCATCTTCTCTTTATTTCCGCTGCTTTTCTCTGTCTTTCCAGTTCTGCTGCTTTATCTTCCTTCTTCTTTTGTATATCACCTAACTGCCTGCATTCCTCCCGTTTTTCCACACAATCCTTATAGCCATTCATGGTTCCAAACATTTTTTCAACTGTATAATAATCCTGTGAAGTTTTGGCAGACTCCATTTTTGAAAGAATGTTCATATAATCGGTTTCCTGCCTATAGCTTGCCTCGGAAAACAGCTTCAACGCTTGCTGTTTGGCTTCTTCCACTTTTTCTTTATAAGTTTGCAAAGCAACCGCCATATCCTGATGCTCTTCTACCAAAGCATTTTCCCTTCTATGCGTAATCTCTGTAAAAATCTTCTCCTTAGCACTCGCTAACTTCTGTGCATATTCGCCCTCTGCATATTTATAAGCCTTACTAATCAATCTATCTGTTTCAAAATACTCTTCTTCCTCCTTTAGCTGCTTCTCATATGCATTTGTTTTATCATAATATGGAACGATAATATTAAATAAATCCGCAATAGTATCTGCCTCCAGATAGCCTGGAATTGTATAGGTATTCATTACACTTTCTTTTATCTGAATACTTGCTTCATCCGGTGTAATTAATTTTTTGACCCACTCGCTTTCATGATTTAGTCCTATGCAATGTGTAACAAATTCTTCTATATTGTGACATTTTAATGCTGCTAAAGCCTGTCCCATATAACTTTCTGCCGATTTAGCGTTCAGATTTAATGCCTGATCAAAAAAAATTTTTGCATTGTTCCAATCACCATCTTCAAGTGCAATAAACCCACGCTGTACAACCTGAGATTCATTTCCACTACCATTACCGGCAAACACGATTGTTTCGGTTTTAACTTGATCTTTACCTACGATTTTAGCAATGCCACGCAAAAGATCCTGGATAAATCCCACCTTACCCATATCTTGTCCTTGTAAATTTTTAAATTCAGCAGGCATATCATAGGGATCAATATCTGCATAACATGGGATCAGAGTCTTTTCTTTATCAGACATCCTCATTTCAAGGAAACGACTCCATTCATTTCGAACCCAGACAGCATTATAGTATTCATACTTTGTTCCGATTGCCAACATTACTTTGGCTGAATTCAATGCCGAGAAAATATACGGTTCATACTCCTGCCCCAGTTTGTCTTCCAAAGTAATTCTGGAAAAAAATACCTTGTATCCCTTATCTGTCAGAACATCATAAATGTCTTGTGCTAAAACACTATCTTTTGTTCTTTCTCCTTTTTCATCCGTTTCTTTATAGCATATAAAAACATCAAAAGGTTCTTCCTTCGATGCTATATCTAAAATTGATTTTTGAATTCTGTCAATTTCTTTTGCTTCCTCGCGATACACAGAAGTAGCTACAGAATCAGCATAATCCAATGCCGCCTGAAAATTTTCATCTTCAAAAATGCTCTGATAAGAAGTTCTATGGCATGTCGGAATTTTCTTCCCGGTCAACGGATCATCTACATATTCAATTCCATATTTACAAAGGCATAATCCCCAGTATGCCTCCGATTCTGCAGAATACTCTGCCAATATATTTTCATAGATCCCTGCAGCCTTATCAAATTCACAGGCTAGACGAAGATAATTTGCTCTGTTGAACAAATTCATCTTTTTCTCATTGTCTGCCGTTGGTATTGTTTGTTTACTTCCACAGTATTCGCATTCACATACTACAGAATTATTCTCTATTATAAGGTCTCCGCCACACATTTTACATTTGTATATCATTTTCTTATCTTCCTTTTTGATTTCCTATCCATCATTTGTAGTAATTTTTCGGTATTATAGTAAAAATGCTCCGTTGTACTTTCATTTTTCATTGCTAACATATAATCGATTCTACTTCTAAGTGTTAAATCCAAAAAACCATGCGCCATCTGATATGCTATTCTAAAATCATATGCTTTGTTTATAATGCCTGTAGCAAAGAATTCTATTTGCGCCAAGCATTCACTTAATACTTTATATTCATCTGAATGCTTATCATTTACAAAATCTTCTATTTCATCTTTTTGGTATTCGTAAAAGAAATGTAAAAAAACTTGCAAATGATTATATGCTTCTATAGTTGCTTTTCTTTTTTCATACATGAAGGAATTATAATATGATAATAAAGAAAAGAAAAAAGCAGCTATTGAAACCACTAATGACATCCAATTTATATAGCAATCTGTCATTTTACTTCATTCCTTTACACATCTGATTTCTCTGCTCAACAAGACCTGTTATTTCAAGTACTTTATTCTCGACAACCTCTTTCGCATCGTCAGAAGCAAGTACTGCCAAAACTTCAAGTTCTGCCTTTATCCTCACTTCTACTTCATGAAGCTGCCTATTTGACACCGGATCGGAATACTTGATCTTCTCTAATAATTTATCAACAGATTCTTTATTCTCTGCACATGCACTTGCAGATACTTTATTTGCCAATACTTTTATTGCATTCCACTGACTTGTCTCCTGCACCATATTATTCTCGACCTGTACTACCATATCTCTTGCAATATCACCTGCTTGCATTCCCACTAAGAACACACCTAAAATAATAACTTCAATTACAACAACAATCCAAATAGGTATTACAACTAAAAAAGAAAGCCCAAACACAATAAGACTGAATACGATTTGTGTACCTGTATATTTATAACCGATCGTAAATAATGGGATTCCATATATTCTGCTCTTTACATCATCCCCTTTTGAAAAAGCATAATATGTCAGTATATAACCTAGCAGCAATGAAATAATGCCAAAGAAAAATGCAATCCATACGGTTACATTTCTCTGCAAAGGCAACAAGAAAAATAATGCTGTAAAAACAACTCCTGCTACCAAATATCCCAGCCCAATTCTTTTAGCATTCTGATTCATCCTCTATTCTCCTCTCTTCTTACCACACTCAGGACAGAATTTACTGCTGATTCCCTTTTCACCACATGTACAATCCCATGTCTCTGGCATTTTTACTTCTGGTCTCTTTGCTCCACATTCGGGGCAATAATTACTGTTGATTTCCTTTTGACCACATATACAATCCCATAAATTATTATTTGAAGCAGTACCAGTCACAGAAGCCTTCCCTGCTATTACATCTGAAAAATCAGTACCCATTTCTGCTCCGGCTGTCATAATTGGACTCATCACTTCTTTCGTCATATTGATTACACCACTCATAGCACCTAAGCCTACTCCAATCCCTGCCAGATCTCCCAGACCACTTCCAGCGCCTCCATTTCCAGTGATACCATTTTGCATGGCTTCCAAACCAACTTGCCTTGCTGTTTCCTGCTGATAGGTATATCCTTTTACTCGCATTTCATCTGCCTCCGCATATGCTCTCATCTTATAAGCATCTGCCTCTGCCTGCGCTTTCAAACGTAATGCCTGTGCATCTCCACTCGCTGAAATTGCTTTAAGTTCCGCTACTGTTTCTGCCTCTACACGTTTTCTTTCTCTAGCAGCCTCTGCTTCTACCTTTCGGATATCTTCTTCCCGTACCCTTAATATTCGATCCGCATACTGCTGTTTCAATCTTCTATAATTTGGATCATCATCTGGCGTTACAATTCGTGTAATGAAAAATTCTGGCATAAATAATCCATATTCACCCAAAGTAGGATTAATTGCATTTTTCATCTTCTCAGAAATAACATCAATATAAGCATCAATCTCCAAGATACTTATATTCTCTTCCTTGATAATACGAGCGAGTAATGATTTTACCTTTGTCATGATAAGGGCTTTGAATTTACCCACCATCAAATCAGTTTCACATCCACTTCTCTGTATGATATCTGATACTCCAAATTCATTTGCTGTACCAACCAGTTTTAAAACCAGTTTTCTTGTATCAGATACTTTAATGCTAAAATTACCACATGCACCAATTTCAATATATATACCACTTGCAGGATCGAATAAACGCACTTTAGAATCCGTTCCCCACTTTATTCCCATCTGCACAGCTAAATTAACAAAATAGACCTCCGCTGCAAACATATTCTGTGAGGACGCAATTTGAAATGTCTTATTTAAGATTGGTAAACTGCCTGTCTCTAATGTATATCTGCCGGCGCCAAAAGAATCTAATGCTTGTCCATCTTTAAAGAAAATTGCCTCTTGCGATTCATGGACGATAAGTTGTGTTCCGTATGTAAAATCTTGAATAGGATGCTTATAAACAAGCATATCATTACCTGCTTCATATCTAATCACATTGATTCGATTGGAATCTGTCATTTCCATTCTTTTCTGTTCTTGGATTACACTTAGCACTCCACCACATATCGGACACTTTACTTCATTCTGTCCCCATCTGGGTTTTATTTCAGCTCCACAAGAAGAACACCTAATTGATTTTCCCATTTGTATCTCCCTACCTGTACATATTTTAGTTTGTGTTGTTTATAAAATGATATTTTCTATTGTATTTCTTCTATTTGTAATATAATAACATTTTCCCGTTGTTGTTTCAAATATTTTATCATTTTAAATAGGGCTATCATAAATAAATAATCTTCTAAAATATGTTTTGAAAGGAGATTATTTAATGGAAGAATATGTACGCGAACGAATCACACAACTCCGCATCAGTAAAGGGATATCTGAATACCAATTGAGTTATGATCTAGGACACAGCCGTGGATATATCAATAATATATCTTCCGGTAAGTCTCTTCCTTCTATGAGTGAATTTTTTGCAATTTGTGATTATTTTAATATTACACCTTCGGAATTTTTTGATTCCAAACAAACCAATCCTGCACTTATTTCAAAAGCTATTTCAGAAATGAAATCTCTGACTGAAGATGATATGTTATTAATTCTTACATTTATCAATAGATTAAAAAAATAATATTTTCCCATATAATTTGCATGCACAAAAAAGCTTCAAATCCTTGCCTTACAAGGATTTGAAGCTTTTCGTACTCTTCTCTTTATTTCCATAACCCCATAACCATGTTTATCTCATCAGCCATGCAAACGCCTTTGCCATTCGTAAAACAGGATCTTTGAAATGTCCTCCCGGATTCCATTCCAGCGTACAAAAATGCCCGCTCGCCTGCAGATGTGCATAGCCTGTCCGGATACAGGCTCCCACCTGCGCCATAACAGGATTTTTGGTCTTTTCTTCCTTCTCACCCAGACTCAGATAAACCTTTTCCGCTCTTATCTCATGCTCTTTCATATAAGGGATAAAGCCCGGAAACCAGACGGAAGGCGAAGCTGCTGCCACACCTGCAAACAGATCTGTCTGGTAAGCCGCCCACAACGAAAAAAGCCCGGCAAGAGAATAGCCTCCGATATAATAGGTTTTACTTTTGTCTACACACAGCTTCTTGATTTCTTCCAGTGTCTGTGCTGCCCCGTCTCCAAATTCTTCTGTACCATATACAGCAGGGGCTTTCCACGGCGTAAGTTCCTGATTCCACGTATCCACCTTTGCCGCGATAAGAGAAAAGGGGCGTTCGGTCATTTTCTGTATCTCTCTGACTTCGTCCTCTACTGTAGGCAGATCATGCTCTCCCACAAGCTGGATCAGCACATTCTCTGCCGCCTGCTCACCATATTGATATATTGTCATATTGCTTACCTGACATATCCACAACCGTTTCTGACCGGCTGTTCTTCTCCCGAAACATAATGTGTTCTGAATGCCATATTACATTCGCGCAGCTCCATCTTACCGTCAATATATGGCTGGTACATTTCCAGAATGCCCGGCGCACACCCATCACAGCCACCCTCTATATTTCCAAGTGACTCTGCTACGATTGCTTCTCTTTCTTCCTTTGTTGTATCTTTGATCAGTAAACTTTTCATGAGTTTTCTCCTTTTCTATTTATCTCATCCATATACCCAGCAGTAATAATGCCTGCTGGCAATGCCACAATTGCAATTCCCATAAGTGCTGAAAGCATGGTAATTATTTTTCCTGCATAAGACACCGCATAGATATCACCATATCCTACTGTAGTAAGTGAAACTGTTGCCCAGTATAGAGCATCAAAGAACGTTGAAAAAGTATCTGGCTCGATATTAAACACAATCAATGCAGAAATAAAAATATATCCAATTGCCAATATGCCAACCACCACCAAAGATTCTTTCTGCTTTTTAAAAACGTTTATGATTATCTGAATATTCTTGGAATAACGAAATGCTTTAAACACTCTGAAAACCCGAAATGTTCTTACCAGTCTAAAGATCTTCAAAACCCTAAAGCCTTTATTTAATAAAGATATTGATGGCAATATTGACAATAAATCTATAATAGCCATAGGTGTAAATGGGTAGATCAAAAATGACTTAACACCTTTTTTTAATTTATAATCTGCTGTCATAATTCGCATCAAATAATCAATAATAAAGACAATGACAGAAATTATATCAATACAATCAAATACAATTCCCTGACTTTTCGTAGTAAGCGGAATCAGACTGATAATAATTGTAACCATCATAAAAATATCATAGAAAGAGCTTACTCTATCATTATCTCCAGCCACTTCAATAACTCTATAAATTTTTTCCCTCATAAATCATCTCCCACTGCTCTTTTGTCATTCTATTTGTATGTCCCACTCTCGTTTCATTGAGCAGTGGCACCGGAACATTTTCACAAGTATGATGATAAACAAATCCAACCTTTTCCTGCACTCGTTTCGATTTTTGATTACCATCATAATAGCCGCACCATATAGTATGCATCCCAAGATCCTCAAAGCCGTGGCGCAGAATCTCTCTGACTGCCTCCGGTACATAGCCTCTGCCCCAGAACGGCTGTCCCAGCCAATAGCCCAGCTCACTCTCATCATCCCGATCAGTCATATCTGTATGCCCGTTCAATATCAGTTCAATCGCACCGATAGCTTTCCCATTCTCTTTTTCACAAATGGCATAACTTTCCGCACCGTTCAGTACATTCCTGATCACTTGCAGACTTTCTTCTACCGATTTATGTGGCGGCCAGCCTGCGATTGGACCGATTTCCGGATTCTTTGCATATTCGAACAGACTCTCTGCATCCGACTCCTGCCATTTTCTTAATAGTAATCTCTCTGTTTTTAACATTATCCCTCAACTTACGATTTACTTTCCATCAATTTAATTGCTTCATCAACAGACACACATGTAGCAAATCTCTTTGGCCACATCATATCATTGTAATATTTATAGGTTTCCTCTCCAGTCATATATTCGTTATCAAACGTTGAATTTGCCCCTTGCGGAACAATTACTTTATATCCTCTTTCAAATGCAGATTTCACAGTTGCATCTATACAGAAGTTTGTCTGTAGTCCTACTATCATTAATATATTATCATCCTTAATATAATCTGTAAAATCTTTATTTCCAAAACAACTATTGATATTTTTTATAAATATCTTTTCCCCATCCTTTGGCATCACTTGTTCTGCAATTTTGAAATCTTCATCACCGACTGAAAACCCTGTTCCCGGTCCATCATCATGCTGAAAATAAATAACCTCTATTTGATTATCTCTGGCTGCTTTTATAATTCTTGTAGTAGCATCAATAAATGCTTCAAAATTAAAAAGTCTACTATCTGTTATTCCTTTTTGTATATCTATCACGAGTAGTTTCATTCATTTCTCCTTTACACAAAAAAATTCCGATTTTCTCTCTGACCAACTATGTAACAAACCGGAATCTAATCAAACTTAAATACATTAAGCCCTGTTTCTTCATCATAAACTCTGTCAACTTTTCCATCAATGACCGTAATTACCATCTCACAG
>OLVO01000135.1_pt1 | contig 81378 bp, 74 predicted proteins | sample 1672571 | NCBI WGS metagenome assembly OLVO01 (sample SAMEA3136700, study PRJEB25190) | human gut metagenome | biome: human gut; feature: human-associated habitat; material: faeces | place: Austria | collected 2013
TTAGTCAAGTATGGAATTTAACTTTTCAAAGTGGAATTTACTTTTTCATTTCAGCATAAAAAAATAAGGAGAAACTCTCCTTACTTAGTATACACAAATACTTCTTCCTCTCCTGTAGGATTTAAAGCCATGTCTTCAACGATTGCATCTGCAATCTGTTCGTTTGTAACAGTAGATTCAGTATAAGATCCTGTTGTTGCAGAATAATCAACAGTTTCAGCAACTGGTTCCTCATACTCGATAAAAGTTTGTCCATCAACTTCTCCAGCAGTAAAAGTACCCTCAGGTTGATTACTATAATCAGGTTGTGCTTGATCAAATGCATCACCAGAAACATTTGGATCTGGAAATTCAGGATTCGCACCAGTTCCATCAGTAGTAATATTACCAACACTGCTATCCAAATCACCCTGCTCATTTGAATGTTGATCATCAAAGTCAGTACCATGACCTAAGTCACCTTCATTAACCGGCTTATCATTACCTGTATTCTGATCTTTATTATTTTCATCTATCTGATTATTGGCATCATCAATTTTATCTTGAAAATCCTGATCATCTTGAGCAATCTCCTCACGAATTTCCTCAGCCTCTTTATCAGCTTCCTCTTGCATTTGTTGTTGATTCTGAGCAGCTTGTGCTTCTCCTTCCGCTTTTGCAGCTTCATTTTCAGCAGCAAATTGTTTATCAACTTCAGCTTCGGCTCTACTTACAGCATCTTCTCCTGCCATTGCAACTGCCTTATTACGATCAGATGTTTCTGTTCTAGTAGTTTCAGTATGATAAGTAGTATCTGTTGTAGTATAAGTATCAACTACTTTAGTAGTAATACTTTGTGAAACACTTCCACCAATAACAAAATTACCATTTGCATCTAAATTGAAATGTCCATTTACCCATTCTTGGAATAAATCATATTGGCTAATATCACGATTCTTATCACTAACAAAATAAATATTTTTATCAGTTAATTCTTTTACTTTCGCATTCATAAATTGTTGATATGTTGGAAGACTCTTATCATCTTCAGAACATAACATAATCTGTTCTGCCCTCTCATACTTACCTTGAGCAAACTCACATAAACCTAAATCATTAAAATAAGCAACCGCTTTATCAGATAAAGTATGATCTATTTCCAAATTTTGAAACATTATTTCAGCTGCTGCTACCATAGGAGTAACAGATAATTTATAAGATTCGATATCATCACGTGTCTCAGAATGAGAAATACCAACTTCTCTTACTTCATCACTAATAGGAAAGTCTTTATATAGTTCTTGATAAAACGCATTAACAGCATTTAACTGTTCTTGTCCAGTTGTCTCTTTGCATCTTAAGAACAACTCATTATATTTTTGATAAAAAGCCCTTCCTTCTTCTGTATTCAATAAAGAATCCAAATTAACTGGCATATCCCTTGTTTCTAAAACAAAGGCTCCCATCAATTGTAGTGTAGCTTCTTTATAACTATTAGTAAAGTCTGCCGAACTAACTTCCTCGCCATTAAAGATAGCTCGAATTTCTTCTTTAGAAAAATCATTATAAGCTAAATTAATAGCATTAACTTCTTCCCAAGTAAGTACAGCACGCACTCCAGGATGATTAGCTTCTACATACTTATCAGCAAATGTACCATTAAAATAATCTAAATAGTTACCAATTTTAGACATTTCTTGTTGCTGAATCTCACTATTAGTAACTTGTAGCAATTGTTCATAAGATAAATTATCTAATATATCGTTCTTAATCTCACCAGAAGCAAGCATTTCCTTTACTTGCTCTAAAGAAAGTTCTCCAGAATTAATCATTTGTAAAAGTTCTTCATCCGTTAAGTTAGCTAACTCATCCTGTGTTAATTCTGTCTGTTCAGGTTGCGCATTTTTCGCAACATCAGGATTAGCACAACTACCCAATCCAAAAGCAAGAGCTACTGCAGTAGCCGCTGCTGCAAGTCTTTTCCCAAATCCGCGTTTTCCTTTTTTCTTCTTTCTAGCTTTTCCATTCTTTCTATCAAAAACACTTTGTACTACATAATCTTTTGCTCTCTTCCTAAGAGATTTTTTGTCTTTCTTCGTTTCTGCTTTTTTTCTTTTTATTTTGTTCAATTTATCAAGGAAGTGAGTATCACACCATTTGCAAGCTTTACATATTACATTCCAACCGCCCATCAACATGCCTCCAACAAAACCAGCAATACCAGTAGCTATTCTTCTAAAGAAACCTTGCTTTTTCTTTGTACTTGTAGCTTTTTTTACAGACTCAGTATTAGATTTTGCTTTTTGAGAGCTCTTAGTACCCTGAGCAGATTTCGTTTGAGCAGTTTTAGTCTTAGTACCTTGAGAACTTTGCGACTGTTTTGTAGATTTCGTTCCTTTTTTTGTACCAGTAGCTGAAGTTTGAGTAGCTTGTCCACCGAAATCAAAATTGGGAATTTTACAATAATTTTCATAGTTTTTAGTTAATTGTTCTGTAGTAACCTCAGAAATTCTGATATTATCTCTATTGGCTTCCTTCGCAGCCTCACTAATAGAAACCATTTTTACACTTCCATCACGATAGAAAATTGCTGCTTGATTCCAATTAGTTTTATGATCACCAACTTGATCAGTAACTGTAAACTTAACAATATTTAAAATTCTTGAATTCATATTTTATCCCCCTTACTTAATAGGTTTTTTATACCCAGTATAATACCATCCATTATTTAATAGACTAGTATCATTATATTTGCTCCATTTAGTCATAGTCTTTCCAGAATCAAGTAACTTTCTAGTTTTAGTACTTTGGTAACAAACAGTACCATATAATGGCTCTCTTCTAGTTGCTATTTCAGACTCAGTAATATAACCATAAATAGGAATAGTCTTAGTAACTATCTGCCCACAAGAAGCGGATACAGAAGTAGAACTAGAAGAAGAAGTACTACTTGAGCTTCCACCTGGAACTGTTGTCGTATTTGTAACAGAAGTTAAACCTCCGCTTCCCTTCCATTCCCATATTTCATAATAATATGTTGGAAGTGTAGTACAAGTCTCTTCACAATTACTAAAATTAGCTCCAGAAAATCTATACTGTGTGGTAGCGGTATCGGCAGGTGCATTGGCAAAAGCTTGTGTCTTTTTATATACCCATCCACCACTAGATTGTCCACTAGAAGTAACCACTTGCTGAACCACTTTATAATTAGTGGTAGTTGTTGTAGCATAAGTAGTATTATTAATAATAACATAATTATATTTTGAACAAGCCTTCTGAGTATAAGAGCCCGTTTGTTTTAATACTTGCCTTTTCTTCTCATATTTCTTGACATAAGTACCAATTTGTTCTTTTCGGTCATATCTTTGCAACTTCTTAAGACAAGTAGGATCATTATCATTACAATTCTGTTCAGGTGTAGCACAATTTGTTTTACTCCAATTAGACCAACTTGTCCATCTAGAAAATTGTGCATCTTGATTCTTCTGATATTCATATAAATAACCTTTTACTTCTTCAGGCTTATCCACTGGAGTATCAGGATCTTCTTCATCTGGATTTGGTAATTCCTCATCAGGAGTACTAGGAGTGGTCGAAGTATCATTATCACTATCAACATAAACCGTATTATCTACTCCATCTTTAACTGGAACAGAAGAAGTTGGCTTACTCGATTTAATATCAACATCCGTCGTCTTCTTTTCACAAATATAAGAATCACAATAAGTGTAACATCCCAAATGTACTAAGATATAGTCTTCTTTTTCACTATCTTTTAAATTAACTTTTAATAAATACTCGCTATCCATTTTCGTGATTTTTACATAACTTTTTTCGACATCACAAGCTTTATTATTTTTATCTACTAAAGCAACTATTAACTTCTTACCAATCATATCACTTAAAGTCATAGTATCAGACTCACCAACTTCTTTTGGTAGTCTTTCATCAGTATAATAAGAAATTGCTGCTTCTTTCATTCTATCTAAATTATCAGCAAAAATTTGTGAAGTAAGTGGAGAAAGATCAACAGTGGCTTCTTTTGCATTAGTAATAACTGCTGGTTGTACAAACTTAGGCAATGCCCAAGCAAGCAAAAAAGCAAAGATTCCTACCAAAACTAACTTTAGTAAAAAATCTTTGATTGGTAATCCTCTTTTTTCATATTGTTCACCATACATAGTAAATTAGTCCCCCTATCTAAGGCTTTCATGCCTATATGCTAACACTTAGACCCTAAAAAGTCAAGATTTAGTGTTCTTTTAAACGTACTATCGTCTGCCCATCATTAAAAATATCAAGTTTAGCTTCTTCCACATAAGAATTTGTCTGTAACGTCTGCTTTGTAGTTTTTCTTAAAACACCACTTCCGATTCCGTGGATAATAACTACATTTCTTTCTTTCATAATATAACAATCCCTAATAAAATCATTAATCATAATACGTGCATAATCGCGATCAAACCCATGCAAATCTAAAGTAGGACACCTACTATATAAGTTCGTCATAATTTAACACTTCCGTAAGTTCAGGAATAGAAATTCTAGCTCCTACTCTTGTAACAGAAATAGCAGAAGTAATAGAAGCATAGTGGATAGCCATTCTTAAAGAATATCCATTACCAATAAAATATGTAAAGGCTCCATGAAAAATGTCACCTGCACCAGTAGAATCTACCGCTTGAACTGGTACTGTTGGCAAAACTTCATAATTTTCCAACTTGGTAAAACTCCCCTTATCCTCAAGAGTAATGACTACTGTATTCTGGAAATATTCCTGTAACTTTTCATAACAATAAACTAGACTGTCCCTGTCATTAACATCAATTTTTCTATCCGCAAACTCTTCAGCAAATGTCTTAGAACAAACAACATATTTTACTAACTTCCCAAGACGTTTTGTATCTTCTGTAAGCCTTCCAGCATCAATAACACTAATAGCTAAGGGATTAGCCCTCAATACTGCCTCTGCTGTTTCTGGATGTTCTCCATCGACTAAAATTAAATCTGCATGGATATCTCCACTATGATTTAATTTACGGATAGGATCTTTTTTAGACGTAATAATCGTACGACTCCCCTTAGAGCGGTTTGCAATAATATAACTACTAGGCGTCATATAATTTGAATGTACCTCTATACATTCAACAGAAGCACCCACTTCACGAAACTCCTTAATAATTTGTTCACCATAATAATCATTTCCAACGGCAGTCATCATAGTAGTATCCATTCCCCATTTGGCCAACAAATAAGCCCCATTAGATGCAGGACCACCACCACACTCAATATGTTCATGAATTCTATATTTTAAATTTTCAGTTGGATAAAAATCCATAGGTAAGGTCGTATCATATGTAGAATGACCAACACACACAACTTTCATCATATCACCTCATTATTCTAATAGTATTATATCAAAAAGACTGTACCATTTCAAAAAAAAGACATAATTTTATACAAAAATACATAAAAAAACTCACTAAAAGCAAGTCTTATATTTTATTTTCTTTCTTCAATTGTTTTATATATTGCTTTTGAGTCTCAATAAAAGTTTCTTTATCTTTCAATAATTCTCTTAATTCCTTTAAAAAAGATTCATATGCCCCATCTTTAAAATAAAATTTTGCATAACCATCTTCCCCAAATTTTTTTAGCAAAACATTATACGCATTTAAAAACAAATCTTCATCTGTAGCAGTAGGATCTAATTTCTTACCATAAGTATATGTTCTTCTTAAACACTTCTCTACAGTATTATTTCTATCAGCAGAAGAAACAATTTTTCCATAAACACTTCTAGGGTCATTTTTTGCAGAAGCTCTATGATCTTCAATCGCTTGTTTAATTATCATTCTTTCTTCATCAGAAAAAAATCTTTTTAAATTTTCATCTTGAAACATAATATCCGCAGATATAATTTCATGTTTCTTAGAATCAATATGATGTCCAATATCATGATAAGCAGCAATCGTATAAACCATATCTAAATTAACATCTAGTTGATTTTCTTTTACTAAATCAAAACTCCTATCGATTACGTACTGAATATGAACAATAGCGTGAGCTGGCTCATTTTGATCGTATTCAGGAAATATATTGCTTTCTATATAATTCTTAAGTTCAGGATTTATCTTCATTTTCGCATCACTATTTTGATTATACTACAAAATAATATGATAAAACATATAAATTTACCAATATCCCAGCAAATATTTCATATCACCATTAATGTTTTAGTTTTTCATACGAGAAGTCCCACTCTCAAACTAAATCTACTATCACAGCAATAATAAACAACTTAAAATGAATAAGCTTATTCCTAACACAGCTACAAAAAAAAGCCAAGAATAAAATCTTAGCTTCTACTTTAACTACTTAAAATGTTATTTATTATTAATTGCAGCTTGTGCAGCAGCAAGTCTTGCAACCGGTACTCTAAATGGAGAACAAGATACATAATTAAGTCCTACTCTATGGCAGAAATCAATTGTTTTAGGATCTCCACCATGTTCACCACAGATACCAAGTTCTAAGTCACTTCTTGTTTTTCTACCAAGAGTAGCTGCCATATCAATAAGTTTACCAACACCCTCTTGATCTACTGTAGCAAACGGATCTTGATCTAAAATTCCCTTTTGATAATAATCATTCAAATACTTAGAAGCATCATCTCTAGAGAATCCAAATGTCATTTGAGTTAAATCATTTGTACCAAAACTAAAGAACTCAGCTTCTTCTGCAATCTTATCTGCTAAAAGTGCCGCTCTTGGAATTTCAATCATAGTACCAACTTTATAGTCAACAGTAACTCCTGCTTTATCCATAACTTCTTTAGCAGTATCAACAACAATCTTTTTAACAAATTGTAATTCTTTTAATATACCAACTAATGGAATCATAATTTCAGGATGAACTTCAATTCCTTCTTTTTTAACATTAATAGCAGCCTCAATTACAGCTCTAGTTTGCATTTTAGCAATCTCTGGATAAGTAATAGCTAAACGACATCCACGATGTCCCATCATAGGGTTAAATTCTTTTAATGAATCTACTCTATTCTTTAATGTTTCATAAGTAATTCCTAAACTATCAGCAAGAGGTCTCATCTCTTCTTCTGTTTTAGGTAAAAATTCATGTAATGGTGGATCTAAGAAACGAATAATAACACACTTATCATCCATAGCTCTAAATAAGCCTTCAAAATCTTCCCTTTGATAAGGTAAGATTTTTTCTAGTGCCGCTTCTCTAGACTCCACATCACTAGCAGTAATCATCTTACGGAAATTAAAGATTCTTTCTTCATCAAAGAACATATGCTCTGTACGGCAAAGACCAATTCCTTCTGCACCAAACTTTTTAGCTTGTAATGCATCTCTAGGAGTATCAGCATTTGTACGAACTTCTAAAGTACGATATTCATCAGCCCACTCCATAAATGTTTCAAAATTTCCAGTAATACTTGCTTCTACAGTTTTTACTTGTTCAGCATATACTTTACCAGTACTACCATCTAAACTAATATAATCTCCTTCTTTTAAAATACGTCCATCTTTTAAAGTTAAAGTCTTTTTCTCTTCATCAATAACTAGACCACTACATCCAGATACACAGCAAGTACCCATACCACGAGCAACAACAGCAGCATGAGAAGTCATACCTCCACGAAGAGTTAAAACTCCATGAGCAAGGTTCATTCCTTCAATATCTTCAGGTGAAGTTTCTAATCGAACTAAAATAATATCCTCTACTCCATCTTTATGCATACGGATTACATCCTCTGCAGTAAATGCAATATGACCAGTAGCAGCACCAGGAGATGCAGCAAGTCCTTCTGCAACACATTCAGCAGCCTTTAAACTAGCTTCATCAAACATAGGATGAAGTAATTGATCTAATTGTTTTGGATCAACTTTAAGTAACGCTTCTTCCTTAGTAAGCATTCCTTCTTCTACCATATCAACTGCAATTTTTAATGCAGCAGTTGCTGTACGTTTACCATTTCTAGTTTGAAGCATAAATAACTTACCATCTTCAATAGTAAACTCCATATCTTGCATATCTTTATAATGGTTTTCTAGTGTTTTACAAATTTTACTAAATTGTTCATAACATTCTGGCATTACTTCTTTTAATGTATCAATAGATTGAGGCGTTCTAATACCAGCAACAACATCTTCTCCTTGAGCATTCATTAAATATTCACCAAATAAATGGTTTTCTCCAGTAGCAGGATTTCTAGTAAAAGCAACTCCAGTACCAGAAGTTTCACCACGGTTTCCATAAACCATTTCTTGAACATTAACTGCAGTTCCCCATGTACTAGGAATATCATTTAAACGACGATAAGTAATCGCTCTATCGTTCATCCAACTTCTAAATACTGCTTCTACTGCAGCCATTAACTGCTCTTTAGGGTCTTGTGGAAATTCGCATCCAGCAAGTTTCTTATATTCTTCTTTGTAAATAGCAACAACTTCTTCTAAATCTTCGGCTGTAAGTTCAGTATCAAGTTCTACTCCCTTTTCTTCTTTTATAGCATCAAATTTTCTCTCAAAAGAAGACTTTGGAAATTCCATGACAACATCTGCAAACATTTGAATAAAACGACGATATGAATCATAAACAAAACGTTTATTATTCGTAACCTCACTAAATCCACGAGCAACTTCATCATTCATCCCAAGATTCAAGATAGTATCCATCATACCAGGCATACTAGCACGTGCACCACTACGAACAGATACTAATAAAGGATTCTTTGCATCTCCAAGAGTTTTACCAGTTATTTTTTCAAGTTCATGAATCTTTTCATCAATCTGATTCATAATTTCATCAGATAACTTACGACCATTATCATAATAACTAGTACAAGCTTCTGTAGTTACCGTAAAACCTTGAGGTACTGGTAACCCTATATTAGTCATCTCTGCTAAGTTAGCACCCTTTCCTCCTAATAGATTTCTCATATCTTTACTGCCTTCAGTAAATAAATAGACGTATTTCATTTATTGCCTCCTATTCTCTCTATTTACACCCTAAGTATAACACAGAAAAATAAAAATGAAACTAATTTTTATCGACAGAAAAAAGAAAAAGAGTTATTTTACAAACTCTTTTAATTCATCTTCATCCATGAATCCAACATTCTTCTTAACTTCTTCTCCTTTAGAAAAAATAATTACTGTAGGAATAGACATAATTCCGTAACGTCTAGCAACATCTTCTACTTCGTCAACATTAACTTTATAAGTATCTAAATTCATCTCTTTACTAACACTTTCTAAAATAGGACTTAACATTTTACATGGCCCACACCATTCAGCATAAAAATCCACAACAACTTTATCTTTCTTAATTACCTCATCAAATTCTTTTTCACTTTTTATATAATTCATAAAAAATCCTCCTCATCAATTATTATTCTATCATATTTCATTAAAACTACAAAAATATAAACTATTCATATTTTTCAATAACTTTATCTAATCCTGAAATACCATCTAATTTGTCTAAAACTACTAATTCTCTAGCTGTCTCAGCACTAACCACCTTATATTTCAATAAAATATCCATAGTCTTAACATTAGCTTCATTTTTACTAATATCCCCCTTAGATAAATCCTCACCAAGTTCATATATTTCATTAATAGACGTACTAATATTTGCGGAACTACTAGCAAGAATTGGAGTATCATAAACAATATAATTAGCAAATTTACTATTTTTAAAAATATCAGTATCCTTTAACGGAATAAGTAGTGCTAACAAAACAACAAACACCATAACATATCCAGTGATAAAAGCAACAACTGCACCAATTAATTTAGAAGGCAACCATAAAATAACAGTCATATGAACAATTTTTTGAACAATACCTGATATTTTTACAACAATCATATAGACACTAAATAACAAACTATAAATAATTAAAAAGGCTATTAACTGATAAAGTAAAATATTAAGTACAGTAACTCCTTCTAAATTACCAGCAAAATTAAAAAACGGTAACCATTTACATAAAACATTTCCTAAAACACCTTTTAATGAAAAGGCTAAAATAAAAACAATAATAATTCCAACAAGAGAAACAACTTCTTTAATAGCTCCTCGCTTAAATCCAATAATTGCACTCATAATTAAAACCAATGCAATTACAATATCCAAAATATTCATAACTTCAACTCCTTACTATTTTATTATAAACGTTTTTCATGTTTTATGCTATAATAATTTTGAGGTGGAACGATGAATATTGTTATTAAAGTAAATGAAGAAACCAAACAAAAAATGATAGAATATTATAAAGATAAAGTACGAGATAAAAAAATTCCTTATGCCATTTTTCAAGCACAAGAAGAAGATACAGTTATTACTTTATATGAATCAGGAAAAGCCATGTTTCAGGGAACTAGCGCTGATGTAGATGCCGCTATGTGGGGAACAGTATTAGATAATACCAAAGAAAAGCAAGAAGAACAAAAGAAAAAAGACCAAAAATACCATAACTGCTCTTCTGTAGGATCAGATGAAGTTGGAACAGGAGATTACTTTGGCCCTATTGTTGTAACTGCGGCTTATGTAAAAAAAGAAGATGTTGAAAAGTTAGAAAAATTAGGGGTTGGAGATTCAAAGAAAATAACAGATGACAAAATTAAAAAAATAACTCCAGAACTAATAAAAATTGTAAAATATAGAAGTATGATTTTAACAAATAAAGAGTACAACGAAAAATATACAAAAGATATCAACATGAACAAAATTAAAGCCATTCTTCATAATAAAGTGTTATATCAATTAATGACCGAAGAAAAACCAAATGTAGACTATATTGTTGTTGATGAATTTGCTAGAGAAAATAGATATTATGAATATTTAAATGGTATACCAAATATTCAAAGAAATATTACTTTCATGACCAAAGCAGAAGATAAAAACCTAGCTGTCGCAGCTGCATCTATCATAAGTAGGTATATTTTCTTAAAAGAGTTTGATAAACTATCTGATTCTATTCATATTCCCCTACCAAAAGGCGCTGGACGTGATGTAGATGAAATTGGTGAAGAAATAGTAGAAAAATATGGTGAAGAAAAACTGCAAGAAATTGCTAAAGTCAATTTTAAAAATACAGATAGAATACTACATACAATGATATTTTAAAAAGAATATACCAAACAATAGCATATTCTTTTTTTTATAAAACTTTCAAACTGACATAATTATTTAATAGACTTTTTCTCTTCTGAAATTGAAGCAAAAGCATCCTCTAACGTAGAGCTATCTACAAAACCATCTACAACACGTTCAGGAAATGCTTGATATTCAAAATCCATTTTGGTACCGTCCTTATCATAATAATAACTCAATAGTTTCTCATAACTATAATACCACCCAAAAGATAAACAATCTTTATCAGATAATACTGCTTGTCTCGCAGTAATGTTCATAGTACCATCATTCAAAGCAGACGCAGTCAATTCCACAAAATGCTTAGAATGAACAGGCAATCCTCCAATTTCAAAAGGACGAAAATGAATAACTAATACTGCTTGTAAAGAATTAGAGGAAGAAGAAGCAACAGTCAAAGAATACCGTCGAACCGTAGGAGAACTCCATTGCACAGATATTGCATCATCCTCTTCCATAACGACAGCATCATCATTCACTTCTCTATTATCTAATAATCCCGTAACTTGCGAAACAACAGTCTGATAAGCTGGATTAGTCACCATTTTTGAATCAAGATGAAACCCATGAATACAAGAACAAACCGTATCTTTTAACTTATCTACACTAGAACAACTCATAATACCACCCCTCGATTTATATGGGCAAATTATACCACAAATTATCCATTCTGTCAATCACTTTACACTAATACATAAACGAATCTACCTCTTGACTAATAATAAGTATCTAAATATTTTTGATAATTATCTTGAATCTTATCAACATTAATTTTACTAGTAGTAATAGTAATAGAAACTTGACCTAATTGATCATAAGTATGAATTTGATTATGTTTCAAATCCTTAATAACACTATCAGTAATTTGTTTGACATTAACACCATCTACAGTCTCATAATTTAAATAAACTTCATTATCAGTTCTTTCAATTGAAACATCATTAGCAATAGTATAATAATCAATTCTAACACGAACTTGATTTGTTAAACTATTATCTTCTACAAATTTAGTATCAAAAGAATAGTCATCATAATGAACCAAGAAATCATCTGTCATTGTATATACTTCTTCATGAGTCTCAGTATTAAAACTATTAGGTACATCATTAATAACATTCAAATTTAGAAAATACCAAATAGATAAACCTAGACCAATAGAACTAACTACTATAGAAGAAATAATTGTAATAATAATTCTTCTCTTACTGAACTTTAAATTGAAAATAAAATCTAACATCAATTCAATAAGAACAATTGCAAAAACAATACCACCTAAAAATAATAGAATAGTTCCTGCTAAAAATAGTCCTTTAAAGATTAAAACAATCAATAAAACAAGACCAATTAAAAACATAATAGTACCAATAATAATAGGTATCAAAAACAAGACAAATAGACACTTCAAACATACTGTAATTGCTTTAACTAATAAATCTAAAAGACTAAAGTCATTCTTTTTAACTTTTATTATTTTTACTTTTTTCTTTTCACTACTCTTAGAAGAATCAGTTTTAGAACTATTATCTTCACTAACTTCTTCGCTATTTTGAGTTTTATCTTCTACTTCTTCTACAATAATTTCTTCATTATCTAAAAATTTAATTTTAAAAATATAAAGGAACGTAGCTATTGCTAAAATGGCATATCCACCATTAAAGATAAAATTCCAAAACTTAGCAAAGAAAATACTAAACCAATTATTCCCAGTATAAAATAAACTAACTACAATTTCTTTCAATAACATAAATGGTATAGCAAATAATAAAATCACACAGATAATAATAAACACTTGTACACACATCTTAATAATATCTTTTAAACTTTTATGTTCAAATAAATAAATTGTTTTCTTAACATAATTAGTAACACCAGAAAATATTTCTTTTACTACACTACTAGCATCTTTCTTTTCTCTTTCTTCTGTAATATCTTTATTAATTAATACATCCATATCACAATGAAAGAGATTACATATTGCCACTATTTTATCCATTTCTGGATAACTATTACCCGACTCCCACTTTGAAACAGACTGTCTAGTCACACCTAGTTGTTCTGCTAATTGTTCTTGAGAAATCCCTTTTTCTTTTCTCAGTTTTTGTAAGTTTTCACCAAACTTCACCTTTTCATCACCTCGAAAAAAATCATACTATGTTAACCAGTTGCACACTACCAATTTTTAGTTGTTTTTTGTAACTTTTCGGTTGCATTCTTTATTTTTTAATGATATTTGTTCTTTGTAAAAAAGAATAAATATCATCCTTAGTTCCAGAAATAAATCCATCTTTAAATAAAAGAATTCCTGCTCTCTCTTTGGTATATAAGCAAAAAATATTTTTTCCCTCTTTTATTTTCTTTATATTAGGAATTAAATATTCTATTTTATTACCTGTAGAAATATTTTCTACAATAATTTTATCCTCACTAATATTAACTCTATTAACAACATCTTTGCCATTAGACTGTTCCATTAACCTTCGATACTGAATTTTGGCAAGTCTACTTGGCATCAACAATGAGATAATAAGACAGCAAACCATAATACTAATACAAAGAAAAGAAAAATTAAAATCATAAAATAAAATAGATAAAATAATAATCAAAATAGTTAAAGAAAAAAGAAAAAGAACAATAGGTTTATAATATAACCAATAAAATTCTTTTAATAATCCTATATTATACTGATATTCATTAACAACTTTTTTCATAATAAACAACTCCTTCAATTACTTTTCTTATCTTTCATAAAAATAGAATACAATTCTTCTTCACTGCCTTGCTTAAAATTCTCTTTAGAAAGCAAAATTCCCACCTTTTCTTTTGTACGTAAACAAAGAATATTTTTTCTATTTACAATTTTACAAACCGAATCTATTGCATATGTATTTTTATTTTTATTAGAAAGATTTTCAATAATAATATCTTTATCATCGATCGTAACTCTAAGTTTAACTTCTTTACCTTGAGCTTGTTCTAAAAGTCTGCGATACGTTGCTTTAGCAAGAAAATTAGGAAGTAAGAAATAATAAAAACAACCTAAAATAAATACTCCAATACTAAAAAAACCAAAAGTATAGTCTCTATCCATAAAAGAACTAAAACCAGAAATCAAAACTAAAATTAATAATATTAAAAATAGTCTTGTCTGTAAATTACACTGATAGAATTGTTTTAATAAATCTAAATCATATACATATTCATTCACTATTTTTTTCATAAACATCACCCAAAAATATTATATCAAAAAAAGAGGTAAATTTATTACCTTTTAGTCATTATTTTTAACAAATCTGTTAAATTCTTTAATCTCAGGAGTATCCATTTCTGTTTTAGAAAGTTTATCAATCAAAACTTTTTGCTCACGAGAAAGCTTCTTAGGAGTATACACTTTAAAGATTACATACATATCTCCTTTAGTCTTATGATATTTATTATCTACTCCCTTACCACGAATTCGCTGTTTATCCCCACTATTCGTACCAGGAGCAATATTAATCTTAACATTGCCATAAAGTGTTGGTATATCCTTCTTGCAACCAACAATTGCTTCTGTCAACGTAAGAGGAACTTCAACATAAATATCATCATCTTGTCGAATAAACACATCATGTTCTTCTACAACAAACTCTAAATATAAATCCCCGTTTTCTCCTCCATTAGTGCCAGGATTACCCTTACCAGAAACACGTAAACGATCTCCTGTATTAATTCCAGCAGGAATACTAATAGTAATAGTTTTATTTTTCTTAACTTTTCCTTTACCTTTACAATGAGTACATTTTCTCTTAAATGTACGTCCAGTACCGCCACAATCAGGACAAGTACTTTTAGATAAGAAAGACCCTAAAATCGTATGTTGTTCTGATGTAACAGTACCACTACCATGACATGTAGAACATTGTTCTTCGCCAAAACCACCTTTACCATCACATTCATCACAGTCTTCTACAACATCTAAATCAAATTTTTTCTCACATCCAAAAACAGCTTCATCAAAATCCAAATCCATTCTCATCAATACATCGCTTCCACGACGTGATCTATTTCCACGGCCAGTAGAATTTCCGCCACCGAATCCAAATCCAGAAAAACCACCTGCTCCTCCAAAAATAGAATCAAAGATATCACCAAAATCAAAGTCTGAAGCATCAAATCCTTGATAAGAATATCCTCCGGCTCCTCTAGATCCATTTCCTACTCCTGCATGACCATATTGATCATACATCTTACGCTTTTGTTCATCTGACAAAACAGAATAAGCTTCTTGAGCCTCTTTAAACTTTTCTGCAGCCTCAGGATTATCTTTATTTAAATCCGGATGATATTGTTTTGCTTTTTTACGAAAGGCACTCTTTATTTCATCTTGTGTTGCTGTTTTACTAACACCAAGCACCTCATAATAATCACGTTTATCCGCCATATCTACACCTCACTACTCTTCATAATATATTTTTCTAAATTGATTTAGTGTATCCTTAAAGTCATTCATAGCACTTTCAAAAAATTTAGCATCACATAAATCAATGTCAATAATCTTTAAAACTTCTAAAGGATAATCCCTACCACCTGAAGATAAGAATTCAATATATTTTTCTTTAAATCCAGGTGTATTATGAATAATATTATCAACTATATAACAAGAAATTGACAAACTTGTTGCATATTGATAAACATAGAATGAATTATAAAAATGAGGAATTCTTAACCATTCATATCTAATTTCATCATCAACAACAACAGAAGGTCCAAAATAATCTTGATTCAATTTATAATATAAATCACATAAATAATCACTAGTCAAAGTATTTCCAGCATCAACATACTCATGAACTTGTTGCTCAAATTCTGCAAACATAGTTTGACGATATAAAGTACCTTTAAATAAATCTAACTTAGCATTCAAAATACTTAACTTCTCTTGTTTATCAGTAGCATGTTCTAACATATAGTGATTAAGTAATAATTCATTTGTAGTAGAAGCAATTTCAGCTAAAAAGATAGGATAATTAGCCTGAATATACGAATTATTCTTAATAGTATAATAAGAATGCATAGAATGTCCTAATTCATGAGCTAATGTACTAACATCATCATAATTTCCTACGAAGTTTAAAGAAATATAAGGAAGAGAATCATAAACACCAAAAGAATATGCACCCGTTCTTTTACCCTTATTAGGATATTTATCAATCCAACGTTCAGAAAAAGCTGTTTTTAAAACTTTAATATAATCTTCCCCTAAAATTTTTAAAGCATCTATAACAATATCTTTTGCTTCATCAAAAGTATATTTCTTATCAGATTCAGAAATAACACTAACATATCCATCATATAAGTGAAATTCATCAAGTCCTAAAATATTCTTTTTCAAATCAAAATACTCATACAAAGAACTCAAATTTTCTCTAACTGTTTTAACTAAATTATTATATAAAGCAACAGGAATCTTTTTAGGATCCAAATACATTTCTATAGAACTATCATACTTTCTAATTCTACTAGTAATAGCATCATAATTAACATTAGTATTATAAGTAGAAGTTAAAGTATTCTTCATTTTAGCATAAGAAAGCATTAATTTAGAGAAGGCATTTTTTCTAACTTCGCGATTAGAAGAACGAATCAAGCTAGAATAATTAGCTTCACTTAACTCAATTTCATTCCTATCTTCTCCTTGAATCATACCAAATTCCATATCAGCATTTCTTAAATAACCAGAAGTCTCTGAACTAGCATCAAAAATTGGTTGATAACTAGATAATAGTCCCTCTAATTCTTCAGATAATAAATGCTTTTTCTTATTAAAAACAGATCTAAGAAAATAATCATATGGCTTTAACTCTTCATACTTATCCAAATAACTAAATACTTTTTCTTCATCCATCATCAAAATTTTAGGAACAACAAATGAAGTTTTTTCATTATACTCTGCACAAACTTTAGCCACATCACCAGACAATTTTTGATAAGTACTAACAGAACTGTCCTCATTCTTTTTACAATAAGAATAAATAGCTAACTTATCGACAAGTCTAGAAGCTGTCTCATCATGTTTTAGATAATCTCTAAAGTTCTCTGCACTATCTAAAAAAATATCCTGCATAGAGGCCAAGATGTCTATTTCATTTTTTAACTTCTCAATATCATTAGATACTTCATCCATATTCTTATAACAAGCTTCCATATTCCATTTATCAGGAGTAGCAATTTCTCCTCTAGTCTTTATCTTATCCATATTCTCTCCTTATATTACAATATGAAGAAGTAGTCATTATTGGCTACTTCTCATATTTTTTTATTCTTCTTCGATATCGGCTTCTTGAACATCATCATCAGATTTTTTATTCTTTTTCTTGTCTTTCTTTTTATCTTCTTCATCAGCTGATTCTTCTTGTTGTCTTTCTTTAGCAGCTTGTTCATAAACTTTAGTTGCTAAAGCCATAGCTTTTTCTTGAAGTTTATCTTTATATTTCTTGATATCATCCATATCATCTTTCTCTAAAGCTTTCTTCAAGTCTTTAATTAAATCTTCTGCTTCTTCTTTTTCTTTCTTATCAGCTTTATCTCCAAGATCTTTAATAGCCTTTTCAGTTTGGAATACTAATTGTTCAGCTTCGTTTTTAACTTCAGCTTCTTCCTTACGTTTTTCATCAGCTTCTTTATTTTCTTCAGCTTCTTTACGCATCTTTTCAATTTCTTCATCAGTTAAATTAGTAGAAGATGTAATTGTAATTGATTGTTCTTTATTTGTACCAAGATCTTTAGCAGTAACATTAACAATACCATTAGCATCAATATCAAATTTAACTTCGATTTGAGGAACACCACGAGGTGCTGGTGGAATATTTCCTAATTGGAATCTTCCTAATGTCTTATTGTCAGCTGCCATTGGTCTTTCACCTTGTAATACATGAACATCAACAGCAGGTTGATTATCTGCAGCAGTTGAGAATACTTCAGACTTAGAAACTGGAATAGTTGTATTTCTAGGAATTAATGTAGTCATAACTCCACCTAATGTTTCAATACCAAGTGATAATGGTGTAACATCAAGTAATACAATATCATTAACATCTCCAGTTAATACACCACCTTGAATAGCAGCACCCATAGCAACAACTTCGTCAGGGTTAACTTCACGAGATGGCTCTTTTCCTAATTCTTTAGTAATCAAATCATATACCATAGGTACACGAGTAGATCCACCTACTAAAATAACTTTATCAATATCTTTCTTAGTCATCTTAGCATCTTTTAATGCCTTACGAACTGGTTCAAGAGTAGACTCCACTAAATCAGAAATTAAGTCTTCAAATTTAGCACGAGTTAAAGTCATATCTAAGTGTAGAGGTTCTCCGTCGTCACCTTTAGCAATAAATGGTGCAGATACTTGCGTAGATACCATACCAGATAAATCTTTTTTAGCTTTTTCAGCAGTTTCTTTCAAACGTTGCATAGCCATTTTATCTTTAGATAAATCAACACCGTTTTCTTTCTTGAACTCGCTTACTAAATAATCCATAATAGCTTCATCAAAGTCATCTCCACCTAAATGGTTATTACCATTAGTAGCTTTAACCTCAAATACACCATCACCTAATTCAAGAATAGATACATCAAAAGTACCACCACCTAAGTCATAAACTAAAATAGTTTGACCTTCATCTTTTTCAAGACCATAAGCAAGTGCTGCTGCTGTTGGCTCATTGATAATACGTTCAACTTCCAAACCAGCAATCTTACCAGCATTCTTAGTAGCTTGACGTTGACTATCATTAAAGTAAGCAGGAACAGTAATAACTGCTTTATCAACTTTTTCACCTAAATAGCTTTCTGCATAATCTTTGATATAACTTAAAATCATAGCAGAAATCTCTTCTGGTGTATATTCTTTTCCCTCAAGTTCTACTTTCTCACTAGTTCCCATCTTTCTCTTAATAGAACTTACTGTATTTTTGTTTGTCAAAGCCTGTCTTTTAGCAGCTTCACCAACTATTCTTTCTCCTTTTTTAAATGCAACTACAGAAGGAGTTGTTCTACTACCTTCAGGGTTTGGAATAACCTTAGGGGCACCAGCTTCCAATACTGCAGCACATGAATTAGTTGTACCTAAATCGATACCAATAATTTTACTCATATTTCATCTCTCCTTTATTTACTATTTACTTTTACTGAGGCAGGACGAATTACCCTACCATTTAATTTATATCCTTTTAATAAAACTTCTGTAACAACATCATCATCCATCTCCTCGATAGAATCTGTCATTAATGCTTGCTCTTGACTAGGATCAAAAACTTCACCTACACGATTAATTTCTTCTACTCCAAATTTCTTTAGAATTTCCATTAAATTCGCATACATCATCTTAAATCCATCCAAGAACTTAGATAACTCATCAGTTAAATCATTATCATCAAGTTTAATAGCTCTCTCAAAATTATCAACTACATTAATTAATTCTGTAATTAAATCTTGATTTGCAAACTTTAGCATATTAGCAGTTTCCTCATCTTTTCTCTTACGATAATTAACAAGTTCTGCTTGTGTCAACTTAACTTTATCAACTAAAGCTTGATTATCAGATTGCAATTGTTTTATTTGATCAAGCAACTTTTCATTCTCTTCTTTTAACTTAGAGTCTTTTTTGCTTTTCTTTTCTTTTTTTACTTTTTTATCTTCTCCTACTCCTCCAGGAATAGGTTTTTCTTCTTCCAACATTTCTACTTGTGGATTTTTTTCTTCCATCTTTTCTTCTTTATCCATAAACTACCTACCTTTCTATATTTTCTTTCATGTATTCAAGCATAGAAACAACTCTGTCATATTCCATTCTTTTCGGACCAATAATCGCAAGCGTTCCTTCTTGATTACCATTTTTAAATCTAGTTTTAATAACGGTAACATCATCATCGATTTTACTCTCGCTACCAATATATACTTTAATATTATTGTCATCATCTTCTTCAATTTTATGAAGAAGGTCCGGATTATCAAGTTTACTAAACACAGACTGAATTTTTTCAATATTACTAAATTCAGGTTGCGTTAAGAACTTATTTTTTCCAACAACATTAACCTCTTGATTAGTAAAATCGCTAAATACATGATAGAAGGCATTATATAGTTGTTCATGTTGCTTTACATATTTACCAATAATAGGTTTTACTTCATACTCTAGTTTTGCACTAACTTCATCAATAGGAGTACCAGCAATTAAATTATTAATTAAATTAACTGTCTTCTTTACTTCTTCCAAAGATACATCCTGTAAACGAATATTTTTATGTTCAACATGACCTCTATCAGTAATTACAATTACAATCATACTAACATCATCAATTGGAACTACTTCTATTTGTTTAAGAAGGTTCTCATGAGAAGTACTACCAAGTACTACTGTAGTATAATTAGTCATATCAGAAATTACCTGTAAACTCTTTACTATAACATCTGATAAAGCAAGCTGTTGGTTATGAAATACCGTTTGAAGTTTTAACATATCTTCACCAGTCATTTTTTTAGGTTCCATTAAATGATCAACATAATAGCGATATCCATCTTCACTTGGAACTCTTCCTGATGAAGTATGCGTTTTCTCCAAAAGTCCTGCTTCTTCTAAAGCAGACATTTCATTACGAACAGTCGCACTAGAACATTTCAATGTTTTAGATATAGTCTTAGAGCCAACTGGAATTGGATCTTTAATATATTTTTCAACAATCAACTTTAAGACTTTACATTGCCTATCCGTTAACATGACTTACGCCTCCTACTACTAGCACTATTATTCTACGAGTGCTAATTGTATTATATGACAACCTTTAGCACTTGTCAATGATTTGTGCTAATTTTTTTATAAAAAAAAGCAAGTTTTAATAACTTGCCACAACAAACTTCCACCTTTGAAAATGATTACTAGAAGAAGTCAAACTATAAAGTGCGGTAGATGTAACACTTGTATACCCAACCCTAATATTACTCGTACCAACTGGAGATATAGTATAATAACCATTTCCTAATGGATTAATTGTAAGATTTTGAATATTTGCTGAAAAATCCGGATCATTTAAATAAACCAAAGAGGTATTAGAATCCAATACAATAAAATCTTTCTGAGCTTGTGTATTTTGAATATGGTAATAGCTACCATTCTTATAAACTCTCCACATTTGACTATCTTCACCAGTAAACAACTCTAACGTAACAACATAAGTGTCACCTTCCTGTTTCAAAGTTAAAACCTTATTATCACTCGCAGAAGAGAAAATATAATAATTTCCTTCCGGTAGAGCTCCTGTAGAATCATACTGAAAAGTATTATAACGTATTCCATCACTCGTTTCATATTCATTCTGCTGACCAGTAGACGAAGTGTCTGTACTAACTTTACGTAGCGGAACCCAATTACCATTATCAGACTTTACAGATAACTCATGTCCAGTAACTCTAGAAGATGTACTAGTATAAGAATAATTGTGCCATACAGCAATTTCATCTAAATTCATAGTAGAATTCAATCTATAAGTAACACACTTTTCACCACTACCATTAATCGTAGCATAAGTGCCAGGAGCATCAGCCTTTCCATCATTAATAATAGAACGTTTATCACTAGCAAGAGTACCACCACTTGTACCAACATAAGTAAGTGTCTGTCTTACTCCGTCTTTGATTGCCTGAATTTCTAACCAATTCGCAACATTAGTTCCACTACTAGAACCTGTAACACAATCACGAATATACCTAACATTATTTAAAGCTGGATTACTTCCTCTTCTAGGAGGATTACTAATATCGTTATTAGATACCTTTGTAATCTTAAACTTACCAGCACCAGAATTCACTCCAGCAATCATCATACCATTATAGATAACTGGAGTAAATGTTTCCAATTTCATTGAACCATCAGCATTATATTCACCACGATGAATTGTAAATGATTTTGATGTCTGCCCTGTAGAAGACCGAACACCAGCATATCCTGCAATGTAAGAAGAACCTCCACCAGTACTAGTAGAGCCATCATATCCTCCTCCACCAGTAGAACTTGCATTTCCTACTGTCTGCGTTCCTGGACTACTACCTTGACCCGCAATAGCACCACCATTACCGGCAGAACCTCCACCACCGGCTACCATGATGCGAGAATTCTTAGAATCTGTATCATTCCAATCACCAGAAATAAGACGTACATCAGTAGCACCACCACCTTTAGTAGTACCACTATTAAAGGTTGTACCTGAAGATTTTCCTTGCTCTCCAGCATAAAAATAAAGATAATCATTATCCTCTAAATAAATAATTCCAGAAACATAAGCTCCCTTACCGCCACTAGAACCATAACCAGATGCGCCCCATAATTCTATTTTATACCAGCCACCCTCTGGAGCAATATATTCTCTACCTTGAGCATCTACTACACCGCCCGTATGACCACCTTCCGTATTAGTAACGCTCAATCGATTAAGTTCATCTTCCACTTTATCTACAAATGTAACAGTGTTGTGACGATTAGTACTCAAATTTCCAAACAAAGCCAAAACAACTAATAAAGACATTATCATAAGTCCATACAATAATGTCGAAATAGCAAAACCACGATTATTTAACTTTCTCATATAATCACCTATCTTACGATTATTTTATCACACTCGTCGCAAGATAGCTACCCATTTATCACCATATTTTTTGCTCTTGACAATTTCCAAAGTGGAAGGATAAATAATTTTTTCCAGCTTGTCACTTTCAGCAACAATAATTCCACTAGAGCTCAAAAGATGAAAGTCCATAATATCAATAATGCTTTTTGCGACAAAATCAGTTTGATAAGGAGGATCAAGAAAAATAATATCAAAAGTAAGACCAGCATCAGAAAATTCATTTAAAGCCCTTCGATAATCCATACAACAAACAGAAACATCGCAGGCTCCCAAATTACTAATATTATTCTGAATAACACGATAAGCCTTTCGATTTTTATCAACCAAATAAGCATATTTTGCCCCTTGACTTAAAGCTTCTATTCCCAAATTACCGCTACCAGCAAATAAATCCAAAACAACAGCATCATTAAGCCAAGTCTGAATCATGGCAAATAAACTTTCTTTCACCCTATCCATAGTCGGCCTAGTACCAACAATGTCAAATCCTTGTAAATTACGTCCCTTATATTTTCCACTAATAACTTTCATGCTATCACTCTTTCTTACAATCAAACTCACCACGAAGAATTTTAAATTTCTGATTAATACCAAGGATTAACAAATTAACATTAGTTTCTTGTTCTTTATACGCCAAAAAAGAAGGCGAACTTTCAATCTCCTCTTTTACTTTCTCCGAAGGATATTGTTTATAACTTTCTATTTTAGAAATAAGACTTATATCATTAAAAATATTTTCCTTTTCTTTTAAATATTGAACAACAACATCTTCTCTTGATATTTCCCTTTTTAATTGTTCTAATTTTTCAATTAACTCTTCCATACCACTATTTTATCATAAAATCTATTTTAATACATCTATAAAAGAAGAAAGCATTTCAATATTTCCTACAAACCTTTCTAATCGATCTGGAACAGTTAATTTAAAATGTCTCTTAGCAACTTTCTCTAATTCTTTTATAGCATCAGGGTTCCTATTTAATTGTTTATACCAAGAAGAGTCAACACTCAAATAAGAATGAATTACAGGATTACTTTTAATTGCATGAATAGTTTTAATATCCATAATCAATCATCAAAATGCTGATATAATGGTCGTGGCTCATAAGTAGCAGCGGAAGCACTTTTGCCAATACCTATATCTTGTAATACTCCTAAAGCCTTCTGAATATTAGTAATACCCTTTTGAACAGAATCCAAATCTATATTCTTAACATGATTTAGCAAATCTTTAAAATTAGTAGAAAGTTCAGAAAGTTCGGTTTCCCTATTGGTAACATTAGAAGAAAAGTAGTCATTCCAAATACTACTATTTTCTCCATAAATCTCATATAACTCATATAACCGCTGCCAATTTGTTTTTCCATTCATAACATAATTAGCAAGTTCTGTATGACTTCTAGCAAAAGATTTAAAACTCTCTTTCGACATATTTACCACCACTACAGTATATGAAAAAAAAGAAGAAAATTTTCTCCTTTTTTGACTATTCAAATTAATTATCTACTTCAAAAAATCATCTATCGTCATTAAGCGATCATCGATTTCTTTTAAAGAAATTTTTTCTTTTTTAGGAACCGTTTTTTCTTGAACATTTACTTCTTCCATATCACTTAGAGTAGAAATACTTTCTTGTTCTACTTCTTCTCTTCTCTGAAGAGTAGCAATTAAGAAACTATCACTAAGTTCATGCTTAGAAATTTGCCCACCTGTAGAATAACGATCAGCAATATTTAATTCCGTTAATTTTAAAGTGTCAATTTCTCCATTCTTAATACCAATATAATTCTTAGAATCAGTGATAAACGTTTTTATTACATGATATGGATTACTCTTAACCTCACGAAGTACTAAAAGTCCTCGCCTAGCACGTGTAGAAAGTTCAAATTCAGATAAATGTACACGCTTACCAGTTCCTTTATCAGTGATAATAGAAATATATTCAGCTTCTAATGGAGAATACTGATTAATAGATACCACATGGTCATCTTTTAACTTCATTGCCTTAACACCAGCTGCCTTTACTCCAACAATAGGAACTTCCTCTGTTTTAAATGTTAATCCATAACCACTATCAGTTGTAATAAATAAAGTATCTTTTTCTTCGATGAATGCATCAATAACTAAATCATCATCTTTTAATTTCATACAACTAGTTGGTTTAGAATAACGAGAAAGTTTAAAGTCAGCTAACTTACTACGTTTAATCATACCATTCTTTGTAGTAATAACAACATTTTTATCAGTATCAAAAGACGTAACAGGAATAGCACTAACAACAGACTCTTCAGGGGAAGTTTCAATAACATTACTTACATGTTTAGGCATATCTTTCCATTTTAAGTCAGGTAAAATATGTACTGGAATATGTAAATAATTACCATGAGTAGTAAATACAAGTAAAGTATCAATTGTATTCATCTCATAAATTCCTAAAATATAATCATTTTCTTTAATAGTGATATCCTCTGGATTAGATGCAGTATAACTTCTAAATGAAGTACGCTTAACATATCCATCACGAGTAACCATAACAACACAATCTTCTCTAGGAATCATAGCCGTAGTATCAATCTTAATTTCAGTAATTTCTTCTTTAATATCAGTAAGACGTTCTGTAGGGTAATCTTTCTTTACATCACGTAAATCTTTTTTCATAACAGACTTCATTACATCTTCACTACCTAAGATTGCTGTAAGGCCATTAATAATTTTCTCCAAATTAGCCATTTCTTCTTCTAAAGCAACAACATCCGTATTCGTTAAACGATAAAGTTGTAAAGTAACAATAGCTTCTGCTTGTTCCATAGTAAATTCAAATTCTTTTACTAAGTTTTCTTTAGCATCACTCTTATTTTTAGATTCACGAATCACACGAATAACTTCATCTAAAATAGAAATACACTTAATTAAACCTTCAACAATATGATAACGAGCCTTTGCATGAGCTAAATCAAATTCCGTACGCCGACGAACAACTTCTCTTTGATGAGCAATAAATGCATCTAAACATCCTGCAAGTCCTAATAACTTAGGTCGTTTATTTACAATTGCTACCATATTGAAATTGTAATTTATTTGCATATCTGTATTTTTTAATAAATAATTAATAATCAAATCAACATTCGCATTTTTCTTTAAATCGATAACTACTCGAACATCAGCTGCACTCTCATCACGTACTTCCTGAATACCATCGATTTTCTTATCGATACGAATATCATCAATTTTCTTAACCATTAAAGCTTTATTAACTTCAAATGGAATTTCAGTAATAACAATAGATTTACCACTCTTACTCTCTTCAACAGTATATCTACATTTAACAACAATCTTACCGCGACCAGTTTGATAAGCAGAACGAATCCCATCAATACCTTCAATAATACCACCAGTTGGAAAATCAGGTCCTTTAACATATTTCATTAAAGTATCTAAACTACAATTAGGATTATCGATCCTATGAATAGTTGCATCAATAACTTCACCTAAATTATGAGGTGGAATATTGGTAGCATATCCTGCAGAAATACCCATAGCACCATAAACAAGAAGTGCTGGAAAACGTGCAGGTAACACCGTAGGCTCTAACGTTGTATCATCAAAGTTAGGAGCAAATTCTACTGTATCTTTATCAATATCACGAAGCATTTCATTACTAATCTTAGAAAGACGAGCTTCTGTATAACGATAAGCAGCAGGACTATCTCCGTCGATAGATCCATTATTACCATGCATATCAATATAAGGTAGTCTTGTTTTCCAAGGTTGACTCATACGAACCATGGCATCGTAAATAGAAGTATCACCGTGAGGATGATAATTACCAATAACATCTCCAACGGTCTTAGCACTCTTACGATATCCCTTATCATAAGTATTTTTCTCTTTATGCATAGAATATAAAATACGACGTTGAACTGGTTTTAATCCATCTCTAGCATCAGGAATAGCACGTTCTTGAATAATATATTTAGAATAGCTTCCAAATCTCTCACCCATGATATCTTCTAGAGTATAATCAAATATTTTTTCTATTACTTCTTGTGTTTCACTTTTCTTTCTTGGCATAACTTCACCCTCTTCTATATTTTATACTCATCTTCTAAAGTAAACTCAACATTCTCGTCAATCCATTCTTTTCTTGGAGCCACTTCATCTCCCATAAGAACAGAAACACGTTTTTCAGCTAATTGTGCATCTTCAATATTAACGCGAATCAAAGTACGACTACCCGGATGCATGGTAGTTTCACCTAACTGATCTGCATTCATTTCACCAAGACCTTTATATCTTTGGATTTCACATCTTTTACCTTTTGACTTTTCCTTCATTTCTTCAATAGTATAAGCATACTCGACATTCTTACCAGATTGAACTTTAAATAATGGAGGAAGGGCCACGAATAAACGACCATCTTCAATTAAAGGTTTCATATAACGATAGAAAAAAGTTAATAACAAACACTGAATATGACCACCATCTTCATCAGCATCGCTCATGATAATAACTTTACTATATTCACAATCATCAATATCAAAGTTAGAACCGTATCCAGCACCTATAGTATAAATCATAGTATTAATTTCTTCATTCTTTAAAATATCATCTTCTTTAGTTTTCTCTGTATTTAAAACCTTACCACGCAATGGAAGAATAGCTTGATAACGTCTATCCCTTGCTTGCTTTGCAGATCCACCTGCAGAATCTCCCTCGACTAAGAATAATTCTTTTTTTGTTTTATCCTTGCTTTGAGCAGGAGCGAGTTTACCTGATAAACTTCTCTCTTCTTTTTTCTTACTTGTTCCCTTACGAGCTTCTTCACGAGCTTTACGCGCAGCTTCTCTTGCGATTTTACTACGTAAACTCTTATTAATAATTTCGGTTGCGATAGACTTGTTTTCCTCTAAGAAAACTCTCATTTGTTCAGTAACAATATTTTCAACCGCAACACGTGCACCAGGAGTACCAAGCTTACCTTTTGTTTGACCTTCAAATTGTAAAATACCTTCAGGAATCTTCAAACTAATAACTGCAGTAAGTCCTTCACGAACATCGCTTCCCTCAAGCGCTTTATCTTTTGTTTTCAAAAAACCATTACTTTTCGCATAATCATTAAAAACACGAGTTAAAGCTGTTTTAAATCCTACTTCGTGAGTACCACCATCAATGGTCTTAACATTATTAACGAAACTGACAATTGTTTCATTATAAGAATCAGTATACTGCATCGCAATATCTACTTCCATCTTATCTTTAGTACCAGTGATTGCTAAAACCTTATGAAGCGTATTCTTACCTTTATTCATATCTTCAACAAATTCTTCAATACCACGTTCATAATGAAATTTACTACTTCTTTCATCTTCTTCATCAATAACTTCAATCGTAATCCCTTTTAAAAGAAAAGCTGATTCCTGCATTCTTTCACATATTGTTGTATAAGAAAAATTAGTTGTTGAAAAGATAGTATCATCAGGCATAAAACGAACAGTAGTACCTGTCTTATTTGTAGTTCCAATCTTTTTCAAAGGTACTGCAACATGTCCACCATTTTCAAAACGAATATAGTATTCTCCCTTATCATGTTTAATGGTTACTTCCATCCATTTAGAAAGTGCATTAACAACACTACTACCTACACCATGAAGCCCACCAGACACTTTATATCCATCGCTTTCAAACTTACCACCAGCATGAAGCACCGTAAAAATAACTTCTGGAGTTGACTTACCAGAAGCATGCATACCTGTAGGAATACCACGTCCGTGGTCCTCTATACTAACAGATTTATCACTATGTAAAATAATTTTAATATAGTCACCAAACCCATTAATTGCTTCGTCAATAGCATTATCAACAATTTCCCACACTAGATGGTGAAGACCTCTTTTATCAGTAGAACCTATATACATACCAGGTCTTTTTCTAACTGCTTCAAGTCCTTCCAATATCTTAATCGATGACTCATCATATTTTAATGCCATTTATTATCACTCCTAATATCTAACTGTTACTATTATAACAAAAAAGTAAAGTTTTTCAAAGAAAACTTTACTATATTTGACACAACAATCATTCTATTTCAACAATATCTATTACTTATCACTAACTATATTTTTTTTACTTAGTTTTTACTTTTTCAGAACTAACCTCTTCCTTATTTCCATTCCTATCATAACGATAAGTGATAATCTTATCCTTATCTTCAACTTGAACTTCATCATCAGCATACACAATTACAGTAGAGTCAACATCAACGCCATAAGGTTCATTATCTCCTCTTTGAATTAGCAACCCATAAGACGAAGAAATTAAACTTCCATAAACACCATTCTCTAAATAATCTCCTTCTTGAAACCTCTGTTCTTCAAAGCTACCACTACCATTACCATTAAATGCATAACAAGTACCAGAAATAAAAGTATCATTTTGTCCCTCTATTTGATTAATACCAATATGACATACATCATCAGAAATCGGAAAGCCTAACATTAAACTATTATGAATTCTGTCATCCATACTATCCTGTAATATACCATTCATAATAGTATAATCCGAAACAGTAGAAACATCCGTATGAATATTATCAATATAGACGTTAGTATCACTATCTAATCCTTGCGTATAGGTTTTAGTAGTTAATTTCTTTGGAGCAGTAATTGTCCATTCTGATTCATCATTTAAATCTGCAGAATATTCTACAACTAATTTAAACTCTTCTCCAGGTACATCAATAACTTGTTTTACTCCCTCATTAACATCAAAAACGTCGTAAATAGACTCTACCTCTGTAGCAAGTTCTCTCTCACTACAACCAGTAAGAGCTAACGTCCCTAACACGACAGAAGATGCTAAAACATTTCTTAATTTTTTCCATTCAATTGATTAATTTTATTCATAAAATCTCTCCTTTTCTTCATATAATATCACACTTTTATTTGTTTTCATCATTATTTAATTTATTAAAAGATATAATTTTCGCCTTTTTCTTCGCAGGATTATGATAAAAAGGATGATTATTCCTTTCCAAACTCATCTTCTCTACAACAGTAGTTGCTACATCACAACGTAATTGAAAAGGGAGTTTCTCCCAATTTTTAAGTGTATGAAGCATCTCTCTAGGACCGACTTCAGTTTTATTATTTACAACAGCATAACACATCGCATTATGAATAAAACTACACGCAATATCAAAATTAGACAATTGACTATTATAAGCAACAATTTCACTTCTATGGTCTTTTAACATAATAGAAAGAAATTCTTGTAATGCATCCATATCCCATTCTAATTGACTAATATCACCAAATTGCCCTAAATAAGTATCCATAGAAATAATTCCCTGAATTATCTTCTTATAATTTTCAGTAGACTCTATATCAAAACCAGGCATAGGCGGAAGTTCTTTCTTTTTCTCAGCATAAAAAGCATCTTCATCCATAATATCAACATTTCGATTACGAATACCATGACTAATCCATTTTCCAAAAGAAACTTCAGAAGAAATAAACTCATCATAAATCTCTTTTTTTATTTCGTCCTTAATAAAATAACAATTATTTAAAATATTTAAAAGATCTTTTCTGTGAAAACCGCTTTGACCCTTTCCAACAAAATAAAGACCTATCTGATTCACAACTTTATCTATAATTTCTTCTCTACAATATCCAGGCATCAAACTTACTATCTTTTCATAATAATTAGCATTAATTAAATATAATAAATCATTAATCTGATCAAAATCATTAGCTTCCAAAGATAGATTAAACTCTTTTTTCATATCTTCCAACTTAGAATAAAAATTAGTAGTTGTTTTTCCTATTATTTTATCCTTTTCATATCTATCTTCTGCCATCATAGCAAACGTCTGTCTTACACTTCTTAATCTCTTTTCCTCCTTTTCCCACCATCTTTCGTTTATCTTTTTAAATCCAAAATAAACTACTGGAGTAGCAACAACAGAAGCCCCACCAATGGCAAGAAAAGAAACGACATCATTCAAAAAAGGAATTCCAAGAATAGTAAATACCCCAAAGCTAAGACCAAAACTACTAATTATCTGCATTATTTTATCATCTTCCATAAGCCACCTCTTAAATTGGCTCTATTGTATTACATAAATAATAAAAAGACAAGAAAAAAGACTAGTTTCCTAGTCAATATCTTCTAACTTATCATAAGTTTTTTTAGCTGCATTTTTTGCCATTTCCTTCATATTAGACATGGCACTAGGATTCTTTTTCATATACATATATCCAGCAACACCCATACCTCCTAATACAGCAGCCCATAATACTTTATTCATCGTTTTCTTTTCCATGTTTATCACCTCATTTTTATTATGAGACTAAACATTTTATTTTATACCATTTTCTAAAAAATCTTTAATTGTAGTTCTACGAATATCAGACGATGTATTATTAACTGCTTGTCTAAGTGCATTCTTATCACCAATTAAATATAACATTTTCTTACTTCTAGTAATTCCTGTATATACAAGCTTACGATAAAGCATTTTTCTATATCCTTGAACAATTGGCATCACAACAACATCAAATTCACTTCCCTGTGCCTTATGAATTGAAATTGCGTAAGCTAAACGAAATTTATTAAAATTAGCTGCTGTAAAAGTAACTTCATTACCATCAAAATCAATGGTAATTTTTTTAGCCGGTTGAGTAACAATCTGACTAATAATACCAATATCACCATTATAAATATTTTCATCCGGCATATTAGTAAGTTCAATTACTTTATCACCTTCACGAAATATCACATCACCAACAACAAGCTCTTTTTTACTTTTATCTTTTGGATTAAAAATAACTTGTAGTCTTTGATTAATCATATCAATACCACATTTTGTTTTATACATTGGAGCTAAAATTTGAAAATTTTTATAAGATAAATCTTTAAACGTAGAAGAAACATCCATCAAATTAGAAATAACATCATCATCACTACATTCAATAAAAGTTAAATCTTCCTCCTTATTAAAAACATCATCAACCACTTCTCCCTTACGCACATCATAAGCAAGTGTCAAAATATTAGAATCTTTACCCTGACGATATAATTCTTTTAATTCAACAACTGGTAGTTTTGAACTACTAATTAAATCATGTAATACTTGTCCCGGTCCAACCGATGGTAATTGATAGCTATCTCCTACCATAATCACTTTACAATTAGCAGAAATACCACGTAACAAACTAGCCATAAGTAAAGTATCAACCATACTAGATTCATCAAGAATAACGACTTCAGCTTTACTCTTATGATACTCATTTACTTGAAACTTATTCGTCTCTTTTTGCCATTTCAAAAAACGATGAATTGTACTCGCTGGCATTAAAGTAGCATCACTCATTCTTTTCGCAGCTCTACCTGTAGGAGCAAGTAATTGAACACGTTCAGCTAACTTTTCATAACTAAGTTTATGAACTTCTTTATATAACTCAATAATACCCTTCATAATCGTAGTTTTACCTGTTCCAGGTCCACCAGTAATAATTAAAAAGCTTTTACGAATACTATCTAATATCGCGCGTCTTTGCTCTTCATTATAAGAAATACCAAAAACACTTTCCATTTCAGTTAGTTTATCCTCTAAGTTCTTAAAATCTTCATCCTCTTTATGAGCTAATAATCGAAATCTCTTTACAATTAAAGTCTCTGCTTCCCACATATCCTTCAAATAATATCTATCTTCCTTATTTACAATCATTAAATCTACAATCAAAGACTCCATAGCTTTCTTATATACTTCATCAGAAATACTGATTAACAGTACTCTAGGTAAATACTGAAAAATTTCATCATAATAAAAATAACTGTGACCATAAGTATTACTAACTTCTTCCATAATATATAAAATTGCGGCTCTAACACGAACAAAAGAATCTTTTGCCATTCCGTTCTTTAAAGTAATACGATCAATCTTTTTAAAATTAAGTTCATAAATACTATATTCCAATTGATAAATATCTTCTTCAATAACTTCTTTCACTCTATCTTTGTAATAATTATAAATAAGCATTGAATCCTTAGTAGAAAAACCTAAATTGGATAAATATAACACGGTCTCATAGCTAGACTCATATTCCTTTAATTTATTATGTAAAGTATCTATATTAGTTTTAGTAATACCCGGAATTAAAATCAAATTATCTGGATTTTCCAAAATAATTTGTAAAGTGTCCTTACCAAGTACATCTACAATAGCCTTAGCTTTTTTCTCTCCAATTCCTTTAAATAAACCACTCGTCAAAAACTCAACAATCGCATCTTTCTCCTCTGGCTTACATCTTTCATAACTAGTAACAGAAAACTGCATCCCATATTTAGGATGTTCTACCATTTGACCAAAAAAAAGATAGGTATCCATATCATTTAGTTCATGAAAATACCCAGTAAAAGTAATTGTTTTATCTAGAAAAGGTGTAAGCTCAGGACTATTTGTCTCTCGCACCTTAAAAAGTCCAATATGGTAACCATTACTATTTTGATAAATACTTCTCTGATAATGTCCCTTGATATAGATATCCATACTTTCCTCCTATAAATGATTAATTATTTTTTCTAGCAGTATACCCCTCTTGTTCTGTCTCTTCCTCTTCACGAACAGTCTTTTCTATTGAAGCAGTAATTGGTTTTTCTTCCCTACTTAACACTTCTACTCCTGAATTCTCTAAAACAGACTGTTCTTCTTTCTTTTGATTTTCTTCTTCTTTTTCTTTAGAAGACATTAATTTTTGAAACATAAAGTTATCCATAACCTACCTTCTTTCTATTGTTATTGTAACAAAGAAACTTCTCCAATACAATAAGGATAAGAAACACTTTGTATCTTAACTTTAACAAAAGTATTATGAGGAAGAACAGAAGGTATTTCTACATGTAAATAATTATCAGTATGTCCATAACTCTTACCATCTTTTTCTTCTTCTACTAAAACTTCTACTTCACTTCCTACAAAAGAAGCATAGTAAGAGCACTCTAATTCTTTAGATACTAGAAGAAGTCTTCTAGCTCTTTCTTTCTTAACACTAGGCTCTATATGATCAGGGAGTTCCATTGCTTTCGTACCTTTTCTTTCACTATAAGGAAAAACATGAATTTTAGTAAAACCAACTTTTTTACACGTATCGATAGTCTCTAAAAAATCTTCTTCACTTTCCCCTGGAAAACCAACAATAACATCAGTAGTAATTGCCATATTAGGGCGAACTTCCCTAATTTCTTTTATCTTATGAAAGTAATAATCCAAATCATATTTACGATTCATCAAAGATAAAACATGATTACTACCAGCTTGTAAAGGAATATGCATATGATCAACAATAATAGAAGAATCTCTAATAACGTCTAAAACGTCTTTCGTTAATTCTGTAATTTCAATAGAAGAAATACGAAGACGTAAAAGTCCAGGAATTGCTACTACTCTTTTCAATAAAGATGCAAAATTAGTATCAAGATCAACACCATAATTTCCAGTATGAATGCCAGTTAAAACCACTTCTTGATATCCATGATTAACTAAATCTGTAATCTCATCAATGACTTCATCAGAATTTTTACTACGACATTTTCCACGCACAAAAGGAATAATACAATAAGAACAGAAATTCTCACAACCATCTTGAATCTTTACAAAAGCTCTCGTTCTACCAGGAAATTCATTAATATACATATCTTCAAATTCTCTAGGTAAAGTTGAATATAATCTACGAATTTCTTCTTGTTTTAAAAACCACTCATCAAGTAACTCTATAATCTTAGATTTATCTCTATTACCTAGAATAATATCAAGACCTGGTAACTGAAAATCTTTATTTGCTTCAATAAAACATCCCATGGCAACAACACAAGCATCCGGATTTTTTCTAATTGCTTTACGAATCATCTTTCTAGATTTAATATCACTCGTATTGGTAACAGTACAAGTATTAATAATATATACATCACAAAAATCATCAAAATCTTTAATCTGATAACCAGCTTCTTTTAATAAATGAATAATATATTCACTTTCATATGTATTTACTTTACAACCTAATGTTAAAATCCCTACTGTATGCAAATTACTCCCTACTTTCTTTAAATCCTTGATACCAGCTATCTAATTTATCAATAGCACTACCAACAGCTTCTTTACCTTTCTCAATCGCTTGACTACCAATTTCTTTCCCTTTTTCTACATATGGTGTATAAGCATCTTGAAAACGATTTTTATCTTCTGTAAAACTGTCTACAACATTATTATACGCTTCTTCGCCAACCTTTTCTTTATATTTAGAAATAATAGTATCTTTCAGCTCGCTTGCCTTAGACACAACTGTTGTATAACTCTTCTTAGCAGTAGATTTAATGTCTTCTTTATAATTAGGAAACTTACTTTCTATAGTACTATCAATTTTTTCATAAAGAGTAAGAACACTTTCTTTTGCACTATCCGTAAGTTCTTGGAAAGTAACACCTTTAATACTACCTCCATAAAAAATAAAGTCTGCAAGTGTAATAAAAGTATCTTCTAACTTTTCTTTTACACTTTTAGAATTTTGTTGTTCCTGAGCTAAAGTTTCTACTTCTTGTTCTACTTCACTAATATAAGAGACTACTTCCTCTTCATTTTGAGCTTTTGCTGTATCAGTAAATAATGTTTTACTAGAATCATCACTACTAGTATTATCTGTAGAGTTATTTTTTTCTTTACTCTTTTCTTTCTCAACGACTTCTTTAGTTTCTGTGTCTTTTTTACTATTCTTTTTGCTAGTATCGTCCCCTGTAGGCCATATTAAAATAACTAGTAAAACAATGATAATAATTAAACAAATCAAAATTGCAATATCTAGTGGATGTTTTTTCATAAACAACACCTCTTTACGTGTACAAATTATATCATATTTATCCAAGTTTTACAACCAGCAAAAAAGCTCCCAGAGGAGCTTAATCTAAGTTTTTCTGTAACTCTTTTAATGTCATTAAAAACTCATTTGTTTTTCTAATTTCTTCATCAAGCTTTTCATAATTAGCTGTATTTTCAAGTTCAATGTCAGAACTATTATTAACCACAGGTTTTTCAATACCAAAGACAGGTGAAATAACTGGACTACTCTTAAACTTCTTATGTTCTTGATAAACTGGTTTTTCTTCTACCTTTGTAGTATCTACAGTAGAAATAGACACAGTTTGAAAATCATCAAGAACCATTTGCTTAGGTTCAGAAATAGTCTCTTCAACAGTAACAATACTTGGTTCTGCTTCAATAGACTCTACTTCTGTCTGTACAGCTTTCATTCTTTCTTCTAAATCTTGTAAACTAATAGGTTCATTACCCTCATCTTCAAGTTTTTCTAACTCTCCACTTTCGTATAAAGCTTTATTTCTACTCATTAATTCATCTAAACTTATAATTGCATTTTGTTCTTGTTCTTCTTCAAATGCAGTTAAATCAATATTCTTAACTTCTTCTTCAGCCTTTTCTAAAGTCTCTGTAAGTCTCATTAATTCAGCTTGTGCTTCACTTGGATCTGGTTCAATACTAGTATATTGTAATTCTTCTTCAACTTTAGGAAGTTCAGTAGATTCTTCTGAAATAATCTCAGTAGCATCAACTTGTACAGGTTGTTCTTCAATAGAAAGACGCTCTACTTCAGGCATAACTGCTACTTCTTCAGCTTGACTAACATTAGAAACTTCCAAAACTGGTTCTGATTCTTTAACCTCTAAAACAACCGGCTCTTCCACTTTCATTTCCTCAGTAATAGGCATTAAAACTGGTTCTTCTGAAACATTTTCAACCTTTTCATCTAAAGAATCTGTAGAACTTTCTAACACAATCTTCTGCAACTCACGTGTATTCTGTCTTTGCTTTCTCTTCATTGCAGTTTTATCTAAAATATAAATTATAAAATATAAAACGGATGCAATCCCCACCAGTACATATACCAATATCATTTCCTCTGTTGTTAAAAATTCGATTAATCCGCTCATTATTTCCACCTCTAAAATTAGTCTACCATACTCTATAAATAAGAACAAAGACATAATTTTTATTTTTTTTATTTTTCCTATTTTTTGACAAATTACATTGACATATTTTTACAATTGTTCGATTGACAAAAAATTGACAAATAAAGTAACTACATCTTTCATATTAATGATACCACAAAATGAATTTTTTTAAAGCCTTTTTTTACATTTAATAGAAATTATTTTTTATCATATATTTTAGTATGAAAGAAAAATTTATGAAATCTGTAATTATATTATTAATAGGTGGACTATTAACAAAATTACTAGGAATGCTAATAAAAATAATCATGAGTAGACTAATAGGAACCGAAGGGCTAGGACTATATATGATGGTACTCCCTACATTTTCCCTATTTATTGGAATTGGTCAATTTGGGCTACCAACTGCACTATCAAAACTAGTAGCAGAAAAAAGAAAAAATAATATTAGACTATTTTTTTCTATCCTCCCCATTGCTGCTTTCGTAAATATACTACTGATAATCACAATCATCACAATAGCGCCTATTCTATCTACACAACTACTTCACGATCCCAGATGTTACCTTCCCATTTTAGCAATCGCCGTAGTAATTCCCTTTACCAGCTTATCAAGTATTTGTAGAAGTTATTTTTTCGGAAAAGAAAAAATGACTCCTCACGTAATTTCAAACCTAATAGAGGATATTGTAAGATTAACTTTAATGATAATAGGAATACCCTATTTTTTACCTAAAGAATTAGAATATGCAGTATGTTATATTATATTATCCAATGTAATCAGTGAACTTGCTTCCATTTTAATATTAATTCTATTTTTGCCTAAAAAATTGCAAATAAAAAAGGAAGATTTAAAACCCAAAAAAGATTATATGAAAGAATCTTTATCTATAGGAATACCAAATACTACTGGTAGATTATTAGGAAGTATTGGATATTTTTTAGAACCAATTCTTTTGACATCAACCCTAATAGGCATGGGCTATTCATCAAAATATATTACCATAGAATATGGAATATTATCTGGATATGTAATGCCTTTACTATTACTACCATCTTTTTTTACAATGGCAATCTCTCAAGCTTTACTCCCAATAGTTTCTAGAGAATACTCAAGAGGAAATTATGAATCAGTAAAAAGAAAGATAAAGCAAGCAATCACTTATTCTTTACTAATAGGAGTACCTGTCACTATCTTCTTTATTATAATGCCAGAATTTCCACTAAAACTAATTTATCACACAACAGAAGGAATAGCATACATGAGATTTTTAGCACCTATTTGCCTATTTCAATATATCCAGTCTCCTCTTTCTTCCGCACTAGATGCCATGGGAAAAAGTCATGATGCCATGGTTGCAACAGCAATAGGAGTAATCATAAGATCAACACTATTAGTAGCATTATCTTTATTAAAAATAGGATTATGGGGACTAATCATTGCAATCTCAATCAATGTTTTAGCAGTAACTTTCTACTCATTAAAAAAAGTAAGACAACATCTTACTATTTAGTTTTATTTGAATGATTATTTTTGCACTTAGAAAGAACACGAACCGAAGAAAGGCTCTGATCATAAAAAGTAATATTACCCTGAGTAGTACCACTCAACTTTTCAAATAATTCTATATCAGAGATTCCCAGATCCTCTGTTAGTACATCTACCAAGGAAGGATCATCCGACAAGTTAGCAAGAATTTCATGAGAATAAGCCAACTTAGTCTGTTCCAAATTTCTTAATCCCTGTGCATTCTTTATTTGTTTAGTAAAATTATCCATTATTTTTTATCCCCCTTACCATCTCTCTTACCCGCTTTTAATTCTGATAAAATTTCATCTCGAATACCCTCATGTTCCATAATCAACAATTCTCTCTCATGAGAATCTTGAATTTTTTCTTTCAAAGCTTGAAATTCATCATTCGTATTACGACTACGATAAATCAAATCTTTCTGATCTAAAGAAGAATTATCATCCTTCTTCATTCTTGTCTGCATAACATAAACCATATCACCATCTAACACCCGGTAAACCAATCTAACTTTAAATTCTTTAATTTCATATAACCCAAATAACTTTTTATTATTAGTTAACTGTCTTACCTTTTCAGTATTAGACCCAAAATCTCCAAACTCTAAAGTGTCTAAAGTGTCTAATACTTTATCATAATATTCATTAGGAATTTCTTTCAAATCTTTTTGTAAAAATGTAGAACCAAAAGAAGTTTTAGCAAAAATCAAATGACGTTTAGAACAAGCAGCCTGACTTTCTAAACTATCTTCACTCACTTGTTTCTTTACTGATTCTACTCTATTTTTACAAATATCAATCTTTTTCTTTAATAGTTCCATTTCTTCCAAAACATCAGGATCATTTCCTAAGCTTTGAAACTCCTTGCATTCAGCTACAAGCTTAGATATCAATCCTTCCATTAAAGGGAAAAAACTTTGAAACTCAGGAGCTGGTAAAGCATCCATAATATCTTTTTCATCTTGCAATAAAAGAATAGATTCATAAAAAGCGTTTCTCAACTGCTCTAACTTATCATCAGTCATAAAATCTCTCCCACTACCTCAAATTATAATATAAATTTACTATTTTGGCAAAAAAATCTTTTTTCTTTTATTTTTCACGCAAATTACACATTATTTAGTATAATATTACTACAGGGAGGGATTTCAAATGAAAATATTAGTTGTAGATGACGAAACTATGATTCGTGAAGTCATCAAAGAATATTGTGCTGCTAATCATTTTACTACCGATGAAGCAGCGAGTGGAAAAGAAGCTTTAAAAAAATTAGAACACAATACTTATGATTTACTGGTATTAGATATTATGATGCCAGAAATGGACGGTTATACTTTGCTAGAAGAACTTCCTAAAGAAAAGAAAATCCCTACTCTTGTACTATCAGCAAGAGGAGAAGAAGTAGACAAACTTCATGGGTTTGAATTAGGAATTGACGACTATTTAACGAAACCATTCTCACCAAAGGAGTTAATAGCTCGTATCAAAGCAATATATAATCGAACAAACCAAAATTTACCCAATATATATAAACTCAATACTCTCGAACTTAACTTTTCTGCTCACACTTTGAAAATAGATAATAAACTAATAAATATTACTCCGAAAGAATTTGAAATCCTTACCTATTTAATTAAAAATAAAGAAATTGCCATATCTAGAGAACAATTATTGTCAAAACTCTGGGGCTACGATTACTTTGGAGATGACCGTACAGTAGATACACACATCAAAATGCTTCGTAACAATCTAGGAAATTATAGAAACCATATTGTTACAGTAAGAGGCACCGGATATAAATTTGTAGAAGCTGATGAAAAAGAATAGTCTACATATAAAGATATGGCAATACTTTTTAATATTTTCACTACTAATATTGGGATTCCTATGGGCATTCCAAGTCCTTTTTTTAAATCAATTTTATCGAATGAGTAAAACAAAAGACATCGCAGAGGTTGCTAACACTCTCATTAAATATAAAAACAATGAAAATGTTGCGGATATTATTGATCAACAAGCTATGGATAAAAGTGTTTGTATAGAAGTAGTAAATGAAAAAATAAACACAATATATACTTCTATGTATTTTGGAAAAGGTTGCATTTCTAGCAAAGAGCAAACTTTAAAATATAAAAATGATTTCATAAAAAGCAATAAAGTAAGACAAACCTATGAATTAATTAATCCAATGTATGATAACAGAACTCTAGTACAAGCAATCAAATTAGATTCTGAAAACTATGCATTCATCAATACCTCTATGGATCCCATTGATGGAACAGTAGATATCCTACAAACACAGTTGATATATGTAACAATCATTGTCCTAATACTATCATTCATCATTGCATATTTTATTTCAAGACACATCTCTGAACCAATTGTTGCTATAAATAAAACCGCAAAAGGATTAGCAGAAGGAAAATTCGACGTATCCTTTCATACGGAAGAAGACATTTTAGAATTAAATGAACTTGCATCCACTTTAAATTATGCAAAAGATGAATTAGAAAAAACAGACGAGTTAAGGCAAGATTTAATGGCCAATGTATCCCATGATTTAAAAACCCCATTAACAATGATTAAAGCCTATGCTGAAATGAGCAGAGATCTTCACGCGAAAGATAAAAAGAAACAAAAAGAAGATATGGATATTATTATAAGTGAAGTTGACCGTTTAACAATATTAGTAAATGATATATTAGAATTATCTAAAATGCAATCAAATATCAATGAATTACAAAAAGAAGAATTCAACTTAATAGAGTTAACAAAAGAAATAATTCATCGCTATAAAGTACTACAAGAAACAGAGAATTATAAGTTTACATTTAATCATAACGAAAAAGAAATTATAATTAATGCGGATAAAAAGAAAATAGAACAAGTTATATATAATCTCGTCAATAATGCTATTAACTATACAGGAGAAGATAATACTGTCTTTATAAATATAGTAAAAGAAGAAAAAGACATCCTAGTAGAAATAAAAGATACTGGTAAAGGAATCAAAGAAGAAGACTTACCTTATATCTGGGATAAATATTATAAAAATAAAAAGAAACATAAACGAAACTTAGTTGGTACTGGTCTAGGATTATCTATTGTAAAAAATGCCTTACAACTACATAACTACGACTTTGGAGTTACCTCAGAGAAAAATAAAGGATCTTGTTTCTATTTTAAAATCCCAATTACAAAAGAAAAACATAAAGAAAACGAATAAAAACCCAATTGAGTACAATACTCAACTGGGTTTTTATATATTATTATCATAAAAAACTATAATTCACCATTTAACATAGCCTCATCCAAATCATCTAACAAATTAACTAATCCATCAGCAAACGCTTTATTCTCCATAAATTCTACACTAGTAGATGAATATAAAGACATAAAAGCGGTCTTTTCAAGAATAGGAATCAAAAATATTTGATCACTAACAGTAATGCGCAACACCATTTCGTAGCAACTATTTTTATTTGCAGTAAGTCTTCCTCTCCTATTACTCTTTTTCTCCCTTACCACCATATCATCCAATAATAGTTCATAATTTTTAATGTCGGAAATATTATATTTATAGTGAAACTCATTCGTATGAAATACGATTTCATGATTTTGACCAATACTAATACCAGAACCAATATTATTGAGATAGAAAACAGCAGGAACAGTACCACAAAAAATCCCCAATTTCTTCTGTATTAATTCCTCACGATAATTTGCATCTTGAAATAATTTAACAAAATCCAAAAGAACTTCATTAATACCATTAACATTGAAAAGCATATTACCAAGCAGTAAAGTTTTGGACAACATCCCATTTTTAATAACATCAATAGTCAAATCCTGATAATGATATTTCAAATATCCCTCTTTATTAATAAGCCATAAATACTTAGTCGTAGCAACAAAATAAAATTTCAAAGCAGTCTTACACTCTGTCGTATAAAGACAAGCCAATGGAACTTCATCAATTGGAATAATTCCTCGAACAACCACTGCATCCCCTTCATTTAAATCGGGACACATATTCATAAGAGGCTTATAACTAATCGTTAATTTCTTCCTATCAACCGGAGTATAAGGATAAAACTTAGGAAGAAGAAACACTTTACCTAGTAATTCTTGATATCTAGCCTCCTCTTCTTGCATCTGCTTATACTTATCCTGAACACCACGAAAAAACTGTTTAAACATATGCCTCACCTCAGACAAAACTTACGTTCTTTATCTTTAACATAATACCATATTTAAATACCTTTGTAAATTTGAAACTAATTATAAATATATAATTCATGTTGTGCCCTAGTACAAGCCACATACAATAAATTACGTTCATTACTCTTATAAGAATTTTCTCTATCATTATATAAAATTACACTATCAAACTCTAATCCTTTCGCTAAATATGCAGGAACCAAGATTAAATCTCTTTTAAATTTTTTAGTATCTAGTTTTACATAAGAAACAGATACATCGTCTTTAATAAGATTAAAAATCTTTTCTGCCTCTCTATCATCTTTGGTTATAATCGCAACACTAGAATAACTATTTTTTAAAGCATTGATATCTAAAACTAATTGTTCTTTTAAATTATTCAAATGTCTTCTAAAAACAACAGGTTTATGATTATCTCTACGAATTGCATTAACATGATTCAGATTTAATATCTTATTTGTATATTCAATAATTTCCGGGGAAGAACGATAAGTTTTTAAGAGTTCCAAATACTTACTTTCATTCTTAAATATAGGTTTTAATTCCTCTAATGAATCATAATGATAATAAGGATTAATATTTTGATTAACATCCCCTAAAATCGTAAAATCAGCTCTCGCAAAAATCTTGGAAATAATGATATATTGTAACTTATTATAATCCTGTGCTTCATCAATAACTACTTGCTTAATTTGTTGCTCATAAGGAAAACCATCTAACACTCCTTTAATATAAGCAAATAATAACGCATCCTCATAATATAAATTTTTTCTCTTAATAAATTTATCTATTTCTGCCTCTGTTAACGTTACCTTACAATAAGGACTAAGATAAAAACCACGATAAATTTCTTTAAAATCACGCTTAAAATTAGCATGCTCTTTTAACAATTTACGAAAAGTACCATTCTTCTTGCCACTACCACGATAAAAGTTAGAAGACAACCTTTTAGCAATTTCATCTACTCTTTCAAATAAAGGTAATCTATCATACTTATAATGAAGTAAATGGTTAATTTCATCTTTATCTACATAATGGATTTCATCTTCATAAAAAGATTCTACAAACTCAGCATGTTCTATATAGTCTTTCAAATACAAATCCAAATCCTCTATAACCTCATCACTTTGCTTATATTTTATTAAGTCAACATTAGGCACTTGATAAGTATAATATCTCGCAACAAAATCAGTAAAAGCTTCTACTTCTTTATATTCGGTAATACTATAAGCCAAATAATCATTAAAAGTGGTTTGAAGTGTATTATCTTCTCCTAAAGATGGTAAAACATCAGAAATGTATTCAGTAAAAATAGGATTAGGAGAAAATATTAAGATATGATTACTAGATAAATTTTCCAAGCGGTATAGTAAAAATGCAATTCGGTGTAAAGCAACCGTAGTTTTACCACTACCTGCAATTCCTTGAACAATTAGATTATGATCTTCTAAATTACGAATCACTTGATTTTGTTCTTGTTGGATTGTATTAACTACATTTTTCATCTTATCACTAGACTCATGAGCCAACACTTCCTGAAGCACCTCATCATCAATATTTAAAGAATTATCAAAAACACCAACCAATTTACAATTTTCTATTTTATATTGCCTTTTTCTTTTTAACTCACCAAAATACTCCCCTCCAGGAGCAACATACGAACATGGACCAACTTCATAATCATAAAACAAACTACAAATAGGACTACGCCAATCATATAAAATATTATTAAAATCAGCATCCTTTAAATATGTAAGAGAAATATAAATATTCCAAATCTTACCATGATCATCTTTAAAAACAATAGATGCAAAATAAGGTTTAGTTTTAATCTGACATAATTTCTTAAAATAACGCTGCTTTTGTAAAACTTTTTCTGCTTCCTGCTCAGTCGCAGCCATAACTTGTCGCATTTCACCAGCATCAAAACTACTAGAATTCTCCCACATCATCTTTTTAAATTCAGTAAAGTCTTCCTCGTCTTGATATACATCTTTTCCTAATTCATTTAAAGTATCACCAAGCAATTTTTGAACTTTAGATAAAATTTTTTCTTCTTTCAAATACTCAGCTTTAGAAATTCCCATACTACCTCCTATTTATTCTTTAAAAACTAAGAAACGCCAAAAAACTACATAATCTATGCAGTCCCCCACTATCATATGTAATTTTTAAGCAAACGTCTATTTGACTATATCATATTCGATATCTAGATACAAGTGTTATTTTAAATTTTGATTCAAAACTTCAACAAATTCATCTTGAATCTCCCTAAGTCTTTCTTCTGATTTAGCTTCAAACCTAGCAGTAATATTAGGTCCAGTATTACTAGCACGAACTAGTGCCCAAGAATCATCAAACAACACTTTAACACCATCAATATCTAAATAAGAATATCCACGGGCTTTAGCATATTCACCAATTTTGTCTACAACACCAAACTTAATATCATCGCTAGCAGTAAATTTTATCTCAGGAGTAGAATAGTATACAGGAATTCCTTCTGCAAGCTCATCTACGGATTTATCAGTATGAGATAACATTTCTACCATACGAAGTCCTGCGTAAAGCCCAGAATCAAATCCAGGCCATCTATCTCTAAAGTAAACATGCCCAGATAACTCTCCACCAAAAGGCAAATCCAAATCTCTAACAGCTGCTTTAGTATAAGAATTACCTGTACGATAACATACTCCCTTACCTCCTAGTCTTTCTATTTCATCTTCCACAGCTTTTGAACATTTCACATCATATAAAAACTCTTTTTTTGATACTTTAGAAATAATATCACGAATCACTAAAATCATATAATAATCCGTTGGCAAAAATCTTCCGGAATTAGTAACTAATCCCATACGATCACCATCGCCATCAAATCCAAGTCCAACATCAGCACCCACTTCTAAAACTTTTTGCTTCAACTCCGAAAGGTTATCTTCAACACAAGGATCTGGATGATGATTTGGAAAATGTCCATCACTTTCACCATTAATAACAACTAAATCAATAGGAAACATTTCATATAACTTTTTAGCAATCACACTAGTAGTTCCATTTCCCGGATCAATAACAACTTTAACTCTTCTTGGACCAAAATCAAGATTCTTTTTAAATAATTCTAAATACTCTTCCTCTATACTATAAGTAGATAACTTTCCTTCTCCCTTTTGAAAATTACCACGTAAAATATAAGCTAAAAAGTCTTGAATTTCTTGTCCTTTACAATTACCACTTTCATCGAAAGCAAACTTAAAGCCATTATCATCCTTAGGATTATGAGATGCAGTAACCATGACACCACTATAAGTCTCTAATTTAATACATGCATAATAATACATTGGTGTTGTACAAAGACCAAGAGATATAATATCTACACCAGTAGATAAAATTCCCTGAATTAAAGCATCATACAGTGCTGGACTACTTAAACGATTATCGTGCCCAACAACACAAGCCGTCTTTCCAGCCTCACGAATATAACTACCAAAACCAAGTCCAATAGTATAGGCAGTATCTTCATCTATCTCAGTAGGATAAATACCTCTTATATCATAACCTCTAAATATATTTTTATTAATATTTTCTTTATACTTCATATTATTCCTCCTAATATAATAATAACATATATAAATAAATTTAACAAAAAAACTAGAAAATAATCTAGTTTTAAACATCAAGTGTTTTTAGGTACTACTTCAAAATCATAAGCATTTAAAATATTAAGTGCCGAATTAACCGAAACTGTAGTATTACCATGAGCAGGAATATCAAAGAAATTAGTTTCTAATTTAGCAATAACTTTCCCATCTTCATCCAAAAACTTAACATAAATGGCCTGGCCAGGATAATTAACATCAGAATTATTTCGAAGTATACAAGAAAAAGAATATAAATTAGGAGCCATTTGAACTAAAAATGGATCCGTAAGTTCTAAACTATCATATTTTCTATTGGTAGAAAACCGATAACTAGTATTAATCTTATAATAGGAATTTCCTGTCGCTTTTTTTACAGCCGCTTCTTCTTCAGAACGGTCTATATAATTAGGATCATCTTCAACAACTACTGTATCAGAATTGCGATTAAATTTCCCATTTTCTGCTGTGGAAGGAGCAAAAAAATATATCACTCCTCCTACTCCACAACAAGTAATACCAACAATTACTAAAATTAAACTAAAAATTTTCGATTTTTTCATAAGAACACCTTTCAACTAATAAATTTCTAATCCGGAACAACAATAGGATAATATGGAGCAGTAGGACAATTATACTGACCTTGTAACCAGCCAGAACCTACACCACTCAAACAATTCCCCGTAACACATCTAAAAACCACACCATGATCATAACATGTTTTACAATATCCTTTACGATATGTGGTATGACAGCCAGAATGCGAATTACAACTACACCATGAATATCCATTAAATATAGTTGTACCAACATAACCAACCTTATGAGTATGTTCAGGAGGACCACAACTAATACTACATTTTGTACTAAGACCAGTAGTAACTAATGCGCATGAATTAGTTCTAGTTTTTGTTCCAACTGTATTAGGACAAGTTGCATTGCAACCACTCCAACCACTATATTTATTGGCACCATCTTTAGTACTTCCCAAACTCTTAACAGAAGACCTATGTCCAACATTATCTTCAGCTATCGCCCAGGCATAATAACTTGTTCCACAACTTCTTGTAAAAGACATAGAAGTTTTAAATTTATCACTATCTTTAGAAGGTGCACTATTACTATTAGTAACCATATATAAATAACGCTTTACTCCCGAATGATCATCCTTAGATCCAGAGGCCGCTGTTTTAATACTACCACTTGTACTACTTCCACTTACTGATCCAATACTTCCACTAGTAGGTGCACTTGGTGCTGTTTTATCTACATAAACATTAACCGTACAACTTCTTGTATTACTAGCACTATCCTTAATAGTAATAGTATCAGTTTTAGCAGAATAATCAAAGGTAGTAGAAAAACTACTCTTCGTACAACCACTTAAATTATCACTACATTTTACAGAAATAGTTCGATTATTCTTAGTCCAACTAGTACTTTGTCCAGTAATACCTCCACAAGTAGGCTTTGTTTTATCTAAATATTTATTAACTGTACAACTTGTTGTATTACCTGCAACATCTCGTATAGTAATAGAATCAGTTCTTCCATCAGTAGTAAGTTTTTTAGAGAATTTTGACTGAGTACATCCACTTCCACCAGTATCTTTACAATTAACATTTGCAGTATAATCTTTATTTACCCACGAAGTTTTACCATCATTACTTCCACAAGTTGGTTTATTTACATCAAGATAAACATTTGCTTTACATGTATTAGTATTTCCTGCTCTATCTTTAATAGTAAACGTATATGTTTTTGTACTGCTAGTAAATCTCTTACTATATGGATTTTGCGTACATCCACTCGCATCATCACTACAATACTGACGAATAGTAAATGCTTGATTTGTCCAAGTAGTCTTACCATCGTTACTTCCACAAGTTGGTTTTACATTATCTATCTTATATAATCCAGCAGTAGCATCGCTTACTGTTTGATTACCTAACGCATCTTGAATTCCATTTGTACTAGAAGAAATCCATTGTCTTACCACTAACTTATACTGACCTGATGCCGTTGGTATATTCTTAGTTGGTATCTGATAAGAAACAGATTTTACTCCCTTCTTATTCTTATAACTATAAGTATAATCTTTACTTACTTTTGTTCCAGAAGAATTCGTCCAATAATACAAAATACCAATGTTCTTATTTAATGTATATGCATCTGTAATTTTAATCTTTATTTTTAAATTCTTTGTTTGTACCCAATCATGTTCACTAGGCGTAATATTTACCGTAGGTCCAGCTTTATCTGGTTCGTTAGTACAAGGCTCTGTTGGAACTTCTTTTCGCTCATAAACAATTTTTTTACTATCCTTACTATCCCTACACACTAAAGAAGTAGAATACAAGAAATTGTCATTAACCTTTCTAACTTCTACATAGGTTTCATTATTCCGACCACAAGTAACATCAGAGCTTCCAAAATCCTTAACTAAATTCTGTTTCTTTAAATCAGAATAGTCAACAGTAACACATCCGGAAGAATTACTTCCAAATAAATCTTTAGCTTGACTATCCATATATAACTTGGCACCACTTTCAACAGAACTATAATAAGCATCATACTTCTTATCCTTATTAGCACTCTGCAACTTAGATATTTGTGGCAATGCCAATATTAAAATAACCCCCATAATAGCAATAACAACAATCAATTCAATTAATGTAAATCCCTTATTGTTTTTCATTATCCACACCCACTTTATTATAATAAATATATAATATTTTTCTGAAATAAGCAAGCAAAACAAAAAAAAGAGTGTAAAACACTCTAAGAAAAAGCAAGCAACTTTTTCATGACACATCCTAAGAAAATCATCTTCTTAAAATTATATAAAGCCTACTCTACTAAACCTTGTTCATATTCTTGTAATTGTTCCTCTGTTGGCAAAGAAAGTTGATAATCAATCGCGTAAGCGACCTCACTCTCAATGAAATTAGTACCAACGCGAGTCTTCTCACCAGGTTTTAGCTCAGGATGATATAAAGCCAATGTCACCACTGCATCACCTGAATAAAAGTCCATATTAACAAAGCCGGCAGGAATCACTGCATCACCATCATTTTTTATAACAGTTAAAATTGCACCAAAAGAATTTTCTCTATAGTCGATTTCCATTTTAATAACACAAAAATCATCTAAACAATGTTTTTCCTTCAAAGATTGTGAAGAATTAGTAATAAGACTATCCAATAACTCCTGTGGATATTCCTCCACAGTAGAACTATTATTATCCTTTTTACTTTTTATATTAAAAACATTAAAAACAATACCAATTATTATAAACACAAGTCCAAGACTAATTAATACCACCGCCACAATCTTTAATGACTTTTTCTTTATCATTAACATTTCACCACCTGTTTGGTATTATCATCAATACAGATCCAACCATCTGCCTCAGTATAAGGGGCAACAGGACAAACCCAATTAAAAGAGCCATTATAATCCTTAGCTTTATGAATATTTCCATTAGAATCAGAACAATAATGTTGATAATATTGAGTCAAATTATAATGTTTACCTGGTCCAGAGCACGTCCAAATTTCAGATGCTGAATATTTATGATTACCACGTATATTACAGTTGCTTTTAGGAATGCAAGACTTTCCTGTATCACAACTTCTAGAGTTTCCTTTCGTATTGGTAGAACATGTTCGTCCATCAATTCCTATTTGATAAACCGTTTGATATTGAGTACCAGTACCACATGATCCATGACAGCTACTTTCCCAACTACCATTCTTAGATGTTGTTTTACTACAACAGTCCATAGTATTGCATGATTGAGTTAGGCCAGTAGTTACTAAATCACATGTATTAGTTCTACTCTGTGAACCAGTTCCACAAAGCTTACTACAACTACTCCAATCACTATACTTATCTTCTCCATCTTTTGTATTTCCTAAAGAAACAACAGAGGAACGATTACCTACATTATCTTCAGCTACTGCCCAAGCATAATAACTTGTTCCACAACTTCTAGTAAAGGTTTTTGATGTCGTAAATCGCGAATCGTTTTTATCTGGTGTACTACTACTATTTGTTACCAAATATAAGTAACGTTTAAATCCAGAATGACTATCAGTAGATCCTGATACTTCTGTCTTAATACTTGCACTTTTATTACTTCCACTTACAGTTCCTATAGCCCCACCTTTAGGATTAGTAGGGTTTGTCTTATCCAAATAAACATTTACTTTACATGTATTACTGTTATCAGCATTATCCTTAATAGTAAACGTATATGTAACCGTAGTAGAAGTAAATTTTTTGCTATATGGATTTTGCGTACATCCACTTGCATCATCACTACAATACTGATGAATTGTAAAATCATCCTTAGTCCAAGTAGTCTTACCATCGTTACTTCCACAAGTTGGTTTTACATTATCTATCTTATATAATCCAGCAGTAGCATCGCTTACTGTTTGATTACCTAACGCATCTTGAATTCCATTTGTACTAGAAGAAATCCATTGTCTTACCACTAACTTATACTGACCTGATGCCGTTGGTATATTCTTAGTTGGTATCTGATAAGAAACAGATTTTACTCCCTTCTTATTCTTATAACTATAAGTATAATCTTTACTTACTTTTGTTCCAGAAGAATTCGTCCAATAATACAAAATACCAATGTTCTTATTTAATGTATATGCATCTGTAATTTTAATCTTTATTTTTAAATTCTTTGTTTGTACCCAATCATGTTCACTAGGCGTAATATTTACCGTAGGTCCAGCTTTATCTGGTTCGTTAGTACAAGGCTCTGTTGGAACTTCTTTTCGCTCATAAACAATTTTTTTACTATCCTTACTATCCCTACACACTAAAGAAGTAGAATACAAGAAATTGTCATTAACTTTTCTAACTTCTACATAAGTTTCATCATTTCGACTACAAGTAACATCAGAACTTCCAAAATCTTTAATTAAGTTATGTTCCTTCAAATCTGAATAGTCAACAGTAACACATCCAGAAGAATTACTACCAAATAAGTCTTTAGCTTGACTATCCATATAAAGTTTCGCTGCACTTTCTATAGAGCTATAATAGGCATCATACTTCTTATCCTTATTAGTACTTTGAAGTCTAGATATTTGTGGCAATGCCAATATTAAAATAATCCCCATAATAGCAATAACAACAATCAACTCAATTAGAGTAAATGCTTGATTATTTCTATCATTTTTACGTTTTTTCATACACTAACACCCTACTCTATCATACTATTATAGTATATCATGAAAAAGTGACAAATCAATGAAAAAGTAAATTTTTCACATAAAAAGAAGAATCAATCTCGATTCTTCTTTTTAGCCATTTTTAACAAAAAAAATTCTTTTTCTGTAGACTGAAATAATTTTAAAAAGTCTTTAAATTTCTTATTAGCACTAGAAACTCCAGGAAAAGCTTTAAGTAAACGAGATGTTAACAAAACATTCTTTTTTAAAGCTTGTGTTACTTCTTTCTTAATTTTAGCTGTTGCATCCACATGCAAATATTTACTAAAATTAATTTTTAAGTTATTTGTAATATAGCAAGAAACTATAAAATCTATAACAAAAACAAGAAATAAAATAATACCAACCCAGATAGTAACAGTACTAGGCATCAAATAAACTAACCAAGATAAAAATGGGTTTAATACCTTAATTACAATAATACCACCAATTCCAAATAAAACTGAGTTAAGTAGACAAACTCTTCCATTGAGATTAAATTTATAATCCGTATAATCCCACCAACGAAGCTTAAATAATTTTTCCATCACTAAACTTGTAAAATATTCAAGTAATGTACAAAAGAAAGCTACCAAGATAAATAAAGCAATTAAGTCATTCTCATATCTATTTAGAAAAAAAACCATAAATAAACATCCAATACCATAAATTGGCAAATAAGGGCCAATTAAGAATCCTCGATTCCAAACTGGTTTTCTAGTCATAATAGTAAGATTAATAATTTCTGCTACATATCCAATCATAGAATATAGTAAAAACATAATAAACCAAAAACAAAAATTGTATAACATACTTCCTCCTAAATAATCAAGGATATTAACATAATAATAATACCGAGACACATTCCTAAGTTACGTTCTTTTTTAAATTTACCATGGCGTATTCTAGGCCATAACTCAGAAAACAAAATAAATATTAACATACCAAGAGTAATAGACAATAAACTACCAATTACCCATTCTGGAACCGCCTGATTATTTAAGAATAAAGAAAGAATACCACCTAACATTGTAGATAAAGCAACTCCTCCAAGTGATAACCATACTTTCCATGGTTTCTGATTTCCTTGATAAAAAGTGGTAGTAATAACCATACCAAGTGGCAAATTATGAAAACCAATTCCGATAGCCAACATAAGACCGGTTCTAACATCACCTAGAACAGTAGAATAAACTGCCATACCTTCAACAATATTATGGATAATAAGCGCAATCGAAGAAACAATACCTATATGTGCCAAATTATCATTAGCTTCCCTCTTTGACATTTTATCATGCTCATGATGATCGGGAATAAAATGATCAAGTAATCGCAATAATCCATAGCCTAAAGAAGTAAAAATCAAAAACAACCAAATGTATTTAATCCCTAAATGTTCAATAACCTCAGGAACCAAATCTAACACAATTAGCATAATAATAACACTAAAAGCTAGTCCTAAAGAAAAGTCAATAACTTGACCTTTCCTACTAACTAAAAGAGCAACCAATGCCCCTATTAAAACAAATACTCCCAATAATAAAGTAATAAATACCCCTATAATTTCTATACTCATCTCGTATCACCTATCTAACAAATATATAAATTAAAACTACTGCTGCTAAAACTACTCTATATATCATAAAAATTTTAAAATTATGTTTTTGTAAATATTTAAGTAAATACTTAATACATAATAAACCAATAACAAAAGATACCAATATGCCTAAAATAAAAGTACCCAAATTAGCTGCAATAACACTAAAAGTAGTTCCTTTAATAAGTTGTAGACAAACAGCCCCTAAAACAACAGGTGCACTCAAGAAAAATGAAAATTTAGCTGCACTTTCACGATCCAAGCCTAATACTCTACCTGCAGCAATCGTAGTTCCACTACGAGAAAAACCAGGAATTAAAGCAAACACTTGACTACACCCAACAAGAATAGCATCTTTTAAAGTCATCTTTTTAATAGTTTTTGTCTCTTTGCTAAATTTATCTGCTAAATAGATAATAATACCCATCACAGCAAGTGCAATGGCAATAACGACATAATTAGAACGAACTACGTTCTCGATAGCCTCTTCAAAAAGCACCCCGACAATAGCAGCAGGAATAGTTGCCGCTACCAAATACCAAAGAATTTTACCATCATCATCTTTTACTCCCTTAGTAAAACCTTTTTGAATCATCTTAATAAAATCTTTAAAGAAAAATACTCCAATTGACAGCAAAGTACCAAAATGAAGTGCAATATCGAAAGTAAGATCCATATTAGCACTCATTCCAGATCCGATACCAAATATATCTCTAAAAATAATTAAATGAGCAGAAGAGGAAATTGGTAAAAACTCCGCAATCCCCTGAACGAACCCCAAAATCAAAATTTCTAGTATATCCATAAAATTCTCCTTTATTAATTTTCAAATACTTCCATAATAAGTGGAACAACATGCTTTTTACGAGAAACACAGTTATCGACAAAATATCCTTCAGGAAGATTTTCTTTACCATATACTACATCAACAACCTCTTGACCCTTAGTATTAAAAATAACATAACTTCCATTTTGAATAATATCTGTTACATATAAAGCAACAAAATCATAATTATTAGCTTCTGCCACTTCATCTAATGTATGAACATATTCTTCCAATTCTTTTTTCATTTCATCAAAATTCATAGTAAAGAATTGCCCTATAGCAAAAGTCTTCTCATTTACAGTATATAATTTAAAATCATTATATAACACATCTTCTTTTGTCATTCCATCTAAAGAAGTACCAGCTTTTAACATATTCATACCATATTCTTGATAATCAACTTCAGCAATACGTGAAAGTTCTTCCACAGCTTCTCTATCTCTAGGAGTAGCTGTTGGACTCTTAAGAATTAAAGTATCAGACAAAATCCCAGAAAGTAAAGCTCCTGCAATTTCTTTAGGGATTTCCACACCTCTTTCTTTATATAAAGTATAAACAATAGTACAAGTAGAGCCTACTGCCATATTGCGGAAATTAATTGGAGAACTAGTTGTAATACTTCCCAAATTATGATGATCAAAAATTTCTAAAATATTAGCTTCATCCAATCCCTCAACACTTTGTAATTTTTCATTATGATCAACTAAAATAACATTCTTAGGATGTTTCTCATTTAAATCAATAATTTTTAATAATCCTAAACATCTATTCTTTCTATCAACAACTGGATAATTAGTATGCTTCAACTTGTTATTAATATCTAAAACCGTATCAACATACTCACTTTCCTCAAATTTAGTAGGATTATAACTGCGAATCATAGTTTTAATATAATTAGTTAAAGGTAAAAGTCTCGTAATATGATAAGAATCATATGGCGTACGAATAATATTAACTTTATTCTTTCTAGCAATTTCAATATGCTTTTCCTTAATTTCAGAATCTCCCGATAAAACAACCAATTTTACACCAGACTCAACTGCATATTCAATAACACTATGACGATCTCCAACAATTAATACATCATTTGAAGAAAGAGAAACTTGATTAATAAAAGTTGTACTACGATAAGCCGCAACTAATATTTTACCAACAATCTCATCATCAAATCTTAAGATTTCCTCACCTTTTAATACTTTCATAATATTACTATAAGAAGTAAACAACTCTTCAAAATTAGCATTAACTACCATATGAGACAAATCTTTAATTGTAATTAATCCTAAAAAGGCATTTTTTTGTTGCACAACTGGAATTCCAGTCAATCCTTCTTTCAACATTTTCTGATAACCATCATAAATAGAATCAGTATCTTTAATTAAAAATCCTTTATGATAATTAACATCTTTAATTTGTAATTTAACATCATTTAAATACTCAGGTTCTTTTAACCCAAAATACTCAAGAGCATATTTAGTCTCTTTGTTGACATTTCCTAAAATTCTTGGTTCTGTACTATCTCCTAATTTATTTTTTAAATAAGAAAGACCTATAGCAGACATAACAGAATCTGAATCAGGTTTTTTATGTCCAAAAATAAATGTTTTTTCCATACTATCACTTCTTTCTTGCAAAAGTATACCATAAAATAAAAATAAAAAAAAGAGATAACCTGGAAGATTATCTCATTTTTACAAAATTAACTACCAAAAACATAAATAAAAACATAGATGTACGTAGTTCACGATGCATACAATAACCTTTTTCATAAAGTGCTGCTATATCATCAACAAAATCCACAATCCAGCTTTCTATATATTTTGGTGGAGTAAATGTAACCGGAAACATATGTGTACTAATAATATCAACCTGTTTCTCAGTTAAATCAAAGTATTTAGAAGCATTCTTCACTGCATACCCTGGATGAAGTCTTAATTTATTAGCATTATTTTCATGTTCAACTTCATCTAAGAAGAAGTCATGAAGAAGTGCAGCAATCGTTACTTCTTTATAATCCAAATGTAATGCTTTACACACTTTATAAGATAAATAAGCCACTCTCATAGAATGATCATATCTAGTAATTCCATGATGTGTAATAAATTTTAATTGATTAAATTCTTCTATTTCAAGAACCGGACTGATAATACGTTCGAATTCCAAGTCAGTATATCTGTTCATATAAACATCCTTTTCCCATACCATATATTTTATGCTTACTCTTACCCTAACATGATAACATAAAACCAACACGAGTGCAAGAAACACAAAATTTATGAATGTAAATTTACAATAATTTATAGCGACCTATAAAGTATATCACAATATCTATAAAATTGCAAATTAGCAACTGCCATTTAATTTTTTTAAAACGTTTTATCGTCCTAACTACTTACTAAAAAAACAAAAAAGGAATAAGAACATCTTATACCAATTCTTTTAAAATTTGATTTAATTCTTCTTCTTCCTCAGGCGTAGTTTCTTCATTTTCTAAATTTTTATCAAACCAAGCTGGAAGACTAGCTTCTTTTTTAACTTTTGAAGATGCCTTAGGTTGCGATTTCTCAGCGATTTTCTTTAATTTCTTATGCTCTTTTTCAGCAACTTTCATAGCTTCTTCTACAGTTTCAATATTAAGTCTCTTCCATTGTCCAGCAATCGTTTCTACGTAACTCTTTTTTAGTTGCTCATGATTAATTTTTAACACATAGGAAATAAGAACATTAACAACGCCAGGATTTAACTTCTGATCGATTAATAAATTTTCAATCAACCTTTTATCTCTATCCGTTGGTTCAGCTCCTTTATATTTAGCTTTCAAAAACTGATAAGGAGTTAAATTTTCAAATGCGTAAACCATTTTTGCCCATTTAGAATGATCTCCCATAGGCTTTTTCAAATACTCTGGCTGTTTATTATAAATGACTGTTGGTAAATCACCTGCATGCTCAAATTGATAATATTCTCGAGCATTTTTACGAAGTAAAGTCTTATCAATAAAACCCTTTTCATTCAAAGAATCACGAACCAATCCTTGCATGGCTAAAGTATCTAATTGATAAGTAAAACTAAGTGAATTAATCATTTCCTTTACCTCTTTTGAGAAGCACCGCTCATGAACCATACTACTAGGAATACTAGAAATAAGCATATTAAAGTCTATCCCCTTTTCTAAAGAAGGATATCCACTTTCTTTTCTTCTAATTTCATTGTTCACTTCAAACGCACTACCGTAAGTAGAAGTAAACACTTGATCAAAACTCAAAGTAATATCTTCATAATCTTTTAAATTAATATATGGAACTTTAAAGTAATTAACTATTCTTTCATATTCTTTTTTACCGAGATTATTGTACAAAACAACATTTAAAATAGGATGAGTCAAAAATTCATGAGCAGACATAGGAGAATAAATTAAATAAACATATTGATTAATATTTCCAGCCTTAAAATAAGTTTTTAAAAGACCACAAGCTTCAAGCTTCTCTCTTGCAACAACAATATCATCTAATTTAAGTTGCATAGTTGCCATTAAATGATGATGTGTTAAGTCATGACTCATAAGTTCAGACTTATCTAAATCATCAAGTAAGGTAAAATATAACGATACTGCCGTATATCCGATAATTGGCTGATACAACATACTAACAAGTTTACGATCACCATCATGAATTACTGTTTTATTAATCACAGTATACGTATCTGCTGGTAAAATTGTTTTACTTTTCACTCATCCATCACCTACCTAACTATCGTACAATACTTTCAAAAAAAAAGAAAGTTTTTTCTTTCTTAAAGTCCAATCCATTGAACCAAGATATCTGGAGTAATCTTTGTAAAATACAAGAAAGTTAATGCCAGTAACAAAAACGGCCCAAAAGGAATCATCTTTTCATGATTTTTATATAATAGAAAAAGTGACATTGGCAAAGCAAAAAGACTTCCTAAAAATATTGCTACAGTTCCTAAAAGAGGATCTAAGACAAGTCCAAACAAGAACATCATCTTAACATCACCACCCCCAAGGCTTTCCTTTTTTAATAACTTTTCACCTAACCACATAATAGCATACATAAGAACAAACAAGAAAATTCCAGTTAAGATATGTTGTACTACACCTATGGCACCCAAAGAAAAAAACTGAACCACTACAAAGTAAAGAATAAAAAAGACTAACACTTCATCAGGAATAATTAAATAATTCAAATCGCTAACCGTAACAATAATAAGTAAAGAAATAATACCTAAAGCGATTAAAAACTCATAGGAAAAACCAAAACTAAAATAAGCCACCGCAAATAATATTCCAGTAAATAATTCCATCAAAGGCTCCATACCATCAATCTTTTTGCCACAATGCTTACACTTTCCTCTTAAGATAAAATAAGAAATCATAGGGAACACTTCTAAAACAGAAAGTTTATGTTTACAATGATTACAACGATACGGAAAAAAATGATAATCTTCCTCTGCTAAACGTCCTCCTAAAACTGTATAAAACCCACCTAAAACTGTCCCTAAAATAAAAAAGATAATTAAATATAAACTATCCATAATTATCCTCCTTACTCCATTTGTCCATAGATTGAGAACATTGGTTGTACAATAGATAACAATATAATACCAACAACAACAGCCAATGCACAAATCATTAATGGCTCCATCAAACTCTTTAACTGATCAATAACCGATTTATGTAATGCTTGAAAGTGATCAGCAACCTTTTCCATCATAAGACCTAATTGCCCAGTCGACTCTCCAGTAACTAACATTTCATAGGCGACTACAGGAAATGCCCATTCTCCTCTAAAAGAAGCAGAAATAGAGTCACCTTTTCCTAAATTATGTAAAGTTTTATCAATGATTCTTTTATAAACTTCATTATTTGTAATCTTAGATAAGATTTCCATACTATCTGTAATAAATACACCATGATTAAGCAAAGAAGCAAAAGTCTTAGTGAAATTAGCAACTTCATTATAAATGATAATACTTTTTACAACTGGTATATGCATTAAAAAGATTTGAACCCCGGTACGAAAACTAACAACTTTTTTATAAGCAATAATAAAAGCAATAGCAATTCCAAGAATAGCAAAAATTAAAATAATCCAATTTTCCTTAATAAAATCACTTGCTCCTAAAATTGCCAAAGTTAATGCTGGAAGTTCAGCATCATTGCTTTCAAACATAGTAGCAAATTGCGGAACTAAATAGGTTAACATAAAAATAAGTACACCAAACGCAATAGTCAAAACTACACAAGGATAAGTCATGGCACTAACCATCTGTTTACGAGTTCTTTCCATAGAAGTATAATAATCCGCCATATCATCCAAAATAGATGGCAAATCACCTGTCATCTCTGCTGTTTTTACCATATTAACTAACAATTTAGGAAAAACCTTATTTTGTTTCATCATCGCAGAAGATAAATTTTCACCTTTTAACAATTCATATACCAATCTTTGATACGCTTTCTTTGGAGCTGGCTTTGTAGCTTGCTTTGCTAAAATTTTAACCGCATCAACAAGCGGAATACCAGACTTAATATAAGTAGATAGCTGAGTTAACCCAAAAGACAAATCAGCAACTTTTATTTTAGCATGGTCGTTAATATCAATATCATATGGGGGACGAACTTTAATAGATACGATTTCATAATCCTGAGATGTTAGAAAACTACGAACCTCATTCTCACTTTCAGCTTCAAAAGTTCCATTTTCCTTTTTTCCCATGGCGTTAATAACAACATAACGATACTTAATCAAAGGTCTCTCAGGGGCATTTTCATCTCTCTTACGAATACCTGTATCTGTGATAACTTCTTCTGTTTTTGGAGGAAGAGAACTAGGTTGCTTTACTTCTTCAACCGTCTCGCTTTTCCCTTTCTTTTCTTTTTTAGAAAAAAATGATTTCTTCTTTTTTTTCTTTTCCTCATCAGCAACTATTTTCTCTTTTTTAATACTATTAACCTGTACTTGTTCAACAGCCTCTTCTGTCTTATGAAATAACTTTTTAGGTATACGTCCAAGAGCTTGGATACCGTGATAAATTGCAATAAATGGCTTTAATAATATATCCACACTGCATCACTCCCTATTCTTACATAAGTATATCATAACAATTTTTTTTTGAAAATAATTAAATGAACTTTTCTATAACATTGACATATATTAAAATAAGAGGTGATGATATGTACCCAAACCCCTATATGATAAGTGGCGCAACAAAAACAGGTATACTTTCAAAAGGTTTGAATTCCCTAAAAGCTATCAACTGGGGAGGCCTATTAGAAGGAACACAAAAAACATTAGGTGTAATCAACCAAGCAATTCCTGTAGTCTATCAAATTAAACCTATTGTAAACAACGCAAAAACACTTTTCAAAATTGCCGGATCAATGAGAGAAGATAACACACCTGCACCACCGAAAGAAACAAAGGAACCACAGCCACAGAAAGAAGTGCAACTTAAAAACGCACCCATATTTTACATATAAAAAAACTCAGGAAACCTGAGTAATAAACAAATGGTAGCGACGGAGGGAATCGAACCCCCGACCTTCTGGGTATGAACCAGACGCTCTAGCCAGCTGAGCTACATCGCCATAAATGAAGAACAATATAATAGTAACATATTCATTTTAATTTGGCAACAATAATTTTTATTTTTTCCAATAAACTTTCATTTTTTCTCTTACAGTGATATGATTAATAAGAGGTATAATATTATGATAAAAACAATCTGTATTTATATTTTATTCTTTTTTGTTTATTCATTTTTAGGTTGGTGTTTAGAAGTAATATGCAAACTAATAACAGAAAAACGATTCATTAATAGAGGAATCTTAATAGGCCCCATTTGCCCTATCTATGGTTATGGTGTTTTAATTATGACTCTCTTTTTTAGAAAGTATTTAAACGATCCCATTACATTATTCATATTAATTATCGTAAGTTGTTCTATACTAGAATATTTTACAAGTTACTTTTTAGAAAAAGTATATCATACACGTTGGTGGGACTATTCAACAAAGAAATTTAACATTAATGGCCGCATCTGCTTAGAAACCATGATTCCTTTTGGTATTCTAGGATTACTTATTATGAACTATATGAATCCAATCGTCTTTAACCTTTTAAATATACTACCCAATTATCTTATTTATATACTAAGTACTATTTTTCTAATTACTTATATAATAGATAATATTATATCATGTAAAATAATTTATAATATTCAAAAATTAAGTAAAGAAATACAATCTAAACAAATAATAAAGAAAGACGATACAGAAAGGATTACAAGGTTAGTTCGCAAACAAATCGAAAAATCTATGAAGTTATTAGACAGACGACTAATTCACGCCTTTCCTCATCTAGAAATGCTAAAATTTAAGAAAAAGAAAAAATAAAACTTATTATTGAGAAAAAAAGAAAATTTATGTATAATATAACTACTAAGGAGAGACTAATGAAAAAACAATATTATAGTATTAATATCAATGGTTTAAAAGTACGAAATCTAGAACCACTAGAGTTTGAGCATACAATAATAAAAAAGGATGTGCCTTTCTATCAAGCTGGAATATTAGGAAGATTGATTACAGTAGAAGGAAACAACCCAACTAACACACTTGAAGAAGCAGAAGCTTGGTTAACTGATATAGCAAAAAAGCGACCAGACTTAGAGTTTTTGCAACGAGAAACAGTTCCATATATTGACATGGAAACAATTGCCCCATTAGCAACAGAAGAAATAAAAAAGTTAAGAAAAGAAAGAACGACAAAAAAATTTAATTTTTTATCCAAATAACAAAAAATAAAGTTTTAACAAGATACCTTGTATCCACGGAATCCGAAGAATTTTCTTCGGATTTTCTTTTTCCATTTCACTAACAATTTTATTTGAAAGGCCACGGACATTTTTAGATTCTAATAAAGAAAAAATCTTTCTTTGATAATTATGAATAGATAAAAATTTAGAACGAAGAATTTGATACCTCTCTACCTTATCAATCATTACCTGATTAAAACCAGTAGCATAAGCACCAGGCTCCACCAAACAAAAAGAAATAGAATACTTTAGTACTCTACTTTCCCGCTGTAAAGCTTTAACAAGAGAAGAAATTGCAGATTTACTAGAACTATATACTCCCAAAAAAGGTAAAGGATAAATGCCAAGTAAAGAAGAAGTAACAAATATTTTACCACTAATATGCCTTTTTCTCATATGCTGAGATACCATTTTTAAAAACAAAAAAGAGCGAAAAACGTTCACTTCATATACATCTCGAAGTGCATTCTCATCCATAGTTAAAACACTTCCTGCCGAACCAATACCAGCATGATTAAAAAGGCAATCAACATCTAAAGAATTAGCTAAATAAATATCATCAGTAAGAAGGTCCAATTTCAAGCAGATAGCAGACACATTTTCTCTTATCAATCTTTCCCTTAACCAAAATACTTCTTTTACCGTCCGGCAAGTCATATAAACTAAGTGTCCTCTTCTAGCAAGTGCGACACCTACTTCATAACCAATACCAGAGCTAGCACCAGTAATTAAAACACGCATAGTATCACCTAATATTACTATAACCAAAAAAAGAAATTCTATAGTTAAGAATTTCTTTTAATAATAAAGGATACACCTTTTTTTTCATTTTTGATTGTAATATCATAATTCATAATATTTAATGTTTTTTTAACAATCGAAAGTCCTAAACCAAACTCTCCTTTGATTCCCTTTCGGAACGGAGTAAAGATTCCTTCAAGAAAATCTTCGGCAATATGTTCGCCATCATTATATAGGATAAGTTTGTTTTGTTTTGCAGTAATTTTTATAGTAGTATTGGTATATCTCATAAAATTCGAAAGCAAATTATCAATAATGGTTTCCCAATGTTCCATAGTACCATAATATTTAGACTTTTTGTCTATATCGACCACAAAATTGATATCTTTTCTATGAAACTTAAATTTATTAACTTCAATCTGAATAATCTGCTCCATATCAACTAGTTCATTTTCAACATTTTTAGAATTCTTGAGATAATCAAGTTTATTTAAGTAAAGAAGTGAGTGTACTTTGTTTTCTAATTTTTCAGTCTGCTGTTTAATAACTTGAAGTGCGGTATTACTATCTTCAACTTTATCTTCAACAGCTTCAATATATGATTTTATAACGGTGAGAGGTGTCTTAAAATCATGTGATATATTTTGATACATTTGATTACGATATTCTTCTTGGTTAATTAAAGAAATTCGCATATCTTCGATTGCTAAAGCAAGTGATTTAATCTCGTCATCAATCTCAAAATTAATATTATGATTATAATCTGCGTTATCAATATGATCTATCTTGTCCTTCAACTTTTCAATCTTCTTAACAATAAAAGAAGACCACATAACAAGAAGTAAACCAATTAATAAACACGTAGATAAAACTATTGGAAAGATAGTGCTTAAAATAGCCTCTTTTGTTTCATTGATATAACTATCATTAGAGATAGCAACTTTTGTAATTTCGTCTTTGGTAATTGTATAGTAGTAGTAAGTATCATGATTATAGTTAAATCTACCATAATCATCTTTAATATAGGATAATAATTTTTTTATATCTTTGATGTTGATTACTTGCTGTATATTTTCACTGGCTGCAACATTATCATCGACAATATAAATATACGCAACTTCGGTATTAAGTAATGATTTGTCAATACGATTGTTACCTACAAATTTTAAAGGTTCACTTAAATAAGTATAAATATTCTTTTCAGCTACTGGAATTAACATCTTAGGAAGAATTACTCCTAGGGAAATAAATAAAATAACAAACGCCAAGCCAATAAGGGCAATCAGTTGACGGCTTAATTTAGTTTTACGAAATTTCATGATAATCGATATCCATAACCATAAACAGCATTAACATTAAGTTTAGGCATCTTCTTTCTAAGTCTACGAACCAAATCATCTACTACTCGGTCTGTTCCAAAATAATCATTTCCCCAAACAGTATCTAATATTTCTTCCCTAGAAAAACATTTATTTCTATTTTGAATAAGAAGTAACAACAAGTCAAACTCCAAAGTTGTAAGTTTAATTTCTTTTTCTTTTTCACCTAAAACAACACGTTTATCGATATCTATTTTATAACATTCATAAGTTATAATTTGTGACTTAGTATCTTTATATACTCTTTTTAGAATCTTATCTACACGTAAGACTAATTCCTTACTAGAATACGGTTTCGTAATATAATCATCACTACCAAGTTCAAGACCTAAAATTTTATCTAAATCTTGATCTCTTGCGGAAGTAAATATAACAGGTACATTTTCATCTTGCTCCCGGATAGCTTTGATTATATCGTAGCCATTGACATCATCTCCTAACATAATATCCAGTATCCAAAGATCTACTTTATTTCCGATATAATCGATAGCTTCTTGACCTTTTGTAAAAGTAACAACCTTGTAGCCAGAACGTTCTAAATAGGTCTGAATAAGGTTTGATAAGTCAACTTCATCTTCAACAAAACAAATCGTATACATTTTCTACCACCTACCAATAGTATAACACTATTCCCTGAATTCTTCTATAACCTTATGGGCATCCCCTCCTTTAATAAGTAGAATATTGCTTCTAGTATAAGCATCATCCTCCTTTCATCTATATAAAACAACTTGTATAAAATCTTTTTATGAATTTATTTTCTTTATCCTTGTCTATCTTCCTCCCTTCGACAATTTAACTATATCGCATAAATGTGTAAGAATTATTAAATAATTATGGGAAATTATGGGAATTCAGTTTCCAATAAAGAATGTTTAGCATCAGTCCTCCTTTCTTGTTATCAGTATATAAAACAAATATGAAATTCATTTGATAAAAAAACGGAAAATTATGGGCAAAAAAAAAAAGACTATCACTAGTCTTTAAAGCTAATACCACTAAAAATATCTTGAACACGTTTTATCAGTAAAACAATGTAAATTAATCGATATAAAAATAATCAATAGTAGCCTTTGCCACCTTAACATCCTTATCATCATAAATAGAAGCTTCATAAACAGAAACACTTTTACCAACTTTAACCGCTTCTACTACTACCTTAATTTTATTTCCGTGACAAGCATGTAGATACTCAATATGAGAACTCAAAGTAACCGCTTTCCTACCGTTAGATCTAGCAGCAACCCCCGCAGCAGTATCAGCAAGACCAAACAAGAAGCCTCCATGTACCATACCATAAGGATTCAAGCTTTCTTCTTGAACCAAAGCTTCCATAACACAATAATCTTTTTTTATATCAACCAAAGTATAATGATTATTTTTTATGAATCCCCCTACACTCTCCATATACTTTTTACCATATGCTAACAATTCATCTTCACTCATATTCATAATAAAACCTCCTATAAATCTTTCAATTTTTTTATAGCATCATCAATATTTTTAACTGATATCAACTTAATATCTAAATTTTCTTCTTTTTTCATCTTTTTACAATCTTGATAATTCTCTCCCGCAGGAACCAAGAACACCTGGGCGCCACCATCTACTGCACCTAATAATTTATATTCAACTTCTCCAATTTGACCAATAGAACCATCAGCTTCGATTGTACCAGTTCCCGCAATTAATTTACCCTTTGTCAAATCCCCTTTAGTAAGTTGATCATAAATAGATAACGTAGTAATAAGGCCTGCAGAAGGTCCTGATTCATTTTTTTCAAATTGAAACTCTACTTCTGGATCAACATCATATGTAGTAACAGATTGTAATCCTACTCCTAAAACTTTTCTATTCTCTTCTTCATACAATTTAGAAGTAAGTTCCATTTCTTTTCCATCCCTCAAAACAGTAACGCGGACACTATTACCTTCTACTTTCTGAATAGCTTCTTGAAATTCTACTAAATTGGCACAAAGAACACCATTCACCTTTAAAAGCTTATCTCCTACTTCCAAGGGATTATCATACTCCGGAAACTTAACAATAACATAAACATCCGTTTTAACAACTTCGCAAGGTTTATCTGCCAACTGATAAGCATAATAAATAGCATTACTGTTAGACGACAGCAAATCTAATTCACTACGAAATTCAATATCCTGGTAATCCTCATCCGTAGTATATTTATAATCATCCATACTAACCCTCTTCCAATGAGGCATTACATAACTAAGTAAATAACTAAGGGTCGTACCTTTAAGCTCAGAAACATAAGATAAATTAAAACTACCATTACTAGAATCGCCATTTTCAACAACAACTCTATCAGAAATATCACTAATTCCTCCACCTATAACAATATAATAATTAACAGGCCAAGTACATATAACAACAAAAACAATTAAAAACAATATAAATTTATATTCTGTTTTAATAAATTCTTTCACTTTTTCATAAAATTTTTTAAGCATGAAACTACCTCCATGTTACATTATAACAAAGAAATGAGGAAATATGAAAAAAATTAAAACAGCAAACATCATTTTGGTTGTATTAATATGTCTAACATTCTTATATTTAACTAATTCAGTACTTATCACAAAGCGAATTCTAATCTATACAAAACTTTTTATAGAAAAACTTTTCCCTGCCAGTTTTTTATTTTTTACCTTATCTACTTTGTTAATAGAATATAATGCAGTTGGTTCGCTAACTAAAATATTCAAAAAAAACGGCGCTGTCTTATACGTTACTATAATGAGTTTAATCAGTGGCTTTCCCAGTGGAAGCATCTATACTACAGAACTATTAAAAAAGAAACAAATAACAGAAAAAACAGCAAATTATCTAATCAGATTCACCCATTTTCCAAATCCAATTTTTATCCTAGGACCAGTATCACAACTATTCCCATCAAAAAGCTACGCATACAAAATATTAATTAGCATTATTCTAGCAAATATAATTATTGCAATAGTTACAAAACCAAAAGAACAAAGCAAAAATATAGAAAGACATAATTATCCGCAAAGTCTTTCTCAAACACTATCCAAAGCAACATTATCTTCTTTGAAAACAATTATCTTAATTTACGGAACATCCATCTTCTTATATCTAATAATAACGATAATCAATCATTACTATAAAATGCCCCTAATAAGCTATGTTTTATTAAACGGAATATTTGATCTAACAAACGGTGTTTTTTTAACAAGCTTAATTACAAATCCCATAACAAAAGGAATTATTATTATCTTTTTCTTTTCTTTTGGAGGATTATCAGTACATATGCAAACAAAAAGTATCATTGCTGATACTCAAATAAAATATAAAAATTTCTTCATAGGACGTATTTGGGGGATAATAATTGCTAACATATTATTTTTATGGATAATTAATTGGTGAAACGATATCAATAGAATATCTAGACCCCAAATCTGGATGATATAATGTTACTCTCAAAGAAAATACTCGATTTGCAGTAGAAATATCAACTTCATTAATACGAAGTGCAGAAATAGTATGTGTACCACTGCTATGAAGGTTAGGAACTGCCTCATTTCCTAAATCCGGCAATGGATATTCGACAACATCCCCAGGAAGACCATAACTAATACTAAATGAATCACTTGCATCTTTTGCGATACCCGCCTTAACACAAAGCTCATCTTCTTCTCCAGTATCTGCGGCATTACATCCAAATACCTGCTTCACTTCCAAAACACGTTTACTTCCATCTCGAAGTGTAAAAGTAACACGATACCCTGTACCACCATTCATAGAACTAATTTCAGCACCAGCTAAACCTATTTTAATAAGATCATCCTGAATATCCTTAGTAAGTAAATCCCGATAAGTAACTAAACTTAGCTTATAGGAAGAAATAGTCTCTTTATCTTTTAAAGCAACAATTCCATCATATAAAGAAACCACAATAACCGCAACAATTAAAAAAGTAACCAAGATCTCAATAGCTGTCATCCCTTTATTATTTAATTTGTGCATTACCATCTTACCACCTCCATATTAGCATAAGTATAATAAGATTCGGCCTCTTCAGAACTATCGGTTGAACGTTTAAATTCTACTAACACTCGATACTTAGCTCGGTTTACTGATGGTACAATATAGTCTGGTAAAAATTCTATATAAGCATGAAAAGATTCTCCAAACTCAGAAATGGAAGAAGCAATCGGTTTAAAGTTTTTAATACCTCCTGAATTCCCATCTAATTGATAATTTGTGACAATTACTTTATTTACATGTAAACGCTGCCACATAGTAGTACAAAAACTTCTATCATCGCTATTCACCGGAAAATTACCACAAAAAGTAGAGCCATCTTCTCCCTCAAAAAAATCATAACCTCTACTATTTAAAAAGGTAGAAATAGAAGAGAACGAATAATTATCATCTTGAAGAAACACTTTTATCCAATAAGCGCCATATTTACTATCTAAATCATCATAAAAATCTCTTCTTTCATACTCACCAACTAATGGATAAAAGTTAATATAAATAACTGAAAAAACAGCTGCTACAAACACTGTAACCACAAGTGTTTCTACTAATACAAAACCCTTATTATTTTTTTTCATTTTTCCCATCTACTTTCTTGCTATTATACTAAAAGTATTATATAATAAAATAAGATAAAATACCATAGTAAAAACAAAAGGGGTTGACACTATGATTAAATTCGACTTTAATAAAACACCTATTACTCAGATTGCAGATTATATAATAATATCATCTGCTAGATCAAATGCATCTGATATACATTTTGATCCCAGAGAAGATGGTATGATGGTAAGAATTCGTGTGGATGGAGATTTACAGAACTTTACATTTATTCCAAAAGCATATGAAAGGAACTTAACCACGAGATTAAAATTATTAGCAAATATGAATATTACAGAATCTCGTCTTCCGCAAGATGGAGCCATCAAAGGAAACTTTGGTGGTACTTATTTGGATATGCGTGTATCTTGTCTACCTCTAAATGAAGGTGAAAAAATCGTTATTCGTATCTTAGATTATACAAGAAGTTTACAAGGATTGGATTCTCTTGGATTTAACGAACAAAATCTTGCAAGACTAAAACGTATGATTAGAGTACCAAATGGTATTATTTTGATTACCGGTGAAACTGGTTCAGGTAAATCTACAACCGTTTACTCTATCCTAGAAACACTAAATCGTGAAGAAACCAATATAATCACAGTAGAAGACCCTATTGAAATGAATATTGAAGGACTAAACCAAGTGCAAGTAAATGCCGAAATCGGTATGACTTTCGCAGCTGCTCTACGTTCTATTTTGCGTCAAGATCCTAACATTATTCTAATTGGAGAAATCCGTGATAGTGAAACAGCCCAAATAGCCGTACGTTCCGCAATTACTGGACACTTAGTTCTATCAACAATCCATACCAACAACACTTTAGCAACAGTAGAACGTTTATTGGATATGAATGTAGAACGTTACCTATTATCTACAGCCTTAACAGGAATCATCTCTCAAAGATTAGCTAAAAAAATATGTACAAGATGTCGAATCGAAAGAGAGACAACAGAATTTGAAAAAATGATATTTAAAAAATACTTACATAAAGATGTGGATAAGCTATGGGATGCCAATCATGAAGGCTGCGATGCCTGTCGTAAAGGATATAAAGGCCGTATTGCTATCCAGGAAGTACTTGAATTAAATGATGAATTACGTAGTGACTTAAATAACGAAAACATTTCTAAAGAAGAATTATCCAAATTAGTTTATAATGATAAAATCATCACTATGCTACAAGATGCTCTAGGAAAAGTACTAGACGGAACAACTAGTTTTGAAGAAGTACTACGTGTAATTGAAATAGAAGATGCAGAAGATTTCTTTGAAAACGATACCAAAGAAAAATTAAAAGAAAAAGAAGCCGAAAAAGATAAAGAAATCAAAAAAGAATTAGAAGAACAAGAAGAAAAACAAAAAAAACAAGTAGAACAAAAAGAAACAAATGAACATCAATTAGAAGAAGTTTCTATCAACAATACTACTCCACCATTAGAAACACATGCAACTCCTAGAACAATACCAACTACTATAGAAGAAATACCAAAAGACTCTATTATGAAAACAACTGGTGGAAATAAAGCAGTAAACTCTCTAGAAAAAATAGAAGCTATTGAACAGCAAAAGGGTACACAGGAAGTTACAACTTCTCTAAAAGTGGATGAAAAACAACCAACACCATTTACAAAACCAAATATCACAACTATCGTTCAAAATAATACAGCAACTCTACCAATTACACCATCACCAGTAACTACAGCAGTACTACCACAGGCACAAATAACTGCTACTGTAAATCAAGGAATACCATCTCAAAAGAAAGAAACAATTAACCCTATCCCAGCAGGAACAGTTCCAACTACGAACCATGTAAAAACAAATATAGTACAACCAGTAATGAATCAACAACCACCAATCCAAAACAAACCAAATCAAATACAAACCCCTGCTCCAGTACAACAATCAGCACCTGTTCTACCAGTACAACCAGTGATGAACAAACAAATGCAAACACCTGCAACAGCAGTACAGCCAGTAACACCAATAATACCGGTACAACCAATAACAGCTCAACAACAAGTATTACAACAACAAAACACATCTCCCAAGCAATAAAAAAAATCTAGAACAATAATCTAGATTTTTTTATTTCGCAAAAATTACCCCTCTAAATATTCTAATATTTCTTGATTAATATCTTCTACATCACGAATATTTCCATCTTTAACACATTCAATCCTTTTCCAATTATACATCTCCGAAAGTTCGATATAACTTTCTTCCGCATTTTTTAAATGCTCAGCAGAGCGCTCATGTTCATCCAAACTCTTTCTATTTTTTTTCAATTCTAAAGAGTATTGATAAGGCATATGCAAAAAGATAGTTCGATCAGGTTTTGGTAGTTGTAATAACCAATATTCTAATTTATCAATCCATTGATACATTAAAAAGCGTTCATCCTTATCATGAATCTTACTACCTTGGTGAGCTAAATTTGAAGTGGTATATCTATCTAAAATAACATAATAACCATCTTCTAAATAAGGTAAAATCTTACTCATATTATATTTTCTATCAGCTGCATAATATAAAGAAGCAATATGAGGATCTACTTTATCAGCTCCTTCTGGAAAAAATCCATTAGAAATATCTGGGTTTCCCAAATAAGGACCTCCTACAATCTTACCCGTAGGCGTATCATACATAGGGAAACCAAAATGAACACATTTTTTACCTAATTCATTTAATTTCTTTTCTAACAAAATAGATTGCGTTTCCTTTCCTGAACAATCTGTTCCTTCAATTACAATAATTTTACCTTTCATACCCATCCTCTTTTCTATCATACATTCCTCTATATCATATCAAAAAATAAGAAATCTATCAATAAAAAATAAGTGTACTTTTAGACACTTATTCTATCATTGTCATCAAAAGGAACTAATAAAAATTTACGACTTGCCAAATAATCACACATATGAACAAAATTTTGATACTTAGTTTTAGGAGCTTCTAATACTTCTTCTCCATTGTAATCTGTTGTCCAAGGACCCATGTGTGTCTTAATAACAGAACAAAGAAGATCAATTTCTTCATCACTCATAAGTAAATCCACTTTATGTTCCATAATATAATTTGCCATTAAAATAGGATGATCAAAACGAACATATTGTTCTTTAGGTATACCATGCTTAATTCCATCATGAAGTAAAAGTCCCATTAGCATAATATCTTTTTCAATACTAGTATACTTACTACCAATAGATGGATCTTGCAATAACTCATACCCTATTCTAACAGCAGCCTTCGTATGACGAAGAAGTCCACCCTTACCTAAAGAATAACTAGGATGGTATTTCCCAGTTGAAGATGCTGCAACTTCAAAAAAGTAATCTGGTAACAATTCAATCATAGTACGACAGTCCTCTTGTATAGTCTCGTCTTTTATATATCCTAATTCTACTTCAAATACATCTACTTTATTCATAACTACACTCCTCTAATAACCTAACAATAATTTCATTACTCAAATACCAATAGTTTGAAGGAATAAAAATTGAGTTCTCTGTCTCAACTAAATACCCATCTAAAACCAATTTAGAATAATCATACACATCAACTAATTGTTTATGATAACGAGTAAAGAATTGTTTTTTTGAAATACCAAATTTCGTTCGTAAATTTAAAATTACTTCGTATTCCATTTTATCATAAATAGATAACTTTTCTTCCTCATATCGATATTTTCTCTGTAAATAATGTATAATACTACGAGTATTACTATAACGAACATCTCTTAAATACCCACTAGCACCAAGTCCAAAACCATAATAACAATTATTTTTCCAATAACATAAATTATGTCTGGAACAATAACCCTCTTTCGCAAAATTACTAATTTCATAATGACTAAAATCAGATAATTTAGAACAAATAGCTTCATACATTTCAGCATCTAATTCCTCAGCGATAGACTTCACATTATCTAAATATAATTTAGTATGCTCTTCTAAAATCAAAGAATAAGTAGAAACATGAGAAACATCCAAAGATAAAATAAAATCAATATCCTCTTCTAACTCTTTTAAAGTCTCTCCTGGAAAGGCATACATCAAATCAACATTAATATTAGTAATTCCTACTCTTTTACAATAAGAAATAATATGACGAACATATTCTAAATCTAAAGTACGATTCATTTTCTTTAATATCCAATCATGAGTAGTCTCCAAGCCAAAACTAATACGATTGACACCATACTTTTTAAATAAATCTATTTTCTCTTCTGTAATACTATCAAAATTAGCTTCAATCGTAACTTCACAAGAAGAAGACTTTTTAAAAATTGATAAAATAGAAAACAATTTTTCTAACTCTAAGATAGATAAACTACTAGGAGTACCTCCACCAATATAAAGAGTATCTAATACTTCCCCCTGATAAAATTCCAGAATTTCATTTTTTAATACTTCTAAATAAGAAGAAACATATCCCGTATTGTAAAATAATTTGCAAAAATCACAGTAACTACAAATATTTTTACAAAAAGGAATATGTATATAACAACTCCTAATCACTATTTTTCTCTTCCAATCGCTTGACTAATTTTAGAAATAGCTTTATTTTCATGCTTTATAACCGCTGCCCTAGAAAGATGATACGAAGCAGCAACTTCATCAAGAGAAATTTCTGGATTCTGAAGTCTTTCCATAAAAATACATTCTTCTAATTCAGTAAGTCCAGAAAGTGTAGGAATCTGATTTAAATCAACCTCTGCTTCTAAAAGTTTTCTACAAAAAGAAGTTCGATTATGACTAAGATTAATTTCAATTTCTCTTGACTTCTCTTCTCCAATAACCTCTGGCACTCTAGAATCTAATAAACAATCATAAACATAATCGCGTGTATAACCATAAAGATCATAAAATAGAGATGCTAGTTCATCCAAAGTATAAGATTTATTATCTAAGTAGCAAATACAAATTCTCTTAATATCTTCTCTCTTCTTAGCTTCTTTATCAACATCACTTACACTAGATACACTTCCCGCAAAATGTCCTTGTTCATCCTTAATAAAATCATTCTTTTTAAAAGACTGAACTCCCCCTTGATGTTGTCCTCTTCTTTGATTCTCCGAAAGTTGATCATTAATGGTCTTGCCATCAGCAAGTGAAATACTACCATATTTCTTTAGATATCTTTGAACGGAAGATTTAGAAATACCAGTATGCGTCGATATTTCACTAATATAAGCTTCAGGATGACTAATAAAGTATGAAACTACTATTCTTTCTTTTTCTTTTACTATATCTAACATAATATCTCTCCTATTCCTTAGTAGCTAAAATTGACAAAAATGCTTCTTGTGGAACTTCAACACTACCAATCTGTTTCATTCTCTTTTTACCTTCTTTTTGTTTCTCTAATAATTTTTTCTTACGCGTAACATCTCCACCATAACATTTTGCTAAAACATTCTTACGTAATGCTTTAATATCAGTACGAGCAATAACATGTGTACCAATAGCAGCTTGAATTGGAACTTCAAACATTTGTCTTGGAATAATCTCTTTTAATTTTTCTACTACAACCTTACCACGATTATAGGCAAAGTCTTTATGAACGATAACAGACAAAGCATCCACTACCTCACCATTAAGTAAAATATCCATCTTAACTAAATTACTTTCTTTATATCCAATAAGTTCATAATCAAAAGAAGCGTAACCTTTTGTATAAGACTTTAACTTATCAAAAAAGTCATAGACAATTTCAGAAAGTGGAATTTCATAATGAATCGTAACTCTTGTTTGATCCAAATACTCCATATTAATAAAAGTTCCACGTTTATCTTGACACAACTCCATAATTGGACCTATATAATCACTTGGTGTAAAAATACTTGTTTTTACGTACGGTTCCAAAGTTTTAGAAACCACTTCTCTTTTTGGCATCTTCGTAGGAGAATCTACCATAATCTTAGAACCATCAGTAAGTAAAACTTCATAAACAACCGAAGGAGAAGTAGCAATTAAATCGATTCCAAACTCCCTTTCTATTCTCTCTTCAATAATTTCCATATGTAAAAGGCCTAAGAAACCACAACGGAATCCAAAACCTAAAGCTTTAGAAGTTTCAGGTTCAAAAGTTAATGATGCATCATTTAATTTCAATTTTTCTAATGCTTCTCTTAAATCTTCAAATTTACTAGATTCAATAGGATATAACCCACAATAAACCATAGGTTTCATTGGTTTATATCCAGGCAATGGTTCTTTTGCAGGATTACTATCTAAAGTAATAGTATCACCTACTAAAACATCACTAATACTCTTAATAGAAGCATATAAATATCCAACTTCTCCTGCCTTCAAAGACTTAACTTGCTTTTCTTTAGGTGTATTAATAGAAAGTCCAACAACATCATAAACCGCCCCAGTCTCCATCATTCGAATCATATCGCCAACTTTTACTTCGCCTTCCATAACTCGAATACTAATAATAACTCCACGATAAGCATCAAACAAACTATCAAAAATTAAGGCTTTTAATGGTTTATTACTTTCTCCATTAGGTGCAGGTATTTTTTTAATAATAGCCTCCAATAACTCATCAATTCCAACCCCAGTTTTCGCACTAGTTAAAACAATCTCATCACGAGAAAATCCAATGTTTTCAAGTTCTGTTACTACTTTATCAATATCTGCATTAGGTAAATCAATCTTATTAACCACAGGAATTACTGTTAAATTATTATCGATTGCTAGATAAAGATTAGCAAGAGTTTGAGCCTCCACTCCCTGCGCCGCATCAACAACAAGCAAAGCACCTTCACAAGCAGCTAAACTACGCGACACTTCATAAGAAAAGTCAACATGTCCAGGAGTATCTATCAAATGAAAGTAATACTCTTCGCCATCATGCTGATAAGTAAGTTGCACAGCATTTAGTTTAATAGTAATACCACGTTCTCTTTCAATATCCATAGAATCTAACATCTGACTTTTTAATTCTCTTTCTGATATTGCTCCAGTCTTCTCTAAAATACGATCGGCAAGTGTACTCTTCCCATGATCAATATGTGCAATAATACAAAAATTTCTAATATTCTCCTGTTTCATAAACTTGCCTCCAGTTCCTTTATTATATCAAATATATTTTCTTTTTTCTATGTTTCAAAAGAAAAAAGCTACTTGACTAGTAGCTACTGTTCTATTTTACTTTGATAAAAATAATATTCCCCATTATTTTCTTTAAATTTATAAGTGATTATATTTCCCTTTTCCATATAATTATCAATAGAAAGAGGTTCTTTTTGATATTCTTCCAAAGCTATATTAGTTTGAGAATCAATTAACATCGTATGATTATAATCACGATACACTTGATAACTAACTAAATTATTATTAACACTACTTGTAATATAAACAACTCTCTCAACTAAAGTAATCATACCATCATCAGAACGAGTTGCACTTTCTAACCCATAGAATGCAACAGGAATCAGTCCAGCGGTAGCAACATCAGTCTTACTAAGTGTTGTTTCATATCTTTCTTTATTAATATTATATTTTAAAGATAACGTATTACCCACATCAAAGCCAGAAACCAAAATAATTGGCAAAGTACCTTGTTTTAAATATTCTACTTTATCACCAAAATAAGACTTCATTAACTGATCCATATCAGCATCAGATATATAATACTGTTTCTGTGTCGTCGTATCACTGCTCTTGATTTCTTTTAACTCTTTTTCTTTCAAAAGAGAAAGTGCATAATAAAATTTCTCATAATTACTAAAATCTTTTAAAGTAACAGACTGCTCTTTCAAATATTTATTTAATGTATTATTATCTCTTCCATAAGTAACCAAATCATAAATAGATTCAACTTCTGGATCATCTATACTCAAAGTATCAGAAATACCAACAGCCGTCTCATTTTTATTATCCCCCTTAAAAAATAAACTACTTATGAAATAAACACTAAGGCCAAGCACAATAACAATGACAACCAAAACAGCAATTTTAATCATTTGAGAATGATTCGATTTTTTATTATCATCTTGTGGTGGTCTAGGTGGCGCATAGTTTTCTCCATCAACAATATAATTATCATCATCTGGTACGTACATAAACTCAACTCCCTATCCTATATTATTATTTTATCAAAAATAAACAGAAAAAAAAGTAGTTTCATATAAAACTACAAAATTTACTGTAAATTATGATATCGACCAATAATCCATTCAGCTACTTTAATACCATCCATAGCAGCGGTAGTAATTCCACCAGCATAACCACTTCCCTCACCACTTGGATAAAGTCCTTTAATACTAGCTTCCCCATTATCATCACGAAGAATTCTAACGGGAGAAGATGTTCTACTTTCAACTCCTGCTAAAATTGCATCACCTCGATTAAATCCGGCGATTCTTCTTCCAAAAACAGGCATAGCTTCACAAATAGAATCAGTTACAAACGATGGTAAAATTTCATTTAAATCTCCAAATGTATAACTACCTTTCATGACTGGAAAAAAATCTCCAAATTGCGTAGAAAAAATCCCACTACGAAAGTCATCATATAATTGTACAGGTATTTTACCAGAACCATATAAATAAGCCTTCTCTTCTAACTCTCGTTGAAAAGAAACACCATCTAATGGATGCGTACCAAAGTCCTCTGGAGTAACATTGACAACTAAAGCACTATTAGCATTTTTACTATCTCTAGCATGATAACTCATACCATTAATCGCAAGTTTCCCCTCTTCGCTAGAAGCATTAACAACATAACCTCCAGGACACATGCAAAAAGAATAAACACCTCTTCCTTTCTTAGTCGTATAAGTAAGCTTGTAATCCGCAACAGGAAGCCTAGAATCCATAGTACCATATTGACTCATTTGAATCATACTTTGAGGATGTTGAATACGTACACCTACCGCAAAAGGTTTAGCCTTCATTTCAACTCCTCTACGATAAAGCATAGAAAAAGTATCTCTAGCGCTATGTCCAATAGCTAAAACTAATAGAGAACAACTAATCTGTTCCTTACCATTAATTTCAATACCAACTACTTTACCACCTTGAACAAATATATCAGTAAGACAAGCAGAATAACGAAACTCCCCGCCTAAACGTATAATAGAATTCCTAATATTTTTAACAACATCTTGTAACAAATCAGTTCCAATATGAGGTTTTTGTAAATACATAATTTCAGAAGGAGCACCATGTTCTACAAAAATAGAAAACACTTTTTTACCACGGAAAAACTTATCCTTAACCATAGTATTTAACTTACCATCAGAAAAAGTACCTGCACCCCCTTCACCAAACTGAACATTAGAATTAGGATTTAAAACACCTGTATCCCAAAATTTAGAAACAGATTCCATCCTATCTTCCATCTTCTCACCACGTTCAATAACAATTGGCTGATATCCTTCACTTGCTAAAATATAAGCACAAATTAACCCACAAGGACCACTACCTACTATTATCGGACGACTAGAAAGTTTTTCTTGTCCCATAGGAGGAAGCTTGTATTCCTCAGTTGGTGCTAAAAATATATCTTTAGAATGATTCTTATTTAAAATTTTAGAAGGAGCAAAAACTTCCACATCAACTTCATAAACATAATGAATATCATCTTTTCGTCTAGCATCTAATGACTTCTTTACAATTGTAACATTTAATATCTCACTCATCTTTACATGCAACTTTTTAGCAACTTCATTTTCTAAATTATCTTCTTCACCTAATTTTATTTTAACTTGACGAACTCGAATCATTCTACTTCACCTCGTAATACTCTACCAACAATCATTCCTGTCATAAAACCAAAACCTAAATTATAACCACCACAATCTCCATCAACATCTAAAACCTCACCTATAAAATATAAGTTCTTTACTTTTTTAGATTCTAAAGAAGAACTAACTTCAGTAAGTGGTACTCCTCCACTACATACTTGAGAAGAAGAAAAATCCTTTGTACCAATCACAACAAGAGAAAATTCCAAAATCATATGAATAAGGCATTCCTTCTCATTAACACTTAAACTATTCCAAGTACTTTTAAGGGATATACCACACCTCTTTAAAATAACGAATAACAATTTATATGGAAGAATACCTTCTAAAAATTCAATTAAACGATAGTCACCAAGAGTATTTCCACGAAAAGTAAACCAAGAAGAGATTGTATCATTACTCTTTCCATCTAAAAATGGTAAAAAATTAAGAGCTAATCTAAACTTATGTTTTTCAAGTATCCCACGAGAAATATAACGACTTAAATTAAAAACGCAAATACCACTAACTCCGTAATCAGTAAGTTGAATTTCACCCGATTCTTTTTTAATAAACCTATCGTCTTGATACAAAGAAACTGTACAAAGCGCCCGAACTCCAGACCAATCTTTCAAAAAATCTCCTTCGGTAACAACTTGTACTAAAGCAGGACAAACTGGAATAATACTATGTCCAAATTTTTCAGCCAAAAAATAGCCATCACCCGTAGAACCAGTTTTAGGACTAGCCTTAGAACCCGTGGCAATTACTAAATCATCAAAATATTCACGACCATCTTTCAATACAACAACAAATTTTCCATCTTCCTTATAAACATCCAAAACTTCTGTATCAAGAGCAAATTCTACTCCAACATGCTTAGCATAACTTTCTAATAAATCCCGAATGCTGCTAGCTTGATTAGAATAAGGATAATAATACCCATCTCTAATATTCGGAATAACACCTAAAGAGTCAAAGAAATCTAAAACTTCTTTCTGTACACGAGATGTAATAATATTAGATAAAAGTTCAGGGTTACTAGTATGATAATGTTCTAAATTCTGATCACTATTCCAATAATTACAACGACCATTCCCTGTTGCCAAAAGTTTCTTACCAACAATTGAATTTTTATCAAATAAAACAACACTAACATCTTTACTAACTGCTTGAATTGCACATACAAGACCACTAGCACCAGCACCAATAATTCCAACCTTTTTCACAAAGCTTCACCTCTAAATACATTATACCATAAGAAAAAGATTGAATACATCAATCTTTTAATTAGCGCCTTTTTGCTTTTTTAGTATTAACTCCTTTTTTCATTTTACCAGCAATAATTCCAGTACCAACGACAGTTCCTGCTCCTAAAGCACCAATTCCCACTTCACGAAATGGTAGATGATTAAATTCTTTTACCGCTAACAAACCATCATAATCATCAAACAAAGGATCAGAATAATCTTTAACAGAAAAGTTAATATCCAAATGACCTTTACCATTACCAGCACCAGAATTAACTGCACTATCAGTTGCTTGAGCCATAGAAATAGCTTTATTTTCTTCTAAAATAGAAGACGGACGAACTTCCTCTAATGGAATATCTTGTTTTCCAGCAGTGTATTGTTCTCCACCAGCAACCCATAATTCAAAATGATCTTCTAACGGATAATTAACCATGGATTGTAAGTTTTTAAGACCCGATTGATTACAATAAAGTCCTGGTATATAACCTGCCTGACTCATTCTTTCTACCCATAAGTTTAACATAGCACTAACATATTCAGAATTAAATCTTTCTTCCCAAGTAGCACCACTTGGCAATTCAACATCTAAATATACTGGATAACTAACATTTTTATTTTTCAATGCCTCAATAACAGTATCAGCCTGTTCTTTTTGTTTTGCTAAAAAATCATCCATAGAAGTAGTATTCGTCATATCATAAGCATTATAGCAATATACACCAGCGGGAATCTCATAGACATTAGCCTGAGACATATTTTGTTCAAAATATGGATCTATTTCTGTACCCTCTGAACATTTAAAAATCAAAAATTCAAAATTTTGAGCCATCTTATCCCAATCAACATTATTTCCCTGAGCATAAGACAAATCAGCACCACGCAACGGACTATCAACGCTAACAAATCCTTCTGGAATATCATCACAAAGTGAACTTGGAATACGGATTTTACTTCCAGCAGATATCTCATCCTTAGAAATACCATTAAATTCTAAAATATCATCAACACTCAAACCATATTGAAAAGCAACATCTAAAATATCTTCTCCATCAGCCATAGTATGTAGCTTATCATATTGAAATCCATCAATTGTATTGTTACCATTTTGATTGATTACTGTTGCTAAATCGGTAGAAGCTTTGATATTTCCGTCTAAATCTTTAATCACATTATAAGTACCATCATACTTTACTTCTTCTCCATCTTGAATGACATAAGCATCATAAGAACTTATTCCTGTATATTCTTTAAACCGACACAAATTACTATCAGTACCATAAACACCAACATAAATACCATTATCACTACACTTTTTCAAAAATGCTTCTGCATATTTAGTCATAGTAGTACTATCCAAACTAGTATCATCCATAATAGTATCAACATTTAAATATACTGGAAAAGAAATATTATATTTAGAAATAAGGCTCTTAACATATTCAACATCGTCATAAACACTAGACAAACTATCAGTATCAGGTCGAATGATAACACCACAAGAAATATCATTTTCATCACAATACTTTAACTTTGCATCTTGAAACAATACGCCATCATACTGGTGATTACCCGCATCTAAAACAACGAAATCACTACTATCAACAGAAAGATATGGTAATGGAATCAAATCATCATGACCGACCTCATTTTCAACACGAACCTCATCTGGTTCCTCATTAAAATGATGAATAGCACCAATTGCACTACCAACCAAAACTGTACCAGCAAGTAAAACTGCGACTGCTTTACCCTTTTTATTTAACCTTACTTTTCCTTTCATAAAATACCCCCTTAATTTCATGTGCACATTATATCATAAAAGTCAAAAAATGTCAACTTGACATTTTCTCAGATAGTGTAAAATTATTTGGGGCAAACAAAAAAAGAAAGACCTTAATGTTATAA
>OLVO01000182.1_pt1 | contig 71599 bp, 67 predicted proteins | sample 1672571 | NCBI WGS metagenome assembly OLVO01 (sample SAMEA3136700, study PRJEB25190) | human gut metagenome | biome: human gut; feature: human-associated habitat; material: faeces | place: Austria | collected 2013
AGATCCATTTTTCTATTCTGTTACAAAGGGAAATATTGATTACAGCTATATTGAAGGTATCGTAGAATAACAAAAATTCTAATTTAGCGGGGTGCTGAGCTATAAAATGCCGGAGGTGAAATATGCTTACATTCGGAAGTGAAAACAGCGAAATAAACAAGCACAGTCGGCTTGCTCCTTTTGTGCTTTCAATAAAAGATGACCCTGACAACAGGCTGAGCATTGTAATAGCCCTGCCGAAGAACTGTCCCGCAGCCGATGAGGACATTGCTGACTCACGGCTGAAAGATATCCTTTCGCACAGCACTCGGGTAATTGAGGACACAGAGCAGCTTTATGAAATAGCTTTCGGGTCATATGTCATTTACCAATGCAGGAATGAAAGCTACACATCATATGACCCGACAGAAGTGATGAAAGGCAAATACCTTGTCATTTTTGAACGCTCCCATTTTCTTGACTATTACGAAAGCGTTATTTTTGACAAGGATACTGGCAATGAAAAGGTCTGCCGAAAGCATTACGGCATCTATGGTGAAAATCACATCATTGATGTTATCTCCAACGAGCCGCCAACTATCAGAAAGATAAACACTTAATAAATAAACCGACAGCAGATATGCTAACGGTATTTACTAAAAATAAAAATCAGAAAGGAAAATAAAAATATGTCAAACACAAGCGAGATAAGAGATCCCGAGCTTTGGGAAAGCGGAGCAAGAAAAATTCAGTGGGTAAAGCAGAATATGCCCCTGCTGAGAGGTATTGAAAAGGAATTTTCCGAGACCAAGCCCTTTGCAGGTCTTAAAATAGCCCTCTCCGTTCATCTGGAGGCAAAGACAGCATACCTTTGCAAGGTGTTGGCAGCAGGCGGTGCGGATATGTATGTTACAGGCTCCAACCCTCTCTCCACTCAGGACGATGTGGCTGCGGCTCTGGTACATGACGGTCTCAAGGTATTTGCATGGTACAATGCCACCGAAGAGGAATATCACCGCCACATCACAAGGGTAATTGAAGTAGGCCCCAACATCATCATCGACGACGGCGGCGACCTTGTTCACCTTATCCACACCGAATACAAGGAGCTTATCCCCAACGTTATCGGCGGCTGCGAGGAGACCACCACAGGCATTATCCGCCTTATTGCCATGAACAGGGCAAAGGAGCTCAAATTCCCCATGGTGCTTGTAAACAACGCTGACTGCAAGCATCTTTTCGATAACCGCTACGGCACAGGTCAGTCTGTATGGGACGGCATCAACCGCACTACCAACCTTATCGTTGCCGGCAAGAACGTTGTTGTTGCAGGATACGGCTGGTGCGGCAAGGGCGTTGCCATGCGTGCAAAGGGTCTGGGCGCTTCCGTTATCGTCACCGAGATAGACCCCATAAAGGCAATGGAGGCTGTTATGGACGGCTTCAAGGTAATGAAGATGGAAGAGGCCGCAAAGGTGGGCGATTTCTTTGTTACCGTAACAGGCTGCGACGGCGTTATCACCGAAAAGAGCTTTATGAACATGAAGGACGGAGCTATCTGCTGCAATGCAGGTCATTTTGACTGCGAGGTAGATGTGGCATGGCTCAGGGACAACTGCGAGACCTCATGGCTTGCCCGCAACAACATCATGGGCTACAAGCTGAAAAACGGCAGAAGTGTTTACATCATCGCCGAGGGTCGTCTTGTTAACCTTGCGGCAGGCGACGGTCACCCTGCGGAGATAATGGATATGTCCTTTGCGGTTCAGGCAATGAGCGCACTTTATCTGGTAAAGAACAAGGGCAGATTCGATGACATGGTAATCGACGTTCCCCGTGAGGTGGATATGGAGATCGCTCACAGAAAGCTCTCCGCATGGGGCATTGAGATAGACAAGCTCACCGCCGAGCAGGAAGCATATCTGAACAAGGGACTTTGATATCAGAGGTAATATATGAAAAAGATCATCATAGCTGCCGTTCTCGCCGCTGCCATGGCTCTCACAGGCTGCGGCGGCGAAATAACGGAAAAGGCAAACGGTGCGCTGGAGAGCGCTCAGAATGCGGCAGGAGACGCTATAGAGTCAAAGGCTGCAGATTATGTTGACGGTGCGGTGGGCAATATGGAAGTTCCCGATATAGGCGGAGAAACGGAACTTCCCGCTGCGGGCGATATCAACGGATAAGCGTGCTTTATGATACAAAGCCGAAAGGAAAAAAGATGAACGAACCAAATGTAAAAAAGGACAAGGAGCTTTGCCCCGTATATAAAAAATGCAGCGGCTGCCAGCTTATGAACATGACCTACGAGGAGCAGCTCCGCTTCAAGCAGATAAAGGTAGAAAGACTCATGGGCAAGCTCTGCCGCCCCGAGCTTATCGTTGGCATGGACGACCCTGTTGGCTACCGATACAAGGTCACGGCGGTATATGACTTCAAGGGCGGAAAGTCCCTGTGCGGAGTATATCAGTCGGCAACAGGCGGAGTTATTGACGTTAAGAGCTGTGCTGCGGATAATCCCAAGGCAGACAGCATTGCAAGGCAGATACTTAAAACCGCAAACGCAATGAAGATATCCTTATGGAGCAGCTACGGCGGTCAGGGCTTCCTGCGCTATGCCATGATAAGGATCGCCAAGGGCACGGGGGAGATAATGTGCGTTATCGGCGGCACTGACAATGATTTTCCCTCAAAGAAGCATTTCACTGCGGAGCTTATGAAAAAATGTCCCGAGATAACCTCTCTTGTGTTCACGGTATGCAAGCCCGACAGGATAGCTCCGGGAACAAAATACGAGACGCTTCACGGCAAGGACTACATCGAGGACATCATCTGCGGAAAGAAATTCAGGATATCCCCCAAGTCCTTTGCGCAGATAAATCCCGTGCAGACGGAAAAGCTGTACTCTCTTGCCATAAAATACGCTGCTCTCACGGGAAAAGAGACTGTGATAGACGCATACTGCGGCATAGGCACGCTGAGCCTTATTGCGGCTGACAAGGCAAGGACGGTTTACGGCTGCGAGATAAACCGTGCAGCCATAAACGACGCTGTGATAAACGCAAAGCTCAACAAGGCAGAGAACGTGAAGTTCATCTGTGTGGACAGCGGCGAATTTCTTGAAGAATTTACCGAAGAAAAGCTCCGTGCGGACGTTGTTATAATGGACCCCGCAAGAGCAGGTGCTGACAGGAGATTTCTCTCCAATCTGGTGAAGATCGCTCCCAAGCGCATTGTATATGTTTCCTGCAATCCGGAAACCCAGTCAAGAGACGTGTTCTTCCTTATCAAGAACGGTTATAAGATAAAGAAGCTTTCTCCTGTGGATATGTTTCCTTTTACTTCGCACGTTGAGACGGTTTGTCTGCTGGTGAAAGGCGAAAAATAAGAACATCACTGAAACAAAGATAGTTTTCGGTGAGCTTTATTCAAGGCTCTGCGATGCTTGGGTCAACACGTCGGATCTGACGCAAGATAATATTTTATTTTGCGTGGTATGACATAGTATAAGTTCAGAGAGTGATACAATATATAAAAAGGAAGGAGCCGAAAAATGCAGGACAGACCAATGCTTGAGCTTGAGGAATATATCCGTCAGGGTGAACCCGGACAGGCGGACAGATCTGCCGCATGGAAAACGGCTATCGGTTTGCAGGACGTTGACGGGCTGAAAACCTCCGATTATTTGCTGGAAACCGCCAAGGAGCATATTGAGGGAAAAATAGATATAAAATCGGCTCAGAAGCGTATAGAAAGCTACTATGAGGAGCGCTCGGACCGCAGGAACATCGAAGCTGACACCAAGGAAGCCGACATAGTTTCCGCCAGAATTGCCGAACTTTTATCTGAAAAGACCTTTCAGTTCTCCCCTGCTGAGCTTGCCTCCATACACAGGCGGCTTTTCAGCGGAGTTTTTAAGCACGCAGGTCAGTTCAGGACTTACAATATAACAAAAAAAGAATGGGTTCTGAACGGCAATACCGTTTTTTACGCTTCATATGACAGCATAAAGGACACTCTTGACTATGATTTCGGTCAGGAAAAAGCCTTTTCATATGAGGGGCTGGCTCCTGCTCAGGCTATAACGCATATTGCAAAATTCACAGCAGGCATCTGGCAGATACACCCGTTCTGTGAGGGCAACACCCGCACCACGGCTGTTTTTATCCTTAAATATCTGCGCACCTTCGGCTTCTCTGTCAGCAATGACGTTTTTGCCGAAAATTCATGGTATTTCAGGAATGCACTTGTAAGGGCAAATTACAATGACTTCAAAAGCAATATAAGTGCAACGGTGAAATATCTGGAGCTTTTCTTTGAAAATCTTCTGCTCGGATATCATAATGAACTGAAAAACAGATATCTTCACGTTGATTATAAACCTGACAAAAGTACAGAAGAATTTCAAAGTGTCAATAGCAATATTTCAAAGTGTCAAAATGACACTTTGAATGATACTTTGAACTGTTCATTTGAAGAAATGGCAATACTTGCCATTATAAAAAAAGACCCCTATGCCACTCAGAAGCAGATGGCACAGGAAACAGGAAAGTCGGAAAGTACCGTTAAACGCCGAACTGCCGAGCTGCAAAGCAAGGGTATTATCCGCCGTGAAAACGGCAAACGAAACGGCAAATGGGAAATCGTGACGCCATTACAAAAATAAATCCAAAGGATCGGACATGACCATGAGCCACAATAAAGAAGAAAATTTCAATATACGCCCCCTGACCACCGATGATGCAGAGCAGTACAACGCTCTGCTTCGATATGCCTTTCAGGTAACGGAGCAGGAGCTGGAGGAAACGGGCTGGAAGGATGATGAGATAAAGCAGTCAAAATTCCCCGTGCTGCAAAGGGCAGACGTGCTGGGCTGCTTTAATGAGGACGACCTTGTTGCCCAGTTTGCGGTATATCCGCTGGATATGAACATCTACGGCACAGAGTATTCCGTGGGGTTTGTCACCAGCGTATGCACCTACCCCGAATACACGGGTCACGGCATCATGAAGCGGCTTATGATACAAAGCCTCACACGAATGAGGGAAAAGCACCGCTCCTTTGCGCTTTTGTACCCCTATTCTATCCCACTTTACCGCCGCCTTGGGTGGGAGATAATCTCCAACAAGATGACATATGTGGTGAAGGACACCCAGATCCCCCGCAAAAACAAGGAGCCGGGCTATGTCCGCCGTGTGGAATGGGACAATCCCGAATTTATGGCGCTCCACACCCGCTTTGCCGAGAAAACCCACGGCTGCCTTTTCCGCAATGACCTTGCCTGGGAGGAATACTGGCGCTGGGATCATGACGACACTGCCGTTGCGGTATATTACTCCGATGATGATATCCCATACGGCTACATGGTATATCTCATCAACTCGGACATCATGCACATCAAGGAAATGATATATCTTAACCGTGAGGCTCAGCTGGGGCTGTGGGAATACATATATGCTCACGATTCCATGATAGATGAAGTTCACGGCAACAACTACTACAGCGAGCCTATCGCCTTTGAGCTGGAGGACAGCGACATCAAGGAGACTATCCGCCCCTATGCCATGGGCAGGATAATCGACATCGAGCAGTTTTTCGGGCATTACAGCTGCTGCACCCACAAGCCTGCGGTGTGCTTTGAATTTGTGGTGACGGACGAGCTGCTCCCATGGAACAACGGCAGCTTTAAGGTAATGTTCGAGAACGGAAAGTGCCGCATCACCGATGAAGTGCCGCAGTACAGCATGAAGATGACCATAGGCACGCTTACCACCATGCTTATGGGCTACAAGACTGCCGAAAAGCTGTACGGCATGAACAGGATAAGCTCCGCTCCCGAGGCGGTGAAGAGGCTTGATGACACGCTTCTCCACAATATGCCGTACATTTCCGATTACATCTGATGAGGAACTGCAATGAAAGAAAAGCTTTTAAAAGTGTTTGACAAAGCAGCGGACAAAACTGCTGCCCAGAAGCCGACTTCCATAAATGTATTTTTCAGCCACGACAGCTATTACTATAACCTTATCCCCTTAAAGCGCAGTGAAAAAGCTGCAGTTGCAGCAAGGGACAATGATTTTCAGCTTGACGGTTTCCTTATCTTCCCCCTCTCCGCTGTGGAGGATATAAGAAGCAAGGGCAGAAAATACAATGAAATAATGCGTGCTGAGGGTGTATGCAATGATCTTGCCATTCCAGATATCGACATTTCATCAATGAAAAAAGTGTGCAGGCATTTTGAAAAAAGCGGCGAGTGCATTTCCGTTGAGACTGACGATGATTATTACATCGGCAAGATGACGCAGGTCTCGGGAAAGCACATTTTATTTGAATGGTTTGACGCCCGTGGCGAATGGTACGAGCCTGTGCGGATAAAAATTTCGGATATCAGGCTGATAACATATAAGTCAAGATATGTTCAGGTATTTTCAGAACACATTGAAAAAAGGTGATAATATGCAAGCGACCAACTGCGAAAGCTGTGTCAACTATGTTTATGACGAGGATTACGAGTGCTACACCTGCCTTGTAAATCTGGACGAGGACGAAATGTACCGCTTTGTCAACGGCACAAATTATGCCTGTCCCTATTATCGTCTGGACGATGAATACGGCGTTGTAAAGCATCAGATGTGATATGGAGTGATGTGCCATCAGATACGGTAAAATATGCAGGGGAAAATTTATCTCCCGCCCCAACCGCTTTATTGCAAGGGTCGATATTGACGGAGAGGTTCAGGCCGTTCATGTGAAGAACACGGGGCGGTGCAAGGAGCTGCTTACGAACGGCGCAGAGGTAATTATTGAATGCTCCGACAATCCTGCACGCAAGACAAAGTATGACCTTATAGCCGTTTATAAGAACGGTATGCTCATAAATATGGACAGCCAAAGCCCCAACAAGGCGGTGGGTGAATTTATCCCACTGCTTGTTGAAAATGTGACCCTTATCCGCCCCGAGACAGTTTTCGGCAGCTCACGAATAGACTTTTACATTGAGGCGGAGGGACGGAAAATTTTCATGGAAGTCAAGGGCTGCACGCTGGAAAATGAGGGCGTGTGCAAATTTCCCGATGCTCCTACGGAGCGTGGAGTGAAGCATCTGCATGAGCTGATAAAGGCGTGCGAAAGCGGGTATGAGGCGTATATTTTCTTTGTTATCCAGATGGAAAAGGCAGAATATTTCACGCCCAACAGGGAAACTCACCCCGAATTTGCGGACACACTGAAAACGGCTTCGAAAAAGGGCGTTAAGATACTTGCCTACACCTGCAAGGTCTCACCCGATGAAATGGTCATTGATAAGCCCTGCAAAGTAATACTATAACAGGAGTTTTTATGGAAAATCTTACAAATATAAGCGTTATAAAGGATATTTTCGAGCGCCACGGCTTTACTTTTTCTAAAGCGCTGGGTCAGAACTTTATCGTCAATCCCTCCGTGTGCCCCAAAATTGCCGAGATGGGCAACGCAAAGGCAGGCTTCGGAGTTATCGAGATAGGCACGGGCGTTGGCGTTCTCACTCACGAACTGGCTAAGCGTGCGGACAAGGTGGTCGCCGTTGAGATAGACAGCCGACTTATCCCCATACTGGACGAAACTCTGTCGGAGCATAACAACGTGAAGATCATCAATGCGGACGTTATGCAGACTGACCTGAAAAAAGTGATAGAAGAAAATTTCAGTGGTCTTGACGTGGCTGTGTGCGCAAATCTCCCCTATTACATCACCTCGCCTATTATAATGTATCTGCTGGAAAGCCGACTGCCTATAAGATCTATCACCGTAATGGTGCAGAAGGAAGCGGGCACAAGGCTTTGCGCAAAAATGGGCAGCAGAGAATGCGGCGCTGTAACGGCGGCGGTAAACTATTACGCCAAGCCCTCGCTGCTGTTCAACGTTTCCAGGGGCAGCTTTATGCCTGCGCCAAACGTTGATTCCTGCGTTATAAGGCTTGATATACTGGACACTCCCCCTGTGGAAGTATCTGACGAGAAATATTTCTTTAAGGTAGTCCGTGGAAGCTTCTCCCAGAGGAGAAAGAACCTTGCAAACTCCCTTTCCTCGGCAATGGGAATGGAAAAGGCGACGGTCATAAACGCCATAAGGGAAGCGGGACTGAGTGAAAATATCCGCCCCGAACAGCTGTCGCTTCAGCAGTTTGCGGACGTATCCAACAGGCTTATGAAGATAGAAAGGGTGTAATTATGCTGCAAATGACAAAGGGCTGCTACGTGCCTCTTGCAGATAAGCTCTGCGAGCAGTACAGCGAAAAGGACGGCTGCTTTACCGCAAACATAAACGGGGACAAAATAGAAAAGCTGATGCGTGAATACATCTCCATGCAGAAGGACAAGGTGTTCTTTATACTGGAGATCCCCGCAAGTGAAGCCGATGAAAAAAAGCTCCGCCAAAATTCCTCCGACCCTATGCACAAGGACGTTTATTACATGGATTTTCTTACAGCAAAGGAAGCAAATGAGCTGCTGGACTGCTACGGCGACCTGCTTATAAACGACGGTCTGAGCTGCTGCGGCTTCGGCTGCCATGACGATAAGTCGGAGATAATGAAAAATAAGTATAACGAGATCACTGTGTGGACAACAGAACCGCAGAAATATCACAAGCTGATGAAAAAATATGCACCTCAGGTCGAAAGCTGCAAAACTGCGTGGGAAACATTTTCCGACACCACAGCAGGCGAGTGCATAAGCATAGAGCTGGACGGAATAAGCGTATATGACCTGCCTGAAAGGCTCAAGAGCATGGGGCTGTATCTGGCAGAACAGGAGGAAGAATAAAAATGAATATGAAAAGAACATTAGCTACCATCACTGCGGCTGTTATGCTGTTATCCTTTTCGCCTGCTGTTTACGGTGAAGAGCTTATAAGCTTTTCTGTTGAGGAAGAGACCGCTCCTGTGGCAAATCCCCACAAGGGCTGGGTGCAGTATGTGTATTCCGACTGGGACATCACAAGCCCTGAGACAGGCATAAAAAGCAATCCCACATGGAAATTTACAAACGTTGTTTATACCCGCTTCCCGTGGAGCGATATCGAGACATCAAAGGGTGTATATGACTGGTCAAAGGTGGAGAAATGGGCTGAATTTTGCGCCGAAAACGGCAAGACCTTTGCTTTCGGCATTATCCCCTGCGATTCGGGCGCTGACTGCAAAGACGGATATGTGCCACAATATGTTTATGACGAGGGCTGCGAATATGTCATTGCAAAGACATCAAGCTTTTACAGCGAGGACGGCGTTCAGCGTGTGCCTGTGTGGTCGGACGAAATATACATCTCGGCAGTGGAGCGTCTGGCGCAGGCGGTGGCTGAGAAATATGACGGCGACCATCGAATTGAGTTCATCGACATACGCAGCCTTGGCAACTGGGGCGAATGGCACACCTATGGGCTTGAGGGAAGCGAGATGCCCTCGGTTGATGTACAGAAGCAGTACATCAAAATATGGGCAGACGCATTTGACCACACTTTGCTTGCGCTGAATGTCAACGATGAACGTTACAGCGAGACAGCGGAATATGCCGTTTCACTGGGTATGACACTGAGACGTGACGGGCTTGTGGGCATAGAGGGCTGCGAAAAATATCTTGCTCCGGCATATGAAGCAAAGCTTCCCACCATCGGCGAGACCTGCTACGGCTACACATATATGCGTGACAACGGCAAATGGACTGACAATAAGCTCACAAAGGCGGTAAAGGGCGGTCATCTTACATACATGGCTCTTGCGGGCGGAGTATATGACGGATACGAAATGTACAAGGAAAGGACAACCGCTGTAACCACGCTCCAGAACGAACTGGGCTACAATTTTGTTGTAAAAAGCGCTTCTGTGGCATATGATAACGGTAAGGCTGTTATCACGCTTAAAATAAAGAACGAGGGGCTTGATACCCAGCATTTCGATATGCGGCTGAAAATTGCGGCCACGGATAAAAAGGGCAGGAATGCACGTAAGATATGCGGCAAAAGCTTTTTGATCAAAAGCGGCAGCTTTGAGGCAGGCAAAACAAAGGTCTATACCTTTACAACAGATGCAGACAAAATACCCGAGGGAGCTTATCTGGCGGCGGGACTTTCCGATGAAAGCGGCTGTACTGTACGTTTCGGCAACAAGCACACCGTTTCAAACGGCTGCCTTATTCTTGGAAAAGCCAGATGAAATCGAAGAGTTATCACAAAGACAATAAATGAACAGCATAAAAATATTTTAAAATTTATTGCCATAACAAATCAATAAATTTACAGAACATTAGGCGACAAAGCAAAAATGTGTCAAAAAATTGGGTTATAATTACTATGGAAAGTAGTCAGCGGATATCGCTGCTTAATATAAAAGTTCAGCCGAAAAGGCCGAACTGAAAGGAGCTTTTCGGAATGTATAACCCACCGAAAATGATCGTTGATCTGAATGCGCAGATCCTGCCCGATATGGGCTGCGGCCCCGAAAGCTGCTCTGAAGCGGCTCAGATACTTGTAAAACTCGGCGAGCAGGGCGTAACTCACGTTGTCGCCGCACCTCGCTTTAACAGATATGATGAATCTGTCCCCCACTTTATTACAAGGCGTGGGGAAGCTATGGCAAAGTTCAGCGCTTATCTTTCTCAGAACAGAATGAGCCACGTTCCCCAGCTTGTAATGGGGGCGCTGGTAAGCTTTACCGACAATATGGCTGATGAGCCTGAGTTGGAGAGCCTTTGCATAAGCGACACAAATTATATGCTGGTGGAGCTGCCCTCCGTTCCCGCTACGGAGGAGCTTATCGGCAGCTTCAAAAAGCTTGCATGCGGCGGAAGAGTTCGTCCGCTGCTTGCACACATTGAAAAATATGCGGCTTATGCCGATGAAGAAGCCCTGGCGGAGCTTTTCTCCTCCGCTTCGGGGCAGATAAACTGCGACTCCGTTTTCAGCGCCGCAGGCATAAGGTATGCGGCCCGCCTTATCAAGGGCGGAAGCATATGCGGTCTTGGCAGCGGAAGATGCAGCCTTGATGATCCTCCGAGATACTCGGAAGCACGCAAGAAGCTTTCACGAAAGCTGGGTGCGGCGCTTTTCAACGAATCTGTAAGCAGATCCGAGGCAGTGCTTAGCAACGGGGACATCATAAAACCTTGATAATCCGTCAGAAAGGAAATATGTCATGGAAAAATTTGCACGGGTCTCGTCTGTCAACAGGGAGGCTAAATGTCCCGAAAAGATAATCGAGCTGGCTGAGGACAATTACAGCGCATATATAAACGAGGCGGCTGAGATGATACTCTCATCGGGAAAGCCCGTTGTTCTGCTCTCCGGCCCCTCAGGCTCGGGCAAGACCACAGCGGCACTGCGCATAGAAGCCCGTCTCAGGGAGCTTGGCAGGACTGCCCACACCCTTTCCATGGATAACTATTTTCTGCCCATATCCGATAAAAACAGGCATGAGCTTCCCCATGACGAGGAGGGGAACATTGACCTTGAATCGCCGATGAGGCTGGATATCCCGCTTTTTACGGAGCATCTGAAAAAAATAGCCGCCTGCGAGGAATTTGAAATGCCCCGCTTTAATTTTGCGGCTCAGTCAAGAAGAGAGCCTGTTCCGTTTTTGAGAAAGCATGGGGAGATAATCATAATCGAGGGCATTCACGCCCTTAACCCCGATGTTACGGGCAATGACGAGGGCTTTGCACTGCATATGTATGTATCCGTACGCACCTATCTTAAAGCGGCTGACGGCAGCCTTATGCACCCTGCGCAGATCCGTCTTATGAGGCGGCTCTGCCGTGACAGTCTTTTCAGAAAGCGAAGCTATGCGGATATATTCCGTATGTTCGGCAGCGTTTCCCGTGGCGAAAAGCTGTACATCACGCCCTACAAAAAGCGTTCGGATTATGACATTGACACATTTATGGCATATGAAGCCTCGGTCTATAAAAATTTTCTGTATGACAATATTCTTGCTCAGGCGCATGATGAGCTGGCTGATTTCCCCTGCTGCGCTCAGATCTTACAGTTTCTGGGTGAACTGAACGCCATTGACCCCAAATATGTGCCGTCTGCTTCGATGATACGTGAGTTTATCGGGGGAAGTGAGCTGAAATACTGATAAACATACCATTTGACTTTTGCAAAAAAAAGGCATATAATATATAAGTACAAACAAGACTAAAACGGTCTCGATTTATATGTATGGGAAAGGATGTTTCAAATGAGCGAATGTACGCATAACTGCTCCTCCTGCGGCTCGGAATGTGCCGAGAGAAAATCTCCCCAGAGCTTTATCGAAAAGCTGGGCGAGGGCAGCAGCGTTAAAAAGGTAATAGGCATCGTAAGCGGAAAGGGCGGCGTTGGAAAGTCGCTGGTAACAGGTCTTATGGCTTCCGCTTTTGCAAAGAAGGGTCTGCACACCGCCGTGCTGGACGCAGATATCACAGGCCCCTCTATCCCCAAGATGTTCGGCATTACCGAGAGGGCTACAGGTACCGACAAGGGACTTATCCCTGTACGCAGCAAGGGCGGCGTTGATGTAATGAGCATCAACCTGCTGCTGGAAAACCCCTCCGATCCTGTTATCTGGAGAGGCCCTGTTATTGCAGGTGTTGTAAAGCAGTTCTGGAACGAGGTAATCTGGAACGATGTTGACTATATGTTCGTTGATATGCCTCCGGGAACAGGTGATGTTCCTCTGACAGTTTTCCAGTCCATTCCTGTTGACGGCGTTATCATAGTAACATCTCCTCAGGATCTGGTAAAGATGATCGTGGGCAAGGCTGTGGGCATGGCACACCTCATGAACATTCCCATTCTGGGCATTGTAGAGAACATGAGCTATGTTGAATGTCCCGACTGCGGAAAGAAGATCAATCTGTACGGCGAGAGCCACACTGCGGAAGCTGCTGCGGAATATGGTCTGAAGGTGCTGGGCAGTCTGCCTGTTGACCCTGCCATAGCGCAGAGCTGCGACAGCGGAAATATTGAGGCAGTTGAAGACAAGTGGCTTTCCGAGGCTGTAAAGGCTGTTGAGGAAGCACCTGCAAAGCCTAAGGCATAAAAAATTATCCGTCTCTCTATGAGGGGCGGATTTTTCATTTTTCCGAATCACCCCATAACAAAAGGAGCTGCTGCAACCTGTGCAACAGCTCATTAATATTTTTATTAAAAGATCAATATGCCTTGCCCCAGTAAACCATGCACTTTGCAGGTTTGCCGCAGCATACACACTTGTCGGAAAGATTCTCCTGCTCAAAGGGGATACATCTGGAACCTACACCTGTAACTTCCTTTACCTTATCCTCACAAGCCTCGTCGCCGCACCACATAGCCTTGATAAAGCCGTCGCCGTTCTTTTCAAGCGCTTCGGTTATCTCGTCCATGGTCACGCAGGAATAGGTGCGTCTCTCACGGTTCTCGAGTGCTGCCTTGTAAAGTCCGTCATGTACCTCGGTAAGCTTGGTCTTAACGGTATCTGCAATGCCGTCCAGAGATACAAAGCTCTTCTCACGGTTGTGACGTGTTACTATTACGCACTGGTTCTGCTCGATATCCTTGGGGCCTATCTCAATTCTCAGAGGAACACCCTTCATCTCGTACTGAGCAAACTTCCAGCCGGGAGAGTTGTCGCTGTCATCGACCTTTACTCTGATGCCTGCTGCCTTAAGGATATCTGCCACCTCGTTAGCCTTGTCGAGAACGCCCTCCTTGAACTGCTGGATAGGAACGATAACTGCCTGAATGGGTGCTACTGCGGGAGGAAGAACAAGTCCGTCGTTGTCGCCGTGGGTCATGATAACTGCGCCGATAAGACGGGTGGTCACGCCCCAAGAAGTCTGGTGAGGATATACCTTCTTATTGTCCTTGTCGGTGAACATGATATCGAATGCCTTTGCAAAACCGTCACCGAAATAGTGGGAGGTTCCTGCCTGGAGAGCCTTGCCGTCGTGCATAAGAGCCTCTATTGCGTAGGTTGCAACAGCGCCTGCAAACTTATCGCTCTCGGTCTTTCTTCCCTTTACAACGGGCATTGCAAGGTACTCCTCGCAGAACTGAGCATATACGTTCAGCATACGCTCGGTCTCTTCGATAGCCTCCTCAGCTGTTGCGTGAATGGTATGACCCTCCTGCCAGAGGAACTCTCTTGAACGGAGGAAAGGGCGGGTGGTCTTTTCCCATCTTACAACGCTTACCCACTGGTTGTAGAGCTTGGGCAGGTCACGGTAGGAATGAACGATGTTTGCGTAATGCTCGCAGAAAAGTGTCTCGGAAGTGGGGCGGACGCAAAGTCTGTCCTCCAGCTTCTCGTTGCCGCCCATTGTTACCCATGCAACCTCGGGAGCAAAGCCCTCAACGTGGTCTTTCTCCTTCTGGAGCAGGCTCTCGGGAATGAACATAGGCATGCAAACATTTTCATGACCTGTTGCCTTGAACATACCGTCAAGGATATGCTGGATATTTTCCCAGATAGCATATGCGTAGGGGCGGATCACCATGCAGCCCTTTACGCTTGTGTATTCTACCAGCTCAGCCTTTTTGCATATATCGGTGTACCACTTTGCGAAATCCTCGTCCATTGAGGTTATCGCATCGACCATTTTCTTGTTATCCTTTGCCATTTGGATTCTCCTTTTCATCATCTTTATAATCGTCGAGGTTCATTTCGCCCTCGTAAATGTCATAGACTTTATAATTATCCTCCACCCTTGCGGGACTCGGCTCGGCCTTGTCATCGGGGATATTTTTCTTTTTCTTGCCTGAGATGCTGTCCCACGCCTTATCAACGGCGGCAGCCATCTTGGGGAGAAATGTGGTGAGCAGATATATGAGCACCATGGCGATAATGCCGGTTATAAGCGCAGACCCCAGCGGCATAGCTGAACCCGAAGCTGTCGTATCAGCAGCCGTAGTCTCGACAACTGTGGTCTCTGCCGCAGTATCATCTGCAAGAGCTTCCGAAACGATAGCTTCAGCGGTGCTTGTCTCCATCAAAGCCGACCTCCCTTCATGAGTAAACATATTTTAAATTATAGCACATATTTTTCCTTAATTCAATAGTTATTTTATAAATTTGCCGACAAGGAGACAAAGAAAAGCTGCCATGTGACCCATGACAGCTTTCGGATTTGATCATTTATCAGACATCAATGCCTCTGGTCATAACTTCCATGCACATTCTGCCGTTGTGATAAGGGCACTTCCACTCGTTTACCATGGTGAATTTGAGCATGGGCTTGCCGTTGTAATCAACTTCTGCCCACCATTCGCTGCCCTTGCGCTTGTCTATCTGGACATCTCTTATCCATTCCCATACCTTGCCCGCAGCTTCAAGGAACTTCTTGTCGCCGCCGTGCTGATATGCGTTGATGAAGCCCACAACAGTCTCTGCCTGAACCCACCATACACGCTTCTTGTCGATCTCGGTCTTGTCTCTCTCGTTGTTGAGGGAGCCGTTCTCGTATGCGATATTGTAAATGTTGTTGGAAATTCTAAGGTTAATGTTCTTCCACTTCTCAATGTAGTCCTTGTCGCCCATTACGTCGCAGGCACGGTCAAGGAGCCATGTTGCTTCGATATCATGGCCGTAGGAATGGATATCGCCGATAACGTTCAGCTCACGGTCAAAGAATACCAGCAGCTTGTTGTTCTCGCTGTCAAATATCTTGTTCTCGGTGATATCGAGGAGAAATTTAAGTCTTGCCTTTACTCTCTCGTCTCCGCTTGCTTGGAGCAGAACGGTGTAGCCCTCGATAAGGTGGAGAACGGTGTTCATGGTCTTGTCTGCCATAAGTCCGTTTTCGCTGAGAGCGTCGTTTTCAATAAGCTTCCAGTTCTTGTCGAAAGCTTCCATATAAGCAACATCGTCGGTACACTTTTCCTCAACTGTGTCAAAAAGCTCAAAAGCAAGGTCGAGCGCTTCCTTATCCTTGCAGGCAAGGTAATATGTGGAAAGGGCATAGATAGCAAAAGCCTGATTGTAGGTGTGCTTCATGCTGTCCATAACTGTGCCGTCGTAGTTCATCATCCAGTAAACGCCGCCGTTCTCACGGTCAACGCAGTGGTTTTTCAGGAACTCGTATGCGTGCTTTGCGTTGTCAAGGTTCTTTTCGCCGCCGATGGTGCGGTAAACGGAAGAATAGAACCAAAGTATTCTGGAATTGAGTATAACGCCCTTGCCGCCCTTTTTGTCAAGGTTAAGGTCGTTGTCCATCTGACCGTAAAAGCCGCCGAACTCATCGTCTCTGAGAGCGTCCCAAAAAGGGATTATATGGTTTTCAAGCTCATTTTTTACTTCGTTTATAAGCATTTTATTTCTCCTCCTGACATATAATACTAATCTTCTATCAACCTACAGACAAATCCTCGGCTGAAATAAGCCCATTCTTCGTCAAGCTCCCTTGCCGGGCGGCAAGCCCGCCTGCGGTCGCTTTCCCAGACTGGTCTTATTTCATCTGTCGGCTTTGCCTATAGAACGATTGAAGATTAGTATAAACAGCTTCTCCGAAAACACGCAGAGCATATTTTCGGAGAACACAGTTTTTACTTTAAGTCTCTGCCGCAGCAGTTCTTGTACTTCTTGCCGCTTCCGCAGGGGCAGGGATCGTTTCTGCCGACCTTCTTTACACGGCGGGGTTCGCTCTGATAGCTGCCGTCGCCCTGGGTCTCCATAGGCTGAGCAACTCTTTCTCTCTGAGGCTCCTCATTGTTCTTTATCTGGATAGTAAAGAGCAGTCTTACGGTATCCTCACGGATAGACTCGATCATTGCGTCGAACATCTCGAAGCCCTCGTAACGGTACTCGACAACGGGGTTCTTCTGAGCAAATGCACGCAGGCCGATACCTCTTCTCAGCTCTTCCATATCGTCGATATGAGCCATCCACTTAAGGTCAACCACCTTGAGGAGGATAACTCTCTCAAGCTCTCTGAGCATATCGCTGCCCATTTCCTTTTCTCGCTTGTCATAGTATGCAAGCGCTCTGTCGGTAAGGAGCTGGATAATATCATCCTTGGTTATCTTGCCAAGCTCTTCGGGAGTGTATTTGAAATCATCGGGAGTGGTGAGCAGGCCTGCAAAATGAGCCTTCAGACCGGAAAGGTTCCACTCATCGTGAACGGAGCCGTCGATGATGTAAAGATTTACGCCGTCAACGACCCAATCCTTTATCATCTTAAGGATATACTCGTGGATATCCTCGCCGTTGAGAACCTTTGCTCTCTGCTCGTAGATGATAGCTCTCTGTGTGGACATAACGTCGTCGTAGTTGAGGACGTTCTTTCTGATAGCAAAGTTTCTGCCCTCCACCTTCTTCTGGGAGGATTCGATGACCTTGGAGAGCATCTTGGACTCGATAGGCATATCCTCGTCCACGTTCATGTTGTTCATCATCATCTGGAGACGGTCGCCGCCGAACAGTCTCATAAGGTCGTCCTCCAGTGAGAGGAAGAAGCGGCTCTCGCCCTCGTCTCCCTGACGGCCTGCACGGCCTCTCAGCTGGTTGTCGATACGTCTGGACTCGTGGCGCTCGGTGCCGAGGATAAACAGACCGCCTGCTTTTCTTACCTCGTCAGCCTTGCCCTTGATCTCGTCGGCGTGCTTTGCGTAAAGCTTCTTGTATTCCTCACGGGCGCTGAGGATAGCCTCGTCATCGGTATCTGCGTAGCTGATAGCCTCACTGATGATCTCGTCCTCGTAGCCCATGCGCTTCATATCAGCCTTTGCAAGGAACTCTGCGTTACCGCCAAGCAGGATATCGGTACCACGGCCTGCCATGTTGGTCGCAATGGTAACTGCGCCCAGCTGACCTGCCTGTGCAACGATCTCCGCTTCCTTTGCGTGCTGCTTTGCGTTGAGGACATTGTGCTTGATGCCCTCCTTGGAAAGCATCTTGGAAAGTATCTCGGACTTTTCGATGGAGATAGTACCCACCAGAACGGGCTGACCCTTGGCGTGGCACTCCTTTATCTGCTCGATAGCTGCTCTGAACTTTGCAGCCTCGGTCTTATAAACAACATCGGGGTGGTCGATACGCTGAACGGGACGGTTTGTGGGGATCTCGATAACGTCCAGCTTGTAGATCTCCCTGAACTCGTCCTCCTCGGTCATAGCTGTACCTGTCATACCGGACAGCTTGTGATAGAGACGGAAGAAGTTCTGGAATGTGATGGAAGCAAGGGTCTTGGACTCGTGATTTACCTTTACGCCTTCCTTTGCCTCGATAGCCTGGTGGAGACCGTCATTATAGCGGCGGCCCATCATAAGACGGCCTGTGAACTCGTCAACGATAACGATCTCGCCCTCGTTTACAACGTAGTCGATATCCTTCTTCATAACGCCGTTTGCCTTGATAGCCTGGTTGATATGGTGAAGAAGTGTGGAGTTCTCAGCGTCGTACAGGTTCACGATATTGAAGTATTTCTCAGCCTTCTTAACGCCCTGACGGGTGATAGTGGCTGTCTTTGCCTTTTCGTCGATGATGTAGTCGCAGTCCTCTGCGATCTCTTCCTGATCGGTCTTTGTGTCCATTTCGGCAACAACAAAAGGCTTCAGGGTCTTGGCAAACTTGTCTGCCATGGTGTACATCTCGGTGGACTTGTCGCCTCTGCCCGAAATGATAAGAGGAGTTCTCGCTTCATCAATAAGGATAGAATCGACCTCATCGACGATAGCAAAGTTGAATTCTCTCTGAACCTTTTCGTTCTTGTAGATCACCATGTTGTCACGGAGGTAGTCGAAACCGAACTCATTGTTGGTTCCGTAAGTAATATCGCAGTTGTAAGCCTCACGGCGCTGGTCGTTGTTCATGTCGTGGAGGATACAGCCGATAGTAAGACCTAAGTATCTGTAAACCTTGCCCATTTCCTCGGACTGGGACTTTGCAAGGTAGTCGTTAACGGTAACGACGTGAACGCCGTTGCCTGTCAGGGCGTTGAGGTAAGATGCACAGCAGGCAACGAGGGTTTTACCTTCACCTGTTCTCATCTCGGCGATTCTGCCCTGATGAAGAACGATGGCACCGATTATCTGCACGGGGAAGGGCTTTTTGCCCAGAACTCTCCATGCGCCCTCTCTTACGGTCGCAAGAGCCTCGGGGAGGATATCGTCAAGAGTTTCGCCGTCTTCAAGTCTTTTCTTGAACTCAGGTGTCTTGGCTTTCAGCTCAGCCTCGGTGAGCTTGCCGTATTCTTCGTCCAGATCAAGCACCTTCTGCTTGATAGGGTCGATCTTTTTCAGTTCTCTTTTACTGTAGTTTCCGAAAAGTCCGTCTAAAATTCCCATTCGTTTTATTCCACCTTAAAAATTTATTTTTACACGGATGTTCCCCTGCCGATGCAGGGACAGACAGGGCCGTACAATTTGCACTTATAATACATTATACCGCAAAACCAATCCCCTGTCAACAACTATTTTGAAACCTTAACGTTGTGGGGGAAATCATTACAAAAGCAGGATGAATAGGCAATAGCACGATTTGATGCACATACTTATAAATTTGCTGTTAAATTAGCCAAATTACAGCAAATACAAGGACTGATCGAAATAAAATCCGTAAATATAGCTATAAAAAACGTGTGCGGATAGAACACCTCAGAGCCAAACAAAACAAACAGCAGATACTCGATATCACCCGTAAAACCGATAACATAATGGCAAAGGACATTCTTGTAAAATAGCTCTCAAGTTAACCAAAGAACAGCAAATAAAAGAATGGAGAATGGATTGAAGCCCCAGCCTGAAAACATAGCTATAGAAAAAGGTACAAACAGATGAATGGGGTTCGGTCTCCGGCGGCAAGCAAAATGTAGGGGGATAAAAAACGGTAGGGAATAGGGGTTCAAGGAAGAGGTTTGCAAAGGAGAAACCATCAGGGGGAAGGGGAACGCCGTTTTTTGCCCTTGCTTTAGTTTCCCCTTCCACCTGGTGGTGTCTCCTTTGCATGGTACGGACATATTAAATTGATACGTTAGTTTGACCGTACCTGCGCCTTACGGTGGAAACTGAAACGCAATTTCTGCGAAATTGCTCTCAGTTTCAAGCCGCCTGCATGAAAAAAATTTTGGCTTGTTTGAGATAAACTTTTTACTTTGCCTGACTTTGAATTTCCAGTGCAGGCGGCTTTAGGATTTTTTTATTTGTCGGCTATCAGGTCAGTCATTTATGCCGTCAGCAAACGGATTTCGTAGGTAAACGTAGTTTACCACTGCGGCAAGGGCGCCAAGGAGGCTCTGCCCCCTTGACCCCCGCAAGCCTTTCGGGAAAAAGGCTTGACCTAAACCCTTTACCTTGCTCTCATTTGCGCTGACTTTTTTATCTTCTACTTTGTCTTTAGCTATCTTATCCCATTCTGCCCGATCCTGCGGCAGCTGCTGCCGCACATAACAGATTATATCTCACAATATCCCTATACTCAGGCTTTGCCATATAATAAACATACTGCTCCGCCAGATCGGGGAAGATGTTTCCCCTGCCCTCCAGTTTGAAATTATTATATCCCATTGGCACATATTTGGTATATATCGCCTGGGGTGACACATGAAGCGGCGAATTTCTGCGGGTAAATGCGTTGTTTTTCATATGCGGACACTGCCACTCCTCTATCTTTGCAGTTCCCGCCTGTATCTTCGCCAGCTCCGCAGGATCGCAGTGCTCCAGCTGATATTTGCCTATATAGCGGTAATGCTCCCCTCTTCTCTGACAGTTGGGTGTGCAGACTGCGTTCACAAGTATCTCGCACTTATCCTTATGTGGTATTTTCGCAAGCGTATCAAAGTCATTGTTATAGTTATAGTCCAGCACCACAAGGCTGTAGTCTTTTTCAAGCTCGCTTTCCAATGTTGGCAGATCTCTTATCTGCTTGCAGGTGGAGGAGATTATCTTCATATTTGGGTGACGCTTCCTGATATGCTCCTCCAGCAGGGGCGAAAAGACTATTGCCTCGTTCATGCCGTTGTCGGCGATATCCAGCACACGGTTGCAAACAGGGTCATTCAGATGCTCACGGGTAAGGAGAGGGTTTGTAAGCGTCAGGCGGCAGGGCACTCCCAGAGAATTGAATCTGCCGAGATACTGGGGGACAAGCTTATCCACGGTTTGCATATCCATATATCCTGCCATGATGCGTCCGCCGTTCCATATCATGGGGAAACAGTCGAAAACGCTCGCTATCTCCACGCCGTCGTAAAACATCCGGGGCATACGCTTTATCATTGAAATAAGGGTCATATTCATGCTGCCGTTGAATCTGTCAACAAAATTGGGCAGGTGAAATCTTACGCTCATATGCACACTTCCTTAAAGGTATTTACCCTATTATAGCACACGGCGGCGGGAGTTTCAACAGTTCATGCCATTTACGCAATGAAAATACCGTGTTTTTTGATTTTTTATCCCTTGACACAGCGGCGAATTTATTATATAATATATACTCAGGAAATTATATCTGTATATATATGTACGATTGAAAGGATGGTCATATAAATGGCAGTCAAGAAGATTAGAATGTCCGCCGAAGGTCTCAAGGATCTGGAAAAACAGCTTGAATATTTAAAGAATGTACGCCGTGCAGAGGTCGCTCAGAAGCTGAAGGAAGCACGTTCCTTCGGAGACCTTTCCGAGAACGCTGAGTACGATGAAGCAAAGAACGAGCAGGCTATTCTGGAAGCTGAGATCGTTGACGTTGAAATGAAGATCAACAACGCTGAGGTCGTAAGTGATTCCGACCTTTCCACCGATGAGATCGGCGTTGGTTCTTATGTTAAGCTCAAGGATCTGGAGCTGAACGAGGTAATGGAGCTTCAGATAGTCGGTTCCACCGAGGCTGACCCCGAGAACAACAAGATCTCCGAGGACGCTCCCATCGGCATTGCCGCTCTCAAGAAAAAGGTGGGCGATATCCTGGAGGTAGAGGCTCCCATCGGCGTTATCAGAATGGAAGTTCTGGAGATCAGCAAGTAATATTATTGCAAAGGAATGTGAATAATGGCAGAGGAACAGCTCAAGGAAAACACTTCTCCCGAGGAGCCTGAACAGACCGAGGAAGAAGTACACGAATTAAAGAGAATAAGAATGGAAAAGCTTGAAAAGCTCAAGGCTGAGGGCAAAAACCCCTTTGAGATAACAAGCTTTGACTACAATATAAAGAATGCGGAGATAAGAAAGCAGTATTCCGAGCTTGAAGCAAAGCTCACCGCTCAGTACGGCGACGATGCCGAGGCTCTCAAGGCTGCTCTTGACGAGAACCGCATCAATGTTAAGATCGCAGGTCGTATCATGACCTGGAGAAACATGGGCAAGGCTAACTTCATCGACGTTCGTGACAGCACCGACCGTATGCAGGTATATGTGCGCATGAACGACATCGGCGAGGAGCAGTTCAAGGAGTTCAAGACCTGGGACATGGGCGATATCGTTGGTGTTGAGGGCTTTGTTTTCAAGACCAGAACAGGCGAGATAACCGTTCATGCTCAGAAGATAACACTGCTCTCCAAGTCCCTGCTGCCCCTGCCCGAAAAGTGGCACGGTCTCAAGGATCAGGACACCCGTTACCGTCAGAGATACGTTGACCTTATCGTTAATCCCGAGGTTGCCGAGACTTTCAGAAAGCGTTCAAAGATTATCGCTGCTATCAGAAGATATCTTGACGCGCAGGGCTTTATCGAAGTAGAAACTCCCATGCTGGTTGCAAACGCAGGCGGAGCTTCCGCAAGACCTTTCGAGACACACTACAATGCTCTTGATGAAGATGTTCGTCTGAGAATATCTCTGGAGCTGTACCTCAAGCGTCTTATCGTAGGCGGTCTTGACAGGGTTTACGAGATAGGCAGAGTTTTCAGAAACGAGGGTGTTGACACCAAGCACAACCCCGAGTTCACTCTTATGGAGCTTTATCAGGCATACACCGATTACCACGGCATGATGGACCTTGCCGAGAACCTTTACCGTCACTGCGCACTTGAAGTATGCGGCACCACAAAGATCACATACGGCGGCGTTGAGATCGACCTGGGCAAGCCCTTTGAGAGACTTACCATGGTCGAGGCTGTAAAGAAGTATTCAGGTGTTGATTTTGAGGCTATTAACACTATCGAAGAAGCCCGTGCGGCTGCTGACGCTCACCACATCGAATACGAGCAGAGGCACAAGAAGGGCGATATCCTTAACCTGTTCTTTGATGAATTTGTTGAGGAGCATCTTGTTCAGCCCACATTCATTATGGATCACCCCGTTGATATCTCTCCCCTTACAAAGAAGAAGCCCGACAAGCCCGAATACACCGAGCGTTTCGAGCTGTTCATCACAGGCAGAGAGATGGCAAACGCATATTCCGAGCTGAATGACCCTGTTGACCAGCGTCAGAGATTTGAGGCTCAGGAAGAGATGAAGCGTCTGGGCGACGAGGAAGCAAACAGCATTGATGAGGATTTCCTCCGTGCGCTGGAGATCGGTATGCCTCCCACAGGCGGCATCGGCTTCGGTATCGACAGACTTGTTATGCTTCTCACTGACAGCAGCGCTATAAGAGACGTTCTGCTGTTCCCCACCATGAAAACACTTGACAAGTAATGTCAGGAACTTACTGAAATGCAAATGGGCAATCCTTTTATGGGGTTGCCCATTTTGGGAAACTCAGAAAATAAAACGCCCAAATTTACAGACAAAAAATCAGAACCTGTCTTCATAAGAAATGTGTGCGGATTTTCGAGCATAATTTTGTTGCAGAGTAGGCAAAAATCCGCAGGCGGGCTTTCGCCCGGCAAGGATTTTTAACGCAGTCTGCGGCAAAATTTGCCGAAAAGACGTGCGCATATGCTTGTGAAGACGGGTTCTTATATAGCTATTTTCTTGTTAATGGAAGAAAGCAATAATTTGCAGTTTATCAAACACATTCAAAAACAGAAGGAGAAATTCAAATGAATACCGAACAGTTTTTTTCAAAAATAATGGACATCTGCGACTGGGACAGGACAGGCAATGATAAGGAAATTTTAAGCCCGTTGATCGAATACCTGTCATGTCAATCCGATGATGAAATATATTCTTTTGATGATATCATGGCAGAATTATTATATGGTCTCGACACGAAGAAAAACTTTAAAACAGCTTGCAAATACTATGACCATTCAGATGATACTTTTTTATATTCGAGATGTGTTGCGCTGATAAATGGCGCAGATTATTATAAAAAGGCTCAGCAGGGAAAAGCCAAAGACCTTTGGACATCGGAATTTGAAGCCATTTTATATGTACCCCAAGCAGCCTGGGCAAAAAAGCATGACTGCGATCAGAATGACTATCCCCATTTGACTGCACTTTGTTACGAAACGGGAAGCAACACCGAAAAGTGGAAATAAGATGTGCTTTTCGCAATATGTCTCAACGAGACGGCAAGTAATGTATAATACTAATCCTCAATCAACCTATAGACAAAGCCGACAGAACGATTAAAGATTAGTATAAAAACCCCACCGCCCGTATCTCCGAACGGAAATACGGGCGGTGGGGTTTAGTTATTCGTCCGATATAAGCTTTGCGGTGACGTATATCTTCGGCGTTGCTACGCCCTCGTCGCCGTTGAGCCAAACCTTGTCATAGGAGGATATCAGGAAATCTACCGACATCTTGTGGTCGCCCTCCTGCATATCAAAGTCGATAAGGTCGATCTGTGCGGTAAGGTCTTCCTTGGATATGGCGGCTATCTGGTCGGAGTCGCCCACCACGAACAATGTCATACCCGACGCTACAGGCTCGAACTCGAACTGTGCGGGCTTGTTCACAAACTGGATATCCTTGCCCATAATGGCTATCGCCTTTTTGGAGATACCCTCGCTGGGGCAGGTGACTGTTACGGTGTCTATCTGGGTCAGGTTCTCATAGTCCTCGGGCAGGAAGTTTTCCGCCTTGAACTCGAACACGCTGCCCACATCGACCTCACGCATATTTATGGTGCCGATGTTAAGCTCTGGCAGATCTTTTATCTTGTCATTGGGAGCTGCAATGGTCAGCTCATCGACCGAGAACACCAGCTGACTGCGGAAGTAGTCGATATCGAAATTCTCGGGAGCGTTGATGATATTTACGTTCAGCGGCAATGTCTGGCGGACGTAAACGGGTATCTGAATGGCAAATGAGGACTTATCAAAGGTAAGCTGCTGATTGTCATTGGAGATGACCGCATTGTTGTTGTAGAGCACCAGGTCGCTGGTGGTAAACTCATAAGTGGAGCTAAGCTCCTGCTCGGGAGCCACCTTTGCGCATACCTTGGTAATGGAGCTTACCATATCAAGGGGGCCTGTGACGGTGACTGTGGAGGGAGTTACTATGGGATCGCCGCTCATATAGCCCGAGGCTATCTTTACATTTTCCAGCTGGGGAGTTATCTCGAACTCCTTGGAAACTATCTTGTCGAAAGTGACGCTGATTGTGGAAGGCTCGATGCTCACCACGTCAAAGGTCTTGCCTGTGCTGCACTCGATGTTCATGGAAAGGTTATACTCCCTTGCCATCATAACGTTGGAAGCATCAAGCACGGCGGTGAGATCCTCGGTCTTTAGGTCGCCTATCTGACCTCTTTTGCCCGAAATGGTAACATTTACAGTCTTAGGGGTCATGGAAATAACATCAAGCTGATTTGCCTGAGCGTAGGTATCTTCAAGGGAAATGGTAACGGGAACGTTGTAAATGGAGCGCTCCATTGTGGGGTAAACGCTTATTGAAACAACAGCCCATATTATCACTGCGCAGAGGATAGAAAGGATCTTCTGGGAGCTGTCCTTTTCAAAAAGCTTTTTGAAAAAATCGGAAACTTTTCCGATGATCTTGTTAATATCAGGCATAAGCTCTTATCCTTTCTTGTTTTTATTGAAAAGTCCCAGCTTTTCGGACTTTGTGCCTTCCTTGCTCTGCTTATCCTGAGATTTTTCCTTGGGGGTCTTTTCGGGAAGAAGCTTTGCACGGAGAGTCTTTTTAAGGGTGTCCTTGGAATATCCTCTGGTAAGCTCGCCGTTTTCCGCAACGGAAATGGCTCCTGTTTCCTCGGATACCACAATGATGATAGCGTCCGAGTTCTCGCTCATGCCTATGGCAGCTCTGTGACGAGAGCCGAGAGCCTTGTTGATAAGCTCCTCCTTTTCGGGCTTGGGCAGGAAGCAGGCGGCGGCAAGGATAATGCCGTCACGCATGATGACCGCTCCGTCATGGAGAGGGGTGTTCTTGAAGAAGATATTTCCGAAAAGCTCTTTACTGGGAACGGCGTTCAGGATAGTACCCGTGTTTATCTGCTCGCCAAGCTTTGTCTCACGCTCGATAACGATGAGCGCACCTGTGGTGGAGGCTGAAAGGTCTTCGCAGGATTCGCAGATAACGTCAATGGCATATGCCCATTTTGAGGCAAGCTCGCCCTCGGAGGCGCTGTTGCTGAAAACAGGAAGCTTTGACAGCTTGGAATGGCCCACCTTTTCAAGGGAACGCCGCAGCTCCGGCTGGAAGATTATGATTATCGCCAGAAGTCCCACATCAAAGGTCTTGTCGAGGATAAAGGTCAGCGCTTTCATCTGCATTATCCTTGCCAGCATATAGCAGAGCACCAGCACGATGATACCCTTTGCCAGACCGCCTGCACGGGTCTCCTTCATGAACTGTATCACCTTGTAGATAAGGTAAGACAGAACGGCGATATCTATAATATCCCAGAACGACGGGGGAAGAATTGTGAGCAGGGAGCTTTTAAGCTCATACAGCAAGTCCATAAATCACGACCCTTTCATATTTTTGTGTAATCATTATATCATCTTTTCTTTTACTTTTCAAGAGGGGCGGGGCAATTTGCAGCAGCAGGTGTGAAACGTAATTAAATTAACCCAATACTAATCTTCAATCAACCTACAGACAAATCCTCGGCTGAAATAAGCCCATTCTTCGTCAAGCTCCCTTGCCGGGCGACAAGCCCGCCTGCAGTCGCTTTCCTAGACTGGTCTTATTTCATCTGTCGGCTTTGCCTATAGAACGATTAAAGATTAGTATAAAAATATTGCCGCAGGGCTTGAAAAATCTGCGGCAATGATTTATAATAGTACGTGCTGGTGTTTTCATCAGAACAAGCTCAACTGATCCTTATCGGGGAAAAGGGTGTTTATGTCTATGCGGCGAACATCTATCCCCTGATTCACGGCATAGCGCAGAGTCTGCCCCGTGCCGCTTTTTTCATTTGCGATAACGGCGATAAGGCGGGAGGAGTTATCCACCATAAAGCGGTTTCGCTGCTGCATACAGGCTCTGGTGTATTCCTCGGAAATGACCACGGTCTCGGAAGCGGCTGAGATTATCCTGCCGAAAGCCCATTTATCCGCACCCTTGAAGCTGCTGCCAATGTCACGATATGGCAGGGCGGCTATCAGTCTGAGTGGCATATCCGCCGCAAGGGAAAGGACTATCTCCCCTGCCCAGAGGTCAATGCCACGCTGCATACCGGTGATAAAAGTATCATAGCCGTCATTCACAGCAGCGGTTATTTCAGTATAGAGCATACTTTTTATGACCTTTGCTTCGGGTGAATCGGAGCTTCCTCCGGGGAGTTTTTCGGGGCGGTGGCCTGTAAAGCAGGCTGTTTTTTCTCTGATAATATCCATAGCGCTGTCCTTTCCGTATGTATTGGAATTATTATATCACATGAGAAAGGGATTGGCAAGGGAAAGACAGAAAATGGGAGACAAAAAGACAACAGACAAAAAGAAAGAACCGTGCTATTAAAAGCACGCACCTTTCGTTTCGGCGGCTCACCGTTGATTTCTTATCAATTCATATCAGCCGCTCCCAACGAATACTATAAAAATATTCTCATCTTTAAAGGAGATAACATATAATGAAAACTTTTCTGAAAAGAGCCTGGGCTGAGATACATCTCGACAGGCTGAAAGATAATTTCACCGAGCTGAAAAAGCTCACCGATGAGACCCACACTCAGGTCGCTTGTGTTGTAAAGGCTAACGCTTACGGTCATGACGACGAAAACATCGTGCCATTTCTGGAGGGTCTGGGAGCAAAATTTTTCCTTGTCTCCAACATCAAGGAGGCTGAAAAAGTCCGCCGCTGCGGAAGCGGAAGCGAAATTCTCATTCTCGGTCATACTCCTGCGGAATATGCTGCCGAGCTGGCTGAAAATGACATTATCCAGGCTGCTGTTTCTGAGGAATACGCCCGTGAGCTTTCGGAAGAGGCTGTCAAGTGCGGCGTTAAGGTAAAGATTCACCTTGCCATTGACACGGGCATGGGCAGAATCGGCGTATGCGTTTATGACGATGACTCCTGCCGCAGGGCTGCCGAGCAGGCTGAGCGTGTGAGCCGCCTTGAGGGTGTTATCCTTGACGGCGTATTCACCCACTATGCTTCCGCTGACAGCTACGCTGAGGACGATGAAAAATACACCGAGATGCAGACCGAGCTGTTCTTCAAGACCTGCGGATACATAAAGGAAAAGGGCGTAAACCTCCGTCACACCCATTGTCTCAACAGCGCAGGCGGCGCTTTCCATTACGACAGCCGCAGCACTCTTGTGCGCTACGGCATCATGCTCTATGGTCTGAAGCCTGACGTAAGCCTTGATATGCCCTGTGAGCTGAAGCCCGTTATGGACTTAAAGGCGGCTGTATCATATGTAAAGCAGCTCAAAGCGGGCAGCTATGTAAGCTACGGCAGAATATTCCGTGCCGACCATGACATCACCGCCGCAACCATTCCCATAGGCTATGCGGACGGCTATGCACGCAACCTTTCGGGCAAGGCGCACGTTATCATCAACGGCAGAAAGGCTCCCATTATCGGACGTGTGTGCATGGACCAGCTGATGGCTGACGTTACCGGCATTCCCGATGTAAAGGAAGGCACGACCGTTACTCTCATTGGCACTGACGGAAACGAGACCATCACGGCGGACGATCTGGCAGGAATGTACGGCACTATCGGATACGAGGTCATCTGCGGCATTTCCAAGCGTATCCCCCGTGTTATCTACAAGGGAGATGAAATTTCCGACGTTGTGGAATATTATTGATACAAGCACATTACAATAACTGCGGCGGCGCATATTATCACCGAAAGTCTGAACAGCAGACCGATGATATGCGCCGCTTTTTTTGCGGGCTTTTTGGTGCTGTACATAAATGCGGGGTCGGATATCTCACGCTCCAGCTCTGCCATTTTCATTTCCGCTTCCATGCCGACGCCGCCTGGGAGCTTGTCCGTACGCAGAAAGACCACGGCTTTTTCAAAATACTCGCTTTCGGGGAAATTTACTTCAAGTATCCGCTTGTTTACGCCCTTTATCATATTTACTGCTCCTTAAATTTACGTATTATACTAATCTTCAATCGCTCTATAGGCAAAGCCGACAGATGAAATAAGACCAGTCAAGGAAAGCGACCGCAGGCGGGCTTGCCGCCCGGCAAGGGAGCTTGACGAAGAATGGGCTTATTTCAGCCGAGGATTTGTCTGTAGGTTGATCGAAGATTAGTATTATTGAAGATTAGTATTATTAATGTTATTATGTTCCGATGCAGGGAGAATATACAGAACGTAATGGCAGATAAGGACTATTTCAACGGAGTTTTCAAAGTATTGTTGAAAACTCCGTTGAAAAGTCCTGTTATCAGCAGTCTTTTATATAAAAAGAGTGTTGAAAGCTGTTGAAAAGCGGTTATACTCTGCGTAAATTGTAAAAATATGCGGCGGGAAGCCCCCATGCGTGGGCAATACCTCCAAAATATGCGTATGGGTACGGTGGGAATAATGGTTAAAATTTTACTTGACAAAGGAAGGAAAAAATGTTATCATTGTAGTTACGTCGAGTACATTTGTATTTCCAACACGGACTTTGCTATGTACATCATATAACATATATGGAGCTGATTGGTATGACAGTTGAAAAATCAACCGGATCGACACTTCCCGCTGCGGGGAGCGATGCTAAATATGCAGTTGTCAGCTGCGACGTGCTTCCCGAAGTGTTTCTTAAAGTAATGGAAGTCAAGCGCCTGCTTGCCTGCGGGGAGGAGAAAAGCTCCGCTTCCGCCTGCAAAAGGGCTGATATTTCCAGAAGCGCTTTTTATAAATACCGTGACAGCGTTTACACCTACGAGGAAAAGCTGACGGGCAGGATAATCTCCCTTTACGCAGTGCTGCGTGATATGCCCGGAGTGCTTTCATCGGTGCTTGCCTGTCTTCACAAGTGCAGCGCAAACGTGCTTACGCTGAACCAGAGCGTGCCTATTGACGGTGCGGCTGCGGTCACGGTAACAGTCAAGCTTTCAGGCGGCCCTATGGACGGTCCCTCGCTGCGCAGAGCTGTTCTGGGCGTTGAGGGCGTTGTGGAGGCAAGGCTCATATCGGAAGAGTGACCTCTTCCGTGAAGAGTAACCTCTTCCGTGAAGAATGACCTCTTCTGTGAAGAATAAAATTCTTCCATCATAACTACAGTACAATATTTTTAAGGAGTTTATATTATGGCTAAATTTGCAGTTCTCGGACACGGCGTTGTTGGCTCGGGCACAGTTGAGCTTTTCCTGAAAAACAAGGAGCAGATCAACAAGAAATCCAACATTGATCTTGACCTCAAGTACATTCTTGATATCAGGGATTTCCCCGGACTTCCCTATTCCGACAAGTTCACCAAGGATATCAACGATATCCTGAACGATGACGAAGTTACCGTTGTTGCAGAGGTAATGGGCGGCGTTCACCCCGCTTATGACTTCGTTCTCGCATGCCTCAACAAGGGCAAGAGCGTATGCACCTCCAACAAGGAGCTGGTGGCAAAGAAGGGCGCTGAGCTGCTCAAGGCTGCAAAGGATCACAACTGCAACTTTATGTTCGAGGCTTCCACAGGCGGCGCTATTCCCATTATCAGACCCCTCAGAAGCTGCCTTGCGGCAAATGAGATAACAGAGATAGCAGGTATCCTCAACGGCACCACAAACTTTATCCTTACAAAGATGATAACCGAGAAGATGTCCTTTGAGAATGCTCTGGCAATGGCTCAGAGACTGGGCTACGCCGAGAAGAACCCTGCTGCCGATGTTGAGGGCGCTGACGCTTGCAGAAAGATCTGTATTCTCTCCTCTCTCGCTTTCGGCAAGCACGTTTATCCCGACTGGGTACACTGCGAGGGCATCACAGAGCTTACTCTCGAGGACGTTGCATATGCTCAGAGCTGGGGCGGCGCTGTAAAGCTCATCGGCTCCGTAAAGAAGCTTGACGACGGCAAGATACTCCCCATGGTGGCTCCCAGATTTGTTTGCGGCGACTGCCTGCTTTCAAGCATTGACGACGTATTCAACGGCATCATGGTATGCGGCGACGGCTTTGACAAGGTAATGTTCTACGGCAGAGGCGCAGGTAAGCTTCCTACAGCAAGCGCAGTGCTGGGCGACGTTATCGACTGCGCAAAGCACAACACCACCATTCTTTCCCAGATGTGGGAGGACAGCACCGACAACAGCTTCATCGAGGACTACAAGGAAGCTGAGGTACGTATGTATGTTCGTGTAAAGGGTGCAGACAAGGCGGCTGTGGCTGCTCTGTTCGGCGATGTGGAATATCTTTCAAGAGAAGGTCAGCCTGATGACGAGCTGGCATTCATCACTGCACAGGATAAGGAGAAGAACATCACCGAGAAGTTAGAAAAGCTTAACGTTCTCGGAAAGATCAGACTTCTTGATATGTAAAAAATCACGGACGGAATAATTCCGTCCGTTTGCTTTAGAGGAAAACTATTTGAAAAGAAGTGATAATATGATAAAAATAAAAATACCTGCCACCAGTGCAAACCTGGGCGCAGGCTTCGATGCGCTGGGACTTGCTCTCAGCTACTATAACTATGTGAATATGGAAGAGGCCGACGGCTGCCACATAAAGTCGCTGGACGACACGGAAATCCCCACCGACGAAACCAACCTTATCTACCACACCGCAAAAACTGTTTATGAGATATGCGGAAAGGACTTCAAGGGACTTACCATCGAGCAGACCAACCATATCCCCATGGCAAGAGGTCTGGGAAGCTCCAGCGCCTGCATTATTGCAGGTCTTGTGGGTGCAAACCACCTTATGGGCAATCCACTTTCACTTGATGAGATGGTAAATCTCTCCGCTCAGATAGAAGGTCACCCCGACAACACTGCTCCCGCACTGCTGGGCGGCATAGTTACCGCAGTATTTGACGGAAAGTGCGTTCACTGGGTAAAGCAGGAGGTTTTCACCACGCTGAAATTCATTGCAGTGATACCCGACTTTGAGCTTAAAACCGAAAAGGCAAGAGCCTGCCTGCCAAAAGAAGTGGCTCATTCGGACGCAGTGTATAACCTTTCCAGAGCGGCGCTTTTCTCCGCTTCCCTGCTGACAGGAAAGTACGAGAACCTGAGAACTGCCGTTCACGACAGGCTTCACCAGCCATACAGAATGGAGCTTATCCCTCACGCAAGGGACGTTTTTGACATTGCCTACACCAACGGTGCATATGCTTCCTACATAAGCGGCGCAGGTCCTACACTTATGACAATAGTTGATGCGGAGAACAAGTTCTTTGGCGGAAAGATGCGTTTTGCGCTGGACAACATGGGTCTTGAGAGCTGGGAAGTCAAGGAAATGCACATAGACAACAAGGGAACCTGTGTTGTTGATGAATAATAGCAAATGCTGTTGCAGATATGCGGCAGCATTTGCTTTATTACATGAGAACGTGTCACAAATGACAAAGTTTGCTCAAATGAGAGCAAGGCAAAGGGTTTAGGTCAAGCCTTTTTCCCGAAAGGCTTGCGGGAGTCCAGAGGGCAGAGCCATCTGGTCGCCCTCCGCAGAGGGCGAAATCTGTTTGCTGACGGTATAAATAATTGACTTGATAGCCGACTGACTAACAAATCCTAAAGCCGCCTGCACCAAAAGTTCAAAACCAAGTGAAACAGACATTTTATCTCAAATTATCTTAAAACTATTTTATGCAGGCGGCTTGAAACTGAGAGCAATTTCGCAGAAATTGCGTTTCAGTTTCCGCCGTAAGGCGCAGGTACGGTCAAATTCACTTTTCATTTTTATAAAGTCCGTACCAATGCAAAGGAGACACCTAATGGGAGAGGGGGGAAAGTAAAACCCTACAAAAGCGGGCATTCCCCCCTCTCCCCTACGGTTTCTCCTCTGCACTCCTCTTCCCTACCCTCTCACCCCCACCAAGCCCGCTTTTATCGTTGTGCTTAACTTTCTTCATTTGGCTCCTTTATTTGATTATGCTTAACCTCTTTCACCGCCGCCCCGCTCATTTGCGGTCTGGCATTTATATATCGAGTATCTGCTGTTAGTTTTGCTTGGTTCTGCGGTGGGGATTGGTTTTATTGTACGTCATAGGTTTAATTACAACGATATCTGTCAGCAAACATTTTGCATATGTAAAAGCTGTTGCGTTCAGTGGACTTCCTAAACTTTTTACCTTGCTCTTATTTGCACAAATCTTTTATATGCGCAAAAAAACAAAAGGCTGCTGCACTTGTGCAATCGCACCGTGCAGCAGCCCTCTTTTTATGCTATGTTATCTTGTCTGAGTGGTGGTCATGGTATTATTGTCATGCTCGCCGGGAAGAATATCATCAATGATATCTTCTGCGCCTGTTACTGCGTCGTCAACGATGTCCTCTGCTCCTGTAACTACGTCCTCGATAAAGCCGTCGCCGTCAATGTCCCCGGTACGGGCACCGTCTGCACCGTTACGGGCATTTTCTGCTCCGTTGCGTGCGCCATTTTCTCCGATAGCATTTCCGTCGCCGTTCTGAGGATCGTTGTTTCCTGAGTCGCCCATTACGCCGTTCTGTGTTGTGCCGTTTGTTGTGCCGTTTGTTGTTCCATTGGTGCTGCCGTTATTGTTGTTTGCTCCGCAGGCGGTAAGCATTACCGCTGCACAGCAAAGAGCAATAGGAGCAGCAAACTTTTTAATCTTCATATGGTCTGTTCCTTTCTTATCCGTTGGCTTTTTGCAAAAAGCGTGGACAGAACTGCGCAAACCCTTTTTTAAGCCGCATTTTCGTTCATCATGCGATCAACTGCTTCATCAATAAGCATAATCAACTTCATAACCGCCGTATTCGTGATAATCTTCATAAAGCTCATCGGGTACGTCGCTCTGAACTGCTGTGATAAAGTCGTTCATTGCGCTGTAGATATCGGAAGCTGCGTCCTTGCCGAAGTAATACTCCAGAGCAGAAACTATATTATCTCTGCCGTAATATTCAGTAAATTCAGTAAGGAAATGTGAATATACTACCGGATTTGACATAGAACTCGAATCGCTGTACGTCCTGCTGTATTCGATAAAATAATCGGCTGCTGAGCGAATGAATACTCTTTCGGCAAGCTCGTTATACTCCGCCGGAATTGCGGCTTCAGTTCCGTCCACGATGATATTATATCTAACATCGTCGGATTTATACCTTTTGCGGCTTACTTCAAGAAGCTTTGCGATATCATCGTAATATTCATTGAGCGATGAAAAATAGCGGATCTCGTAAGCAACATTATCGCCATAAGTCACATAGTCGCTGATGCAGGAGCCGGAGCCAAGGTAATAGGTATTGCCCCTGAACTCTGTTCCGTTTGCGTAGCTTGCCAGTCCCAGGTCGGACATACCGCTCATCATACTGCTGTTGACATAGCCCTTTGCAACACGCTCGGTGACGGTGCTGAGCTTGGAAGCGTCAAGTCCGCAGGAGCGGAGATATTCGATCGCAGCGGTGTAATCGCCCATGATGTCGATATTCACATAGCCTACCGAAAGCTGATATCCGGGCAGATCGCACTTGTAGTAATTTTCTTCCGTTTCGTTCATGATGTCGTTTCTGAGAGCCTTTGCAAGATTATCCGTAAAGTCAGCGGGGAGACTGCTGTACAAAACGAAAACAGAGCCGTCTGCCGACTGTCCGTTTTCGTTATACTTCCACTGAGGTGAAAGCACAACGTTAAAGCTCTCATAAACATCAACATTGTTCTTATCCTTGTCGAGTCTGAAATTATCAGCGGTTTTTGCGAACTCACCAAGTCTGTTTTCGATATCGTCTGCCCTTGCTGTGCGCAGGTCATCGGTGGTATCCATTGCCATAAGCATTTTTATGCTCTCTTCGTCAAGGGTAATAAATCTGAATACTGTTTTGCCTGTTTTGAGCTTATAGATAACTTCTATCTGCTGGGAATAACCGTAATTAAGCTGATTGTTTTTCATAAGATCGATATAATGCTTGTGCATATCGGTAACAGTCTGAATGTTTTCGGACTGAGTAAGCTTTGTGGGGGTCTTGCTGTAAATATCAAAATATGCAAGCTCGCCCTGGCTCTGCTCGTCAAAGCCTGTGTAAGGGATATACACGCATTTTACCGATGCGGGGTCGGGAACATATGTGCCGATGCCGAAGCCCTCTGTTTTCTCTATAAGCAGGAACGAACCTGCTGCCACGAAAATGGTGATAACATATGCTGCAATGCCCTTCAGGATATGTCCGAAGCCCCTGTTGCGCACCACATGGAACACAAGGTAAACTATGGCTGTGATTATAAGCATGGGAACTATCTCTGAGCCGTCATCTACGAGGAATGCGTAGCAGATGCAGAACATTGACATGGTAAGGATAACGTGGTAGAATGCTCCGAAAACTACGGGCTTTCCTGTATCCTCTGCTTTGCGCTTGCGGTAGATAAGGTATGTACCTGATCCGAGAAGCACGATTATGAGCAGGAAAAGCAGGCACCACTGAGGGTAGGTATAATATGCCGAATAGACGGCTATGTCATCTTCATAAAAAATAGCGTTCAGGGACATTACCAGTCCGACTACGCCGCCGAAGGGACCGCAGAGGGAGATTGTCTTATAAGCATATCTGTCAATGCTTACTCCCGGTGCGTTGTCCATTACGGCGCTTATTAACATATATGCCACAAGGGGTACCAGAATATTCAGAAGAATGTTGTAACCTATGCTCTCAAAAATATTTCCGCATAGGGAAGCTACAAAGACGGTCACTGTATAGAACATTACCATAAGCAGTATGCCGCCGATGATCATTCTCCAGAGGAATGGGGCTGCAGTGCTGAAAACGTCGCAGGTCCATGAAGATGTTACCTCAATGGGGTCATCGCTGGAATGGATGTAAAAGGTCTTTCCGTCAAAGCCGAGGTGTCCTATGAGCATAAGTATCCATGTGATAATCTGGGCTGCTGCAAAGGGGACTATGTATATGAACAGTCCCGAGAGAAAATCGGACACAAAGCGCTGTGAGGTGCTCATGGGCAGCCCCATTCGCATATCAACGTCCGTCTTTTTGTAAAGGTAGCTGAAAACGCTGAGGGCGCAGATAAGTCCCGCAGCCGCTCCCATTCCCGTGGTGAAAACTGCTATAACAGCATATATGTCCAGATCAAACGCTTTGCCGTTTTCGAACATCTGTATCATTGCCGATATGATCAGCATGGGCATTGCCATTATGTGAAGAATGAATATTATCACCATCAGCTTGAAATTCGTGATGACGTTCTGCCTGCCGTTGTGAAGCATTGCCTTGCTGAAAAACTTCTTTTTTGTATCGTTCATATTAACTGAGCTGTCCTGCGTCATAACCCAAGCCCTCCATTTCGTAGATAAATATTTCCTCCAGCGTCAGGGGAATAAGGTCAAGCACCACGGGAGATTTCTCCGCAAACTTTTCCCTTATCTCCTTTTCCGAGCCTTTCATTATGATGTAATGCACGCTCTGGGAACGGTCATAGTGGAGAATACCGTACTTTTCAAAGTCCTCACGGGAATATTCCTCGTTGAACACTGCCTGCACCTTATGGATATTGCCCTTGATGGTATCAAGATCACGGTTGAAAAGTATCTTGCCCTGATGGAGCAGCGCCACGCTGTCGCAGACCTCGTTTATCTCTTTAAGGTTGTGGGAGGAAATGACGGTGGTAAGCTTGCGGTCAAGCATTGCGTCAACCAGCATACGCTTTACGATTATGCGCATGGTGGGGTCAAGGCCGTCAAACGCCTCATCAAGAAGAAGATAATCCGTGCAGCAGGCAAGGCCGATTATAACTATCGCCTGGCGCTTCATACCCTTTGAAAAGCGGTCTATGCGCTTATCCTCGGGAAGCTTTACGGTTTTCAGCAGCTCCTGATATACCTCCTCGGAGAATTTGGGATAAAAGCCCTTGTAATAGTTTTTCAGCTCCTTGACGGTATATGTACCGAACTGGACTGTTTCGTCGTTGATGAAAAACACACGGCTCTTTATGTCGGTATTGTCAAACACCTCGTCACCGTCAACGGTAACATTTCCCGACTCTGCCTTGTATATTCCCGTGAGCAGTCGCAGGATAGTGGATTTTCCCGCACCGTTGGAGCCGAGAAGTCCGAATGACGTTCCTGTGGGAATCATAAGGTCAACGTTGTCGAGAGCGGTAAAATCGCCGAATTTTTTTGTTACGCCTGCAAGCTTAATCATTGCTGCCGCCCCTTTCTTTCTTGTATATCTCTTTTACTGCCGAAATCATAACGTCCTCCTCCAGCCCCGACAGCACAGCTTCGGTGGCAGCCTTTCTGAAATCCGCCATGGCGTTCTCACAAATGGTATCCGACTTTTTTTCGGATATGAAGCTGCCCCGTCCCGGGAGGGAGTATATAACGCCGTCCCGCTCAAGGTTCTGGAACGCTTTGGAGACGGTATTGGGGTTAACGCCCAGTGATTTTGCCAGCTCTCTTACTGAGGGCAGCTTATCTCCCGGCATAAGCTGACGCTTTACCACCAGCTCTGTGACCCGTCGGTAGAGCTGCTCATAGATCGGAGTTCTGCTTTGAAGGTCTATATCGAACATTCTCGGTGCTCCTTTCCAGTTTCAGGCTTTCATGAATGCCGCTGACCGCCAGCATTACGAGCGTTGCTGTCAGAAGAGCAAGTGCAAATATCCCGCCCACTGCTTCGCCTGTGATATAAAATGCGTATGTCATTGTAATGCTCCTTTCGCTTTCTTTATCCCGTATCAGCTGTATTACTTATCTTAATACAGTTATAACACACTTTTCTGCGTTTGTCAAGAGGTAAAATAAAAAAATCATTCAACAGCCTTTTGGCGGTTTGTTCAAAATAAATAATATTTTCGTCAGCCATGGCTTATTTTTGGCGCAATCTGGGATTTTTGTTAAGAGGACGTAATTTTTCCTATAAAGCGATTGAATTTGCGAAAAAATCAAGTATAATGTATAGTGACATAAAACATCTGTCAAGGAGATGCTAAAATGAAAAAAGCTTTTATAACCTTTCTTGCGGTCATTTCAGCTATGATAATGTTTACCGCCTGCGGCAGCAACGGCAGCAACGGCAGCAGCGACAGCAACGACAACAGCAATGGCAGCGACATCAACGACAGCTCCGCTGATACCGCATCTGATATATCTGCTCAGGACACAACCGTTTCCGAGACCGAAAAGGCCTCCGCTGCCACCTCAGGCTCCGATACAGCAGAAAAAAGCCTATCTTCTGCCCTTGACGGCACCCTCTGGGCAGGAACTGACTACAGATCAAACCGTTATGCTGTGGGATTTAACGGCAATCAGGCTTATTTTGCCGACAACGATTCCTCTGTCACGGAGGGATATTGGGCGGTAAATGACGATACCCTGCGCATATACCGTGATGAAGCCAATACCGAAAAGCTTTTGGAGATACCATTGTCATATGATATCCAGAAAAATATGCTTATCCTCAACGAATTTGCTGTAATGACCCAGACGGATATTGCTCCCGATCAGGTGCAGGAGGCTTTTAAGCAGACATCGGAGGCGTGTGAGGCGGCAAAGCTGCTCCAGGATTCATATTGGTCAGCTTATAATGACGGCTCGGCAAAAGCTATCCATATTTCAGATGTCTCACTGGAGCTTATAACCGTAAAATCAGACGGCTCCGCCGATACTGCCGATTATATCTGGAGCATTGATAAGGATAACCTTTGTCTTTACGACGATAACTATGCGCTGAAGCTTACCTATGGCTGGCAGGTATCGGATAACGGAAGCAAGATAACTCTCAGCGATGCAGATGAGCAGGACGATACTGATACGGCGGATACTTCCCTTGAATACACCGCACTTACGGAAGAGCAGTCAAAGGATATAGTAAATTGCCTGCTGGGAATAATTGCGGATAATAAGAATAAATAATCACAAAAGGTCAGACCAAAGGGCTCTGCCCTCAGTGGACTTCCTAAACCCTTTACTTTGCTCTCATTTGTGCTGATTTTTTATAAATTCCTTTATCGGTAAATAAAAAAGTGGCTGCTGCATTTTATTGCAACAGCCACTTTAAATTTCTCAAAATCACTTTGCTTCCTTGGCAACTCTCATAGCCCTCATGGCGTTGAGAATCGCTATTATAGATACGCCAACGTCTGCAAAAACAGCTCCCCACATATCCGCCATTCCCAGTGCGCCGAGAATAAGTATCAGTGCCTTTACGCCAAGCGCAAATACTATGTTCTGGTGAACTATGGATATGGTCTTGCGGGCTATCTTCATGGCTGTGGCTATCTTATGTGGGTTATCGTCCATGAGAACGATGTCCGCAGCCTCAATGGCAGCGTCCGAACCCATAGCGCCCATTGCGATGCCGATATCCGCTCTGGTGAGAACAGGAGCGTCATTTATTCCGTCGCCCACGAATACGAGAGTTTCCTTTTCCTGCTTCTCGCTGAGGAGCTTTTCAACGCAGTCAACCTTGTCTGCGGGGAGAAGCTCTGCGTGATATTCGTCGATACCCAGAGTTTTTGCACAATCAGCGCCGACTCTGCGGTCATCGCCTGTGAGCATGACAGTCTTTCTGATGCCAAGCTGTTTAAGGTCTCTGATAGCCTCCGCTGCGCCGTCCTTGAGGGAGTCGGAGATAATGATGTGTCCCTTGTAAACGCCGTCAACGGCAACGTGTACTGCTGTACCTGTCTTGTGGCAATCGTGAGCGCCCTCGGCATTTACGGCATTCATGAGCTTCAGGTTTCCGACTGCAACATTTTTGCCGTCGATAACAGCCTTAACGCCCTGACCTGCCACCTCGGTAACGCCGCTTATGCGTGATGTATCACATTCCTTGCCCCATGCACGCTTGAGTGAAAGCGAGATCGGGTGGTCGGAATAGCACTCAGCCAGACAGGCGATCTCAAGCAGAGCTGTTTCGTCGATGCTGTCGGGGTGAACTGCTGTTACCTCAAAGGAGCCTTTTGTAAGGGTTCCTGTCTTGTCAAAAACTGCGATACCTGCGCTTGCAAGTGCTTCAAGATAGTTGCCGCCCTTGATGAGCACGCCTGCCTCGGAAGCTCCGCCGATACCGCTGAAAAAGCTGAGGGGTATGGAAATTACCAGCGCACAGGGGCATGAGATCACAAGGAATGTCATTGCACGGTATATCCATGTTCTGGGGTCGCCTGTGATTATCGAGGGAATGACCGCCAGCAGCACTGCGCCGATCACAACGGCAGGGGTATAATATCTGGAGAACTTAGTAATGAAGTTCTCGCTCTTGGACTTCTTTTCCTGAGAGTTTTCCACCAGTTCCAGTATCTTTGAAACTGTGGATTCGCCGAACGCCTTTGTTACCTTTACACGGATAATGCCCGAAAGGTTCACGGAGCCGCTTATTATCTCGTTGCCCTCGTTTACGTTTCTGGGGATAGATTCGCCTGTGAGCGCCGAGGTATCGACAGTGGAGGTGCCTGATACAACAACGCCATCCAGAGGAACTTTCTCGCCGGGCTTTATTACGATAACACTGCCGCATTCCACTTCCTCGGGGTCAACCTTTTCAAGCTCGCCGATCTCGTTTTCAATATTGGCATAATCGGGGCGGATATCCATAAGCTCGGTGATTGATTTTCTTGATTTATTGACCGCATAGGACTGGAACAGCTCGCCTACCTGATAGAAAAGCATTACCGCAGTTCCCTCGGAGTATTCGCCTGTGGCAAATGCACCGATAGTGGCTATGGTCATAAGAAAACATTCGTCGAACACCTGCAAATGGATTATGCCCAGTATTGCCTTGCGCAGAATGTCATATCCGATGATGAGATAGGGCACAAGATATGCCACAAGCTCCCATATGCCGATATCCACACCCGAAACATGGAAGAATATCATTTCGCCTGCAAGTATAATAAAGCTGATTATTATCCTTACAAGCATTTTCTTCTGCTTTTTGGTCATAGCTTCACGCCCTTACATTACGATGGTGCAGTCAGGCTCGATCTTCTTGCAGCGTGCGGCAGCTTCCTTCATAATATCGTTGAAGCGTGCGTCATCTGCAGTAATGGTGAGCTTCTGAGAAATAAAGCTTACGGTTGCGGACTCAACGCCGTCAATTTCGTTGATAGCGTTTTCCATTTTCTTAGCGCAGTTTGCGCAGTCAAGATCCTCAAGCTTAAATACCTTTTTCATAATAATATCTCCTTTAAAATAATTTTTATTTTTACCGCAGATGATTTGCGGATTTTGGCTGTAGTTTTATGAGCATCACTGCTCTTCGATATGCTCCATACCTGTTTCGATGATGCTTCTTACATGGTCATCGGAAAGTGAGTAGAACACTATCTTTCCTTCCTTTCGGAAGGTCACCAGCTTGTTGTTTTTTAGCACTCTCAGCTGATGTGACACCGCCGTCTGGCTAAGACCCAGAAGCTGCGCCATGTCGTTTACGCAAAGCTCCGATTCAAACAAAGCATACAGTATTCTTATGCGTGTTGTGTCGCCGAATACCTTGTAAAGCTCTGCCAGATCGTAAAGAGTTTCCTCGGGGGGCATCTGCGCCATTACCTTGTTTACCACGTCCTCATGGACGCAGAGAAATTCTTCTCTGTTCTGTTCTGCCATTGCAGACCCTCCTTATTTTTTTATCACGGCAAAGCCCAGCGGAACATTTCCGTGGATATACCTTGTGGAATACTCTGCACAGCCGTTTGCCTCGGCGTTGTCGGCGATGAATTTCAGGTATTCGTCAACAGTGAACGCCTTGCTGCAATCAAATCCCATAAGCTCATAAAGCTTTATAAGGAGCCTGAACGCTCCCGCCTCCGCCTGAAGATATGTGGGGATAATTATTTTTCCTCCCGGCTTTGTAACACGTATCAGCTCGCTGAAAGCTTTCTGCGGGTCATCAAGAAGATGTATCACATTGCCTGCGATAACGGCGTCATATCTGTTGTCGGGATCTTTCAGGGCGGTCATATCACGCTTTGCAAAGCTGATATTGTATATTCCCAGCCGACGGGCTTTTTTCATAGATTCGATGAGCATTTCCTTTGACATATCGGTGCAGGTGACGTGCTTTGCCTTTTTTGCGGCGGCCATTGAAAGCGCTCCCGTGCCTGCGGCGCAGTCCAGGACCAGCGCCCCTTGGGGTATTTCATTTTCCACAGCCTTTGCCATCTGGTCGTTTACCGACTTATTTGTAAATTCAGCCAGATCATAAAGACAGGCTATTTTATCCCAGAATGTTTTCATTTCTGTCTCTCCTTTATATGTTATCATATGTTCATCTGTTCATATGATAACATATAAAGACATTCTTGTCAATAGTTTTGCATATAGTTACAAATATTATATGGCTCATATATATTTTTATATACCTTGGGGGTTGGATTTTTGCGGACGATATAGGAAATCATCACGCAGGGCTAAGCAAAACTAACCGCATATACTCGATATAGCACATAAAATCCGATAATACAAGGGAGAGGACATTCTTATAAATTTGCTCTCAAATAAACAAAAGAACTCCAAATAAAAGAACTGAGTGAAATTAAAACCCGTAAACATAGCTATAGAAAAGAGTGCAAATAAATGAACGTGGTCCGGTCTCCGGCGGCAAGCAAAATGTAGGGGGATAAAAAAACGGTAGGGAATGGGGGTTCAAGGAAGAGATGAGTGCTTGCCTTTTACAAAGCCACGGAGAAACCATCAGGGGGAAGGGGAATGCCGTTTTTTGCCCTTGCTTTAGTTTAATACTAAGCACCAATTAAAAACTATACAAAAAATTGAGCATAATCTTGCGTATATGGATTATGCGATGATTTTTTGTCTATAGTTTTATTGGTGATTAGTATAATTAACCTTTGGTTAATACTTCCCACCCGGTGGTGTCTCCTTTGCATTAGGTACGGACTTTATAAAAATGAAAAGTGAATTTGTGCGAACTTTTTAATATGCCCCTTAACTAAAAAAGACTGCCGGGCTATGGCAGTCCTTTGAATATAGTTATGCTATGATCATTTCACAGCAAATATCTCTTCGTTGCTGAGATATGCTGTTCTCTCTCCCAATGTGAAAATATCCTGTGCATGGATATTCTCAAATGCGGTACTGAGTATTTTAAGCTCCCTGCGGCACTTTTCCCTTTTCTTCTCGGAAGCTATCTCGGGAAGCAGGAACTTTACTGTTCCGTCCGCATAAAGCACTCCTATGCCGAACAGTCCCCCATACAGCTTTACAGGTGGATTTTCCTTTCCGCAAAGTGTATATTTTGCCACGGTCTCGCACTTTTTATCGGTTATCTTTGTTTTGATTATGCCATATCCCTCTTTCAGTCCGCAGAGGTAATATGCAAAGCCGCCGAAAACGCACACGTCGTAAATGTCCTCGTATGTTTTTTCAAAGCTGTAGAAGTCCCCGTCCTCCGAGTGCATAAGGAATGAGCGGTGATCCTCTGTTATAACTGCCGCAAAGGAAGCTTTTCCCAAGGGAAGGCATTTTTTCACCGAGACCTCCGCCGCAGAAAATCCGCCGTCGGTATTTTCAGCATCGCATATATCGCTGCCTGTTATCTCGATAAGCGCTCCCAGGCTGACGGTCTTTTCAATCTCCCCTGAGCTGCCGCAGACGTACATCAGGCAGTCGGAGAAAATGTGAAACTTTCCGTTCATTGAGCATATATATTCGGGGTCGGTAAGTCCGCAGAAAACAGGCTCCTTTGATTTATCGGAATAGACCATAACTCCGCCCTTGTCGGTGATGAAGAACATTCCGCTTTCCGACACCTCGGCACCTATTACGCCTGTGGGGCAGCGGAACTCCTGCACCTGTATATTCTGTGACGCTTCGTCGGTCACTTCCGAGAGCATATATGCACGGCAGTCCTTTTCAGCGCCATATATTACGGCGGCAGACCTGCGGTCGTTATCCGAGCAGACAAGTCTGGGGGAGCTGTCCGTATCCACACGCACGATTTCCGCAGACCTGAGCTTTTCTATGGTTTTAGGCTTTGGTGCATTCTCACGGCTTGCAGGCTTTTCGGGGCTTTTTTTGCTTTTTGTTGCAGGCTGTGCCTTTTGCTGAGCTTTTTTCTGCGTGCCTGAAGTCTGAGCCGATGTGAGCGCAGCACCGGCAGCACCTGCAGCAGCTCCCGCACCTGCGGCGGCTGTACAAAGAAGAGCGATATCCTTAGCTTTCATAACATTTCCTTTCGTATAATTTCAGTCATATCTTCGGGCATATCCGCCGAAACGGTGACATTTTCACCGCTTACGGGGTGTATAAAGCTCATTTTTCCGCAGTGAAGAGCCTGACGGGCTATAAGCTTTCGGCTTCCGCCGTACATATCGTCCCCTGCCAGGGGGTGGCTTATATGGGAAAGATGCACTCTTATCTGGTGGGTGCGACCCGTTTCAAGGCGTATTTCCAGCAGGGTGCAGTTATTCATACATTTAAGTGGCTTTATTACAGTGACTGCATTTTTTCCGTCGGGGCGGACTTCACGCATTATCACCGAGCCGTCGGCACGGCCTATGGGCAGGTCTATCCTCTGCGGTTCTGAGACGATTCCCTCGCAGACGGCGTAATACACCTTTTCGGTGACGGTCATATCCGCTCCCAGCTTGTTTTTGGCGGCAATGCACAGCCCCGATGTGTCCTTATCCAGCCTGTTGACTGCACGAAACGGCATATCCAACTGCGCCGCAAAGACATTTTCCAGCGTATCGTCATAATGCCCGTGAGAACGGTGGACTGCCATGCCTGCGGGCTTATTGTATATGATAAGGTCGCTGTCCTCATACACCGTGGGCACGGTTAGTTCACGGTTGGGCACAATATCGTTCCCGCTGCCCATGGGGATTTTAAGAAGCACTCTGTCCCCTGCAAATACCTTGTCTATAGTGCGGCAAAGCTCGCCGTTTCGGGTGATGCCGCCCTCGGTGCGCTTCATTGCGACAATGAGCCGCCGTGAAAAGCCCCGCTTTTTAAGCAGGGCTTCAAGTGTGTTTTCGCTTTCGCAGATAATTTCCAGCTCTCTGAACTTATCCAACAGGCATATTCTCCTTTTGCTTCTGCTCGTTTTCGATGCTTTCGGGAGTTATCTCCGAATTTATCTGCTCGATGCTGTCGTTTATGAACACAGCCGAGGTCATATACATATAGGGGATAAGCGCCAGCACGGGAAAGCCTGCGATACAGATGACATACCAGCCTATGAAAGAGGCATAAAGCATCATCATATATGCGTACTTTTTGGAAACTATCTTTTTGCTGAGTTTTATAATATTGTCCGCACCCGCATCGGGATTATCCGCCAGAAGATAGCCCACGGGGACGTACTGCATTCCCGAAATAAGGAAGAACAGTATAAGTCCGCCGCATACCACTGCACAGCCGACTTTTAAAAGAAAAGCGCCCGTATCAGACATTTGGTATGTAAGCAGCTTTTTGGTAATTGATATTGTTACCGCCATGCAGGCTGCCGAAATTATTGCGGGGGTGAGCCTGCGCATATCGGTTATGACCTTGAGCTTTATAAGGCTCAGGGCATATTCGGTGGAACGGTAGCCCGCAAACACCGATGATACGGGCATCACATTCTTCTCCGCTGCGTGCCAGTAATACCATCGTATTCCAAGCATAAGTGGGGCGGTGCTGATGTAATATATCAGTATGAGTATTACCGAGCCGATGATAAAATTGGGCGGGAACGAATTGAACTTCGGCAGGATACTTCCCGTCTGCAAAGCGCCTGTTATTATGCCAAGCAGCATTATCACCGCATAGAAGAGCAGGAAAAGCCCCATCTGCAATAGTGATATGAACGCTGCCTCCGCCCAGCACTTGCGGAAAAGCTCGGACGAGCGTTTTTTCAGATCACGAATCCCCGTCATCGCTGCCATAATCGAACAAAGCCTCCCCGGCGTCGTTATATCCCACAGCCTGATAGCCCGGGATCTTTCCAAGAATTTCAAAGCAATAGCTCTGCTGCCACATCTGAGCCGTTACCATTATCTCATAACCGTGACCTACTGGGCAGGCAAATTCCATGGGCTTCATTTTGGGCAGACCAAAGCAGGACATCATATTCATAAGGATACCCGAATGGGTCATAACGCCTGCGTGGGTAACGCCCTCGTTCATCATATCAAGGATAATGGCATTAAGTGCTGTATAGCAGCGAACCATCATATTTCTGAGGCTCTCGCCGTTGGGTGGGGGATTGTCAAGGCCGCCTTTGAGCCATTTCTTGTAGCTGTCAAGATTAACAAGATCCTCGGCTTTTAGACCCTCAAAGATGCCGAAATCCATTTCCCTCAGGTCATCTACCTCGGTAAGCTCACGGTCGGGGAAGAGTATCTCCGCCGACTGAACCGCTCTTTCAAGGGGGCTGGTATAGACCTTCTGTACCTTGGGGTACTCGTGGGTCTCATACAGCTCCTTGAGCTGTGCCTTGCCCGCTTCGGAAAGGGGCAGGTCGGTCTTGCCTATATATATACCTTTTTCATTTGCCTCGGTGCGTCCGTGGCGCAGGATACTTATTCTATAGCCTTTCAAGTGATTACATTCCTTTCAAAAATGTAGTTATATTTATTATATCACATTACGGTGAGGATTTCAACAGGTTATTTAAAAATGGCTGCTGCCCCTAACCCGTTGTCCCCTATTGAACATTTTATAAAAACGTGGTATAATAAGCAATAAGCAACCGAAACATATAAGGAGATGTTATTATGACTGAAATAGATCTTATCACAGGTATCCTCGGCTCGGGAAAAACCACTTTTATCAGGAAATATGCCCGCCACCTTATCGACAGCGGCAAGAAGATCGCCATTCTCGAAAATGACTTCGGTGCTGTTAATGTTGATATGATGATACTCCAAGACCTTAAATGCGACAGCTGCCAGCTGGAAATGATATCGGGCGGCGGCGACCCCGACTGCCACAAGCGCCGTTTCAAGACCCAGCTCATCGCCCTCGGTATGCAGCACTTTGACCGTGTTATAATGGAGCCTTCGGGTATTTTTGATATGGATGAGTTCTTTGACACCCTTTATGAGCCGCCTCTTGACAACTGGTTCAGAATAGGCAACATCTTCTCTGTTGTAGATGCACAGCTGGAGGATACTCTTTCCGACCAGATGGAATATCTTCTCGCTTCCGAGGCTTCCTGCTGCGGAAAGCTGCTTATGAGCAAGGTGAGCACCATTCCCGCAGACCGGCTCAGTCAGCGGGAGGAGAGCATCATCGCCCACCTGAACCGCTCCCTTGAATATATCGGCTGCCGCAGGCGTTTTTCCTCCGCCGATATGGTAACAAAGGAATGGGATGCTCTTACGGCTGATGATATGAACAAGCTTATGACCTCGGGCTACCGCAGCGAAAGCTATGTGAAGATGTTCAGCCAGGAGGATATCCGCAGCATGACCCATTATTTCATGCACATAAGGATAAAGGAAGCTTTGCTGCCCCAGGTGATAAAAGGCATTTTCGCAGATGAAAAGTGCGGACATATCTACCGCATAAAGGGCTTCACCCAGGACGACAAGGGCGGCTGGCTGAAAATAAACGCTCTTTCGGACAAGCTGGAGATCGCCCCCATTGATGACGGTCAGACCGTGTTTATCGTAATCGGCGACAACGTTGACCGTGCTCAGGTGGACAAGCACCTTACAGAATACAACACCGACCCCGAATATGTTTCTATATAAGATAAGTAAAGGAATGATTATATGTGTACAGCCGCTTCTTATAAGACCGACAACTTTTATTTTGGCAGAACTCTCGATTATGAAATGTCCTACGGCGAGGAGATAGTTATTATGCCAAGGAACTTCCCCCTGAAATTCAGGCACATTGGGAAGCTTTCCGAGCATTACGCCATCATCGGCACGGCTCATGTGGCAGGGGGCTGTCCCCTGTTTTATGACGGTGCCAATGAAAAGGGCCTTGCCATGGCAGGACTGAATTTCGTGGGCAACGCATATTATTTTGATAATGCCGCCGAAAAGGATAATATCCCACAGTTTGAGTTTATCCCATGGATACTGAGCAAATGCGCTGACCTTAACGAAGCAAAGGCGCTTCTTGGCAGGATAAACATTACAAACGAGCCGTTCAGCCCTCAGCTTCCCACAGCACAGCTCCACTGGATAATTTCGGACAAAACAGGCTCGATAGTTGTGGAGTCAGTAAAGGACGGGCTGAAAATATATGACGATCCTGTGGGCGTGCTTACCAACAATCCCCCTTTCGACAGGCAGCTTTTCAATCTTAATAACTATATGCACCTGTCCCCCAAGGATCCCAGCAACACATTCTCCGATGCACTTGACCTTACGACCTACAGCCGTGGAATGGGCGGATTGGGGCTTCCCGGCGACCTGTCATCACAGTCGAGATTTGTCCGCTGCGCATTTGTGAAAATGAACTCCCGCTCGGGCAGCGGTGAGGCGGAAAGCGTCAGCCAGTTCTTCCATATCCTGGGCTCGGTAGATCAGCAGAGGGGCTGCTGCGAGGTAAAGGGCGGATACGAGATAACCATTTACACCGCCTGTTACAACGCCGACAAGGGAATATATTATTACACCACCTACGACAATCATCAGATAACTGCCGTAAAGCTCCACAGCGAGAACATCGACGGCACAGAGCTTATAAGCTATTCTATGCTCACAGGCGGGCATATTCTGGAGCAAAACTGATATCGGGAGGAGAAAAGAAATGAAAGTTCTTATCATCAACGGCAGTCCGAGAGTAAACGGCAACACATCTGTAGCTGTGCGTGAAATGGAAAAGGTCTTTGCGGAAGAGGGCGTGGAGACCGAGGTTGTGCAGGTAGGCAACAAGGATATCCGTGGCTGTATTGCCTGCGGATACTGCCGTGAAAACGGCAAGTGCGTGTTCAACGACGTTGTGAACGAGCTTGCGCCAAAGTTTGAGGAAGCAGACGGACTTGTTGTGGCAAGCCCTGTTTACTACGCTTCCGCCAACGCAACACTTATCGCCTGTCTTACAAGGCTGTTTTACAGCACGCCCTTTGACAAGAGTATGAAAGTAGGTGCAAGCGTAGTCTGTGCAAGGCGTGGGGGCTGCTCCGCAACCTTTGACGAGCTGAACAAGTTCTTTACCATTTCCAGTATGCCCATTGCTTCCAGCCAGTACTGGAACAGCATTCACGGCAGAGAACAGGGTCAGGCGGAGATGGACGAAGAGGGCAGGCAGACCATGAGGGTGCTTGCAAGGAACATGAGTTTCCTTATGAAGAGCATTGCGTTGGGAAAAGAGAAATATGAGCTTCCCGAAAAGGAAGAACATCTCTGGACGCATTTTATAAGATAATATTTTATAATATAAAATGCAAAAGCCATAGAAGAAGCATACTATTCTTCTATGGCTTTTTTGCTTGCAGTCAAGCGAACTTATTAAAAAGTATGCACAAATGAGGGCAAGGTAAAGGGTTTAGGAAGTCCATTGAGGGCGGAGCCATCTGGTCGCCCTTGCCGCAGTGGTAAAAGTAGTTTACCTGCCAACTCCGTTTGCTCACAGATATAGTTATTAAAATTATGATAAACAATATAGCCAATCCCCACCGCAGAGCTAAGCAAAACGAACAGCAGATACTTGATATCTAAACGCCAGACCGCAAATGAGCGGGGCGGCGGTGAAAGGCACGAAACAATATTCGATACAGGACAGGAGACAAGCTAAAAGTTAAAGCCAAACTGTAAAAGCGGGCTTAGTGGGGGTGAGAGGGTAGGGAAGAGGAGTGCAGAGGAGAAACCGTAGGAGAGAGGGGGGAATGCCCGCTTTTGTTGGGTTTTGGTTTCCTCCCTCTCTCCTTAGGTGTCTCCTTTGCATGGTACGGACTTTATAAAAATAAAAAGTTGATTTGTCCGTGCCTGCGCCTATCGGCGGAAACCAAAATCGTCGTTCCTGACGGAACGGCTCTTGGTTTCAAGCCGCCTGCATGAAAAAGTTTTTGATTTGTTTGAAATAAAATGTTCGTTTAATTTGGTTCTGAATTTACGGTGCAGGCGGCTTTAGAATTTGTATGTCAGTTGGCTATACTTTATTTGCTTTTACCGTTCGCAAACGGATTTCGCCCTCTGCGGAGGACGACAAGGAGGCTCCGCCCCCTTGACTCCCGCAAGCCTTTCGGGAAAAAGGCTTGACCTAAACCCTTTACCTTTGTGCTTATTTGTGCTGATTTTCTTGATATCCACACATACCAAAAAGAGCTGCCACAATGTGTGAACAGCTCTTTCTCTATTACATTCCCATTTTCTCAAAAATGCCGTTTATCTTTTTGGAAAGAAGTATCGCCATTTTTGTATGTGTATTCTCCGAGGGGTGCCAATCGGCGCCGATGCCGTCTGCTTCCTGCTGGACGGGGAGACGTACAAACTCGATATTATCATCAAGCTCGCTCTTGAAACGCTCTATCTGCGCTTCCTCCGTTTCCGCAAGAGGGTCGTCCATTACGCCGTATGCGCAGACGATATATGCGTTCGGATTATGCTCACGCAGCATCTTTATGAACGCATAATACTTCTCGCCGAACTGCTCCACTCTTTCGGGTATCTTCTTTGTCCATGACTGGTCGTTTGTGCCCATATTGAACACTATGATCTGCGGAACATACTTTGAAAAATCCCACTTTGTATGATTTTCGTGGCCCTCACGTCCCAGAGTGTTTTCCAGTCCGCTGTCGGTGTAGGGGTAAATATCGGTTATAAGCCAGTTGTCAAGGGGCTTTTCCGCCTTTTCATCTACCCAGCTGGAAAGCACGCCCATTCCGCTCCATGAAACATACTGGAACTCGGACTTACAGAGCTGAGCGGTCTTATAGGCATAGCCCTTGATGGGGTTCTCGGTCTCGGTGGAAAAAACGTCCTTGTTCCACACGCCGTCGATTCCGTATCCGCAGGTTATTGAGTCGCCCACAAATTCTATCCTGCGCTGATACTGTGGCTTGGGGGGAGGGAGAAGCTCGCCGTCTATGCGTATCTCTGCCACGCCCATTTTGGAAAATGCCGCTTCGGACACTTTCATCAGGCGGATCGTGACGGTCTCCTCCTTATCGGAAGAATAAAGCTCATATGCTGCCCTTTTGCTGTCAAGCTTGAATCGCTTTGCGGGCTGAGCCGAACCGTTGATGCACACCACAGCCCACGCCCTGAAAATATCCTCGGAGGGTGTAAGGTCGCTTATTATCTCTGCCTCGGCATATGTACCCGTAAATGTGAACTCCACATATGTGCAGGTGTAGTCCATGTATCTGATATCGTTTTCAAGCATAGTTCTGCCGCCTATCCGCACATTATCCTCTGTGCAGATGAAGCTGTGTAATTTCTTTTCCATCATAAACCTCCGAGATTTTTTTGAGCCGCTATGGTTGATTATAGCATAGCGGGAAGGGATTGTCAATAAGCTGAGCTGTCATCATCAATTTCGGATTGACTTTTGATACAAAAATATGGTATAGTGGGTATAACAAGCTCAATTATAATTAAGAACCCGTCTTTTATGAAGACAGGTTCTAAAAGCGATATCAAATAATAGGAGTAACCAAAATGAAGGAAAATCGAAAGCTGCTTAAAGAAGTTCTTGAAGATATCCGTCATGACATGACGGACGAGGAAGTCCTTAATATGCTGGCTGACAGCAAAATTTCGGTAAGTCCTCAGAATGAAAAGGAAAAATCCACACTCGGACAGCGAGCCGCCGATACCATTGCGCAATTTGCGGGAAGCTGGGCATTCATCTTTTCGTTTACAGGCGTGCTTATTTTGTGGATGATAGTTAATGCGGTTCTTGCCGCAAAGGCATTTGACCCATACCCATTCATACTGCTGAACCTGGTTCTGTCCTGCGTTGCCGCCATTCAGGCTCCGCTTATTATGATGAGCCAGAACCGCCAGGAGGAAAAAGACCGCCGCAGGGCTGAGAATGACTACAAGGTCAATCTCAAGACGGAGATCATGATAGAGGACCTTTACGACAAAGTCAACGCCATTCTTGCAAAGCAGTCTGCGATGGAAAAGCAGCTGCGTGAGCTTGGTGAAAAGAATTCGGGTTCGTCCGAAAATAATGATAAATGATTATCCCCCTGCAGAGCAGTCAATGCTATGCAGGGGGTAAGTGATTGACCAAAAATTAAATTGCTCATCTCATTTCGCAGCACTTCATTTTTTCGCCGCAAGAATATTTATTTCAACGGCAGCAGAGGAAGCGGAACTTCTGCCCTGCTTGGCTCTGTTCTCTTTGCGGAGAATTGCCCCTGCCGCCGTTATTGCTTTTTCATCAAGCAAACGTTCGCCCTTGGCGTTGGTTTTGAATTTTTTTGCAAGCTCCGGGTGTCGGCTCAACATTTTGTAAAACTCAAGCGTTCGGAAATTGCTGTTCCTGCAAAATTCGGAGATGGAACAGGATTTCTTGTTCTTTCTCATTGGTTTGTTGTCCTTTCTTTTGATTTTATATTTGATTTTTCTGTGCGGATATGGTATAATGGTTTTGGTAATTGGTCGGGATAAACTGCTCGACAAATCGGAATTTGACGGAGGAAGCACAAATTGAAGCTTGAAGAATATGGGAAGGAAAACAATAGCATTATAGTGATGCTGCATGGAGCAAATTTTGTGCATTGCTATGGTAGGCAATATTCGCTCGCTAATTCTTTTCACATTATCGTACCCCATATCATGGGATTTGGAGATGAAGCGGGCAGAATCTTTTACACGGATACGTGTTGTGCCGAACTTGTAAACATGATAAGAAGCCTCAACAAAAAAGTTTTACTGGTGGGATTTTCATTGGGTGCGCAACTTGCTTTCAAGCTCGTATCGGAATATCCGGAATTATTTTATTCTGCCATAATCGTCAGTCCGTGGCTGAACAAAACGGAATCTTCATTAGCGGAAGTTATGAAAATGAATGAAAAGCAATTTGCTTCATTCAAGAAAAAGTGGCTTTGTAATATCATAGGCATGATGAATGGACTTCCCAGAGAGCCGAGGAAAAAATTTGTTCATCAGATGCAGAATGTTAAGATTGATACTATTCGTAATTCCGTGAATAATGGCATAACATTTGAAAGCGAACCGGACTTTGCCAAAGTGCCAATTCCTATTATTGCGTTGGCCGGAGGAAAAGAACAAAAAGAAGTAATGGACAGCGTCAAACGAATGGCTGAGATCAATCCGAATTGTCGGTGTGAGATATGGGATAAGGCTGCTCACAATATTCCGCCGATGTTTGCAAAAAGATTCAACCAGTTGATTTTAGACACGGTGCAATAAGAACTTGTCTTCACAAGATAAATGTGGTATAATAAAAGAAGAATGAGATATACAAGTGATATGACGGAAAGTCAATGGGAAATAATAAAACCAATATTACAGGAAGCAAAATACTGTTGCAATAATACACAAAACGGACTGTTACAGCGTTTGCCGCAGCAGTCCGTTTTTTGATTCATGCTTTTTTGAATTATGAGCGGGGATCTGTTGCACCTTCGATCATTCCGTCAAATGCAGGCTTTTTGGAAAGATCTGCATTGAACAGAAGGGGGAATTCTCCCGCTCTCCATGAAAGCGCATCGGTAAGACCCCACAGAGTTACGCTTGTAATGGGAACGCCCTCTTTTTTAAGCTCAACAAGTCTCTGCATAAAATCTCTGTAATAATCTCCCTGAGTCTTTTCCCAGTCGCCGTTTTTCTGTGTTCCCACATCAAGCTCGGTTATGTGTATCTCAACACCCAGCTCCTCATAGTATTTTTTCAGAGCGATCATGTAAAGTGCAGGACTGGTACCTGTATTGATATGAGTCTGCATACCCATTCCGTCAATGTTTCCTGCTTCTGCAATAGGTTTTAAGAATGCAAGGATATCCTTCTGTTTGCCTGCCATGTAGCTGTTGTAGTCGTTGTAGAAAAGCTTTGTTCCCTCGGGAGCATACTTGCGGGCAAATTCAAATGCCTTTGCGATATAATCATCGCCGATAGTTTCGTACCAAAGACTCTCTCTCATGCCGCCGTCGTCTGCTGCGGCTTCGTTAACTACGTCCCATGCGCTGATAAGTCCGGGGTAATTTTCGTTTGTCCACTCCATAACGCTCTTTATGTAGTTTTCCATGCGCTTTAGCATAAGCTCACGGTCTGCAAGCTCTCCGCCCACCTTATAGTCCTTGTAGAATATCCAGTTGGGTGTCTGAGAATGCCATATAAGTGTGTGACCTCTGACGGTCATTCCGTTATCCCTTGCAAAATCCAGCTCCGACTTGAAACGGTCGAAACGCAGTGCGGGGCATTCCATATATTTTTCGGGGTCGGAAACGTTTTTCTGATGATCGAATATCGCTTCGGGCTTCATGTTGTTTTCCATTGTTACGCTGTTGAACTGTGCCTTGACAAGCTCGCTGTATTCGGGCTTTTCAAGAATTGCGGGGGAAATTGCCACACCGATACGGAAGTAATCCGAATAGGCATCCTTTAAGGAAGGATATCCCGATGTGTCAGCAAAGGGAAGCTCGGCAGGAGTTGCAAGATATGTATATTCACCCTTGACCGTTACGGAAAAATCATCGGCATAAATATCGTCAAGATTATCGCTTTCGATATAAACGAGAATGCTTTCCGCACTGTCAGGAATGATAAAGCTGCCGTTCCCCGAGGAATATGTGCTGTCATTGGTATTTACAGTGAAAACTCCGTTATAGCAGGTGTTTCCCATGACTGTGTACTGTACCGATACCCTTACCGAGGGATTGGAGCTTTTAAATGAGCCTGACACCTCAATTTCATTGCCCCTGAAAAGCTCTGCGGGATACTCGGCACCGTTCCACGCTTCCTGTCTGCCGCTGATGAGCATTGCCTTTCCGTCGGAGGCTGTTGTATCATCTACCAAAGCTACAGAGGCACTTCCACGTCCTCTTGCGGCAGTCATATCTTTTGTAAAATCCTCTTTGATCTTGGGAGCATTGTTTCCGCTTTCCGCTTCTGTCACTGCCAATGTGGTTTCGGCAGCGGTTGAGGCAACGGTTTCGGCACCTTCACTTTTCGCTTCATTACCGCAGGCTGAAAGCATCAGCATACAGAGCAGTGCCGCTGTTATTTTTTTTAAGTTCATAGCATCATCTCCGTAATTTTTTGATACGATCATCATATCCTATTAAAAAAATTATAGCACAAAAAAACAACTGCCGCAATTCGATTATTGCTTTTTTAACTATCAAAAATTGTGATGTATCACTTATTGTTATTCTCAAATCGCAAAAAATGAACATTAATACTAAGCATATCGCAAATTTTTTCTTGAAAATCCGGGATAAATATGGTAATATATTTGCAATAATTCATTTTCGGAGATGATACTTATGATAAGAATTGCGGAAACAGAGAATGGAACGGTCAGGGGACTTCCCGCCGCCGACCCCAGAGTTTCGGCGTTTAAGGGTATCCCCTTTGCTGCGCCGCCCATAGGAGAAAACCGCTGGCGTGCTCCTCAGCCATGCCAAAATTGGAAGGGTATCCTTGACGCTTTTACCTTTGCTCCGATTTCTATGCAGGACGTCCCCGGACTTGGTACGGATATTTACTGCCGTGAATGGCACGTTGACCCTGACATTCCCATGAGCGAGGACTGTCTTTACCTTAATGTATGGACGAATGCAAAGAGCACCGATGAAAGACTGCCTGTTCTTGTGTGGTTCTTCGGCGGCGGTTATCAGTGGGGTTATACCTCGGAAATGGAGTTTGACGGTGAACGTCTCGCAAGACAGGGTGTTGTTGTAGTCACCGTTAACTATCGTCTCGGTGCGTTAGGTTTTCTTGCTCACCCCGATATTACTGCAGCTCAGCCCGATGCTCCCTGCAATTTCGGCAGCCTTGACCAGCAGGCAGGCGTTCGCTGGGTTAAAAGAAACATCTCTTCATTCGGCGGCGATCCTGACAATATCACTATTGCGGGTCAGTCTGCAGGGGGCGGAAGTGTTCTTGCTCAGATGGCTTGCAGAGATAATGAGGGAGCTTTCAACAAAGCCGTTGTACTTAGCGGAATGTTCCGCAGTCCTTATGAGACAAATCCTTTTTTTGTTCCGCTCCCTCTTGAAAAGGCAGAGAAGCTTGGAGAGGAGTTTTTCAGTTTTATGGGTGTTTCCTCACTTGAAGAGGCAAGAAAGCTTGATGCTTCTTTTGTAAGAAGTAAATATTCCGAGTTCAGAGGCGCAAGAAATGTTATGTTCTGCATTGTACAGGACGACAAATTCTGCAAGGGCGATGCTATGAAAGCCTTTTATTCGGGCGATCGTGTGAGAGTTCCCGTTATGGCAGGAAATACGGGAGATGAATTTATTGAGGGGATCAAGGCTGATGATACTGATGAGCTGAGAAATAAAGCGATAAAATATTTCGGTGATAATGCAGAGAAATTCCTCGGATTTGACGAAGCGGTGAAAAAATCACGGTGCGGTTATGCAGCTGTCAGTCACCCCGAGATCGGTGTGAAATCCGCCTTTATCTGCGAAAACAGACTGAACGAACCCCGAGACTGCTATTATTACCGTTTTATACCCGATATTCCCGGGGACGATAACCCGGGTACATTCCATTCGGTTGATCTGTGGTTTTTCTTTGACACTATTGCAAAATGCACCAGACCATATACAGGCAGACATTACGACCTTGCAAGGCAGATGAGCAGCTATTGGATAAACTTTATCAAAACGGGCGACCACAACGGCAAGGACAGGAACGGTGAGGCACTTCCAAAATGGGATAAATACACCGAGGATAACAGGGCTGAAATGCTGTTTACATCTGAGGGTGCAAAGTCCGCTGCTGCCGAAAGCGAGTTTGTTTCATTCCTGACAAACGCAACTGTTATGAGAGAAATGGGAGGAAAAATAAAATGAGTAAAACACCTGCATTCAACCCCTATCTACCGAGCTGGGAATACATTCCCGACGGCGAGCCTTATGTTTTCGGGGACAGAGTTTATGTTTACGGCTCTCACGATTTTTTTAACGGATATGTTTTTTGCATGGGTGACTATATGTGCTGGTCTGCGCCTGTTGATGATTTGGGTGACTGGCGTTGTGAGGGCGTTATTTACGGCAGATGCGATGACCCTATGAACAAGGAAGGGAAGATGTGCCTTTATGCCCCCGATGTTACCGTGGGACCTGACGGACGATACTATCTCTACTATGTTCTTGACAAGGTGCAGGTCATGTCTGTTGCTGTATGCGACACTCCTGCGGGAAAATATGAGTTTTACGGATATGTTCATTATCCCGACGGAACAAGGCTTGGGGAACGTGAGGGAGACGAGCCGCAGTTTGACCCCGGGGTTATCACAGAAGGAGAAAACACTTATCTTTACAGCGGATTCTGCGGTAAGGGAGATAAGGGCAGAACAGGTTCAAGAGCTGTGGTACTTGACAAGGATATGCTCACTGTTAAGTCCGAGCCTGTAACAGTTATACCCGGTTGTGAATACAGCAGCGGTACAGGTTTTGAAGGACACGCCTTTTTTGAGGCTTCATCTATCCGAAAGGTGGGGGAAAAATATTGTCTGATCTACTCCTCCGAGGTCATGCACGAGCTTTGCTATGCCTTAAGCGACAGTCCGCTTGAAGGCTTTGAGTACGGCGGAGTGCTTATCAGCAACACCGATCTGCACATTGACAGCTACAAGCCCGCCAAGCTGCCTATGGCAATGGGGGCAAACAATCACGGCAGCATTGTCATGATAAATGATAATTGGTACATTTTCTATCACCGTCACACTAACGGCACATGGTACAGCAGACAGGGCTGTGCGGAAAGGCTGGAGCTTAATGCCGACGGCTCATTTACTCAGGCGGAAATGACCTCCTGCGGACTTAACGGCGGTCCTCTTGAAGGTAAGGGCGAATATCCCGCATACCTTGCCTGCAATCTTTTCACTCCGAAGCACTCCTTATATCTGGGTGAGGAGGGTGCTCCGAAGATCATGCAGGACGGCAGAGACGGTGACGAGGAAACAGGTTATATCGGCAATATCACCGACGGCACTACTGCGGGATTCAAATATTTCGATTGTCATAATGTCAGCAGGGTATCCGTTACCACAAGAGGATATGCTCAGGGCATATACGAGGTGAGAACCAAATGGGACGGCGATAGCCTCGGTGAGATAAAAGTGGAATTCAGCAATGTCTGGGAAACATACAGCTCGGACATTAGTCTCCCCGACGGTGTTAATTCGGTTTACCTCACCTTCAAGGGCAGCGGCAATTCAATGCTCAGATCGTTTACACTTGAATGATGTAAAAAACTCCCCCTCCGCCAACAAAGGACGGAGGGGGAGTTTTTTTTACTCACTTATACTAAACACCAATTAAAAACTATACAAAAAATTGAGCATAATCTTGCGTATATGGATTATGCGATGATTTTTTGTCTATAGTTTAATTGGTATTTAGTATTACAGGTCATCTTTAAGTGATCTATTCGGTACTACCGCAAAAAAATATATACATTGCACAATTTTTAATTGGCACTATCAGGTTCTTTGAGCTATAATATAATTACAGTAAATCTTATTAAAAAGCTATCTTCATTTTTTTCTCCTATAAAAATTATCCTCCCGGGCATGGCTTGGGGGGGATAGTTTTTTATGAAAATAGCAGTCAGAAATCGGCAAAATATATGGGAAAGGACGAAAATTTATGAATCCATATCTTCCAAGATGGGAATACATTCCCGACGGCGAACCGAGAGTTTTCGGTGACAGAATCTATATTTACGGCTCTCATGACTCTGCAGGTGCAGACGAGTTCTGCGATTATGTTCTAAAATGCTGGAGCGCACCTGTTTCCGACCCTACAAAGTGGGTATGTCACGGAGATATCTTCCACACCCGTTCCGACAGAGATCACCCTTCCGACATTGACTGGGGAACGGAGCAGTCCAGACTTTTTGCCCCCGATGTTGTTTGCGGAAAGGACGGAAAATACTATCTTTACGCTTATATCGCAAATTCAAAGGGCTGCGTTGCCGTAAGTGACAGACCCGAAGGTCCTTTTACTCTTGTGTCAAAGTATAAATATACCATACCCGATGAAATTTGCTGCGGCGGTATTTTTATTGACCCGGGTGTGCTTGTGGACGATGACGGACGCACATATATTTACTGCGGATATCTTAAATCATTCCTTGCTGAGCTTAACAGCGACAATATGTACGAGGTTTTGGACAACACCTGCATAGAAGATTTTATCCCTAAGGAAGCCACGGAAAAGGGCAATTTCAGCGAAGAGGATTCCCTTTTCTTTGAGGCTTGCTCACCCAGAAAAATTAACGGCACATATTATATGATATACTCCCCCAAGCATTGCAGCAGGCTTGCGTATGCGACCTCCGACAGTCCCACAGGACCTTTTACATACAGGGGATATATTATCGACAGTGGAGTGGATTACCCCGGCGGAAACGACCACGGTTCTGTTGCCTGCATAAACGGTCAGTGGTATGTTTTCTATCACAGAATGACAAACGGTACTATCATGTCAAGACGTGGCTGCGTTGAAAAGATCGAAATCCTTCCCGACGGTACTATCCCACCTGTTGAACCCACTTCTCTGGGATTTGCAGACAGCCTTAACCCCTATGAGATCACTCCTGCGGATATTGCCTGCGTTCTTAAAGGAAGCTCCTTTATTACCGAAAAGGATCTGTTTGAACGGGTAATAATGAACATTCACGACGGTGATGTTATCGGCTACAAGTATTTTGATTTTGGTGAGGACTTTTCAAGCAAAACAATGGAATTTGCCGCTAAGATCAACGGAACAGGCTGTAACTGTCATATGCACATATTCGCCGATGATGAGGAGATCGGAGTCTGTGATATCGGTCAGGGCAGCGGTATCGTTAAAACGATCGTCAAAGCTGTTACGGGCAGACACGCTGTTTATTTTAAGATATCAACGGATTATCACGGCTGGACTGCTGATTATTTCAAGAACAGAAGCCTTTTCGAGATGATCGAATTTGTGTTTATGAAATGAACATATCTGATTTTTAAAATAAAAATATACTTTCAAATTTTATGGAGCGTGAGAAAAAAATCACGCTCCATTTTTTGCTCATTTCATTACAAATTTCGAAAATTCGGCATATCCTCCCGCTGATTCGGTTGAATACATAAACAGTCCCGCTCTGCAGCCTGTAAAATGATCAAGCTTAAAATATAATTTGTGCTTACCACCAAGCTGTTTTCTTTCACCGTTTTCAATATAGAAAAGCACTGCCTCGTCCTTCATGTTCTCAAAATCGGCGGATATTCCCACGGTGAGAAAATCGGCATCAAGGGGAATGCTTTCTGTTATTACAGTGCCGTCCTCTCTCATAGAGTCCATTTCAATGAACTTTGCACCGTCCCGCACAGACGCTCCTATCCACGCATAGCAGCCCTGTAAAGCGCATATTCCCGCAGCGTCGCCGTTTTTCAGTCCCTTTGTGTTGATAGTTACGATCGCAGTGCAGCGAGGGTAGGTCATACGTTGAGTCAATGTGTTTTTCGCATGGAGAATATCACTGCACAGCCTTCCCGAGGTAATTCTGTAGCAGCCCTTCTGTGGGTTAAGAGAATAGTATTCCTTATCCGGCTGATGATTAAACTGCCAGCATGGAGAAAGCTTTTCCCCTTTAAAATCGTCGGAGGAGGTCAGTGGGGCATAGCAATATCCCGCTTTGGCGGTTGGTATCTCAAAGCTTTCGGGTATTTTACCATTTTCTCCGAAGATCGGTCGGTCATTATCCCATGAAACAGGTATGAGAACGGGTATCCTGCCCACTGCCCCTCTGTCCTGAAAGAGAATGGCATACCATTTACCGTCGGGGGTATCGACAATACCTCCCTGGGCAACTCCCTGACCGCAGTAACCCATAGTATCCTCAAGGCAGTCTCCCCCTGTAAATTCCCCTTCAAGGCTGTCTGATGAAAAGCAAGCCTCACAGCGCAGCCATCTGTCGGGGCGGGAATGAATAAAGAAAACGTAATATCTTCCGTTTATCTTGTAAATGTGAGAGCCTTCGTATCCGAGCACTTTATTGTCCTTGTCAAATACTATTCTTCTGTGCAAGCCATTCTTTTTCGGAGCGGATAGGTCATCACTCAGCTCTGTGAGCCATATCTCCCTGTTTCCGTAAACAATATAGACCCGTCCGTCATCATCAAAGAGAAGTGAGCAGTCATGATAAAACCCCTCAATGGTGCTTTTTTCCCATTTGCCGTAAATATCCTCTGTGGTGTAAAGATATGTTTTGTGAGTGTCATTGCAGGAGAAGCAGACATAATATTTTCCGTTATTGTATCTTATACAAGCTGCCCACATTCCCTGACCGTAAATATTTCCCTCCTCCAGTCTCTGAGCGGGAGTATTATCAAGGGTATCGCAGACATATACGGCGTGTTCCCAGTTTACAAGATCATAGGAACGGAGAATTTCACAGCAAGGGAAGAAATGCATTGTAGTAGAGACCATATAGTATGTATCGCCCACCCTTATAACATCGGGGTCGGGATAATCGAGAGATATGATCGGATTTATTTTTTCATTTTTCAAAACGATTCACCTTCCGTATATCGTTTAGGACCTGTCTTCACAAGAAATGTGTGCGGATTTTCGAGCATAATTTTGTCTAAGGCAAGGATTTTTAATACTAAGAACCAATTAAAAACTATACAAAAAATCGAGCATAATCTTGCGTATATGGATTATGCGACGATTTTTTGTCTATAGTTTTATTGGTGATTAGTATAACGCAGTCTAAGGCAAAATTTGCCGAAAAGACGTGCGCATACGCTTGTGAAGACAGGTCCTTATATAATAACTTGCCGCAAAGACTTTTATCTGCAAGGCTTTGCGGCAATTCACATTATTATTTTATTTTTGATTCAGAGCTTATTCGTTCTGAGCCTTTTCGAGTCCATCAACAACCTCTGCAACGAGAACATCAAGGGCACCGGAAAGCTCTTCTCTTGTGGTAGCCCACTCAACACCGTGGAGAGCTGCGTTAAGACCAACGCTCTTGTTTGCATTGGATGTGGTGAGGCTTTCGATCTCAGTTGACATACCGCCTGCAAGGTCAACAACAGGGTACTGACGAGCAAGGTCGTTTATCTCATAAAGATGATCGATAACATCCTGAGGCCACTTGAATTCTTCACGGCACTGCTTATCGTTAACTTCTCTTGCGCCCTCATCAACAGCAGCAGCAAGTCCGCACTCAACATAAAGAGCAACACCGAGAGGATTCTGAGCACCCTTTGTCATACAGAAGCCGTCAAGTACAGCTGCCTGCCAGGGATGTTCTGCATCAGCAGAATTGGGAACGGGAGCCATACCGAGATTCTCGGCAGGGATATTTGTGGACCAGAATTCGGGAGGATTTCTGACAGCCCATGAACCTGTGATATAGAACAGTTCTCTGCCTTCACCCATGAACTGGGGCTGCTCATTCCAATCGTAAAGACTCTTGTCCATAACAAGACCCTTGTTATAAAGATTAAGCATATTGTTCATTGCACGCTCGATCTTTTCACTGTTCATATTAACGATAATATTTCCGTCCTCAGCTTCAATGAAAGCCTCTCCGCCGGAACGGTAGAGAGCAAGCTCAGACCACCAGCCGTCAAGACCTACATTCTTATCGGGATCACTTTCAATAAATGTCTGGAGCATATCAGAGAATGTATCCCAGTTCCACTTGCCTTCCTCGTAAAGCTCCCAGGGATCGTCAAAGCCGTATTCATCAATGGTCTGCTTGTTGTAAAGAACAACAGCATCTGCGGAAACGCTGGAGATAAGAGCATAGTGCCTTCCGTTGAAGTTGTACTTATCCATAGCTACCGCAACATCAGACCAAAGCTCGCTGTCAAGATCAATGTAATCATCAACAGGCTGGAACATTCCGCTGATTACGCCCTTAGGAAGAGATTCTTCGTCACGGGGGAAGAAGTCAACGCCTGAGCCGCCCAGAACGAGGGTGCTGAGATCGGAGTAACGGGTTTCCCATGTGGTGGGGATCCACTCGACCTTTCCGCCGTACTTTTCCTGGAACATACCGAGCTGTACGGGAACAGATACGCCTTCAGCGGGGTTGATATCCCAGTGGCTGAGGAACTTGATAGTCTTGTTTTCAAGCTCTTCGTCACGGAGAAGTGCGGTTGCACCGCTGACTGCCTCTGCGTCCTCACTTGCCATGGTAACAGTAGTGGTTGCGGCTGTGGTGGTAGCATCTGTAGCCTGTGTAGCTGAAGCGTCATTGCTGCCCGGTGCAGTAGTAGCTGTATCTCCGCCGCCGCAGGCTGTAAGACCCAGAGCGAACGTAAGTGCGGATATTCCTGCTACTGTCCTTTTAAAGTTTTTCATAAAAATACCTCCATATTATAAATTTGTTAAATTTGCTAAATTAGGTTATTCCTGATTTTTAACGGCTTCGATCATTCCGTCAAATGCAGGCTTTCTGCAAATGTTTCCTGCGGATCAGCCTGAGAAGCTGCGCAGCCTGAAAGAATAAGTGCAGAGAGGAAATCCATTTACCTCGGGAGCTTCAAAATGTATTATTGCTTTGATTTCACTTCAATTGATTTAGCACTTTTATTCACTTGTCATAAAAAATATAATTTATTCTTATAATATTATAGCACATTTTCCACCAATTGACTAATCAATTATTGTTTTATAGCTCGTCAAAAATTGCTCTTTTATCGTAATTGAAAAAGAATAATACTAAGCACCATGAAAATTCAATAGATAGAGACAAAAAATATAGTATGTAGTCTCCAGAAACGTTATAATGAAATTACCACAAAACATTATAAAAAGCATAAAGGAAATTGCATACTATGTCTAAAATTATAACACAGAAAGCAGAAGAAAACAAGCATATTTCAGAAAAAAATAAGAACTTTATGAAAAAATTTGATGTATCTTCTGCATTGAAATCATCAAATGCGTTAAAGGTCAAAGGATCTGCAGTAATCGAAATATTTCATACTAAGCACCGATTAAAAACTATACAAAAAATCATCGCATAATCTTGCGTATATTGATTATGCGATGATTTTTTGTCTATAGTTTTATTGGTGATTAGTATAAGGTATGTAAAAGTTATCTGCGTCTTTCAAAAGAATGCAGATCTCTATCCTATGATGCCATGACAGCACATACAGCTATTGTGTTTACAAGATATATGAAGCTCACCCATTGAGCGTGAATCTGATGATCCACGCTCAATGGGTGAGCTTTTCATGTGCTGCACTGATGAGCTTACTGATATTAGTTTAGTACAGGCTTTTAATCTTCTAATAGAGTTATTCATAAGTACAGCTAATGAAGTTTTAACTATTTCCGAACAGAAAACAAACGATTTTGTTGAAAAATTCCTTGCTTCTATTCCGGAAATTTTTAAAATGACTTTAAGGCCCCATGATCCGGGTACTTAAAGTCATTTTTGGTGCATTTACAAGAGAAGCATAATTGTATTACGCTTTATTTAGATTTAGCCCCTTCCCAGTCCTTGAGGAAGCGTTCAATACCGTTGTCGGTCATTGGATGCTTTATCATCTGTCGGATAACATTAGCCGGAACTGTTGCAATATCACAGCCAAGTCCTGCACAAGCGGTAACGTGGATGGGATTTCTTATCGATGCAGCAATAATTTTGGTATCGATACACTGAGCGCTGAATATCTGAACGATCTCCTCAATGAGCTTCAGACCCTCCATACCAATATCATCAAGTCTGCCAAGGAAGGGAGATACATAGGTAGCACCTGCGTTTGCGGCAAGCATAGCCTGTGCAGCGGAAAAAATCAGGGTGACGTTAGTCTTTATTCCCTTTGCGGTAAGCATTTTGCAGGCTTTAAGACCCTCCTCGCACATTGGAAGCTTGATAACGATGTTCTTATGTATTGCGGCAAGCGGAAGTGCCTCCTCAACCATTTTATCAGCCTCAAGAGAGATAACCTCGGCAGAAATAGGACCGTCAACTATAGTGGTTATCTCCTTTACTACCTCCTCAAAAACACGGCCTTCCTTTGCAATAAGTGAGGGATTTGTGGTAACGCCGCAGATAACACCAAGGTCATTTGCCCAGCGGATATCATCAACATTTGCAGTGTCAATAAAAAGCTTCATAATATCATATCCTTTCATATATTACCTATTTGTTTCGTGAAGTAACTTTTATTAATAATATTATAAGCTTTTCATATTATTTTTTCCTGCCGATTATTGTGCTTTTCTTTCTATATTTTGTGCAAATATCAAATGTAAATTTTTCTGCTGTGAATGTCATCTATTCCCGATTTTCGATAGAAATATGTGTTTATCACATCTCGCCACTGCCTGCTGTTTTGAAGCTGTTTTTCAAATCGGCTCTCCGCTTCTCGGTAAATATCCTCGGGCAGCTTCTCTTTAAGGGACTTCCATTTCAGAAGAAGCTCCTCAGCCTTTTGTGCGCCGTCAAAATGGCTGTCATAGATATGCTGTATCAGAGTCTTTCCGCTTTTAAGCATATAGGTATAAGGAAGATGATGGAAAAACAAGAGCAATTCCACGGGACAGGTGTCAGGGTTTTCATACATCTCTTCATTATGTGGAGCATATTGTGCTGTATATCCCGTTCCCGTGGCTTTTGTCCTGTCTGCGCCCATACCGTTTCTGTCGGAGTAATGATAGGTTCCCCAAGGGGAATACTCGTACCCGTCAACGTCCACCCCGTAATGATAATGAGGAGTAACCATCCAGCCCACTCCCAATGGCGAGGTGTAGCTTTCGTAAATGTCCCTTGATGACAAAAGCATTCGGCATATGATATCAGCCGTTTCGTTATCGGTGGTGACCGCCGCCCTTACCCATTCTTCCGCTATTTGCTCAGCCGAAAGTTCGGGGTCAAAGATCAGTCTGCCGTAGCCGTATAGATTAGCCCCTGCAAGAGGATTCCCTGTCCAGCAAGGATCGCTGCCCACATTTGAAACTCCTGCCGCTCCCAGAACATTTTTGCTAACAAGCGAACCTTCACCGCCATGATATGTATCAAAATCGAGACATTCCTTCCACATAGGAACAAGATAACAAAGGTCTATCTGCTGTCCTGTGTATTCCTGAGCTATCTGAAATTCGCACAGACAGTTTGTATGGGGCATTGCCCCGAAAAGTGGCGAGACCGCTTCACGGATCTGAAAATCCATTGGTCCGTTTTTGATCTGGATATAAGCATTGTCAGAGAATTTTCCGTCCAGTGGCTTAAAACAGTCATAAGCCGCCTTTGCCCTGTCTGAAGCTCTGTCTCTCCAGTCAACATGGCAGTTATACACAAAGCACCGCCATATCACCTTGCCGCCATAGGGCTTTAAGGCAGCCGCAAGCATATTTGCACCCTCAGCGTGATCTCTGCCGTAGGAATGGGGTCCGGGACGGTTTTCCGAATCGGCTTTCACAAGAAATCCTCCAAAATCGGGAATGTGGCTGTAAATATTTTCCGCACTGCATTTCCACCAGCTTATTACCCTTTCATCTAACGGGTCGGCTGTGGACAGTCCGCCAATTTCCATCGGAGCGGCAAAATTCACGCTGAGATACAGCTTTATGCCGTAATCGGCGAAAGCGTCTGCGATCTTTGCAATATCCGGAAGGAATTTCTCTGTGATAAAATATGTCTCGTTCTTATGCACATTAACATTATTAATGCATATGGAATTTATCCCCACAGAGGAAAGAAGTCTTGCATAATCGGTCAGCCTTTTCATATCCGAAACAGGTCTGCCGTTTTCATAAAAAAAGGAAGTTCCCGAATAACCTCTTTCCACCGTACCGTCGGCATTGTCCCACTGATCTATCATTCTAAAGGGGAAAAAGGGCTTTTCGGTAAGGTTAAGGCTTTCGGGCAAATATCCCGCAGAGGCGAGTATAAGAAACCTGAAAACGCCGTAAAGAACGCCGTTTTCGTTGCCTCCCTCAACGGTGATATTGTCATCTGAAACGGTTATTTTGTAGCCGCCTTCACCGAGGCTTTCATTTTTCCGAAGGATAAAGCACCCTCCCGAAAAAGGCTCGGATATCCTTTCGGAAGTTTTTCCCGTAAGCCGTTTGTATGCCCTTTCAAGCTCCTTTGCGGCAGAGCTTATTTCCCTGCCGCATGAGAGTACACATATCCTTGAAAGAAATTTTTCCGCCCATTGCATCGAACTGTCCTTGCCGTAAGCAAGCCAGCAGTCATAAAGCATATCCATAGCATTTACCTCTCAGATAACTGTAAGCCTTCCTCGATGTCATTGCCGTTGTTCATAAGGGTATATTTTCTTCCGTCAACTGTAACGGAATACTCTCCCTTGAAGCCGCAAAGCTCAAAACAGCCGTTATCATCGGTCACAGCCGAATACTCGGTAGACCATTCTTTTTTGATAAGACCCGTGAGCATTTCATAAGAGGGCTTGGGAGAACCGTCTCTTCTCAGAATACCGCTTGGAGCATTGAGCCAGCCGCCGTCGGTCAGGTCCCAGCCTGTGACCGCCTCCACAAGGGGGTGAGCAAATAAAATACGGTACATTTCCTCAAGCTGATTTTTCTGCTGCTCCTCGTATTCGGGCAGCGAATCCCAGCTTTCGGGCTGAAAATCGTTTAGGTCAACTATCTCGGGAGGCATAGGCTTTCCCGAAATAAGTGTGTTTTCCGTAAAATGGATAGGCAGACCGAAACGCTCAAAACGGCGAAGCACATTTTCAAGCTTTTCTGCGCCCCAATACCCTTGGTGCTGATGAGACTGAATGCCGATAGCGTCAATGGGAACTCCCGCTTCAAGACATTCCTCAATTACATGAGCATATGCCTCGGAGGTGTTAAAATCGTTTATAAGAAGGACAGCGTGGGGGTCGGCAGCCTTTGCCGCAGCAAATACGGATTTGATAAGGGGTATTCTTCCGTAATGTCTGCAAAGTCTTGTAACAGCATTGTCATACCTGTCAAAATCGGGCATAATAACAGTTTCGTTGATAACGTCCCAAAGTCCTACCTTACCCTTGAAAGCACTCACCTCACGAGTAATTCGGTCAAGCTGCTTCTGCATAATTTCCTCATCGCTGTACTTTAATAGCCAGTCAGCGCAGACAGTATGCCAGCAAAGAGGGTGTCCCTTTACCTTTGCTCCGTCCTTAACAATACGGTCAACGCATTTCATAATTCTGTCCTGTCTTACATCACCCTCGGAAGGCTCGTACTGTCCCCAGTAAAAAGGAAGTGTGCCGTAATTGAAAAGCTCCTCCCACCGCTTTGCACGGGGAGCAAAAAGCTCCTTCTTCTCGTCTGTATCGGCATCTGTGTAAGCCAAAACATCAAATGCACCACAACCGAATAAAAACTTGTGGTTTTCAAGCTTAACAATTACCTGCCTGCCCGAAGCAGGCTTTCCGTCAACATCAGTAATTATGATATTTTTTCTTGCCTTGCGGTGTTCATAGTTATTCATTTTTAATACCTCCTTACAGAAGAATTATCTTATTTAAAAATTCCGATATATCATTAATTTCCTTTTTTCGTGCCTTTTCGGAAAAGCCGTGACCTTCACCCTCATACAGGATAAGCTCAGCGTTTTTTAAGGCTTTGACTGCCTTCTTTGCGTAGCCAACATTTACCACGCTGTCCGAAGTGCCGTGCATAATAAGAACGGGGGCGGTGTATTCTCCGAGCTTTTCAAAAACATCATATCGGGGAACACCGTCATAATATTTTTTTGAAATGGTAAATCCCATAAATTCAAAGGGTTTGGTCATTTTTGAAGGATTCCTTCCCAGCCACTGATCGGGAATACAGAACGCAGGATACAAAAGAACCAGACCCGAAATATCCTTTCTCTTTGCCCCTGTGAGAGCCGAAACAAAGCCGCCCTGACTTTCACCGTACAAAAAGAGCTTTTCGGGGAATACGTTGTTCTTTATATAATCGATCACAACTTCCAGATCGGATATTTCCGTGGAGACGCTCATATCAATTCCGCTGCCAATGCTTTTTGAACCAAATCCCCCGCCGCAGAAATCAAAGACATATGCCCTGATACCTCTTTCGGCAAGAGCTGCGGCAATATCGGAGGTGCTTTCAAGATTCTGATTGTAGCCGTGGCTCAGAATAACGGCACATTTATTATCCTGATGCAGGGGATAATATTCACGGACAAAGATACCGCTTCCGATAAAGTACTCTTTCCATAATGCTTTCTGAATTACGGGCAGCCTGAACGGAGTTACGGGAAGCCCCGTACTGCTGAAAAGATCGGGCTTGACAGGGTCGTTTTCCCAGGCATATCTGAGTAAAACAGGAGCATTCTCACTCTTATAACGAAGCTCTAAGCCATTATCCGTAAGCCTTGCTGAGGGACGGAGAATTTCTCCCTTTAAAGTAATAAGCTCAAAATGCTTCGGCGGGTCGTTTACCATTCTGACAGCCTTGGTATCTGTAAATGACAGCAGTATCCTGCCGTCCTCAATAAGCTCTGCACTGAGGGGGAAAATGTCCTCGGGAACAAGGTCGTCCTTATATATGAGCCGCTCTGCGCAGAGTGCAAGCCTTCGTCCCACATCACGCTTATTGATAGGGTGAAGATCGTTTGATTCCCCTATGTCTATTGTCACTGCCATAGCAGTTTCGGGAATATCAAGACATTTTAGCTGCTGCTCTCTTACCTGTGCCCATGACAGCGGTACAACGCACCGAACAGGGTCATCAAAATTGCAGAGCTGTGTAAAAATCACGGGAATTTCATAGCCGCAGCGTTCCCTGTACATATTCACAAATGCTTTGAACAGCTCATAATATCTTTCGGGAGCACTGTCATTGGATTCGCCCTGATACCATATCAGTCCCTTGAATTTTATGCCGAAAGCGGGAGCGGTAAGTAAGCCATACATTGAAAGCGGCAGTCCTTGAAAGAATACATCGGGAGAAATATATTCACCCCTTGCAGCCACAGCGTATTCCCATTCACCCGAAAGATCAATGAGCTTATCTCCAAGCTTCAGACAGTAATTTTTACCCTCAACGAATCCTCCCCTGCCCTGTCTTACTTCAAGACGGATATGCAGGGTATTTTCACCTCTACGCAGTACTCCCTCGGGAACGGGATAAATTCTCGGCGGATACATATAGCCTGTTGAACCAACCGAACCCCCGTTAACAAACACCTCGTCAGCATCTATCATTGCACCGAGAACAAGCACCGCACCTGAAATATCCATATCATCGGAAATTACAAAGTTTTTTCTGAACCATATCCTACCGCAGAAATTTGAAAGCATGGGGTCATCTCTGAAATAGAAAGGAATACGGCATTTTGTAAACTCGGGAGGAGAAGTAAAAATATTCCCCGAAACACTGTCCTTTTTTTCAAGCTCTGCACACCATTTTGCGTACTTTGCCCTGTCAGCCTCAGCCGTATTTTTTTCATAACCCTGAACAGTGCAGCGGGCAAGGAACTCCTCATAGCCTCCCAGCTCCATAAGCATTCCGTATGGCATTCTCGCTTCAACGGGAGAACCTCCCGCAGAGGTGTTCACAAGTCCGATGGGAACATCGAGCTTTTCCGAAAGCTTTTCGGAAAAATAATATCCTGCCGCACTCATATTCAGAATGTCATTTCCCAGGGCGTATTTCCACTCGCCGCCCTGAAAATCGTCATATTCCTCGTCTTTTCCGAAGCAGCACACAACGGGCACACGAAATTCTCTTATAAACCTGCTGCCTTTGGGAATTTTGGGGTCTAAGGGGTCAATGGTACGAAAAATTGGCAGCTCCATATTTGACTGACCGCTTATGTGATAAAGCTCACCAAAAAGAACATCGGAAAATACTATCTTCTCGCCGCCACAGGAAAAAGTCAATGTGTAGCTTTCAAATGAAGGCGGATATGGGGGAATAATTATTTCATATTCCCCGTTTTCATTTGAAACGGCAGATAATACCCTTTCAACGCCGCTGCTCCCTGAAACAGTAAGTGTTATCTTTTCATCGGAAGGTGACTTTCCGTGAACACAGTTCTCTGTTGCACTTTGAAGTATCATATGATCTCCAAAGAACCGCATTACTGTAAATTTTTCGCTCATACCTCTCACATCTCCGCAAGCTCTTTCATCTGCTCCTTTACAGCCGGATAAACCTTGTCATACAGTCTGAAAAACTTCTCATAAACAGGAACATTTTCGGTGATTGGCTCCTGAACCTTGTCAACACCGCAGATCTGCTCGCAAGCCTCGGGAACGGACGCGTAAATGCCTGCCGCTACCATGGCAAGGATA